>Ga0116170_10005934_pt1 | contig 10803 bp, 15 predicted proteins | sample AD_JPNHW1_MetaG_FD_89797 | JGI IMG/M metagenome (GOLD analysis project Ga0116170, IMG submission 89797) | Active sludge microbial communities of municipal wastewater-treating anaerobic digesters from Japan - AD_JPNHW1_MetaG | ecosystem: Engineered > Bioreactor > Anaerobic > Digestate | place... | reverse complement strand
TCGAACCTGTGACATTCGGATTAACAGTCCGACACTCTACCAACTGAGTTAGGGAGGCACGCTTCAATGTGCCTTCTTAGTTTCTTTCTAAGTACTTTTAAAGGTAACTATGAGGTTGAGAATGGTGAGACCCATATTCGGGATCCCCTGCTCCAAGGATCATTTCTTTTTTATCTCCAACAACAGCTGGATGAGGTCATCCAGATCCTCGTTGAGGTGCAGGAATAATTCATGGGTCCGCGGGGTTGCAACGGCCCCGTCAGGAGATGCGCGAATATACCCAAGCTGCTCCAGCACATGCAGGGAATACCTGATACGGTGGGAGGGTAGATCAAGCAACTCGGAAAGTTTCATGATGCCGATGGGCTGGTGATCTGCAACAGCCTTTGCTACTTCGAGATGGCGGCTCATGAGTTCTATTTCATCCTTCATTTTCCGTATCATAATATACCTGCATCCTGCTGACAGGGTAGCTACTATTCGGTTTCTTTATTGGGTTCTCTCCCTTTTTCTGCGTTATGATCAAGCCAGACTTTGGTCTCGCGGTATTTTTTAATACAATCCAAGGAGAGGATAAGAGCAAGAGCCAGCATTCCGATGATAACCGGCACCGTGTAAGGGGAATGAATAATCAAAAAAATGGGTATGGACATTGCAATGAGTAATACAATTATATTGATCTCTACCGTGAGACGATAAAATTTCCATTTGAACTGGGTTTTTGCGTTCTCATCCATCACAGGTATGTCAACTCCGGAATAAAAGTACTTGACGTTTCACGACAAATATTTCATCATATGGATCCTCTTTCAGAAGCGATCAGGAAACATGGCACTGACGCTTATGTTGTATATGCCAATTCGCGGGACGCAGATATGAGGTATCTGACCCGTTTCACGACAAGTGATCCCTTTGTTTATTTCAGAAAACTGGGAGGGGAAGGAACCATTATCATCTCCCAGATGGAGGTCGGGCGCGCATCGCGCGAAGGGACAACCGCAGTCATGACCCGTGCTGAGGCAGGGCTTCCCGAGATTGTAAAAAAAGAAAAAGACCCGTACCGGGCGACAGCGCGGATGATTGCGGGACAGGTAGGAAAGAAAATACTGGTTCCCCCGAATTTTCCCATCGCACTGGCGCATGCCTTGGGGGAATTCTGTTCTGTGACGGTTGATGGGGGTACCGTCCTCTCGATGCGGGCGAAAAAAACCCGTTCCGAGATCAGATGCCTAAAAAACGTCCAGGCTGTAACGCAGACCGCAATGGGACATGCTGTCTCACTGATCAAGCGTGCCACAGTGAAAAAAGGGATCCTGTACTTTGAGGGAAAACCCCTGACATCTGAATATATAAAATACACCATGCACTGCATACTTCTGGAACACGGCTGCAGTGCAGAGGATACGATTGTTTCCTGCGGAGAGGATACCGCTATCCCCCACATGACCGGCACCGGCCCCCTCCGGGCAGACGAACCGATCATCATCGATCTCTTCCCTCTCCATGAAAATTCGGGGTATTACGCAGACATGACCCGGACGTTCGTCAAAGGTGAACCCTCACCGGAAATTTTGGAGATGTATACAACCCTCTGTGAGGCAAAACACCTTGCAGTTTCCCGGATAAAAAGCGGTATTTCAGGAGCAGACCTGCACCAGCTCGTTGTGGATTTTTTCAAAGAACGGGGATACGACAGCAACACAAGAGGATTCGTGCATAATCTCGGGCACGGGGTCGGGTTACAGATCCATGAGCTGCCAACAGTCGGGCCCTCAGGAAAAACGCTCGAAACGGGCAATGTAATCACCATTGAACCGGGGCTGTACTATCCCGGTACAGGCGGGGTCCGGCTGGAGGATATCGGGGCGGTTACAAAGAATGGCTTTGACAATTTCACTGTATTTTCCGAGGATCTGGTTATATGAATGATGAAATCTTTGAGAAATACCGGGAAGCTGGCATCCTTGCGGCAAAGATCCTGCGTGATGGTGCAAAAGAGATCCGTATCGGTGCTTCCTATCTGGATATTGTTGAATCAATAGAATCGCAGGTGACCAATGAGGGAGCTGCGCTTGCATTCCCCCTCAACCTGTCATTAAACGAGGATGCGGCCCATGATACCGCGTCCCCAGGAGACACGCGTATATTAGCCAAAGGGGATGTCGCCAAACTCGATCTCGGCGTGCAGGTTGACGGGTATATCGCGGATACGGCAACAACCGTTGACCTTGGCGTCAATTCCCTGCTTGTTGATGCTTCAAAACAGGCACTTGAAGCAGCCATCGGTATTATCCGGCCTGGCGTAACTGTAGGGGATCTTGGGATGGCAGTCCAGACAACAATTGAGAACCGGGGATACCGGCCTATTGCCAACCTCACCGGACACGGACTCGACAAGTACGTCCTTCACCGGTCACCCACCATCCCCAATATCGGAATAAAAGGGGGCGTTGTCCTTGAAGAGGGTATGGTCTTTGCCATTGAACCTTTCGCGACAACCGGCAGCGGGCATGTCATGGAAAAAACACGGAAGGAGATTTATTCCCAGATCTCCCAAAAACCCGTCCGGATCCCTGCCGGCAGGGCAATTCTTGAACAGATACGGGACCGTCACGGGCTCCCGTTTTCGCGGCGCTGGCTTAAGGAAAGAAAAATGGATCTCGCTCTCCTCACCCTTATCCGCTCGCAGGTACTCCATGTATACCCTGTTCTTTCTGACATTCCGGGATCACTTGTCTCACAGGCAGAGCATACCATTATTGTAACAGCTGACGGGTGTATTGTTACTACCCGGTGAGATAGACTTATTCAATTACAAGAAGAATAATTAAGGTTACTGCCATGACCGGAGATTCAGATGCCCTGCACATAATGGAAGTCGTTCTGACCGCAGAAATATTCAACCAGAACCCAAACCTGGATATCAACGATCTGACCCCCGCATGCCGAGAAATTTTCAGCATCGCCCATGCAACAGATGCTAAAAGGCCGGTATATGTGAGCGACGGATTGATCAAACGCACCTTGGGCATATCCGATGCACATCAGAAAATGTCTGCAAACCCGTTCGTTTCCTATGAGGAGTTCGGACAGCGTCTCCGCATTACCGCACTTGAACCGGCAGCACAATGGTTCCTCAAGCAGGGGGGCAAGACCAGTATAGAGAAAAATCCGGCGCTCGCTTTTTATTTCAAGGGGCTTGAATCCCTAGATATATCCTATGAAAAGATAAGGGCGGCAAATCCCCTCTACGAGGATACAAAAGCATATCTCGATACACGGATTTCGAAACTGGTTGGTGAAGATGAAAAACTTCGCGGCGCCCTCGATCTAGTCATCTTTCTTGCCCCGGACGAAGTAGAGCAGAGAATGGATGACCTTGTCTGTACGTATGAACAGCTCGCGGTCATCTGTAAGATCCAGCACGCGATTGTCCAGCAGGAATTCCTCAAACGTCACCGGATCTATGAAGTGGGAAAACTTCTTTTTGTCGGACCTCCGGGAACAGGAAAGACTTCACTTGCCCTCGCCATGTCCCGGACCATGCATATGCCAATCCTTGAAGTCCGCCTTTCCATGATCACATCGCAGTATCTCGGTGAGACCTCCAAGAACATAGACCGTATCTTCGATCTGGCAAAGAAACTCTCACCGGCAATTCTCTTCATCGATGAATTCGATTTTGTTGCCAAAAGCCGGGTCGCCGACGATCATGGCGCGATGAAACGTGCTGTCAACTCCCTGTTAAAAAATATCGACAAAATGAACCTCGTCAAACATGGCGTCGTTCTGATAGGGGCAACGAACCATCCGCAACTGCTCGACGAAGCAGCGTGGCGCAGGTTCGATGAGGTGGTAGAGTTTTCTCTCCCCGATGAGGATATGCGGAAAAACATCCTGAAGAAAGTGACGGGATCGCTCCGCTGTACTATCGATTACCAGCACCTTGCCGCCCAGACGGAAGGATTTTCAGGATCTGATATCCGTATGATGGTCAAGGAAGCTATTCTATCCGCTCTCATGGACAAGCGGGAGAGTATCGATGCAGAAGATATTGAAAAAGGGATCCACATGGTAAAGAACAGGGATGCAATTCGTCATCTGAACTGGTTATAACCATGAAAATTACCCTTCTCGGGACCGGCGATGCAATCGGTACGCCTAAGATCGGGTGCGCTTGTCCCCAGTGTACCCGTGCGAAAACAACCGGCACGGTGCGGCTGCGGACATCTCTTCTTATAGAGAATGAAGGCTTTCACCTGCTGGTAGATTCCTCTCCCGATCTCCGCCAGCAGCTGTTGCGGTGCGGATCCCCACACATCGACGCGGTAATCTGGACTCACGGGCATTACGATCACTTTATGGGATTCGGGGAATTTTACCGTGTCCAGCCTATCCCGCCGGTATATGCCACCGCACCTGTCATGAATTATTGCGCGGAGATCTTCCGGTTTCTCACGTTTGATAGAAGGATCGTCGAGCCATACGAACCATTCAGCATTTCTGGCATCACCATAACCCCTTTCATAGTCAAACATCCCCCGGCGTATACCTGCGGTTTGCTCTTCGATACCGGGAAATCCCGGGTTGGGTTCACATCAGATACGAACATCGACATTCCTCATAGGAGCCTTGACCTGCTGGGGAATCTTGATCTTCTCCTGCTCGATGCACTTGTTCCTTCGAACATAACAACCATCCACAAACATATGAATTATCTCGATGCATGCACGCTTGCGGAAAGGCTTAAACCGAAGGATTTTCGCTGTGTCCATCAAAGCCACCTGCTTCCCTGGGATTTGCCTCACCTCGGGATAGATGGTGATATCTTCGAGTTCTCCTGATATAATCCTGGCCTCATTTTACCGGGATAGTCCCGACATACCGGGACTGGTGTTGGGTCCACCGGCTTTGCACTTAAACCCCGCCCTGCACCTAAAGTATGAAGGTTGCACCTAAAGTCAATCTACTCAAAAGTGATATGCAACCCACCATTTCACTTTCACACCACACTTTTGGGTATTTTTTTACTACGAACAACCCAAAGGTATTTACCCCCAAAAGGGCATTCCTTAGTAGACCCAAATGTCACACATGAGAATAGAATACGGACCTTACAAAATCAGCTCAATAAGGTACAATATCTCATTAGATTCTCTTTACGATGTAGATAAAAAGTTTCCAAATTCTTATACAATGAAGCAGTTCATTGAGGCAATTGGTGCCAGACCTAACAGTCAAGGACCTCCGGAGAAACAAAAAGATATGCTTAGGATTGGTCTGTCAGACATGAATACTGATCAACACCGCTTGGTCTATTCAACTTCAGCATTTGGTAAAAGAATCACTCGGGGTAACCCAGAAGAGAGATCGGCTGCAATTAAAGAGGGATTTCTGAAAACTCCCCTTTGGGCTGAACTGCATAAACGATTAGGAACTACATTTACAGAACAGCAATTCATTGAAACAGTTAAGCAGATTACTGGCGTAAATGATGCCACAATCAAAGATTTGCACCAGTTACAATTTGCTTATATTTCGGATATAGGATGTGTTGGTAGGTCTTACCCATTCAGTAAAAAATCTGGTCTCGGAAAATCTAAACGCTCCCCAAAACAGATACAGAATCCAATTCAACCACAGACTCAAACCGAAAAACCGAGATTGGTATTAAAAAGATCTGTTCCGTCCGAACAGCCGGTGCCAACTAAAGAGAAAGATGATAAGGAGATTAGCATGTCTGAAAAACCACGATCGGATGATAGTACCACAGCAGTTTCGCAAGATCTCATAGGTCTCGCGGAATATCTCCCGCCAACTGAAAAAGTAATGATCGAATTTGGCAAAGTGAAATTTGAATTAAGGGACGAATCGTCTATAGCACTTGCGAAAGTCCTGATCAGGGTAAAAGAAAAGGGACTGCATGGAGGTAATCGTGAATAAGTGTAAAGGTCGGAAAAACTGCCCCTTCGGGGGACTATAGTTATCGGGTGTGGGAATAAGTTTCCAGACCGCTCCCACACCCTAGAACCAAATTTATGCGGGTGTCGTACAATGGTAGTACGCTGGACTCCCCAATCTTGAGACCCGGGTTCAATTCCCGGCACCCGCACTACATGTTAATAGGGTGTTCTCCCGGATAAACCTTTCGATTATTTACCAATATCGATATCAATCTCTTTACCTATTTTAGGATCTATCACTATCTTATCCCCCTCTATCCTCCATCTTATTTTATCTCCGTGCTTCAGATTAAATTGGCTGGCTATAAATGAGGGTATTGTTGCTCGTAAAGATCCCCCTCCATCAGACGTAGAATTATGCAATATTGATTCGTCCGGTCGTTTATTCCTTGGCATATTAACCAATAGGTTGGATTTTTATTTATACTTTTCTTTACCTTTCAATTTACCATTTTATTTACCAATAACTTGATATACTATCGATTACTACATATTATTGGTAAATAAAGAGGTAAATAAGATGACAAACCACGAACCCCTGACAACAACTCGCGAAGAGCGCGGAAAGATGATCGCAGAGAAGGGCCATCAGATCGAAAAGGTCAAGGACAACCAGTACAAGGTAAAGTCCCAATCCGGTCATGGCTCCTATGAGATTAGGATCGGAAAGAACGGTGCTGAATGCAGTTGCCCCGATTTCCAGAACCGGCACCAGCCATGCAAACACATTCTGGGCCTTCGTTATTATCTCGAAGTACAGAAGGACACTCCTCAGGGAACCGTCACCGAAAAGGTACGCTTAACCTACTCTCAGGCATGGAGCGCCTATAATGCCGCACAGACTGAGGAGATCAAGATATTCGACGCTCTCCTGAAAGACTTGGTAAAAGCCATTCCTGAGCCGGAACAGAAGATGGGACGCCCACGCATCCTAATGAGTGAAAACCTGTTCTGCGCCATCCAGAAGGTTTACTCTCAGCTATCAAGCCGCCGCGCTCACAGCCTGTTCCAGAACGCGGTCGAGCGCGAACAGATCGACCACGCGCCGCACTTCAACGCACCATCAAAATTTCTGAACGATCCGGAAGTAACATCAATCCTTCATGAACTGGTTACACTTTCTGCGTTACCCGTTGCCGGAATTGAAACCGATTTTGCAATTGATTCAACCGGATTCCGGACAACCTGTTTCAACGTTTATAACGGGTTGAAGCATGGCGAGCGGAAAGAACACAAATGGATCAAGGCGCATATTGCCTGTGGTGTTAAGACCAACATCGTTACCAGCATTGAGGTAACCGGAGAAAACGGTAACGATTCCCCGCAATTTATACCGCTCCTTAAGAACACCGCACAGAACTTCAATATCAGTGAAGTATCCGCAGACAAGGCATACTCGTCCCGCGATAACCTCAATGCTGTCGGTAGCATCGGAGCCGCACCTTACATTCCGTTCAGGAAACATGCAACCGGATTCACCCGTGGCTCCCCGCTTTGGAACAAGATGTACCACTATTTCCAGCTTAACAAGGATGAGTTCATGGAGCACTACAACAAGCGCAGCAATATCGAAGCGACCAACGCAGCGATAAAGCGCAAGTTCGGTGAGACCCTGAAATCAAAGAATCGTGTTGCACAGGTGAACGAGCTGCTGGCAAAGATCATCGCGTACAACCTGACCGTTGTGATTCATGAGATGTATGAGAATGGGATCACACCAAATTTCTTGCATCTAAATCCGAAAGTGAATTAAAATTGTTGAAAGGGATAATATGATCCAATTTGTTTTATCAAAAAATCTTTTAAATAGTCTAATGAAGAAATCACTTGCCGAATTTCATCAATTTCCATTGTTGTTTCAGATCCTTTGTGAATAATATCATGGCGTTCTTGAATCAATTTTTGAAGTTGCTCCCATTTTCTATGCGATAGATTCTGGTTGGAATCTAAATTCTCTAACAAATTAATGTTAAAAAGGAATTTGTAAATGTTGTTTGCCTCTTTTAGATTTTGAAAATTTATGTAACGATCGTTTTTTCCGAATAAAACCTCGAATAATGCATCTGCGTCAGGATCGATAGATGGGCCTCCTTGAAATACGTAATAACTTTTTAAGAAATTTTCATATGCACCAATGGATACTAAATAATCCCTAATTTTTATTTTGGCTTGATATGTCCTCTCACTACCCAAACCGGGAATCAAATTTCCATATTGATGGTGAATCCAAACACCCTTACATGTTTTACAGAAATCTTTAAGCAACACTTCACAAATTGTTACAGTGAGAATGATGGCCTCTTCTTTATAATCAGAATCAAGCAATTTTAAAATTCTCGTCTTGCCTTTATTATATACAATTATCGTATTTCCATAGATTTCGTCCATAACAAACAATATTCCTTTGTCGTAAAAAAATTATGTTGATAATTTCTTGTTGCACCTAAAGTCCGGTGTCTGCACCTAATGTCGGATCAAATTGCTACTTTAGGTGCAAAGCCGGGTCCACCCATACTTTAATAGTTTTCAGGTTCCCAAACATAGGTGCATGATTGTAAAAGTACTTGAGCTCGAAAAAGACATGGCACGTCTTGTCATCCAAGGTGAGGGCCACACGTTCATGAACGCCCTCATTGAGGAGCTGTTACATGATCCTGACGTCGATGTTGCCAGATACATGATCGAATTCCAGTTTTCTGACCCGGAACTGCTTGTTACCACCAAAGGTAAGAAAAACCCCATCCCTCTCATTAAAAAGGCCTGCAAGCGAATCTCCGGTCATTGCGACGAGCTCATCAAAGGTTTGAAAAAGCACTGATTCTCTTTTTTTTATACTTTTTGGGAAACGGGATTGCTCGTTCTCTGGGTTATGTTATCAACCTGTGCGGTATGATCCCATAACAATTATCTGGATAAAAAATATAGCCGTAACTATTATGATCAGGAAAAAAACGCTTTTACTCGTGGCAGTACTCCTGATAGGAACTGTTTGCATCACAGGCTGCACAATAAATTTGGGTACGCCGGCTTCGACACCAGCACCTATACCCGTTCCGACAACGGTCCAGACCGTTTCCCAAACAACAATAACTGCTCAACCGACTACGGTTCCGGTTACCACAAGCCTCATCACGACAACAGCAACAACTGCTTCGACCGAGAAAGAAATCCTGCATGACGAAGGTATACTCACGACAAAAACCTACAAGACCTACGATTTCAAGACCGTGATGGGTTACAAATTCCTCTATCCGAAGGACAAATTCAGGATAATCATCAAATCAGAAAAACCTGTCTTGGGATATGCATTGAGCACTACGCAAGCAGGCCAGTTACAGGGTTCCCAGCTGATTCCCCGCTACCAGACATATCAAACGGATGTTGACTGGGGCCTGATCGAACCTGTCATGGTGATAGAAAAAGCTACCGATACAACCAAGGAATTTACTCTTGAGGATGTCGGACCTTTGACGTATGTTGTCGACGGACGCTGGATGGGTTACGACAGCAGTTATGACAATACACCTCCCTTTACCTATGAGATAACCATCGTGAAGACCGGCGGTCCGACGCAACAAAACTTCGATTTCGCTGGATTAGAGAGCGAGGAAACTCTGGTTTCCAGAACCAAATCCCCCGAACCACTACCAGATTCTAATTAACTATCCCTTCTTTATTTTATCAGATGGCTTTTCCCGGTGCTCTGATATTTTTATCCCTCGTGTTGGGTAATGAAAAAGAGTTCATGGATATCATTCAGAAAAAAATAGGAAAAAAGAATCATTCTGTTGCCCGTTCGGTAAATACAATCGATCCAGAGATACGGGAGATCTTAATCTTGACTTTCTGCCCGGGTTTTGCATTTGCTACATACATGATATAGCGACCCATTTTCACGACACCATCACCACGCTTGGATATGGACTGGATCTCCACATCCATGATAGTACCTTCCTCAAGGTTTTCTGATACCGGCTCCATCCTTGCCTTGCGTTTCCTCACCGGCCGGTGGCTCCCGCAGGCATCACACCGGAGAATTATAACCCGGTCGTCTTTCACCAGCCGCGTATCGGGCTTTCCGCACTCTGAACAAATGACATAGTCCTCAACATAGCTCTTGATGATCATCTTGATGAGGGAGATCTCGAACTTCCCGTTGAAAATAGCCCGGTTCCCATCAATTTTACCGCTGGTTCCGAGCTCACCGAGAAGGAATTTCATAAGGTGATCCTGGTCACGACGAACTTTTCCGGCAATTTCAGCGAAGTTTTCAAGGACCGTTGTCTTTCCTTCGACGTATGCTTTCGCCTCGGGAACTACAAAACGCTCCGATGATTCTGTTATCTCAGTTATATTGGAGTATGCCTGCTTGAGGAGGTTTTCATAGGTGTCCGTCATAGTTGTATAATATAAAGGTTCGACATCTCCAAAAGGCTTTCCCCGGGTCAAAGAGATACGTGTTTTCATAATACAATCATCAATCAACCGGCAGATAATTTCTGGAAAATCAGATTGGAAAGAGATATATGGCAGGAATTGTTGCTGTGTTCTGATATAAAAAGTCAGGTAACGGGAGATCCTTTAATTCCAAGGTAATTTCACCCGCAGTAAAGAGGGATGGGTTTCCCGGATGGATTAATTTTCTGAACCATACGGGGGTCTCCCAAGTGAAGACAGAGAGATTTCCCTATTGAATTTACCTGCGGAACTGGGGCATCAGCCCGCGGACCTCTTTACCCACTTCTTCTATCAGGTGTCCCTCGTCAGCTTTGGTTAATGCTGTAAATACAGGACGGTTGATCATATTCTCGAGCATCCATTCCCGAGCAAATTTACCGGA
>Ga0116170_10005932_pt1 | contig 10806 bp, 10 predicted proteins | sample AD_JPNHW1_MetaG_FD_89797 | JGI IMG/M metagenome (GOLD analysis project Ga0116170, IMG submission 89797) | Active sludge microbial communities of municipal wastewater-treating anaerobic digesters from Japan - AD_JPNHW1_MetaG | ecosystem: Engineered > Bioreactor > Anaerobic > Digestate | place... | reverse complement strand
TCCGCGTCTCGAACCGTTTGACGCCAACCTGGAAAGAACGTCCCGCGCCCCGTGGGATCAGCCGTTTCTTGACACGGCCCTCGGGACGTTCCGGCCTTCCTCCACCACCAGGACCGGCGCACGTCCCGCATTTTTCACGATTCGTCTTGCGCCGCAGGGGGCTTTTTGATATTTTACGATGGCATGAATTTCAAACCTCTAGGTCCCGCGAGTCGAGGCAATCCGTCTTGGTTGTCGCTCAGCTTGCGGATCTTCTGTGTGATCTTCTTTTGCGCCGCATATCTGGTGATGAGCGTTGAACTTCGCGTTCGCGATTCGTCCTCCGCCGCAACCGGAAACGGTTTGATCAATGCGGCCAACTCGTCCGAGACAACCGACGGTTTCACGTGCGGCATCCAAGATTTCAGAACCGATGCGATTCTGTCCAGCGAACGCGAAAACAACCCCTTCCTTTTCCTTCTGTGCTTGCGCGCCGCATTTGTTCCCTCGCCCTTCCTTCATCAAGGTGAATCCGCGCTTTCTGAGAGCCGCAATGAGCTGATCGCGGCTTCATCTCCGGACACGTGTCCACCCCCCGTTTATTTGCTCGCGCAATCCGCGCAACTCCTTTGTTGAAACCGGGCACCGCCTTGCCACCAACCGGCGAACGGATGCCGCTTCAGTCGCCGCGGGGCATGGCCAAGAGCTGAGAAGTCTCTGCGGGGGGATGGTTCCGGCGGCAATCCGAAAACAGCGTTCAAGTCGTTTCAGTTATAGGTCAGGCGTTTCTCATTTGGGTTCTTATCGTTTGAAAGGATGGATGGTATGGCGAATGTTCCTGTGAATCGTGAGACGGTGTTGGAGTTCCACAAGGGCGGCAAAGTCGGCATGCGACAGATCAAGCCGCTAAAGACGCAGAATGATCTTTGCCTGGCGTACACGCCGGGCGTCGCACACGCGGTGAAAGAGATCGCGGCCAAGCCGGAGACGGTGTTCGACTACACCTCGAAGCGCAGCCTCGTGGCCGTGGTGTCCGACGGCACGGCGATTCTCGGCCTCGGCGACCTCGGCGCGGCCGCCAGCATCCCGGTGATGGAGGGCAAGGCCGTCCTCTTCAAGGCGTTCGGCGACGTGGACGCATGGCCGGTTCCCGTGGACCACTGCCGCAAAAACGGCGAGAATACGGGAAAGACCGACCCGCAACGGGTGATTGACGCGGTCATGGCCATCGCGCCCATGTACGGCGGCATCAACCTCGAGGACATCGCCTCCCCCGCCTGCTTCGAAATCGAGGACCGCCTGAGCGCCATGCTGAACATCCCGGTGTTCCACGACGACCAGTGGGGCACCGCCGTGATCACCGTGGCCGGCCTGATGAACTATTCCCATTTGTGCGGCCGCCCGATGGACAGCCTCCGCGTGGTGATGAACGGCGCAGGCGCAGCGGGCATCCGCATCGCCGACATGTGCAAGGCGGCGGGCGTGAAGGACCTTGTCATGTGTGACACCAAGGGCGTCATTCACAACGGGCGGACGGACCTGAACGACCACAAGCGCCGCCATGCCGTGACGACCCAGGCTCGCACGCTGGCGGACGCCCTGCGCGGCGCGAATGTCTTCATCGGCGTGTCCGCGGCCAACAGCGTGACGGGCGACGAGGTGCGAAGCATGGCCGATTATCCGGCGATTTTCGCGATGGCCAACCCCGATCCCGAGATCAAGCCCGAGATCGTCGCCGAAGTCATGGGCAAGAAACCCTACGTCATGGCGACCGGGCGCTCGGACTATCCCAACCAGACCAACAACGTGTTGGGTTTCCCGTACCTTTTCCGCGGCGCGCTCGACGTGCATGCCCGCACGATCAACACGGCGATGAAGGTCGCAGCCTCCCACGCGCTCGCCATGCTGGCCCGCGAACCGGTGCCCGCCGACGTGAAGGCGATCTACCCCAGCGAGAAACTGGTGTTCGGCAACGGCTATATCATCCCGAAACCCTTCGACCGCCGTCTCTTCGTGGAGGTTTCATTCGCCGTGGCCAAGGCCGCCGTCGAGTCTGGGGCGGCCCCCGCCGACATGGATCTGGCCGCCCTCAAAGCCAGCCTGATCGCACGTAATGCCACGCGCGCCTAAAGGAGTCTTTTCCCAACGGGCTCCCGCGATCCCTCAACAGGCAGCCGGAGCCCGCGGTGGTTCTTAGACCAAGAGGATCAAAGTATATGCAACGAAATGAGCGTGTTTCTGATGACCGTCATGTGCAGAAGCTTCCGCGTGTTCCGCAACAGAGCCCCGTCCGTGTAGCCGTTACGGGGGCCGCGGGACAAATTTGTTACAGTCTCTTGAAACGCATAGCCGCCGGCGAGATGTTCGGCAAAGAGACGCCCGTCATCCTTCAACTCCTCGAGGTTCCCGTCGAGAAAGTTCAGAAAGCGTTGGCCGGCGTCGCCATGGAGCTGGAGGACTGCGATTTCCCCCTCCTGCAACAGATCATCTGCGCGGGGGACCCGGAAGTCGCCTTCAAGGACGCCAACTGGTGCATTCTGGTGGGATCGAAACCTCGCGGCCCCGGGATGGAACGCGCTGACCTGCTTAAGGACAACGCCAAGATTTTCGTGGGCCAAGGGCGCACCATTGACGAGGTGGCAAGCGACGACTGCCGCGTCGTGGTCGTCGGCAACCCGTGCAACACCAACTGCATGATCGCCGCCTCGCAGGCCAAGCGTCTCCCCAAAGAGCGTTTCACCTCGATGGTGCGGCTCGACCAGAACCGCGCCGTGAACCAGCTGGCCCGCAAGGTCGGCGTATCCGTTTCGGCCGTCGAGCGCATGATCATCTTCGGCAATCACAGCACGACCCAGTTTCCCGACTTTTCCAACGCCCTCATCAACGGCGTGCCGGTGCCGCAAGTCATCAAGGACACGATGTGGCTGCAGGAAACCTTCATCGAAACGGTCAGGCAGCGCGGCGCGGATATCATTGCGGCGCGCGGGATGTCGAGCGCTCTGTCGGCCGCGAACGCCATCGTCGGCCATGTCCGCGCGCTCTGCACGCCCGGGACAGAGATCCACTCGATCTCAGTCCATTCGAACGGCGAATACGGTTTTACGCCAGGCGTTTGGGCCGGCATGCCGGTGCGGACGGTCGCACCCGGCACGTATAAGATCGTCGAAGACTTCGTCCACGACGATTTCGCCCGCCAGAAAATCGCCGAGACGAACGAAGAGTTGACCAGCGAGCGCGAGCTCGTCATGGAGAAACTTCCGATGGTTGCGGCCTGAGGCGCTGAGCCCACGCCGATCCGACGGGATGTCTCCCTCCCGCTAACAAAAAACTAACACTAAAACCTTCGCCTTTCCGGCGAAGGTTTGTTGTAATTGCGGCGTGTTAGAAACAGTTAGCGACTGAACAGGAGGCACCCCATGAAAAGAATCGTTCTGAAGATATGTTCCGCGGCCGTTGCTGTCCTGGTGTTACAGACGACAGGTTGCGGCAAACCTCGTGAGAGCATCACGATGGCGGGATCGACGGCGTTCCAGCCGTTCGCGGAGAAGCTCTCCGACCAGTACATGAACGCGCATCCCGAGGTGGCCATCACCATTCAGGGCGGCGGCTCGGCCCTCGGTATCCAATCGGCCCTTTCGGGCACAGCCCAGATCGGGATGGCCGATCTGGTGACGCTTCCCAAAGAGGCCGACGCCATGAAAAGCATCATCGTGGCGCGTGACGGCATCGCCGTGGTTGTGAACCCTGCCAACCGGGTCGCCGCACTGACTTTAGAGCAGGTTCGCGGCATCTTCAGCGGAACGATCAAGAATTGGAAGGACGTCGGCGGCGCGGACCATGCGGTCGCCGTGATTTCTCGGGAGTCCGGTTCGGGGACTCGCACGTCGTTCGAGCAAATCATAGGCGGCATCGCGCTCACCGCGGACGCCCTGATCCAGGATTCGAACGGCACCATCCGGGAGACCGTGGCGAACGACGCCTATGCGATCGGATATCTTTCCCACGGCATGATCAGCGAGAAGATCAGGCCGCTGACCATAGACGGCTTCTCTTGTTCAGAGAAGGACATTATGGCGGGGAACTACAAGTTGGTCCGCCCGATATTTCTGGTCTACCCCCCCGCCATCTCTCCCGCCGGCCAAGCGTTCTTGGACTATCTGCTCTCGGCGGAAGCCCAAGAAATCTTATACGCCAATGGCCTCATCAAAGCGAAGTAAACCTCCGGCCGGTTAACGGACCTCATGAAAATCAACTGCGAGAAAATAGCCAAGTGCTTGCTCACGGCGGTGGCTTTCTCGGCGCTTCTCAGCCTGCTTCTGATCGCGATCTTCATCTTCAAAGAGGGATTCCCCTTCATGCTGAAGGTGGGGGTCAGCGATTTCCTCTTTTCCTCGGCATGGAACCCCCAGATGGGCCAGTTCGGAATTTTTCCGATGATCGTCGCGTCGCTCTACGTGACGTTCGGAGCCATGCTGATCGGTGCACCGTTGGGCGTCGCCGGCGCGATCTTCATGAACGAGTTTCTGCCTCGCCCGGCAATGCGAATCATCAAGCCGACCATCGAATTGCTGGCGGGCATCCCCTCGGTTGTCTTCGGGTTCCTCGGCGTTATGGTCTTGGCCCCTCTCATCCGCAACCATATGGGCGGCCCGGGGCTCTCGATCTTGGCAGCCTCGGTGATTCTCGGCGTCATGGTTCTGCCCACCGTCATCAGCATCTCCACCGACGCCATCGGCGCCGTGCCCCATTCCTACCGCGACGGCGCGCTGGCACTCGGCGCGACACGCTGGCAGAGCGTTCACATGGTGACGCTCAAGGCTGCCCGCTCGGGGATCATCGCCAGCATCATTCTGGCGATGGGCCGCGCGTTAGGCGAGACCATGGCGGTGATCATGGTCGCGGGCAACACGGTCAAGATCCCCCACGCCGTCACGGACCCGGTGCGAACCCTGACCGCCAACATCGCGCTCGAGATGTCCAACGCCACCGGCATGGCGCGCGAAGCGCTGTTCGCCACCGGCGTCGTGCTCTTCGTGGTGATCATGATCCTGAACGCGATTGCCTTGTCGGTGATGAAAAGTCGTGGGGGCCGGCGATGAGGAGGATTTCCCCAAAAATCACGCAGGCGCTGGCCGTGACCCTTCTGGGCGCCGCCACGCTTCTGACCGTGATCGTGCTGGTCTTCATCATCGTTTTCGTGCTGGCCAAAGGCTTGCCCGGGGTGACGTGGGAGTTTCTCTCCTCCGTGCCCAAGGACATGGGCAAAGCCGGCGGCATCCTGCCGACGCTGGCGGGAACCGTCCTGCTACCGCTGTTCGCGATCGCCATCGCGTTACCGTTGGGCGTGGGCACCGCCGTCTATCTGACGGAGTACACGCGAGAGACGCGCTTCACCCGCGCTCTGCGGTTCGGGACAGACTGTCTCGCCGGCATCCCTTCAATCATCTTCGGACTGTTCGGTTTCATTTTCTTCGTGGTCATGTTGAAGATGGGCTGGTGCCTTCTCTCGGGCGCGCTCACTTTGGCGATCATGGTTTTGCCCACGATCATTCGGACATCGGAAGAGGCCATCCGGGCCGTGCCGAACGCGTACCGGGAGGTCAGCTTCTCTCTGGGGGCCACGCGCTGGGAGACGGTCCTTAAAGTCATACTCCCGAATGCGCTTCCCGGCATCGTCACCGGCGTCATGCTGGGCATCGGGCGCTCGATTGGCGAAACCGCCGCAGTCATCTTCACCGCAGGCTCATCGCTGCGGATGCCCATGTCGGTTTTTGACTCGGTTCGGACGATGTCGGTCCATTTCTACATCTTGGCACGCGAGGGCATCTCCAACGAGAACGCCTATGCGACGGCCGCCGTCTTGATCATCACGGTTCTGGTGGTGAACCTGGCCGCTTACGGGCTGATGCACCGCTTCATCGCGAAGAGGTCCAAATGAAAGCGCCCCCCGCCGTCAAAATCGAGGTTAAGAATCTCAGCGTCTTTCAGGGGCAAGACGAGACGCTACGTCAAATCTCGCTGGACATTCCGGCCCATCGGATCTTGGGGATCATCGGTCCCGCGGGCTCGGGCAAGACCACTTTCTTGCGCGCGCTGAACCGCCTGAACGACCTGGCACCGGATACCCACGTCGAGGGCCAAATGCTTCTGGACGGGCAAGACATCTATCACCCCGCGTTCGATGTGGTCGCACTCCGCAAGCGGGTGGGGATGCTGTTCGCGCTGCCCGTCGCCTTGCCGATGAGCATCTTCGAGAATGTGGTGTATGGGCCCAGGCTGTCGGGCATCCGGAAACGGGCGCGGTTGGACGAGATCGTCGAGCGCAGCCTGAAAGCGGCTTTCCTCTGGGACGAAGTCAAGGACAGGCTCCACATGTCGGGCCTTCGTCTCTCCGGCGGGCAGCAGCAACGCCTATGCCTGGCGCGCGTGTTGGCGATGGAGGAGCTCGAGGTAATCCTTCTCGACGAGCCCTGTTCCGGCTTGGATCCGATCTCCACCGCAAAGATCGAGGATGCGCTGACGATTCTGAAAGAGAGGTACACCATCATTCTGGTCACCAACAACACCAAGCAGGCGGCGCGCGTCGCTGACGAGACGGCTTTCTTCCTGATGGGCGAACTGGTGGAATACGGGGCAACGGATAAAATCTTCACGGTGCCGGATGACAACTGGACGAACGAATACGTAACGGGCAGGTTCGGATGAGCGCAGACACAGTCATCAGCGTACGGGATCTCGATTTGTACTATGGCGATTTCCACGCCCTGAAGCGCGTGTCCACGAACGTCAGATCGCGGCACATCACGGCGCTGATCGGCCCCTCCGGGTGCGGCAAGTCCACCTTATTGCGGACGCTGAACCGGATGAACGACCTGATTCCCGGCGTGCGGGTCAGAGGGTCTATCCTTTTTGAGGAAAAGGACATTTACGCGCCCGAGACCGACGTATGCGCGCTGCGCAAGCGGGTGGGCATGGTTTTTCAGAGGCCCAACCCTTTCCCGCTTTCGATCTATGACAACGTGGCGTTCGGACTGAGGGTTGCGGGAATTACGGACCGGCGCCACATCGAGGAGACCGTTGAACGAAGCCTCACGGCGGCATGGCTGTGGGACCAGCTCAAGGACAACTTGGACGACACGGCGTTGTCGTTGCCACTGGACCAGCAGCAGCGGCTCTGCGTGGCGCGCCTGATCGCAGTCGAACCGGAAGTGATCCTGATGGACGAGCCCTGCTCGGCGTTGGATCCTATCTCAACCGCCAAGATTGAAGAGCTGATGCTGGAGCTCAAGAAGAAGTACACCATTGTGATCGTGACCCACAACATGCAGCAGGCCGCCCGCATTTCCGACTATTCGGGTTACATGTTGCTGGGCGAAATGATAGAATTCGGCCAGACGGCGGGGATCTTCACCACGCCGAAAGACAAGCGGACTCAGGACTACATCAGCGGACGATACGGATAAGGCGGCAAACATGGAACGTCACTTTGACGAGCAGCTGCAGGCGCTAAAAAACCACCTGATGAAAATGAGCGCGCTGGCCGAAGTCATGATCGCCGATGCGGTCAAAACCGTGGTCGAACGCGACGTCGCCGCGATCTCGCCGGTCTATGAGCGCGAAGAGCTCGTGAACCAGATAGAAATGGAGATCGACGAGAGTTGCCTGACGCTCATCGCGCTGCATCAGCCGGCGGCCGGCGACCTGCGTTTCATCATGGGCGCGGTCAGGACGAACGCCGAACTGGAACGGCTCGCCGACGAGGCCGTCAACATCGTCCAAAAGGCCGAGCATTTGCTCAAGTTTCCTCCGCTGAAACCTTTTGAGATCATTCCCGAGATGGCGGTGCTCGCGCGCGGCATGGTCCGCGACAGCCTCCGGTCCTTTGTGAACCGGAACGTCGACCTCGCCCGCGAGGTCCTGCTGCGCGACGACCGGCTGGACGATCTGAAAGGGAGGATCGCGGACGAACTGACCACTTACATGACGAGGGACTCCGCCGCCATTCCTCGCGGACTCGACCTGCTGCTGATCGCGCGTTTCCTCGAACGCATCGGCGATCACGCCACCAACATCGCCGAGATCACGATCTTCGTCGAAGAAGGGCTAGACGTCCGCCACCACGCCGACCAAAAGCGTTTGGTCGCCAGGCCCTTCCACCCTGCCGAGACGCCCGAAAAATGACCGGCGCATGCTTTCGGCGTGGCTTCGTGGCCGCAGCTCAGCGTTTACGCTCGAAATGCGCTTCGATCTCCTCCAGCGTCTTTCCCTTCGTCTCCGGCAGGAAGAAGAACGCCGTCACAAAATAGGCGACCGTACAAGCGGCGAACGCGAAAAACATCGTCCCGTAACCGTATTTTCCGACGACCGGAAGAAAGATGACCGCGATCGCCGTCGAGACCACCTGGTTGATGAGCAGTGCGATGCTCATTCCGTTGGAGCGGATGCGAGTGGGCATCAGCTCGGACAGCGCGAGCCACACACAGACGCCAGGCCCCATGGCAAAGAACGCGATGAAACAGAAAATGAAAACCGCCGTGAGGACGCCGTTCCCTTCGCTGGGGATCGGCGTCAGCAACGCGTTCTCGATCTTCAACGGCGCAGTCCTGGCAGCATCAAGATCCGCAAAGGGATTCGCAAAAAAGGCGACGACCTTGTTGGGCGGGACACAGCTGCCGCGGTCCAATTCGAGTTTTGCACCCTCGTCCGAGGAGCGCACCACTTTTGATGCCGCCCGGAAATCGCCATACGAATAAATGACGCTCAACGACTTGTTCTTTCCTCGAAGGGCGTCGCCGGCCGCCCCACGACCCACGAGCCAGCGCACAGCATCCGCCTCGCTGAACGAGATGGTCGCTTTCTGGTCGGCCGTCACCGCAGCTTGGACGGCACTCGCGCAATCCACGCGCAGCCGCTCGCTCTGACGGAAGACCAAGCCGACGGCGACCAGCGATGCGATAACCCCCGCACTGCCGAGCGACAGCAAGAATTTCCGGCCTCTGCGATCCACGAGGAAGACGCCGACCATCGTCATGAGAAAATTCACCACGGTCAGCACGGCATAGCCGAGATGGGCCTGCTTATCGCTCAACCCCGCCTGGACAAGAATGGTCGCATTATAGCCGATAATAGAATTCACACCGGTGGCCTGGTTACAGGCAAGAATGACGCAGGCCAGAACGAAAGGGATCACGTACTTCCGGCTCAGCAGGGACTCCCGACGGCTCCTTCCCGCAGAATCGGCATAAGCGCCCTCTTCGGCAAGCACCGTCTCCATCTCGCGCAGTTCGACTTCCGCCTGCTCGGGGTTGCGGGAACGCAGCAAAGCGGCCAGGGCCTCATCCTTCCTGCCGAGCCTGTAAAGCCAACGCGGCGATTCCGCCACGAACAAACTGCCGAGCACGAACAAGACCCCCGGCGGCAAAGAGACCCAGAAGATGAGCCGCCAGGCAGAATCCTTGAAGGCGAACAATTTGTCGGCGTCATGAAGTTGGGCGACCTCCTCCACTCGAATGCTGAAATAAAAGCCGATGAACGCGGCCGCGACAATCCCGAGGGTCAACAACCATTGAAATACACCGGCCCCCTTCCCGCGGTTCGAAGCCCCCAAACACTCGGCGAGATAGAGCGGCACAACGACACCAACCAGACCGGCACTTGTGCCCTGCAGCAAACGTCCGAAGACGAGAGGACCATAGCCATGCGAAAGGGCAATCAGCGGGATGCTCATGACAAACAGAAGGCCGCTGCACGCCATCAGTCGTTTTCGCCCCATCCAATCCGCAATCACCCCCGCAAACAGCGTGCTGAACACACTGCCCAACAGAACCGCGGCCACCACGACGGAAAGTTGGTTGGCGGTGAGCCCTGACGTTGCCTCCAAGTAAGGAAGAGCGCCGGCGATAATGCCGACGTCAATGCCATAGAGCAATCCGCCAAGTCCCGCGACGGCCAGCAACAAGACCATATAACGTGAAGGTTTATTATCTGTTTTCAATGTGTAGTCCTTTTCTTATGCAAAAACGACACCGAGGGGGCGCTGCTGCCGGCGATTTCAGGATGGGGAAGAACGGGCCCCCGTTGAGACGGGGGCCCCCGCCACCTCGCCTCGGCTGCCATCACGACAGTACTTGGACGTTGATGACCGCGTCGGCAGCAGGCGTGATCGCCCCAAGAAGTCTTTCTCATGAATCGACAAACCAAGAGAAGCAATATCCATTTCGTGCCTTGCCGCAGAACACTCACGTCGCGAGTTTGAGATTGGTCAACCCTGCAAAACAATTTCCCCCATCGATCTCTATGACTCGTCTACCTTAACAAACGCGCTTCTCATTTTTCAAGCCCATTCGATCGGCGCAAGCGCGGGCCGCGAACCCGCGGCTTGACGCGCCCCCCGTTTTGGGGCAAAATACCTACACATTATTTGCAAAGGAACCCACGGATGAGCGAACAGATTAAGGCGAAATTGGAAGAGCTGCGCGGCATGTTGCAGGCGGACGGCGGCGACCTCGAGCTCGTGTCGATCGAGAACAAGAACGTCAAGCTGCGCCTGCGCGGCGCCTGCGGCTGCTGCCCCCACGCGACCGCGACCATGAAGCAGGGCATCGAGCGCATCCTGCGCGAGTCGATCGATCCCGAGATCGTGGTCGAGCGCGTCTAAAAATTTTCGTTCCGGCGCTGATTTGGCTTTGACTTTCTTCGGACGTTAGGCTAATTTATGCGCCTGTTTTGCGACACATCTTCGGAGCGTAGCGCAGCCTGGTAGCGCGTTTGGTTCGGGACCAAAAGGTCGAGGGTTCAACTCCCTCCGCTCCGACCATCTTTTTAGAG
>Ga0116170_10005931_pt1 | contig 10806 bp, 6 predicted proteins | sample AD_JPNHW1_MetaG_FD_89797 | JGI IMG/M metagenome (GOLD analysis project Ga0116170, IMG submission 89797) | Active sludge microbial communities of municipal wastewater-treating anaerobic digesters from Japan - AD_JPNHW1_MetaG | ecosystem: Engineered > Bioreactor > Anaerobic > Digestate | place... | reverse complement strand
TTCGTTTCGTCGTCAGGCGCGTCGGTGCTGAGCTTGAGGACACGGAAATCGGTCGGCCCGCGTCCCTCGATAGTCATCTCCCAAGCGGCCCAGTCGCCGTGAATGCTGAAAGGCCGTTCGAGGATGTCTTCCGGCGGCGGGGGCTGGCCGTTGTCGGATGGATCGTTGGGGTCGGACCCTTGGCCGACCTCATCGCCGTCGTTAGTGCCGTTCCAGTCAGAATCCGGCTTCTTCCCGGTCAGATGCTCCTTCAGGATCGCGACCTTCTCCTCTGACGTGTAACGCTTACGCTGCTGCTCTTCCATGACTCTCTGCCTTTCGTCGATTCATACTAACCGATGTCCGGCGTTTGTCCAGTTCCGGCCGAAGCAAAACACTAACGGGTCGTTGCTCATTTTTTTGGTAGTCTTAAGAGCCACACTCTCTCTTTATCGGTAAAAGTGCGACCACATATCGCCGTGATTTTCAGTGTGCCATGCGTTGTTCCGTGAGGAACAAAGCGAACGGACAAATCATCAACCCAGTGCTCCGCTCCACCGTATACGCCACTGACCTTTCCGGCCGGCAACGGAATGGTATCATGGTCACGCCTCATGTTGGACACAACTTCGAGTGCGGCATTCGCATCGACCACTCCTTCATATAGAACATACAAATCCCCGGTACACCATGGAAAGACGGGTGCATGGACTGAGATCTCTGTTACTTGATTTAAATCTGTCAAAAACACCGTTTTGCTGGCTTGCGTATATCTCACAGCGCCAAGTGAAAAATACAAAAGAAAGCATGCCACAACAAAAAAGACCAAAACGCTAAGGCAGATATAAACCGCTTTTCTTGTCTTAGTTGAAAGGTTGTTTGGCATATCAAATTGCGCAAAAGAGGGTTTGTTTCAGTGCGTCATTGATCGTATCGTCTCACATCCAATTTCTTGATTTCGGCTTCATGTTTTTTTCGATTCTCCGCCGTTTTTCGCATCTCTTCGATTAGGGGGGCCATTTTGTCACGGTAAGTCTCGTCGTCCGCGAAGAAATCTTTTCTACTGAAGACGGCGGGATCAAATACGATGACCCGAAATGAGTCTTTGTCGTCATCGAAATAAAGGTTGTTTCCAGACCTTAGGTCTGCCCATAACTCGACAGTTTTGGGGGAGGGTTGCATATCGATATGTGTCAACCTTAAGATGGTCTCGTCCGCCGCATCGACAGGACGGTCGCGGCCGGCGACCGCGCCGCCGTTCCCGCGGACCGGAAAGCATCAATATCCTCCGTGAAGATGAACGTGAACGCCATCTCCACATGCGAGGGGAGGAAGTACTGCCGCGTGGCCATCCACGCCGAACGGTAAAGGGCGTCTTCCGACACCTTCATGCGTGTCGGCCTTTCGCTCAGCTTCTGCAACACCTGCCCGGTGTCAAAGAAGTCCGCGGCTTTGCAGTCGGGGCTGTGAAGCCGGGCGATCCAGTCCGCGGACCAGACGGCCGCGTCGGCGGTGACCGCCCAGAAGGCTTTGCCCTCCGCGTTGTAAAAAAAGATGTCGCCGCTGGCGTCGTCCGCGCGCAGCGTGACGCGCCACGCCTCGACGCCGTTGATTCTTTCCGGCACAAGCCCGGCGAGGAAATCCGGGGGGAACCCTTTGGCACTCCCTTCCAGGGGGATGACGCCGCCGTCCAGCCGGGTTTGCCGGTCCGGAATCGGCGTGAGCGCGCCCGCGCCTTGCGCCTGTTCCTTCTCCAGCCGCAACGCCATCTCCAGAGGCGTCGCCGGTGCCCGCCGCGCCCTCGCGGCAAGGGCCATCGCAACGTTGGCCGTATCCTGCGCCAAGGCGTGCCCCGCAATCAGAGAAAGAGCCGTCGCATACGCGGCCGCAAAAAACAAACGTGAAAATCCCCTCACCCTTCGCCCCCGCTTTCCTTCTTCCGGCCCCTGCCACAAACAGCTGCGGCAAGGCCGATCACACGCCGACAAGGATTCCCCTGATCTTGAACCGCTCGGTGCGTATATATTTATAAAATATCGCGGTTTCGCCACCCGCGTAAACAAGAAAACGGATCAGACTTTGCTAAGCGTGCAGTTCTGGCGGTGCTTGAACACGAGAACGGGAATTGCTAACCTAGTTCCCAATGGAGCTGATGCCTTGCCAACCCGTTCACCAGCTGACGCTTCGTGGTCTGCATGTAAGTGGTCCGAGGCCGGTTGCCGAGGGATTGAGGGTTCAAGATGCTCAGCAAGTGAGGCGCAGACTTTGGTTGTCAGACAGACATATTTTGACGTGCTGGAGGATATCCCCTGCGCCTGCACTGAGCGGGTTGATGCCGCCATCGAGTCTCTTGCCGACAGCGGCGGCAAAGATGAACGCGGGGCCATCTTCACTCGGCAGACTGTGGTCGGGTTCATCCTCGACCTCGCCGGATACACGGCTGACCGCCCTCTCCACACGATGCGCATCTTGGAGCCCTCCTTCGGCGGGGGTGATTCGAACCTCCTTACCTCCACCACTTACGAATATCAGAAAACCGCGTAGACACGAGAGTCTACGCGGTTTTTTTGTCGTTGCGATGCGCGGCGGCATACGGCAGGGGGTCTGCCAACCGTTCTTTCTCCCGCGCCCCGTCAGCGGGCATCGAAGAGACGGCCGGGGTTCAGCTGGCAGGCGGGATCGAAACGGGCTTTAAGTTGGCGCATGGCGTCGATGGCGTCGGCGCCGTACATAATCGCCAGCAGATCCTTCTTGAGGCGGCCGATGCCATGTTCCGCCGAAACGCTTCCGCCCCACGCCACCACCTGTTCCGCCCATTTCCGATAGAGGCGTTTGCCTGTGGCGTACTCTTCCATGTCGCGCGGCAGGATGTTGACGTGGACATGATTGTTGCCGATGTGCCCGAAGATCACGTGTTCCAGACCGGCGGTGTTGAGGTCGTTGCGGTAAAGGCGCAAGATCGGCTTCAGCTTGTCGTCCGGAACCGACAGGTCCGTGCCGAGTTTGGTGAGCGAGGGATATGCGCGCTTGCGCTCGGCGATCAGCGCGTTGACCTGCTCTGGCACGGCATGGCGGAACGCCTTCAGTTTTTCGAGCGATGGCGCGTTAGCCGCCAGCCAGGTGTCATCCGCGTGGCCGCCGCATTCGGCGAGCAGCCGGCACGTCAGGTCCGCAGGCTCCGGGGCGTCCGAGGCCAGCGCCCATTCGATGTAAAGGGCCACGTTCCAATGCGGCTCGGGGTGGGGCAACAAGAGGCCGGTACTCGAAGCGCTGCCGCGGATGAGGCGTAGCGAGCCCGCGTCGAAGTACTCCATGGCCGCGAGGATGTGCGGCCGCACGGAGGAGGCGTTCGCGCGGAGCGATTCCACGCACGTTAACGCCTGATCCTCGGTGTCGAAATAGCAGAGCACACCGAGGGTCGCGAAGGGCTTCGGGCGCAACCGAAGCTCGAGTTCGGCGATGATGGCGAGCGTCCCTTCGCTGCCGATGAAAAGGTCAAGCATGTCCATGTCGGGCTTGATCCAATAACCGGCCGCGCTTTTGGCGGATGGCATCTTGAGGTGCGGCAGCTCGCCCTCGATCACACGCCCGCTGTCCGTGGCGATCAAGAAATGGTGGCCGCTAGCGAAGACTTGGCCGCGGCGCAGGGTTAGGATGTCGCCGTCCGCCAGCACGAGGGTGAGCGCTTCGATGTGGTCGCGAGTGGCGCCGTAGGCGTAGGAGCAGGCGCCCGAGGAGTTGCATGCCGCCATGCCGCCGAGGCTGGCCGAGGTTTCGGTTGGGTCGGGCGGGAAGAAAACGGGGAAAGGGCAACGGCTGTCTGCCGCAAGCGAGCGGCGGAGAGCCGCGAGGGAGATGCCGGGCTGGACGCGGAGGAACGCTTGGCCATGCGCATCGGTGCGGAAACCGAGGAGACGGTCCATTTTCGAAAGGCTGACGATCATGCCGCCCTCGGGCACCGCGCCGGCTGAGATGCCGGTGCGTGCGCCCTGAATGGTCAGAGGTTCGCCGCACGCGGCGGCGGCGCGGACGGCGGCGGCTAACTCGCCCACGCTCTGCGGGAACGCGATGGCTTCCGCCGTCCCGGTCTTGCGGGATTCGTCGCGCAGGAAATCGGTCGGGACCGGCGCGGTGAACAGGGAATCGTGGGACAACATGGCGGTTAGCATAGCGGCTGGAAAGCGGTTGGGGCAAGCGCAAAGAGGGTGATCGCGGTTGACTCGGAACAGCGGTATTCCTTACACTAACGGCACGAAAAGGGGGCTCGATGCGTGCTGATCGGCGGCGAGAATTTCTAAAAAAGCTGGTGTGGGCGTGCCTTGGTTCTGCGGTGTTGCTCCCTTCCTTCATGTTCGCGGACACCCGGGCGCTACGCCCGAACGTGATTTTCATTTTGGCGGATGACCTGGGGTATGGCGATCTGTCGTGCTACGGTCAGAAGAAGTTTGCGACCCCGAACATCGACCGGCTGGCGGCGGAGGGCATGAAGTTCACGCGCCACTATTGCGGCTGCGCCGTCTGTGCGCCCTCGCGTTCGACCATCATGACGGGCCTGCATACCGGGCATACGCCGATCCGCGGCAACAAGCAGATCGGCGAGGGGCAGGCACCCTTGCCGCGCGGAACGGTGACGTTGGCCGCATGTCTCAAACAGGCAGGTTACGCCACCGGCTGTTTCGGCAAATGGGGGCTGGGGTTCCCCGGTTCCGAAGGCGATCCCGTGAATGTGGGCTTTGACACGTTTTTCGGGTATAACTGCCAGATGGAGGCGCACTCTTATTACCCGCAGCGGCTCTGGCGTGACCGCCAAGAGGTGAGGCTGGACGGCCAGATTTACTCGCCGCCGGTGATCATGGACGAGGCCCTCAAATTTATCCGTGCGCATGCCGGGATGACGCCTTTCTTCGCTTGGCTGACGGTTACCCTTCCTCATGCCGCGATGTCGGTGCCTCCGGAGCTTCACGCGCCTTTCCGAAAACAGTTCCCTGAATTCGAAGGCACAAAGGCCCGTTACGACAAGACGCGCGTGGACGAAAGTCCCGCTTCCGCTTTCCCCGCCATGATGGGAGTGTTGGACCGGCAGGTGGGCGACGTGCTGTCGCTCGTGAAAGAATTGGATATCGACGAGGACACGCTGATCCTGTTCGCGAGTGACAACGGCCCTCACAAGGAGGGGGGGCACCAGCCCGATTTCTGGGCGAGCAGCGGCGGGCTTCGCGGGTATAAGCGGGACCTCTATGAGGGAGGCCTTCGCACGCCGTTCCTGGCGCGCTGGCCGGGAAAAATCAGGGCGGGGGACGAAAGCTCGCAGGTCTCGGCCTTTTGGGACCTGATGCCGACGCTGTGCGAACTGGCGGGCGCGCATGCCGCGCCTGACACGGATGGCGTCAGCCTTGTGCCCACCCTCCTTGGGTATGGAACGCAACCGACGCGCGCGGGTCTTTATTGGGAATTTCACGAGCAGGGCGGAAAACGTGCTTATCTGAAGGGGAATTTGAAAGCGGTGCAATTGGGAGTCGACGGAGCGCCGGAGGGCCCTGTGGAAGTCTACGATCTCGGTTCGGATCCGGCAGAGGCCCATGATGTTTCGGCCTCGCAAGCGACGTTCGTCGCCGAGGCTCGGCGGGCCTTTGCCACGGAACATACGCGCAGTGAGGTTTTTCCCTGGGGATGGGAAAAGGGGAAACGATCCGGTGTGTCAACAGAAAAGGACAAACGATGAAACAAATGATGCTGATGGTGTCGATCGTGATGGCGACTGCCGTTTGCGGGCTCGCGGCCCCAAAGAAAACGGTGGTGGTGTGGTCGGAAGGAACCGCGCCGCAGAACGTTTATCCGAAGGACATCAACACGGCGATCGCCGACGGGTTGCGCGCGTCGGAGCAGTTGAAAGACTGGGAGGTGGTCGTCGCGAATCTGAACGACCCGGAGCAGGGGCTGCCGGATGCGCTGCTGAATAAAACCGATGTGCTGGTCTGGTGGGGACACAAGAAGCACGGCGAGGTCAACGACGAACTGGCCAACAAGATAGAGAAACGCGTGAAGGAAGGGGGCATGGGGTTCATCGCGCTGCACTCCGCGCACTTCGCGAAACCCAATAAACGTCTGATGGGCACTCCTTGCACGTTCAAAGCCTATGTGGGCGACAACGTGCGAACGGTCATTACAGTGACGGACGCCTCGCACCCCATCGCGCAGGGAGTCGCCAAGGCGTTCACCATCGAGAATGCCGAGCGTTACAGCGACCCTTACGCCGTGCCGCCCGCGGAGGCGAAGCCGTTCATGGGAACCCACTTTCACAAGGACGGCAAGACAGAGGAAAGCGTTCAGGGATACTGCTGGAGGGTTGGCAAGGGCAACTATTTCTACTTCCAGGCCGGGCACGAGACGAACCCGATCTTCATCCACCCCGAAATCCGCAAGATCATGGCGAATGCGGTCCTCTGGGCGGCGGGAAAGTGAACGAGACGTCCTGGCGGAGCGCGGCTGAACGACGAATGCGAGGATGAAATGACGATCTTACGGTGTGCGTGTTTGGCTGGCCTTGCGCTGGTGACGGGATGCCGCTGGGGTGTGCCGTTGGCGCATGAGGCGGACGTGGTGATCTATGGCGGCACCTCGGCGGGGGTCGTGGCCGCCGTGCAAGCCGCGAAGATGGGCAAGTCGGTCATCCTCGTCGGCCCCGATCGGCATCTGGGCGGACTCACCTCCAGCGGCCTCGGCTATACCGACTCCGGCAACACCCAAGCGGTGGGCGGCTTGGCGCGCGAGTTTTACCAGCGCGTGTATCGGCACTACAGCGCGGGGAGCGCATGGCGCTGGCAGAAGATCTCGGAGTTCAAGAATGAAGGACAGGGCAGCCGTTCGCGTGTGGATAGCGAAGAGTCGATGTGGACCTTCGAACCGCATGTTGCGGAGGAGATCTTCGACGCATGGCTGGCTGAGCACAAGGTGCCGGTTTACCGGAACGAGTGGCTGGACCGCGAGAATGGCGTGGTGAAGAAAGACGGACGCATTGTTTCGGCCACCATGCTGAGCGGCCGGACCTTTGTGGCGAAAGTGTTCATTGATGCGACGTACGAGGGCGACCTGATGGCCGCGGCGGGCGTGTCGTATCATGTGGGACGCGAGTCCTGCGGCGTGTACGGCGAGACCTGGAATGGCGTGCAGCTTGAAGCCTGCAAGCACCATCGCCATTACTTCATGTCGCCGGTCTCCCCCTACAAGGTCGCCGGAGATCCGAAGAGCGGCGTCTTGCCATACGTCTCGACGGAGCCGCCTGGCAGAACAGGCGATGGGGACCGCCGTGTTCAGGCCTACTGCTTCCGCACCTGTCTGACGCGCCTCGCCCCTAACCGCGTGCCCTTCCCTAAACCAGAGAGGTATGATCCCGCCAACTACGAGCTGCTGTTGCGCGAACTGGTGACCGGGCGCAACGACTTCTTCGAGAAGTTCGACGCCATTCCCAACCTCAAGACCGACACGAACAACCATGGCGCATTCAGCTCCGACTTCATCGGTATGAACTACGATTATCCGGATGCCTCCTACGCGCGGCGGCGTGAGATCGTCAGGGCGCATGAGGATTACCAGAAGGGCTACTACTACTTCGTGGCCAATGACCCGCGCGTTCCCTCCGGCATTCGCGAGGAAATGGCGAAGTGGGGCTTGGCGAGGGACGAATTCAAGGACAACGGCAACTGGCCATACCAGATTTACGTCCGCGAAGCGCGACGCATGATCGGCGAGCACGTGATGACCGAGCATGACACGCTGGGCAAGACGCAGGTCGAGAAGCCGGTCGGCATGGGCTCTTACACGCTGGACTCGCATAACTGCCAGCGGTATATCGCGGCGGACGGCTATGTGCAGAACGAGGGTGATGTGGGGGTCGGCACGAAAGGGCCTTACCGCATTTCGTACGGTTCGATCGTGCCGAAGCGTGCGGAGTGCCGGAACCTTCTCGTGCCGGTGTGTGTCTCCAGCTCGCATATCGCTTTTGGCTCCATCCGCATGGAGCCGGTCTTCATGATCCTCGGCCAGAGCGCGGCCACGGCCGCGGCGCAGGCCATCGACGAGAGGAAGGCGGTCCAAGAGATCGACTACGGGCGTTTGCGCGGGCGGCTGCTGGCGGACGGCCAGCGTTTCTAATGGAAGGAATCTTATGGTAGCATGCAGAATCGGTTTGGTCGTTTGTTGGGGCGCGCTGGCTCTGAGCGCTTCCGCCGCGGCGGAACGGGACACGCTCGATATTCCGTACCGCAAGGCGGTGCTCGATAACGGCCTCACGTTGCTCGTTCATGAGGACCACAAGACGCCGATCGTGGCGGTGAACGTTTGGTACCACGTGGGGTCGAAGGACGAGAAGCCGGGGAGGACCGGCTTTGCTCATCTCTTCGAGCACCTCATGTTCAACGGCAGCGAGCACTTTAACGACGACTGGTTCAAGGCAATGGAGCGGGTGGGCGCCACGGGTATGAACGGCACCACGGGCGAGGACCGCACCAACTACTTCCAGGAGGTGCCGCGCGAGGCGCTTGACTTTGCCCTGTGGATGGAGTCGGACCGCATGGGGCACCTGCTCGGCGCGCTCACGCAGGAACGGCTCGACGAGCAGCGCGGCGTCGTTCTGAACGAGAAGCGGCAGCACGATAACCATCCCTATTCGGTCGCATGGCGACTGATCACGCAGAACACGTGGCCTGCGGGGCATCCCTATTCTTGGGAGGTGATCGGTTCCGAAGAGGACCTGCGCGCCGCCACGCTGGACGATGTGCGGGCGTGGTTTAACGGGTATTATGGCCCTGCCAACGCGGTTTTGGTCGTGGCCGGGGATGTGAAGGCCGACGAGGTCGTGGATAAGGTGCGGCGCTATTTCGGCGACATCAAGCCGGGACCTCCCGTCCAGCGGCACTCCGCGTACGTGGCGAAACGCGGCGAGAACCGCCGCATGAACGCGCAGGACCGCGTGCCGCAGGCGCGGCTGTACAAGATCTGGAACATCCCGTCTTACGGTACGACCGCGGGAAATTTGCTGAATGTGACGGGGGAGGTTTTGGCGGGCGGTAAGTCGTCACGCCTGTACAAGCGGCTGGTGTATGACGAACAGCTTGCGACGGACGTTCATGCCGATGCTGACCTGCGGGAGATCGCGGGACAGTTTATGATTGTCGCGACGGCCAAACCGGGAGTGCAGCTGGCGACGGTCGAGAGGTCGGTTGACGAGGAACTCGCCCGGTTTTTGGATGAAGGGCCGACCTCGGCCGAACTGCAACGCGTGAAAGCCGGCTTCGAGGCCGATTTCGTGCGCGGCTGCGAACGCGTGGGCGGCTTCGGGGGAAAGTCCGATGTCCTCGCCCATAACTTCGTGTTCGCCGGAGATCCCGACTATTACAAAACGGTGTTGCGCGAAACCCGCGAGGCCACCCGGAACGGTGTCCGTGACGCGGCGCGCGCCTGGCTCGCGAAGGGGGCATTCGTGCTGTCCCTTGAGCCTTTCCCCTCGTACCGTGCGGCTTCGAACGGGGTGGACCGTACGTCGGTGCCTGCCCCGGCGCTAAAACCCGATGCGCGTTTGCCGGAAATCCGGCGCGCCACACTCACCAACGGATTGAAGGTCGTGCTGGCGGAGCGGCATGACGTGCCCATCATTCAGATGAATCTGTTGGTCGATGCCGGCTATGCGGCGGACCTCGGCGGTGTTTCCGGCACGGCTCGTCTGGTCGCCGAGATGCTCGACGAGGGGACGCGGCGGCGTTCGGCGCTGGAGATCAGCGATGAACTCGACGCGATCGGCGCGCGGCTGGGGACGGGGTGCGGCCCCGACGCCATTCACGTTTCGCTGAATACGCTGAAACAATATCTGGCACCCGCGCTGGACGTGTATGCGGATGTGGTTCTCCAGCCGGCCTTTCCTGAGACGGACTTCAAGCGGCTGCAGAAACTGAGGCTGGCCGCGATCCAGCGGGAGAAGAACGAGCCGGAGGGCGTGGCGATGCGCGTTCTGCCTCAACTGCTGTACGGCAAGGGGCACGCCTACGGGGTGCCGTTCAGCGGCAGCGGCGACGACAAGGGCGTGTCCCGGCTGACGCGAGATGACATGCAACGTTTCTATGACGCCTGGTTCAAGCCGGGTAACACGACGATGTCGGTCGTCGGGGACATCACGCTCGACGAACTGGTTCCGCTGTTGGAGAGCCGCTTCGGCGGCTGGCGCGAGGGCCCCGTGCCCGTCAAGCGCGTCGAGGCGGTGACGTTGCCGGCGAAGCCCGCGCTCTATCTGATCAACCGCCCCGATGCGCCGCAGTCTGTGCTGTTCGCGGGCGTCGTGGCTCCGCCTAAGGCCAGTCCCTCAGAATGCGCGGTTGACGTCATGAACTCGGTTTTGGGCGGCTCCTTCACCAGCCGGATTAATTACAATCTGCGCGAGGAGAAACACTGGAGTTACGGCGCGCACACGATGCTGACCGATTCACCTGGTCCGCGCTCGTTCCTGTGCGTGGCGCCGGTTCAGTCCGATAAGACCATCGACGCGTTGAAGGAACTGGATCGAGAGTTCCGCGGAATCGTGAACGAGCGTCCGCCGACGGAGTCAGAGAGGGTAAAGGCGGTGACGGACCTGACATTACGGCTCGGCGGCCAGTGGGAAACCATGGCGGCGGTGGCGGGGGTGTTGGACCAGATGACGCGCTTCGATCTGCCTGAAAGCCATTTCCGGTCGTATGCGGAAACGGTTCGGGGGCTTTCGCTGAGCGACGTGTCGCAGGCGGCGGCCCGCGTGATACGCCCCGAACGTTTGGTGTGGCTGGTCGTGGGGGACCGCACGAA
>Ga0116170_10005930_pt1 | contig 10806 bp, 8 predicted proteins | sample AD_JPNHW1_MetaG_FD_89797 | JGI IMG/M metagenome (GOLD analysis project Ga0116170, IMG submission 89797) | Active sludge microbial communities of municipal wastewater-treating anaerobic digesters from Japan - AD_JPNHW1_MetaG | ecosystem: Engineered > Bioreactor > Anaerobic > Digestate | place... | reverse complement strand
TTCCGTTCTTTCTGAACGGGGAAATTCATGTCCCATATTTTTTATTATTAATTATAAATAATACTTGTTATTATAACATAAAATCAATTAAAAGTCAAGAAATATAAAGACTATTTAAATCTTTTTTAACTCTTTTATTTTCTTATATCCTTCTTTATTTTTAACTATATTTAATACATCTTTGTCCCGCATTATATTAATATTGTTTTTTATATCATTTATTGACATCCATCTAATAGGTAATTTTTCGTTTTTTTTCTTTTTACGACCAGTTAAACTAGCATTATAAATCACTTTGATTTTATGTAATATTATATTATCTCTTTGTTTAATAATAGTATAAACACCATGGAACGAGTTAATTTTAACTTCGAACCCAGTTTCTTCTTCGGTCTCTCTTTTGGCTGCTTTTTCTAAACTTTCACCCATTTCAACCCACCCTTGAGGAATATTATACTTTCCATTTTCCTCCACAAATAAAAATTTGTCTTTCTCTTTTATTAAACAACCAGCAACAATAAAAGGCTGAGAGACACAACGATTAATATTTGGTTTATAATTATCTTTTTTTGTCATAATATCTTTATACTGTTAATCAATATATACATTATAAAAAAATATCTATTATTTTCAAATATTCTTCTATATATAATCACATTATTTTTAAAATAAATTGTCAAATTTATACAATTGACACTTTATTTTAAAAATAATAGAATTAATAGTTAAATTATAGTTCTTAAAAAATATTAACAAGTGAAAGATAAAGACAGAAAACGAGAGATGTTAATCTCTTATTTATTTTTAGAGTTGCAAAATTATGCAACGATACCTTATGAGGTATTTCTCATAGGTTTTACTTTCTGGCAATCTTTTATTTGTAGAGTTTTTGCCAGTTTTACTGATCTTATATTATTGTATTACTTTTTTGATACTAAAATTATTTGGAATCCTAAAAAGAATAATAATAAATTTAAAAATCATTTACTTAGTGGATTAAAATTGGTTGTGCAATCACCTCCACTTTATGCCTTAAAAATAGTTTTTGTAAATTTATTTATTATTCCTTTATTTCAAAAATTAGGAAGTAATATAGAAATAATAGAGTGGAATAATATTGGTTTAACTTTAATTATTTCAATTCTATTTTGCTTTACGGTTGGTTTTTTTTATAGTTTATTTAGAAAACAAATTTTGAAATTCTATAAAAAAATAACTGATCTATTTAAAACCAAAAGAGCCCCATAAAAATAAGGCTCTTTTTTCTTTTACAATATATTTATTATAAATAACCTAAAGCTATTTTATTAATATTAGCATTACTTATACCTAAACCATTATCTCTTAATATTCTAAAAGCATCGTCGGGACGACCTAAATAATTTCTACCTCCATCAACTGGATTAATCCAATAAGCTTTACCATGATCTTCAAAATCAATTAAAATTCGACCATATAATCTTATAGGGATAGGTCCAGCTGTTATAACACTATGTTTAACACCTAAACCTAAAGAACGCATTAAGTTAAAAGCATCAGCCGGACGACCTAAATAATATCTTTTTAGATCAAGTGGATTAATATACCAAGCTTCTCCCTTTTCTTCTACTTGTAAAAGTATTCTTCCACTTAAACGTTTAGCTAAATTATTATCAACAATAGCTAATCTATCTTTTTCTCTAGCTAAAACTTGTTCACTAAGTGAAGTTCCAGATAAATCAGTAGAACTAGTTGTAGTTGGAGTTGTGGTTGGAGTAATAACTGGTGTAGTAGTTGGAGTAGTAATTTGACAAGTTCGGTAAGTAGCTATTTGTTGAGAAGTACTTAAATAAAAATCACTTGGAGTTTTAGAAACAACTGATCGATACTGATAAGATCCAGTACAAAAATTATCCCAATTAGAATAAACAACAGAACTACATTTTGATTCATAACTACCTCCACCACCGCTACTACTACCAGAAGAAGAAGCATTCTTTACACAACTAGAACCACTCAGTGAATAACCTGAATTACAAGTTATTGTGCAGCTTGGATAAGCTGAAACACTTCCATTAGAAACAGTTAGAGGATTACAATTATTTGTATTTATCCCTATACCCGTATCAACACCAGTTGATAAAGATCCTGATTTTTCGGTAGCTAAAACATTGGGAACTAATAAAAAAACAGAAAAGAAAGCAACGAGTCCGAACAGAAATAGTTTTTTAATTAAATTTGTCATAATATTTTATTTAACTATGGGCCCCGCTAAGCAGGGCCCAATTTTTATTAATTATGAAGGAATACTTGCTTCTGATCGAACTTTAAAATTAGTAGAATGAGATCCAGCTGGAGTACTGCTAGGAATTTGTAATTGAACATGGATGTTAGTTTGAATACCAGCTTGTCCGCCATCAACAGACCAAGGAGAATTATCTGAAGTAATTTCAATAAAATCTGGATAAGTATCAGCTTCATTAATAATTACCGGATTAGCTGAACTACCAACTCCAGTAGTTATTTCTTCTGACCAATATCTCATATTGTCATCTATATTTAATCCATTAGTCCAATCTTCAAATTGAAGAGCAAAAAATGTTTCATCGTTTGGTAAGGTTATTGCAAAAACCCATTCGTAAGCATCGCCATAACCACCATCTTCACTCCATAAACCACTTGTTTCTCCAGTATGAGTTAATAAAGTATCAATAGTTAAACCAGCTGATGGTTCTTCTGGAGCAGTTTCAGTAGTAAAACTTGAAGTTTCAACAGAACCATAATCATCAGCAGTAAGACCAGCTAAATTTTTTACTCCAGAAATTTTAATCCAATAACTTTCATTATATTCTAAAGATAAATCTGGACCACCAAGTCTTATCACTTTACCTAATTCTGTTAACATTGGAGAACCAATATCAACGGGCTCTGAACAATTAGTATCTTCTAATAGACAAAGCATAACAGTGGTGCTACCAATAGAATTAAAATCTAAAGCTTCATTAAAGCTTACATAAAGATTTGGACTAATACTAACTGAAGTTGAACCATTAGTTGGATTCTGTTCAACAAAAGTTGGAGCAGAAGTATCAACACCAGCATCTGAATCTTCAGTTATAATAACTGGATCAGAAGCTGAGCTAGTATTTCCATTAGGATCAGAAGCTACAGCAGTAAAAGAATTAACACTGTCTTGATTTAAATTAGCATAAACTGTCCAATTAGTTTGGCCTATTGGAACATTGGTTGTACCAGCTAATACTTCTCCGTTGTAGACACTAATAGTTCTTATATGAGCGTCTGGAGTATCAGCTCCAACTGTACCAGTAATTACATAAGAATTAGCATCAGTAGTAGTAGCTGTTGTGCTTATAACTGGAACTGGAGGAGGAGTTACGTCAGGACCAGCACAAGAAAGAGTTGTTATTGATCCAGTAATAGGAGTAGCAAAATTAGGTCTACTATCTTTTACATTAACAGAATAATTATATGAAGTCCCACAAGTTAAATTACCTAAAGTTATAGTTTTAGGAGTACCAGCTGTTATATCTTGATAATCAGGAGCTACTGGAGTTATACCCAAACTATTATATGAAACTGTTCCCTGACCATTTTCATTAGATTGAAAAGTTATACTAGCTGTTGTTTGAGTAGATGTAGCAGAAACATCAGAAATAATTGGATTAATTACATCAACAGTAGAAGTAAAGGTTACAACAACAGTTGGGGCTAATATTCTAGTACTAGTATAATATTCAGCATCTAAATTAACTATTTCATCTGATGTTCCATCTGAATTTTTTGTTAAAGTAGTTGTGGCAACACCGGAAGTTACAGTTAATTGAGTCTTTCCTACCGGAAAAGATCCTCCGTTATCGGCTGACAATTTTACAACTGTAGAATTATCAGATGTAACTGTATTACTATAAGCATCTTGAATAGTAACTGTTAAAGTAGTATATGATCCCATAGCTAAAGATGTTGGAGAAACTGATAAAGATAATTTAGAAGCAGCTGCTGGAATAATATTTACAGATGTTGTAGCTGAAACTGTATTGTAATTAGTAGTATTAGTTGGGGTAAATTCTACTGATAATTCTTGAGAACCAGCAACAGTAAGTTGTGTACCAGTAGCTGGGTTATAACCAAATCCTCCGTCTAAAGCACCACCACCAACACCAGTAGCAGTAGCATTTAATTGAGTGTCTGATAAAGCTGTACCTGCAGTTATATCAGCTGGATTAGACCAAGTAATTGTTGGGTTAGCTTTAGTTATAGTACCAGTAGTAGTTACATAAGTAATAGAATAATTATTACCACTATTTCCATCGTTAATTACTGCTCCAGCTGGAGTAATAGTTTTTCCTGCCCCAGCATTAGCATCAGCAAAAGTTTGAGTACCAACACTTGTATAAGTATCACCTGCAATCAAAGTACCTCCAACTGGAAGAACACTAGAAATATTATTTCCATTATAAACTTTTGTATCAGTTTGAGCTGTAACGTTTACAGATTTAGCGGTAATAACACCAGTAGCGTCAGTTCCGTTACCTGGTTTAGTATAGTTACCAGCATCTGTTCCACCTAAAGTATAAACAATAGTTATAGTTTTTCCTGTACCAACATTTTCACTATCATAATCAGCTGCGACGCTAACAGTGACAACATCACCATCAACAACTCCTGTTAAAGCACCGGCTGTAACTTCAGCTGTAGTTGTTTTATCATAAACTTTTGTTGTAGTTAGAGTTGGATCAGCAATAGTTAGTTGTTTAGAAGTAATAGCACCATCGTTAGCAGTGTCATCAGTTGGAGCTAAATAATTAATTATATTAACACCAGTTAAAGTATAAACAACAGTGATTGTTTTACTAGTACCAACATTTTCACTATCATAATCAGCTGCGGCACTAACATCAACATCCTCACCCTCAACAACTCCTGTTAAAGCACCGGCTGTAACTTCAGCTGTAGTTGCACCATCATAAATTTTTGATTTGGTAATAGTCGGGGCAGCAATAGTTAGTTGAACTTTATTAATATCTCCTGTTAAAGTTGGTTGAGTTAATGTATAATTACCGGCATCATCTCCAGAAATTGTCATTGGAGCAGTACCAACCGAAATTCCTGTTGCAGCATCAGCATCAGAAAAAGTACCAGTTGTAGCATTTCCTAAAGTAACTGTATCACCAGCCTCTACTCCAGATAAAGTTGCTCCAGATATAGTAGCATTTTTAGTACCATCATAAGTTTTAGCAGTAACAGTTGCTCCAGTAACAGTAAGAGATTTAGCAGTTATATCAAAAGCATCACTAACAGCACTAGTTAAAGATTCAGCTGCAAATGTTAATTTATCTCCAGTTCCAACGGCATTTATTTTTAAATCACTAAAAGTAAGAATACCGTTTCCATCATTTGTACCAATATCTCCGCTTGTTGTTCCTGATAAAGATCCAGTACCTGAAGATAAACTAACATTAACTGTTTTACTAGCTCCTAAACTACTGGTTGAATTATTACCAAATTGATCTTGAGTTTTAATAACTATATCAGAAATACTTGATCCATAAATAGTATCGGTTGGTTGGGTAGTAACAGCTAATTTAGTTACTACGCCAGGAATAGAAGTTAATGTTCCAAAATTAGTACTACCATCAACACCAGTTATTGTTCCAGATGTTAAAGTAATATTTCCGGTAATTGGAGTTTCTCCTGTTGGATGAACTTTAATACCAGTAAAAGTTAATGTTGCTACACCAGTAGTTGAAGTAGCAGAAATATTAAAAGATAATGTTTTTCCATCAGCAGAATTAATAGTGTCATTAGCAACTGTTAGTTCAGTAGCTCCTGCAACAGCTATATCTACATTATCATTAGTAAAATTCCATCCATCAGGAGCGGTAAGAGTGTGAATTCCTAAAGCAATATCTCCTACCGACCCTTCTTGAATAATAATACTACCTAAAGCTGTTCCGGTATGACTACCTCCTTCAGAAGAAGTAGTATCAATAGAAACAGCAGTTCCTCCACTAGCTGGAGTAATTGTTGCACTAGCTAAAGCTTTGTAAACAAAAACTCCACCAGCCATCACTAAAATTAATGATAAACTTAGCAGAGTTCTTTTTAAAAACTTGTTTTTTTGAAAAAATTTCATAATTTTTTAAAGCTGTAAAATAATTTTATTTTAAAGTGTTCGACTACACTTTTTAAAAAACAATTTTATCTTTACAACTTTTTATTTTTTAATTATAATATATTTTGAACATAGAAAATTTATTTTTGAAGAAAAATAAATAAATTGCGTATTACATATAAAGAAAAAAGCATCACAAAAAATAGTTTTTAACCACTTTTATGATGCTTTGTTAATTGACAAATATTAATTTGCCATTTTTTTAAATAGATAATAAGGAGTGAAACGCGATCTGGTTAACGGGCAGTGGTTAAAAGCATCACCCAGCACCGTCGTGTTTCACTCTCTGTTATCTATTTAACCCCATAAATCAAACAAAAAATATTAATTATATAATAATTTTTTTACTAAAAAAAGCACCACAAAGAACAGTTTTAACCACTTTTATGATGCTTTCTATAGTAACAAAATAAGTTTCAAAAATAGTCATTAAATTAAATAAAATTTATAATTAAATTAAAATTTTATTAAATTGAATAAAACTATTGCTTATATTATTTTTAATTTCTATTTATTTTGGTATATTTAAATTATACAACTTTTTCAAAAAAACTGTAAATAACAAAAGACATCTCGGGATCAGAGATGTCTTTTAAGTTTTTAGTAAATAAACTACTTTTTCTTCTTGTATTTCTTAACTCCTTGCTTCTTAGCCTTAACTTCTAACATTGCTTTTTTAATTTCTAAACGTTTTTTTGTTTTATGGGAGTGAGATTTTTTATTCTTTCCTACTCCTGTTTCCCTTTTAGCCATATAATTCTATATTAAATATTAATACCTGTACATTTTAACTCATTGTTTAAATAAAATCAATTACTTTATATAATTACTAATTAATTGACCAAGATAATGTCCTAAGAATAAAACTATGGTGGTTATAAACAAATGTTCAATAATAACATTCTTTGGTTTTAATTTTTGTTCTCTAGCTAATCTATAACTTACCATAATTAAAATTAATACTCCCCAAATTATATCTAACCAAAAAGCTAAATTAATAGAAAGAAATAAAAAAGGAATAACAAAAGTTAAAGCAAAGATAAACTTAGCTAAAAAAGTTGATATAGTAGCCTCCCAGATTTCTCTAGTAGTATGGCCTCCTTCAGCTTCAGTTGAAACATGCATACCTAAAGCATCTGAAAAAGAATCAGCTATAGCAATAACTAAAATACCACTAATAATTACAAGAGATGATCCCGTACTAGCACCTAATCCCGTTATTAAACCTAAAGTTGTAATAACAGCTGAAGTTAAACCAAAACTTAAACCTTTTTTTAATGATAATTTCATATTTTTTTATTTTCTTTTTCTAAATATTTATATATTAAATAATATTTATTCTTCAGTTTTATGTCGAGTAATAAAAGAATATTTAGCTAATTCAATTAAAAAGATATTAACAATAGCCACTGCCCCGATAATATACCAAGCTGACAAAGGTAGGGCTACAGTACCTAGAAGCTTATTAAATACCGGAAGATAAATAGCTGTCAGTAAGCCTAAAACACTAAAAAGACAAGCCCCTAATAATAATTTATTATTAAATAAATTAATATGCCAAATATTTTTTCTTAAACTCTTGCAAGAAAAAACATAGAAAATTGAATCAATAGCTAAACAAGCAAAAATAATAGTTCTAGTATATTCAATAACATAATTTTGTTTATTCAACCAGAAAAATATAGCTAATAGAAATAGATCAGTTACTATTCCAACAATAAATATAATTATTTTCATTTCTTTAGTTAATAATGGAACCTGACGACTTTGTGGTTTCTGTTTCATTAAATCTTTTTCTTTAGGTTCAAAAGCTAAAGCAATATTAGGAAAACCATCTTCTATTAAATTTATCCATAAAATTTGAACAGCCGTAATTGGTAAAGGAAAACCAGCTAAAAGACTAATACCTATTAAAATTATTTCTGAAAAACTATCTGATAATAGATAAGTAATAACTTTTCTAATATTATCTAAAATAGCACGACCTTCTTCCACAGCGGAAACAATAATAGAAAAATCATCTGAGAGTAATACTAAATCTGATACTTCTTTAGCTACTTCCGTTCCTGAACCTAAAGCTACGCCAATATCAGCTTGTTTTAAAGCCGGAGCATCATTAATCCCATCACCCGTCATAGCAACTACTTCGCCCTTTTTTTGCCAAGCTTTAATAATTCTTAATTTATGTTTAGGTTCAACTCGAGCATAAATTTGAATATTTCTTAAAATCTTATTTAATTCCGTTTCCGATATTTTTTCTAAATCTTTTCCTTCTAAAATATTTTCATCCTTAACATTAAATCCTAATTTATTAGCAATAGCTTTAGCTGTTAAACGATGATCGCCGGTGATAATAATCGGTTTCATACCAGCTTGATAACAAGAGGTAATAGCGTCACGAGCTTCTATTCTTATGGGGTCTTCTAAAAAAACAAAACCTTGAAAAACTAAATCATTAATTTCTGCCTCTAGTTTTATATCTCGAGATAATTTTTCATTAAGCTTTCTATAGGCTACACCTAAAATTCTGTAACCTTGGCTAGCTAATTCCTCGTATTTTTTATTTAATAAATCTCGATCCTTAGCTGTCATTTCAATATCTTCATTATTTTGTTTTAAATTTTTGGATTTAGCTAAAATTATTTCTGGAGCTCCTTTAGTATATATAATATTTTCTTGATCTGATAATTTTCGTAAACTAGCTGAATATTTATCTTTAGAATTAAAAATAATTTCATCAAGTTGTGGTTCCATTATTTCTAATTTATCTTTAAAAAAACCAGCTTGAGCTCCAGCTAAAACTAAAGCTCTTTCTGTAAACATTCCTTTAGCTATAAAATCTTCTGGTTTAGCTTGAGGATTTTCAATAAAAGCTTCACTACATAAAACTATATTTTTTAAAATTTCTTCTTCCTCTTTTTTATTTGAAGATAATGTAAAAATTCCCGCCACCGTCATTAAACCTTTAGTTAAAGTACCAGTTTTATCAGTAGCAATAACTGAAGTACTACCTAAAGTTTCAGCCGCTGATAATTTTCTAACTAAACCTTTTCTTTTTAAAATCTTTTGCATACCTAAAGCTAAAATTACGGTCATGGCCATAGGTAATCCTTCGGGTATAGCTGATACCGCTACAGCTACAGCGGTAGTAAATATTTCAATAAACTTACCACCAGTTAAAATTCCTTCTACAAAAATAATAATACAAATAATACTAATAATTATTCCAATAACTTTTGAAAAATGAATTAATTTTTTTTGATAAGGTGTTTTAGCTTCTTTAGTTTCTTTTACTAAACTAGTAATTTTACCAATTTCAGTTTTTATTCCCGTAGCTGTTACTATAGCTTTAGCTAAACCATCTTCAATAATTGTTCCCATATATACCATATTATCCCGATCAGCTAAAGGGGTATCATCTGATAAAATATCAGTATTTTTAGAAGCTGATAACCATTCACCTGTTAAAGCAGCTTCATTAATTTTTAAATTTTGGGCTTCTATTAAACGACCATCAGCCGGGACTTTATCACCAGGTCTTAAAACCATAATATCACCTAAGACTAAATCATCAGCTAAAATTTCTTCTTGTTGTCCATTTCGAAAAACAATAGCTTTTAAACTTAAAACTTTTCTTAATTCTTTTAAAGCTTTAGATGATTTACTTTCTTGAATATATCCAATAACAGTATTTAAAAATACAGCTGAAAAAATAACGATAGCATCAGTATATTCTTTTAATAAAAAAGTAATTATTCCAGCTAAGAGTAAAATATATACCATGGGACTCTGAAATTGTTCCAAAAATATTTTAAATTGTGGTAATGTTTTACTGGTAGGTAATTTATTCTTACCAAATTTTTCTTGACGAATTTTTACTTCATTATTATCTAAACCTTTTATACCATCAGATTTTAATAATTTTATACTTTCTTCCCAAGAAATATTATACCAATTAGTTTTTTCAATCATTATTTTAAGACTTATTTATTAATTTCGTTTACAAATTTATTTAATTTTTCATTAAAATTATTATTTACTACTTCCTTAGTTGATACTTCTAAAGTAGCTTTAATTTCTTTATTTAGTACTTTAGTCATATCCAGCAAAGCTCCTTGGGTAGTAGTAGCACCTTGAGTACAAAACAAAGCTACTTGATTCATTTTTTCTTTGTAATTAGTAAGTAAGGTTCTAATTGGGGTAGCCATTAAACCTACCCAAACTGGTGTTCCAATAATTATTAAATCATAATCAGATAAATTATGAATTAATGGTTTAATAGTGGTTAATTTTTTACTAAGGGTATATTTTCCAGCCCGTATATAACCAAAAACCCCTGAATAATTAATATTACTAAAAACTTCTTCCTTGTCAGCCCCCAAAGAAACAGCTAAACTATTAGCTACTTTAGAAGTAATACCGGTGCGGGAATAAAAGAGAATTAATGTTTTCATATTTTTATAATTATTTAATAATATTTCTTAAAGCTGAGAAAGTATAAATTTTACTTCTAGCAATATTAGGTGTTATATCTTTAATTATTTTTAAATCAACAAATTTTTCAATTACTGAATATAAGGTTTGAGTATTAGAAATACCAGAAATCTCCTTAATGGTTTTTACCATAAAAGTAG
>Ga0116170_10005929_pt1 | contig 10807 bp, 7 predicted proteins | sample AD_JPNHW1_MetaG_FD_89797 | JGI IMG/M metagenome (GOLD analysis project Ga0116170, IMG submission 89797) | Active sludge microbial communities of municipal wastewater-treating anaerobic digesters from Japan - AD_JPNHW1_MetaG | ecosystem: Engineered > Bioreactor > Anaerobic > Digestate | place... | reverse complement strand
CGCCTGCTGGAGCAAAGCGGCCTGCTGGATCTCGCGCTGCCGGAGCTGCGCGCCATGGTGGCCTGCCAGCAGAACCACCACCACCGCTTCGACGTATGGGAACACACGCTCGCCGCGTTCGAGGCCGAAGCCACGGGCGCATCGGATCTGCGCTGGGCCATCCTGCTGCACGATGTGGGCAAGCCGGGCGCCATGACCACCGACGAGGAGGGCGTCCGCCACTTCTACGGCCATGAGGGCCATTCCACCGAGATGGCGGACGCCATCCTGCGCCGCCTGAAGACCTCGAACCCCTTTCGCGCCCGGGTGACCGCGCTCATCGCGCTGCATGGCATCCACCCGGAGCCCGAATGGACCGACGCCGCGTTCCGGCGCCTGCTCAAACGACTGAACGACGCTGATATCGCGCCTGAGACCTGGGAGCGCCTTCAGCGGGCGGACCAGTTCGGCAAGGGATGGGCGACCCTGGATCGCCTGCCGGACGGTCGCACAGGATCAGAGTGGTGGGCCTCCCGCCTTCAGGCCGGCGCCTGGGCCGTCCAACGCCTGGAGGCCCTCCGGGCGCCGGGGTTGAGCGTCAAGGAACTGGCCCTGGATGGGCACGCACTCATGCGGATCGCCCAACGCTCCGGGGGCCCCTGGCTGAGCGAACTCCAGAACCATCTGCTGGATCAGGTGCTGGAAGATCCCGCCACCAATGCGCCCGATCGGCTGCAGGAACTGGCCGCTGCCTGGATCGCCCGACGCGGCTGAAGCCCGGCGCCCGATCCATCTCGGAATATTCCAGAGATCCACATAGGAATTCATGGGATCCAACGGGATATCCGATGAGACGGTCACGCCCGGAGGGATCCATGCGACACCTCGCCTTTTCCCTGTCCTCTGCTCTCCTGTTCTGCGCGCCCCTGCTCACCCAGACGCCTTCCCACGAAAAGGCCTTCTACCTGGATGTCCACCAGTATTCCCCGAGCATGGAAGGCCATTTCCAGGGCCTCCAGGATGGCAAGGCGCTGAACGTCGATCTGAAACAGGATCTGAGCCTGGACAAGGACGGCAGCAAGCTGGGCTTCGCGGCCGAGTATCAGGGACCGCGCTTCGGCGTGGAGTTCGCCATGGATCCGCAGACCTACAGGGGCGCGGGATACGCCCAAAAGGACATCAGCATCGACGGCAAGCACATCCTGGTGGGCACCCACGTGAACTCGAACATGAAGGTGACGGCCTACACCTTCAACTGGACCATCCGATTCATGCAGTTCCAGCCCGTATGGGTGGGCGTGGATCTGGGGGCGAGGGTCTGGGACGTGGATCTGTCCGTGGTCACCCCCCCCAATCCCATGACCGGCATCGCCGTCGACACCCACCAGAAATTCCCGCTGCCCATCCCCCAGATCGGCCTATCGATGGGGGTGACGGCCTTCGACGATCGCCTGGTGGGCCGAGGCTACTGCCATCTGCTCACCTACAAGGGCGCGAATTACACCCATCTGGGAGCCGATGTGCGGGGATTCATCCTGCCCTGGCTGGGGCTGCGCGTATTCGTGGACAACGAGAGCTTCGACGCGCCCAAGGGATCCCTGACGGATGATCTCGAAGCGAACCTGGACCGCAACGGGGCCGGGTTCGGCGTGATCGTGCGGTTCTAGACGCTCTGCAGCACGCCGCAGTCGGAGCAGCGGTGGAACCACTGCCCCCGTCGCGTGCTGGGGATCACGCGCATCGCCTTGCCGCAGGTGGGGCACGGCTTGGCCTCGGGGGGCGCAGGCTCGCCTCCGCGGCGTCCGCAGGCGGCGCAGGCCCGCCCGCCATCCTTGAACGTTCGCATGGGGCCGCCGCAGGAACATTTGGACAGTGGCTGTCCATGTTCATCCGAATCAAAGGCAAAGCGGCATTCATTACCATCGCAGCGCACGTAGCTGCGGCCTTCCCAGCTTCGGACATGCAATCCCCCGCCGCATTTCGGGCAGGGGGCGATGGGCGGGGTCGTGGGCTTGAACACGGCCCGGGGCGCATGGCTGCGGATCTCGGCGATCAGCTGCGAGACGAAGCCGCGCACCTGCTCCATGAAGGCCTCGCGGACTTCGACGCCTTCTCCAGCCCCGCGCCGCATGCGCTCCAGGCGGGCCTCCCAGTCGCCCGTGAGCTGGGGGCTCTTCAGGGCCTCGGCGCGCAGGGACTGCACCAGGGTGATGCCCTTCTCGGTGGGCAGCAGGATGTTGCGCTTGCGCTCCACATAGGCGCGCTTCAGCAGGGTTTCGATCATGGCGGCGCGGGTGGCGGGCGTGCCCAGGCCGCTGTCCTTCATGGCGCCGCGCAGTTCATCGTCATCAAGCTGCTTGCCGGCACCCTGCATGGCCGCCAGCAGATCGGCTTCGCTCATGCGCTTGGGAGGCGATGTCTTGCCAGCCTTGGTGCGCAGATCGGTCACCTCGGCCTCGTCCTTCTTGGCCATGGGCGGCAGCTCACCTGAATCCGGCTCGTCGTCGCCATCCACAGTTTCGCCTTCGGCCTCGTCGGCCTTTTCATCGGCCTTCCCTTCGCTCTTTCCTTCGCCCTTTTTCGTCTCCTTGCGGGCCCGGGCGTGGGGTGGATCCACCTCGGACCAGCCCAATTGCTTAACGACGGTGCCCGTGGTCTTGAAGGTCTCCTTGTCCACCTCCGTGATGATGGTGGTCTTGGCTTCGATGCGTTCGGGGAAATAGGCCGCCAGGAACCGCCGTGCGATCAATTCGTAGATCTTCAGCTTGTCGCCCGAGAGGGTGCGCGCGGGGGTTTCGGTGGGCACCAGGGCGCTATGGTCTTCCACTTCCTTGTCGTTGACGAAGCGCTTGTCCAGCTTGGCGGGCCAGCGCCCCCGAAGCTCCTCGATGAAGGGCGTCAGATCCTGAAGCTGCCCCTGGGCCAGGGCCTTGATCCAGTGGACGGCCTTCTTTTCGTCGGCTTCCGTCAGGTGGCGCGAATTGGTGCGCGGATAGCTGATGAGCTTGGCCTCGTAGAGCTCCTGGGCCACTTCCAGCGTGTGCTCGGCGGTGAAGGCGAAGCGCTTGTTGGCTTCCTTTTGCAGGGCCGTCAGATCGTAGAGCAGCTCGGGCTTCTTCTTCTCGGTCTTGCTGACGACCGAAGCCACGCGGCCTTCCTTGCCCCGCAGGCGCTCGGCCAGAGCCTGGGCTTCCGCCTCGGTCTCGAAGCGGTCCAGTTCCCGGCTGACGGCCTTTCCATCCGGCCCCGGATCGCCCGGCACCTTCTTGAACCACTTGCCGCGGTACGCGCCCTTCTCGCTCTTGAAATCCGCCCACAGCGTCCAGAAATCCTTGGGCACGAAATCGCGGATCTCCAGCTCCCGGTTCACCAGGATCGCCAGCGTCGGCGTCTGCACGCGACCAACGCTCCACACGCCCTCGCCGCCCGCCCGCCGCCGCACCAGGGTCTGGGCGCGGGTGCAGTTGATGCCAACCAGCCAATCCGCTTCCTGGCGGCAGCGCGCGGCATCCCGCAGGCCCAAGTAAGCCTCGCCGGGCTTCATGGCGCCGTAGGCTTCGCGAATGGCCTCGTCGGTCAGCGAACTGGTCCAGAAGCGATGCACAGGTTTGGCGCACCCCGCCAGGCGGTACACGAGGTCAAAAATCAGCTCGCCTTCGCGCCCGGCGTCCGTGGCGTTCACCACATCCGATACATCCTCGCGGTTCATCAGCCGCGCCACTGCGTCGAACTGGTCCTTGGTCTGGGCGATGGGTCCGTAGCGGAACTCGGGCGGGAAGAACGGCAGCTGATCCAGGTTCCAGCGCTTCAGGGAAGGATCGTAGCTCTCGGGCTCGAGGGCTTCCACCAGATGGCCGACGCACCAGGTGACGATCAGATCGCCGCTCTGGATGAAGCTGCGCCCATTGCCCTGGAGTCCCAGGGCGGCAGCGATGGCTCGGCCCATGCTGGGCTTTTCGGCGACAATCAGACGGGTCACGGCTTCAAGTCTAGCGTGCCCCGTAGGGATTGCGGTCACGGCTCAACCGGCTCAGGCTGGGACGTGTCGAACCCGATGGCACAGCCGATTCACGGAGGTCCCATGAAAATGCCTCATATCCTGCCCGTCGCACTTGGACTTTTCCTGGCCGCCTGCACGCCGTTCCAGATCCACTACGACTACGATTCCCGCGCGGCCTACAGCAGCTACAAGACCTTCGACTGGTACGCCGCGAGCAAATACGCCAAGGAGAAAGCCAACGGCGTGGAAAACTCGCTCATGGACCGGCGGGTGCGGTTCTCTGTCGAGAAGGAGCTGAAGACCCGGGGCTTCAGCTTGGAAACCAAGGGCGATCCCGACTTCCTGGTCACGTACTACCCCGTCTACCAGGACCGCGTCATCCAAACCGCCACCCACGTGGGCGGCGCCTGGGGCTATCGCCCCTGGTGGGGCGTCCGCACGGGGACCACGGTGGTGCGGAACCGTCACTACAAGGAAGGCACGATCATCCTGGAGATCGTCGATTTCAAGACGAACCAGCTGATCTGGAAGGCCGCCGCCGAAGGCGCGCTCACCAACCTGGATAACCCTGAAGACGCCGATGAAGTGGTGGCCCGCGCCGTGAACCAGATGCTGGACCGCTTCCCGCCCCATCGCTGAGCGGACCGTTCGATTTCCAAATCGATCTGTAACGATCCATTCATTCCGCGCAACCCATGAACATGCGGATGACCGCTGCACATACAGGAGCACACGATGGCCCAGGTCGCATTCCAAGGAAACCCCGTTCCCGTCTCCGGTGAACTGCCCAGGATCGGCGCGGTGGCCCCTGCCCTTTCCCTGACCAAGACGGATCTGTCTGAAACCACGCTTGGCGATTACGCGGGACGCAAGGTCGTGCTGAACATCTTCCCCAGCCTGGACACCCCCGTTTGCGCCGCCAGCGTCCGGCGCTTCAATGCCGCTGCCAGCGCCCTGAAGAACACGACGGTGCTTTGCATCTCGGCGGATCTGCCCTTCGCCGCGGGCCGTTTCTGCACGACGGAAGGCCTGGAAAACGTCGTGCCCGCCTCCACCTTCCGCAATCACGGTTTCGGGAAGACCTATGGGGTGGAGATCACCGATGGACCACTGAAAGGCCTGCTGGCTCGCTCGGTGGTCGTGGTGGATGAACAAGGCAAAGTGGTCTTCGAGCAGCTGGTTCCTGAAATCACGAACGAGCCCGATTACGACGCCGCCCTGGCCGCGTTGAAGTAGCAGCAACCCAGCGGGGCTCAGGCTGCCTTGAGGCGGCGTTTTCCCGCGATGAGTAAGCGATGGCGCCCTGAATCAGGCTGTTTACACCCTCAATGAGTCCATCGCTGATCCTTGATCGCCACCCGTTGAGGATGCCTCACGGGTGGCGATCAAGGCGTTTCTGCGAGCTTCATCATGCTGGCGCGTGAAGAACCGGCTGCTTTTGCGACCGTTGGAAATGGACGGATGCACGGGGCTTTGGATATGCTCACGCATCATCCCTGTCAAATTTCCGTGTTTCGATCCTTCGCGGGCCTTCGCGGAACAGGGGCAGGGTGCTGGTCATGGGAGCTGCGATGAGAAATCCATCTCGCCTTGCGGGCTTGGTGCTGGGCCTGGCGATGACAGCCCTGGGCTGCGGGGGCGGCGGTAGCAAGGTCGACACCTCGTTGCCAACTTCCGCGCCTTCTCCAACCAGCACGCCCACTCCTACACCAACCCCGACACCGACACCTACTCCCACGACTACGCCGACGCCTACGCCTTCGCCTTCGCCTACGCCCTATCTCGGGAAGATCGGCGCTCTGGCACCATATTTCCACACCAGTCTTTCGGGGATGATGATGGATGCGGAGCCCGATGAGGGCGCGATTCCCGCCGCAGGACGCACCTATCGCGGTGCCATCAAGCCTCAGAACAAGGAAGCGGTCCTGGGCGTCCAATTCCTGTTGGGCAACCTGACGAAGCAGCAGGTTCGGGGTGCGAAGATGCTCATGGGCATTGCCTCTCCAGCAAACTCGGGCCAGTTGCCCACGAACAACGGCACGCCCAGCAATATCATCACGGGCGATCCCCACACGGGTTGGGTGCAGGTGAAACTGGGCGGCGCAGTGGATCTGCCCGTCAACGCCGACGTGGATGGAACGGGGCTGGCATGGACGGATCTTGTGGGCTTTGCCTCGAACTTCAAGCCAGGCGACGGCGAAATCGTATGGCGTCTCTGGTTGCCGAACCGCGCCACGGCGCCCTATGCGCGCACCTATTCCTCAGCTCCCCATTTTGACTCTTTCTCGGCCATCCGTTCCCTGACCCTGTTCCAGCGGGATGTGCTGGGCAACACGGATTGGATGTATTACGGCTACGCGGATGGCGATCACGTCACCAACCCTGCGGCCTCTGCGACCTGGCAGACCACGCCCGACCCAAACATCTTCAATGCTTATGGCTCACCCAATGTCTCGGCCATCCCCATTCTGGGCTACCGCTGGAAAGCCACGCGCAGCCTGCCTGTCATCGAATGGGTGGGCGATTCCATCACCCAGGGTTATGGCGATCACGATCAGATCGTCAATGTGGACGGCGTACCCGGCCGCGTCATCCGGGCTCTGGGTTCTGGCACCAACGCCAGCTACACCCTCATCAACTTTGGCCAATCAGGTTTCACGCCAGAGCAATATCTCGCTCGCTGGAAAGGGCTGGCCCGGGCCGATCTTCTCGGCGCCACGGCCATGATCTACAGCATCTATTCGCCCAACGGATTTGCCGATGGCGTACACACCAACACGGATCGCATCCGGGCCATGGAAGATGCCTGTGTGGCTGCGGAGCACGCCGCCCATGACCTGGGTCGGATCTTCATTCCTGCCTTCATCACGGGAACCAACATGAATCTGCTGAACCCGAGTCTGGATGGCACCAAAGTCTGGGTTGGAGATCAGACGTGGTTGGTGAAAGAACTGCTGGATTGGGCCAAAGCCCGCTATGGCAATCAGTTGCTGGACCTGCACGAGGTCATTGCAGACAAGGCCACCCTCGGTCCCGCCATGCAGGATGGGTTCACCGGCTCGCCGAGCTATACCAACGACGAAACCCATCCCAATACCCTGGGCTACGACACCCTGGGGGCAAAGGCGATCTCCCGGCTGCCCACGGTCTACAACAATGCCCGCGCGGCGCAGGTTGCGCCCTGATTGCGTACCGCCTTGGTTTCCGCCTTGCCGTTTGGTCGATTCATCGAAAAAAGGCGATGTCGGCACTAAGGATATCCCGGACGAATCGCTTTCCTATTTTTTGGGACAGGGGCCTGAAGCGGGGGATGTAGGCATTTGGGACATAGCGTAATCCTGGACGGTTCAAGGATGTTATGTCCCGGCGAGACAGCCTAGAAGGTGTAGAGGATGCCGATTCCGAAACCGCGCGTGGATGCGCCAGGAGCCACCGCTGCGAGGGGCGGGAAGGCGGTGTACTGAGCCGAAGGATTGTTCTCCATGCCATAAGCGGATGCATAGAGATCAGCCTGCTTGCTTAGGCCATAGGAATAACCGATGGCCCATTGCCTTCCACCGAGTCCGTTGGTCGTCGTGGGGGCCCTATCCACGCGATCACAACTTCCCGCGCCTGCGCTGCCATAAGACGCCCACACTTGGTGATCACCCATGCGCTGCTGCGCATGCATGTACCAAGCATTTCGCTGATAGTGATCGATGGCAGTGGCTACGGTGTCATCTGTGTCGTAGGTGAGCTGCTCCAGGACAACCGAAATCTTTGTGCCCCCGTATTTCATCCAGGCCACCAATTCCTTGCCCGTGTCCTTGGAACTCTTGTTGGTCAAGGTCGCGCCGGGAGATCCTCCCAACTGCGCCATGCCGAAGTAGTCCGAGTGCTGTTCGAAGGCGAGGTTGACGCCGAAATGATGGTTTTGATACGTCAGCAGCATCGAAAGCAGTGAAGGGCTTATGGATGGCAATGTCGCAGTCTCTGTGGTCCTTCCTTCATTGAAGGAATATGCGATCCGCGCCGAGAAACCGGAGATTTCCGGGCTCCAGTATTGAATGCTGTTTCCCTGTCGACGACTGAAAGCCGCGTCAGCCTTGCCGGCGATCCGCCCTGTTTGGGTGGTGGCTCCGGACACGTTAAAACCAGGACTCGCCGTGAGAGCGTTATCAAAAGGATTCAGACCTCGGAGTGCCCCCACGGAGAGCACGGGATATTTGTAAGGGGTATCCCAGATTCCCAAAGTGATGGTTCCAAACGCCCCCTTGATGCCAATGCCGCTGTTTCTGGATGTCCACGAGTTGGGTGCGTCTCCATCAGGGCTGATCGCGCTTTCCACCTGCCAGAGAAGCTGGAGCCCATCTTTCAGGTTGAAACGCCCCTTGAACCCGAGATTGGAAGTGCCCGAGATCAGGCGCGTACGGGTTGGAAGATTGACGCCCGTGTATGCCTCTGCTGGCACCTGACTGGCACTCCCGCTGTCTGGAGATGGGCCCGGCCTGGTTGCTCCGGTCGTTTTCGCGTTCTCGATGAAGGGGAGGAGCGTTCCGTAGAGCTGCCAAACGGGTTCTTCGGCCGAAAGAAGGTTTGCCGCTAAACACACCAGAAGGGAAGAAAGAACACGGTCAGGACGCATGGGCACCTCAATTCATTGGGGTAGGACAAGCCCTTGTTTTTGAAGCCGTTGGGGGCATTGCACGGAAGGACCAATATTCGTGTCAAAACTCATGGCGATGGGTGCCCCATCGCAAAAATATCGGCAGATAAACATTGATTGTGTTGCATTAACACAATCAAGCAGAGATTGACCGCGGTTGTTCTTGTCATGAAGTTTGGCGATCCGGGATCCCGCTTGATTTCAAGGGATGAGGGATGAGGTATGGGGCCTGACCGTGAATGAAAGATCCTGGACAACCCGCGGGTCTTCAAGACCGCAGGCGATGAGTCTGCCGTCAGGCGCGATGCCAGGCCACGCTGCCGTCCTTGCGGTCTTCCAGCACGATGCCCATGGCCTTGATCTGGTCGCGCAGGCGGTCGGCCTCGGCCCAGTTCCTGGCGGCCTTGGCGGCCTTGCGGGCTTCGATCAGGGCTTCGATCTCCGCGTCCGCATCGCCCTGCTCGTGGGGCCAGCAGGCGAAGATGGCGTTCGTTTCATCCAGGAAGGCCAGCACGGCGTCGCGCTCGTCGCGGGTCAGCGCGATGCGATCGTCCTGGGCGTTGAGATCGCTGACGAGCGTGAAGAGCGCCGCCAGCGCCTCGGGGGTGTTCAGGTCATCGGACATCGCGTCCCAGAAGGCTTCGCGCGCCTGGGCCAGCCGGGCAAGGGGCTGGATGGCTTCCTTCCAGGGCCCTGAGCCGGCCGCAGCGGCGGCACCATCTTCTTCCATGCGGCGACGGAAGGCGCGGATGCGCTTCAGAGCTGCATCGGCGCCGCGCAGTCCCTCGAAGCTGAAGTTGAAGAGCTTGCGGTAGTGGTTGCTCAGCAGCGTGTAGCGGAAGGCTAGCGGGTCGAAGCCCTTGGCGACGAGGTCGCGCAGGGTGAAGAAGTTGCCAAGGCTTTTGGACATCTTCTGTCCTTCCACCATCAGGAACTCGCCATGCACCCAGGTGTTGACCCAGGCGTGGCCCAGGCAGCCCTCGCTCTGGGCGATTTCGTTCTCGTGATGGGGAAAGACCAGATCAATGCCGCCGCTGTGGATATCGATGCGCTCGCCCAGCAGTTCCATGCCCATGGCGCTGCACTCGATGTGCCAGCCGGGCCGCCCCGGTCCCCAGGGGCTTTCCCAGAACGGCTCGCCGGGCTTGGTGGCCTTCCACAGCACGAAATCGGTGATGCTGTCGCGCTCGTACTCGTCCGCATCCACCGAAGCGCCCAGCTTCATGCCTTCGCGGTCCAGATGGGCCAGGCACCCGTACTGGGGCAGGCCGCTGATCTTGAAATAAACGGAACCCTCCCGCGCGTAGGCCAGCCCCTTGGCTTCGAGCTTGCGGATCAGCTCGATCATCCGCGGGATGAAGGCCGTGGCGCGCGGTAGGTGCGTCGCTGGCTGGATGACCAGGGCATCGAGATCATCCAGGAAATGTTTCGTGAACGTCTCGGTGAGGGCTTTCATGGCCGCGTGACGCGCTTCGTTCGTGGCGTCTTCGGGCAGGCCCCCCTGGCTGTCACGGATGATCTTGTCCTCGACATCCGTGATGTTCATGCAGTGGTGCACTTCGTAGCCGGCGGCCTGGAAGCTGCGCTTGAGTAGATCCTGAAAGAGAAAGGTCCGCAGGTTGCCGATGTGCGCGAAGTTGTAAACCGTCGGACCACAAGTGTAGAGCGTGATCACGCCGGGGGTGATCGGCTCCACCGCATCCACGCTGCGGGTGAGGGTGTTGAAAAGGCGGATCGTGCGAAGACTGGCCATGTCTACAATTTTGCACGATCCGCGCGGTTTTCGCTCACAACGCCTTGCGGATCCATTCCAGAAGGTGATCGGGCATCGTGCGGGCCCGGCCATCGGGGCCGGTGACCAGGTGGACGCTCTCGCCTTCCACCAGGCGGGTTCCATCGCGAGTGATGTCATAGGCGAACACGACTTTCCGCCGCGTCGCCTCCTTCAGGCGCGTTCTCACTTCCACCAGCTCGTCATACCGGGCGGGAGCGCGGTATTTCAGGCTCAGTTCGGCGACGCTCATCATCACGCCCTGGGCTTCCCATTCCGTATAGCTCTGGCCGAGCTCGCGCAGGAAATCCGATCGGCCCAGCTCCATCCATACGGGATAGGTGGCGTGGTGGACAATCCCCATGGCATCGGTTTCGGCGTAACGAACGCGGATCAAGGTGCTGGATTCCAT
>Ga0116170_10005923_pt1 | contig 10813 bp, 15 predicted proteins | sample AD_JPNHW1_MetaG_FD_89797 | JGI IMG/M metagenome (GOLD analysis project Ga0116170, IMG submission 89797) | Active sludge microbial communities of municipal wastewater-treating anaerobic digesters from Japan - AD_JPNHW1_MetaG | ecosystem: Engineered > Bioreactor > Anaerobic > Digestate | place... | reverse complement strand
CAAAGATATCTCGCTGCAGAGGGCCAATATGATTGAACGATCGGGTCATTACGATATCCAGACCATATCCGTCCACATAGACTTTGGACATGAGCTCCTGAGATAATCTGGCAACACCATAGGGGCTGACAGGCTGTGGAGTTTGACTTTCCCGGAGAGGCAGAAATTTTTCCTCTACATTGCCATATTCTTCGGAAGATCCTACCGACAGAATTCTTGTCGACAGATTCAACTTTCTCACCGCTTCCAACAAATTCAGGAATATATTCACGTTATTCTGAAAGCTCACTATCGGTTCTTTCCAACTGAAGGCCACGCTGCTGAAAGAAGCCAGATGCAGTATATAATCGGGATGAAATTCAAATATAATATCTTCAATTTTAGCTTTATTAAGAAGATTTATTTTCTCGAAATGAATTTTCACATGTTTAAAGTCTTCCTTTCCAAAGACCGGATCTTGAACATCAATTCCCTTAACTAATGCTCGAATTTCATTGTCCTCCAGGTATTGCAAAAAATGGCGACTGACAAACCCCGAGAATCCTGTAATCAAGTATTTCTTCACGGTATCAACCTCAAAATTTTATCCTCTCCCAGCTCCGCCCTCTCGATTACACATCCGTAACAAGTTAATAATTTTAAATTAATACCTCTTTTTCAATAACAAAGCAAGAATTTTCCATCGAGCCATCCTGACTCCGGTTAAGCAAACTCTATATAGAAAGTCTTTTAGCGATAAAAACCGTGCCGAGCGGTGTTATAGGATTAGAGAATTTCTTGAGTTGCCACCCATACTGTGTCATAAGCTTGGAGAAATAGCTTTCTTTAAACCCAAGCTCTAACCACCCAAAGTTGCGTGTTGCCCATAGACTTTGTCCGTCAAGACGGAGCCCCCACGGCATTGGAAATGCTTCGTCGATCGGTTCTGCTGCAAAAACGACTATTCCATCTTGTTCGAGCCGCATTTCAAATTGCGCAACCAAACGCTTGTGGTCGGAGCAATGATGAAAACTCTCAAAAAATAGAATGGCGTCATAGCGGTCAGGCGGGTCGGCAATGACTGAGAAATCGCCCTCGATCAACGTGAGGTTTTCCGAGAATCCAGCGGCGCGTCCACTAATTATCTCCAGAAACCTCGGTTCGATATCGATTGCGGTTACATGGTACCCCATGCGAACTAGAGTCACTGTCGTATTTCCCCAGCCAACTCCCAATTCAAGAATTTTTGCACCGGGCGGCAATCTCATCAGTTTGATAATCAATCCCAAAGCTAACAACTGGTCGGATACGGTTTCGAAGCTCTTTGTATAGTAAGGAAAGGGTACGGCAATTGCTTCCTGTACCTTCAGCCAATCACTGGCTTCATTTGCAAGCTGATAATCCCGGCCACTAATTCGGCTGTAGAGGGAGCATTGTATTTCACGGTACTCGGAAGAGTCGGGATCATCAGGCAAATTCAATGCTTCAATCTTGAACTCGAATGTGCTGAAAATGTGACGGAGCGCATCATCCGAGATACTTTGCGCCATGTCACATTCCTTCAACACTGCATCAAGTTCCTCTAGTGTAGTGATCTGCCGCATCACATGGGTAGGAACCGGCGCCTGGTTTGGCTCTCCCGTCACTTCATAACATTTCTCTTGGATTCCGACCAGGTCTGGCAATGATGTTGAACATGGTTGGATGCGTACGAGCTGCAAGCCAAGCGGGTGCAGTACATGTACATTGAGCGCCCGACCAGCTCGATCAAAAAGTCCCTGAAGCTTTGTAAATGTCATGGGCATCGGCCTACTTTAAAGATGTTAAAACCATTGATGTTCGACCTGTTGGTCAACAGAGACGGGGAAGTTGTACATTCAGCATTTCTCCACCATACACGATCTCAATTAGGTTGCTAAGCGGTAATCGAACTCGTATCTGTTAAATCAACGACACCAACGAGCGGAAGCACGCATGAATTCATTACATTACCGACACAATTAAATGCTGTGGATTCTGTCAAACAGGCAAAGGCCGAATGGATAGTATTTTGATATATTCCGTCATCATTGAGAATTGTACGCATTGCAGTAAGCTGGGTTACACCACTGCCAAAGCTCCCTCCCACCGGATTGGATACATCTAAGTAAAAAGTTTCATTGGTTTCCGCACTGTTGTCACCTATGATTTCCACCGGGATCACTGCCTGATCTTCATCGGGGTAGAGCACTAAGGTACCCTGGGTGGCAAGGTAATCTTCTCCGGCCTTGGCGGAACCATCCCGTGTTACGTAATCTACACTCAGGATCTGGTTGGAATCGCTGCGGCTACCCGTGAATTGCAGCAGGAAGTATGCGTAAGTGGTGCCACTGTTACCTTCATTAACCGATTTCTGAACTTCCTCCGGTTTGGTGGGCGCGTTTGGATAGCGCGCACGCAGACTCTCGTCAATCCATTGCTGATAGTAACTCAACCGCTGCCAGGAAGCTAATTCACCAAAACTGCTGTTACTCGCATTATCGATATCCGGTGATGCACAGCCGCAGCTCAAGCTGGCGGTGTAGCTGGCAATGCCGGCGACCTGGCCGGCGATGAAGGCGGGACCACCGCTGTCACCGGAGGAAATTAATCCTTCGCTCTGCCCCAAGCCAAGTCCGTTACAGTTGATCAGCCTTCCCAACGCATCGTGGGTACTGGTACCGTCGTCGAAATCCGCCACCAGTTGGGTGCCGGCTGTCGGTGTCCAGGACATCACAAAACCAAGCCAACTTTTGAGTGTGGCTGCATCGGCATCAAATTGGTTTTCGGCCTTCAGGCGCAGTGGTTTACCACTATAATTAGTCAAAACACCGGACTCTCCCGTACCGGGGGTCCCGTAGCCCACCATGGTCATGGTTTGTCCGATTTCATCGTCGCTGCGGTAAAGGCTGTACCTATCAGCAGTCACCGGCGCACTACTCGATAGCCAGACCAAAGCCAGGTCGTTGTTATCCTGAAGGGCATCATAGGACGGTGCAATGGTAATGGAATTTGCGCTTAGAGACTGACTTCCGGTTGAGGTTTCAAAATAAACGGTGGTGCTACTGGAGGTAGGACTCTCAAACAAATGCGCGGCCGTCAGAACAGCCAGGCCGTCATAGAGCAGGACACCTGTGCCGTAATAATTGCCGACGACAACCCGCACCACACCGTCATAGCCTTCGCCAACATCGGCACAGTTACATGCATCGGTATATGGGATAACAGTAGTAATCATTAATTCAGCTCTATAAAAATTAAAAAATTCTTTCTATTATGGCAAATATGATGAGTAACAGTAATTATTGAATTTTGACAATTTCAGCATTTGCACCATAGCCGACCAGGGCCTCCTTTAGTGCATTGGAGTAAGCCATACGTGCGGTTTCGAAAACAGCGATCCGTGCTCTAAGTCTTTGTATTTCAGCATCAACAAATTGGATGTTAGCCAGCTGTGCCTTGGCATTGTCAGACAGATAATCTAAGTCATATTCTTTTTCGTCAATTTTAATTGTTGGCATTTATGTATCCTTTCAATGGAAGACTCCGTAAATAGACGGGATGTAAGCAATTCGTCATAGTTGCAATATGCGGTTGTGGATATACTAAAATAGTCCCGATTGTCAAGATCGTTTATCTGACGGTCGTTTGATTGAAAAAAACCAGTTACGCCGGTAACACCCGGGTTGCCAGTTCTCTTAATGCTGCTTCCGTCAGCTGTCTCTTGCTCGCAACCACCCACAAATCCAGCCCTTTGATCCGACGTTTTCCGGCGGCGCTCTGAAACCCGGCTTCCTTCAATGCTGCCATCAGCGATTTCAGCGTAAAACCACACTTGTGCGCCATGTAATGATGGCCGGCAGCCAGAGCGGTTCCATGCCCATACAGGATGTCCAGGGGAGTAATGGGTCCGGCGGGAGACTGATAAGCAACATCAGTCAACTTGTCTTCGGCAGCCAGAGCGCAGACAGTCTGTAAATCCGGGGAGGTGATCACCAGAAATCCGCCCGGCTTCAACACCCGCAGGAATTCCTTCAACACCACGCGTACTTCATGGGCGTAAACATGTTCGATGTTGTGAGCTGAGTAGATGGCGTCTATGCTGGCATCAGCCACGGCTGGCATATTAAGCATGGAGCCTACAATATCCGGTTCGTTGATAGGATCGATGTCAAGACGAATTTCACGCCAATCAGGCGTCTGAAAGACCGCTGGCAGCCGGGCACCGTTGCGACGGTGACCAGGGCCGACGTGGAGGATAGTTTTTGCAGACATAATACGTTCTTTCTCGCAAGCATCGATATTTTTATAAAGTTCGATCAAAGCATACTCCAACCGCCTCGTGAAACGGTCTACATCCATCAGCGGCGATGCCTGCATTATCGGGCGCAGAGATTGTCTTAAGCGCTGCAGCCGATCACGGTCACTTGCCAACTCAACGCTAATCCTCACATAGCCGTCTGCAACCTCTGCAGCCAGTTCTGTCAGGCCAATGGCGCTGAGGATGGCGAATGTCTGCCGGCTCACCACCCGGTTCTGCGGCCACGTGATTACCGGCACGCCCATCCAAAGTGCCTCGCAACTTGTGAGACCGCCGGTAAAGGGAAATGGATCAAGGGCAATGTCGATATCAGCATATTCCTTCAATAGATCGGCATGGAATGACGGACCGCGCAGTTCGATGCGTTCGGCGGCAATACCGCGCTGGACGAAAGAATCGGTCAACATTTGGCGTAGTCCTTCATCGTTAAAATTGCGCCACTTGAGCACCAGGCGGCTGTTTGGTACGGCAATAAGAATCCTCGCCCAGAGATCAAACACCCCTGCATTGAGTTTGGCCGTATTGTTGAAGCAGCCAAACGTTATATGGCCGGCTTGGAGGCACGGGGGTGGAGCGACTTCGGCGAGGGCCCAAGGCGCCGGTTGATAGCAGAAACGACCGAAAGGCAGGCGGATGACAGGTTCAATAAACTGTTGTTCCATCCCCAGTGGCGCATGCCATTCATCGAGCAGCACCGCATCAATACACGACAGTCCGGTAGTTGCGAAGTAACCAAGCCAACTGACTTGAACCGGAGCCGGACGATGGGCGAAAACAGTGAGCCGGGAACCGGCGGTGTGACCGGAGAGATCGACCAACACGTCGATCTCATCTTGGCGAATCAGATCGGCCAATGCGGCATCGCCCAGAGTGCTTACATCCCGCCATCGGCACGCTTTGTGAATAGAGTCCGTCACCCAGTCGTTCACTTTCCCGGCGCTATAGGCAAACAACGTAACTCGTCCCGAATCGTGACTTATGATCACATCATTGACAAACAGACCAACAGTGTGCTGGCAAAAGTCGGCGGAAACATAGCCTATGCGTAGGGGACGGTTTTTCAGCGGACGTAAACTTGGGCGGCGACGGGGGCCTTCCGCTTGTGTGATTGCCCACTTACCCCAGTCACAAGCCTGAGAAAAGCGTTGAGCATCCGAAACCGTCGGGTCATATTCCAGACTTACCAGCGCGTTGCGGCGGATCACCGGATGATTGGGCAATTGTTGTAAAAGTGACGTGTACAGGCGACGGGATTCGAAATGATTACCGGCATCGCGGGCCAGATTGGCCAGATTCACCAGAGGGCGAATGTCGTTGGGCGTAAGAGCACGCACCTGCTCAAAGCATCGACGAGCGATAGTAAGAAATCCGTAGTTCAACAGCAGAGAGCCGACATCCAAGAGGGCATTAACATTGTCGCCATTGGTATCGATAAGTTGCCTGCAAATTGCCAGCAACTCCTGGAAGCGGCCAGCTTGCGCATGGGTTTGCGCCGCGGCAATCCGGTCTGCAAACAAAATAACAGCTTCATTCATATTTTTATTCCGGGGACATATTACTATTTATCGTCTTCCCCTTTACTGGTCTCCCCGGTTTCCCACGCTTTAGAGTACGGTCGGTCAATTGTTCCAACGTTTCGATGAAAGACGAATCTCCTGCAGGGCGTCCTGTTCTTGTGGCTGAACGAAGGGCCTCTCTCTGTCGCCGATCCCCTGCATCAGCAAGGAATGACTGCCAATCATCAATAAGCCCAATCAATGTCCTGTCTTCAACGAGGATATCTTTTTCGATCTTGCCGATATGATAGGCTGCACTTGACCATGGATAGTCCCACGCTGTCTTAACCATACCGGCACGCACGGGATTTGTCTCCACATAACGGACCGCAGCTATCAGGTGGCGCTCATCCAACACACAGGAAGCAAATCTTCCCTGAAAAAGATAACCGCGCACCCCCTCCGCAAAATTCTTCATGCGGGTATATCTTCTGTGTGCTTCTCCAAAGCCTCGGGCCAAAGATGTCTCTTGCTTCGGTACGGCAATGAAGTGAACATGGTTAGTCATAAGACACCAGGAGAGAATTTCCACTCCAAAGCGTTCTGTCTCTTCCTTAACATACTGCAGGTAGCTGCATCTGTCCCCATCGCTTTGGAAAATATCCATGGAGCGGACACCCCGCTGGGTGATATGGTGCGGATAGCCGACAGCTATAATTCTAGATATGCGAGCCATGGCGAATTGGATAGCAACTTTGTGGAGGGATGTCAAGAATAATGGGTATTATGTCCCCGGAATACTGGAACACCCCCTTCAACGATAAACATTTCGGCGATGTCCGATACGAATGACCAGCACTACCAATTCATTATCATGCACTTCGTAAATCACGCGATAGTTGCCAATCCGAATGCGACGTAATCCCGAAAACTCACCCTTCAGCACACCACCGGCAGCCGGATTGGTTTTAAGCTGATCAATTGCAGCGATAATGCGCAGTCGATCTTCCCGCGCCACCTTCTCCAGGGCTTTGGCTGCACTCTGCTTAATTCTGACGGAGTAAATCATGCTTGACAGCCTCCCAATCCAGCACCGGGTCAGCAGGATCGCGCAGCGCCTCTATAGAACGGGAAATATCCTCAAAATCATCCAGGTAGTATTCCACCGCCAGTCTTACTACATCGGCTCGGGTGCGATTCAACTGTGAAGCAGCCTCATCAAGTAAAGCCACCAACTCATCAGGTAATCTTGCAGTGATCTGGCTCATTTTCGTCCTCCCCTTCGCCTCCCCTAATAATGTCCATAGATGTCATTGAATGTCAATACGCCACCCCCCAGATTAAATCAAGCAAAAAGAGTCATTAGAGGCATATTACGAATAATATCATTACATCCTTGACATGCCAATCGATTTAAATTAAATTAAGTAAAATTATTTAACTGTTTAATTATGGAGGTCATATGGCAACGGTTATAAAGATCAGCCCACAGGGACAGATTCGCATCCCCAAGAAATTAATGAAATTGCTCGGTTTGGAAGCGGGTGATTACATTGAGGCACTGCTGGAAGAAGATCATATTGCCTTGAGGCCAAGAAAGATGATCGATCCTTCTCAAGGATGGTACTGGACAAAAGAATGGCAAGAGGCGGAAAAAGAGGTCGATGACGAGGTCGAAAAAGGCGAAGTGTCTCCAACGTTCCAGAAGGCGAAAGAAGGCATCGAATGGTTGAAAAAATAACCGGTTATGAATTCAGCAACCGATTCAGAAAGGATTACCGCGCCCTGCCGAAAGAGCTCCAGGAGATCTTCGAGATAAAACTACCGCTTTTTCTCGACAATCCCGGCCATCCCTCCCTCCGGGTTAAAAGACTCATCGGCACCGTTGATCGATGGGAAGGTTCCGTGACCATGAACTACCGATTCACTTTTCAGCTTGCCAAGGGAAAGGTTCTTTTCCGTAGGATCGGCACACATGATATTCTACGGATGGAAGGCTGAATTCATCAAGGTTATTACAGTTACATAATACCTATTATAGAAAAACCCGCCTCCTTCTGAGAAAAGAGGCATTGGTCTGCTGCAATTTCGATGAGGTACGTTAATAATAATGGGTATTATGTCCCCTGATTACACTCCGGACTTTTAGGAATGATCACGACATTGAGCAACAAGTATTATGTCATCATGTACTGCATATACTGAGCGATGTTGAGCATCTATGCGCCGCGACCAGAAGCCCGATAACTGATGCCTCAACTGTTCCGGCTTACCGATACCAGAAAATGGTTCACGTTCGATATCCTTAATAAGTTGATTGATCCTCTTGTGAATCCTTCGATCAGTAGCTTGCCAGTAGAGGTAATCTTCCCACCCTTGCGTTGAAAATTTAATCAACATCAATAAGTTCTCTTTCCACGCCGCCATCATTATGTAATTCTTCGATAGCGGCAAGCAAACGCTTTGCGCCTGCCGGATTACGCAACAGATATGCGGTCTCTTCCAAACTCTGATAATCGTCAAGTGACATTATTACTACAGGCTTACCTCGCTGACTCGTTACAATTACTGGTTCGTGACAATCATTTACCTGTCGCATCACTTCAGCAAGATGTTGCCGCGTATGCGAATATGTTAAAGCGTTCATTTCAAACACCTCCTTAATAGTTTGTACAGAACATAGCACAACACAATAAGGTAAGTAAATAATTTTTTATTTTCGAGATGTATGTGACATCAACGATGGATTAGAAAGCAAACTCTTGGAAGAATATTACGAATAATTGGAATAATAATCGATATTATGTGCCCGGAATATATGCCCGGAATATATGATGAATCAAGGCCAAAATCTGTACCCCAGTGGGAAGCACTTCATAAATAATGCGGTAAGAATATACAAATATTTCTCTCACTTTTTGATCGTCAATTTCCGGTACAACCCGTCCAATTTCAGATATTGTCTCAAAACTTCAGATTTATTAATAATTTCTTGAGACACCTTCTTTGCGTAAAATTTTGAATCCCTCGCAATATAATCATGGATATCCTTTAAATCCAGCTTAGCAGGGATTGACCATTCTACCACGATTGCATTTCTCTCTTCAGGTCTTCAATTGCTATTGTTTCGCCGCGTTCTGCGGCTTCTTGACCTTTTTTGACCTTATCGATGACATAAAGCTCATACATTATATCATCAATGTTTGCTGATTCCGGCAATTTTGAAATAGCACTCATTGCTTCAGCCTTCAATGTCTCCATTAATTTTGCCTCCTTCACATCTATTATCAGCAACCTTTATCATTCAAGTTGATTTATAATAGCATGGTTTTCAGAAAAGTTCTATTTTGTATACATGCTATAAAGATATTACGAATAATTGGAATAATAATCGGGCATCAACTTCGTGATCGGATGTCAAGAATAATCGGTATTATGTCCCCGGAATACGCCCCGGAATACCTCCGGACTATGGAAGGCTAATTAGCAGGCAACTTTTTCGAGTGTCCGGCTGGGGATTTTGTAAGACCTATTGATTTTTGTGCGACATTAATCAGGGACCTCAATGCCTCATTAACGGCTGCTTCTGTAGAAAATACCTTTGCCACATCGGGACTGAGGAGCACCAAGTTAGTGCCTTTTTGGTAAGCCTCAAAATACTTGCCGCGGATTCCCTTGCCTAAATCCTCACGTTTATACTCCTGACGAAGTTCGTCAGATTCTTTAACTTTCTTCATAGATATTTATCTCCTTGCGATTCATCAGACGCGCACTTATGATCCTTGTTCGGTCTCCACGTTCCGTGTGGGAGACAATGAGTAATCTCTTCTGGAGAGACCTGCCAAAAGTGATCCATCGGTTTTCATCCATGGAGTGATCCGGGTCTTCAAATGTAATTGCCAACGGGTCTCCAAAGACTGACGCTGCTTCCTGAAACGAAACATTATGTTTTCTAGCGTTGGAAATAGCTTTTTTAGGGTCCCACTCAAATTCCATACCTGCGTCCCTTTAGCATATTATATAATAATTAGTTGTCTTAGTAACAACGGCCCCGACTTTACTCATAACCCACTTAAACTAAATAACAATAATATCTAATCTTTTGCCATTTTTACTTAATCATTTATTACCATCATTCCATCTATCATGTCAATTTTAAGATTAAAAGAAGATAAAGGATTAAATACGAGCCATTGTAAATGGTCAGCTGCCTTGTGGAGGGATGTCAAGAAATATCTGTATTATGTCCCCGGAATATACCCGGATTATATCCGGGATCACTTTAACCCTTGACATCTCGGAAGTTTTCATACATTTACAGCATATAATGGTGTTTAAATCGTTTTATTTAATTTAGAAAGGAGAGGAAACTTGAGGGTCTATACTGCTGTAATTGAAAAATGTCCCGACACAGGGCTTTTCGTCGGATACATTCCGGGACTACGCGGTGCCCATTCCCAAGGTGAAACATTGGACGAGCTTAATCGCAACCTGAAAGAGGTTGTAGAACTACTTCTTGAGGATGGGGAGCCGGAACTGGAAGCGGAATTTGTTGGAACTCAGAGCGTGATTGTGGCTTGATATGGGATCCAATGCCGTACTGAAGCCATCGGAAGTCATCACCATTCTTGAACGTCACGGATTTAAAGAAACGCGCCAGAGGGGCAGCCATAAACAATTTCGCCACCCTGACGGAAGAGGAACCACGGTACCATGTCATCAGGGGAGAGACATTTCTCCCATCCTCTTACGTCAGATTGCCCGAGACATCGGCCTGACCATAGAAGAGTTTCTCAAGCATCACTAATCGTACCCCATGCCTCTATAGATTTTTAAATAGCGCTCATTACCTCAGTCTTCAACATCTCCATTAATTTTGCCTCCTTCACATCTATTATCAGCAACCTTTATCATTCAAGTTGATTTATAATAGCATGGTTTTCAGAAAAGTTCTATTTTGTATGCATGCTATAAAGATATTACGAATAATTGGAATAAT
>Ga0116170_10005922_pt1 | contig 10813 bp, 11 predicted proteins | sample AD_JPNHW1_MetaG_FD_89797 | JGI IMG/M metagenome (GOLD analysis project Ga0116170, IMG submission 89797) | Active sludge microbial communities of municipal wastewater-treating anaerobic digesters from Japan - AD_JPNHW1_MetaG | ecosystem: Engineered > Bioreactor > Anaerobic > Digestate | place... | reverse complement strand
CAGGTCCACCGGAAAGAGTTTGTCTGCACCTCCGAGCACTGCATACGTCCCGGCAAAGATGCCGCCATTGCAGGCATCGTCGCCAACTGCGACAACGAACTTGGGGGAGGGCATTGCAGCATATGTCTTCTGTGCAGCAACGACCATGTTGTGGGTGACTGCACCGGTGACCATGAGCACATCCGCGTGCCGGGGGGAGGCCACAAACGAGATGCCGAACCGTTCCACATCGTAGAACGGGTTTGTCAGGTTGTTGATCTCGATCTCGGCTGCATTATCGCTGCCGGTATCGAGTTCACGGATCGCAAGGCTGTGGCCGAAGACCCGGTCGACCTCGCACCGGAGCTTACGGCCGATCATCTCGATCTCGTCGTCCGTTACCGGGGAACCACCGGTCACTTTTTTTCTGAAAAGGCAGGTAATTGCGTTCACCATTGTCGTTCACCTCACAGGTCCGTCCCTGCATACGAGAGGTTCATGCTCTTGTTGATCACCGGGAAGTCCGGGACGATATTTCCCTGGATCGCGTGCTCGATTGCAAGCCAGTTGCAGAACGATGCCGTCCTCACCTTGTACCGGTCGATCCTGCCGTTCCGGATCCACACCCAGCAGAGGTTCTGGCCGCGGGCTGATTCCACCATCGAGAGCGTGTACCCGTCCTTCACCGGTGCGCTGCTGCAAATCTCCCCGCCGGGAATTTCAGCAACCAGCCGCTCGATAAGGTCCACCGAGTCCATGATCTCCGCTGCCTTGAGGGTGAACCGAGAGAGGACATCGCCGTCCCGGAGCGGCTTTATGGGAGGGGCATACCGGTCATAGATACCATACGGGTGGTTCACCCGCACGTCCACGTTCCCGCCGGAAGCACGGGCAACCGGCCCGGTGATGTTCAGCGGGCGGAGCAGGGATTTTTTTATGACACCTGTAGTGGCGAACCGGTCGATGACGGAGGTTGTCGACAGCACGATCTTGAGGCCGACCCGGTAGCCTTTCCTGAACTGTTGTAAGAAAACGACGAGATCGTCAAGCGCACTCCCGCTTATGTCCTTCGATACTCCGCCGATGCAGATCATGTCCCGCAGGAACCGTGAGCCGGTGAGCCGGCCATTTGTACGGACGCACTCTTCGCGTAATACCGCAAACTGGTTTGCCCCGAGCGGGAACGCGATATCGACAAGCATGCCGGCCTGGTCATTCAGGTGGGAAACGATCCGTTCCATCTCCAGGAGGATGGTCCGCAGGTACCATGCACGGTCAGGGACTTCAATCTGCGAGATCTTCTCTGCGGCCATGCAGAATGCGGTGGTATTTGCCACGGATTCGTCGCCGCTCACCGCCTCGGCAATGCGCAGGCCGTCGTCAGGAAGCCTTCCTTCCGCAAGTTTTTCAATGCCCCGGTGCTTGTAGAACATCCTGATCTCGAGGTTGAAGATCGTCTCCCCGATCACGCTGAACCGGAAATGCCCGGGCTCGATGATGCCGGCATGGACGGGGCCGACCGGTACCTGGTACACACCCTCCCCGTTCACAACCCGGAACAGGTACTCGCGTTCGGGACTGATGGGGATTTCCTCACCGGCCGGCTGGTTACGGAAGGATTTTCTCAGCGGGTGGAAATTGTCGGGATATGTCTCGTGCAGGAACAGGCGCCGGGTATCGAATGCACCGTCAAACTGAATACCAAACCCGTCCCTGCATTCCCGTTCAAACCATGAGGCCGAAGGGAAGAGGCCGGCAACCGATGCCGCATGCCCGTTCACATGCCGGATAAGGATGAGGATATGCTCCTTTTTCTCGAATACCGAGAAGAGCGAACAGGGTGCCCGGTCAGAAAAACCCTCGCAGGCAAAGAGGCCGATCAGGACGAATTTATAACGACAGAGCGCTTCTGCTGCAAGCACGAATTCGTGTTCTTCCACAGGGACATAGTATTCACGAGCGGGACCGTTTGTAATCCGTTCATCAGCAAAGGACGGGCCCAGCAGTTCGCGGATCCAGTCGTTTCCATTGGGGGGTGGGGCAGCCATCAGAACCTCAGCTCCTGTACGATCCGGTCAAGGAATGAGATTTCTCCTTGGGTAAACATGATCCCGAGAAGGACAATCAGGCAGATAAGAAAAACCAGGGGGATTTTCATGGTCAGCGGGGTTAAGTAGGGCTCGATATCCGACGGAATACCCGGAGCTGTTACCTGGGAAAATGCCGTGATCACGAAGTACCCCAGTGCCGCTCCTGCAACAAAGAGGAGGAACAGCAGGACAAACAGGGCCGGAAGAGAGACCGTTCCGAGCGAGAGGAGGATGAACAGCTTCGAGAAGAAGATCGGGAACAGGGGCATGCCGGTGATCGCGAGTCCCCCGATAATGATCCCCCACGCTGCAAGGGGCTGGAGCCGGAACACATCCCAGATCTCGTCAACGGTTTCGGTCGAGAGCCGGCTCCGGTACTGGCGGTGAAGGATGCCGGCAGAGAAGAAGAGCGAGGCCTTGGTCAGGGAATGTGCCATGATATGGAACAGCACCCAGAACAGGGCGAGCGGCGTGGAGACGGCAATGCCGATGAGGATGATCCCCATATTCTCGACACTGGAAAAGGCGATCAGCTTCTTAAGGTTTTTCTGCGGGAGCATGGAGAAGGCAGCAATCGCTACCGTGAAAAAGCCGAAGAGGCCGAGTACCGGGGCCATCGTTGCGGCGGCGGGAGTCTGGTGGACGATTGCATAGACCCTGATTATCCCATAGATCCCCACGTTCAGGAGGACCGCAGAAAGGATTGCACTCACTGCAGAAGGTGCTTTTGCATGGGCCTCCGGCAGCCAGGTGTGGAACGGGAAGATACCTGACTTTGCTGCAAACCCGATGAAGACAAGGGCAAAGGCTGCAACCAGCATGCCCGAAGGAAGTACCGTTGCGTGCTGCATCAGTACCGTCCAGTTCAGGGTACCCCCGTCTGCCAGCACGCGCCGGGATGCCTCGAACAGGAATATGAGACCGACAAAGGAGAAGAGCATGGAGGCGGATGCAATGAAGATATACTTGATCGCTGCATCGATATTCTCCCGTGCCGACAGGATCGCAACCAGCATGGCGGAGAGGATCGTGGTCAGCTCGGCGCAGATCCAGAACAGGGCAAGGTTGTCGCAGAAGAATGCAAGAACGAGGACAAGGAGGAGCATTGACCATGAGGTATAGAAGAGCTTGAGGCTGCTCTTTTCCAGTTCCCCGCTCCTGAGCAGGCTCTCGACATACCCTCCGGCATAGACCGCTGCACAGGTAAAGATCACCGATGCGATCAGGACCTCGAACAGGCCGAAATTGTCCATGAAGAAGTACTGGCTCCCGATGAAGAATGACGCAACCGGCACCTGCCGGAACACGAGTACGTAAACGGTCAGGACCAGGTACAGGAACGCGTGAATAATACAGGCGCTGTTCATACAGCGATGGGTCGTGGAAAGGCCGATGATGGCCAGGGCGACTAACGCAACAAGGATATAAGCGAGCAGGATCATGCGCGATCCTCCTCTCCCTGCAGGAGATGAAAGCGGTGGAGACGCTTATGGTAGTCCTCAAGGGTCGAGTCGATCCCGACCGTCAGGATCGTGGTCAGGAGTACCAGGATGATCAGATCGATGACGATCAGGAATTCGATAATGAACGGGAGTTCGGTTACGAACATCCCGAAGATCAGGACGCCATTTTCCATGGACAGGAAACCGAGAACTTTTGTGAGCGCACGCTTCCGGCTGAGCATCACCATCATGCCCATCAGCATCAGCGACAGGCCGATGACCGCACCGAAGAAGAGGAAGTTTTCCCCCCGGGACGGAGTCCCCTGCAGGATCCGGGTGAGTGCCATGTAGACAACGAGCATCAGGGCCATGGACAGGACAAGGGACGATGTTGGGTTCAGGAAATGGAACTCGATATCGCGCTTGATCCGGATCTTCTCCTGGATGGTTGCGATGAAATACGGGATGATGAGGGCCTTGGAAAGGAAGGTGATGACTGCGATGGCCAGGAGCATGGGGGCCAGTTCATAAGCATAGAGTGCAAGCGCAAGACAGGCCAGGGTAACGGACTGAAGCGAATACATGGAGACGAGCGAGATGAGGTTGCGCGTCGAGATAATGTAGGCGGCAGTGATGATCACGCAGACCAGCAGGATCTTGATGACTCCCTGGATGATGGCGGGTTCGATCATGCGAACACCTCGATGATGATGATCAGGGTCGAGAAGAAGAATGCCATGGCAAACAGGCTCGGGAGCTGGAAGAACCGCATCTTTGTCATGGAGGATTCAAAGAGACCGATGATGCCCGAGAGGACGACACCTTTCAGAATAAAAAAAACTGTTGCGATGAGGAGACCGGCCAGGGTCAGGGTTGTTGCAAGGCCGAACGGCATGATGAGGTTGACGAGGAGGGCCATGAGGAGAGTGAGCTTGATGGCAGCGGAGAGCTCCATGAGCGCCAGGTTCCGGCCGGACTGCTCAAGGATCATCCCCTCGTGGATCATGGTCAGTTCCAGGTGCGTCTCCGGGTTGTCCACCGGTATCCTTGAGGTCTCGACTATGAGGATGATAAACAGGGAGATCCCCGTAAGGATCAGGATCGGGGTTGTGACGGTCCCGTTTGCCGCGGAGAAGGCAAACATATCAAAGATATTCAGGGTTTTGAAGACGAATGCAAGAGCGGCAAATACGATGATGGTGGTCGGTTCTATGATGGCCGAGATGCTCATCTCGCGGGAGCTGCCCATACCGCCAAAGGAACTACCGGCATCGAGACCGGCAAGCGCCATAAAGAATTTGGCAAGGGCGAGCAGGTAGAGGAAGAGAATGATGTTCCCGATCCCCCCCACCGGTTCCGGCACGAATACCAGGGGGACGAACAGGGCAGCAACCAGTATCGCGGCCATGTTCACGAGAGGGGTGAACCGCATGATCCGGGAGGAAGGGTGCGCATAGATCACTTCCTTTTTCAGCAGTTTTACAATCGTATAGTAGGTCTGGAAGACCGACGGGCCCTGCCTCCCCTGCGTCCATGCTTTTACCTTTTTTATCAGGCTGATGAAGAGCGGTGCTGTCGCGAGGACGACTATTGTATTGATCGCAAGGTACAGGATAAAGTCAAACGTCATTTCAGAACCACCCGAGGAAAAGGAACACGAGGATCACGGTGACAAAGACATACAGGAGGTATGTATCCAGGCACCCGTTCTGGAACCGGGAGATGATGGTTGAAAGGCGGAGCCCGAACCGGGCGAGCGGGAGGTAGAGGTACTCCTCAAATACCTTCATGAGCCGGATCTCGGCAGTTCCTTCCTTGAAAATGCAGTTTTTTTTGTCAAAGAATACCCGCTCGTTTTTGATCCGGGTCCGGTATATCGATGAGAAAATGATATCGAGTGGTTCGGAAAAGCCATGCCCGGTATATTCGGCAGACGCCTGCTGGAAGTGGGTCCCGCAGCCCCAGGTCTCGCTTGTCCGTTCTGCACGGGATGCAAAAAGATACAGGAAAATGGCAATCAGGGTGGCCATAACGAGGAGGAGGAACCCGACAAGGAACATATCCGGAAGCGGAACGGAGAACCCGGCAAGCAGGAACAACTGGTATGCACACAGGCCAAGGAAGATGCAGGCTAGGGCAAGGATACCCGGGCCGGCCAGCATGGCACGGGAGACTTCTGTTGCACCGGCACTTTCAGCAGAACGGGGGAGGGCAAGGAATACCGACCCGAATGCCTTGACAAAACATGCCGCAGACAAGGCGCTCGTTAGGGCAAACAGGGCAAGGCAGACCAGGAGCAGCACCTTGAGGAGCGAATCGACTTCCGTGATGGAAGAAAAGATTGCAATATAGATCAGGATCTCGCTTGCAAACCCGTTCAGGGGGGGGAGAGCCGCGATGGCGACCGAGCCGGTGAAGAACAGTGCGGAGGTCCAGGGCATCCGGCGGGCAAGACCGCCCATGTGTTCGATATCCCGGGTATGGGTCGCGTGCACCACCGAACCCGCGGAAAGGAAGAGCAGGCTCTTGAAAAGGGCGTGATTCAAGGAGTGGAAGAGTGCGCCTAACAGGCTCAGGGTGGCATAGACGGAAAATCCGGTAACAGAGAAGATGACATAGAGGCCGATCCCCATAAAGATGATGCCGATATTCTCGATACTCGAGTAGGCCAGCATACCCTTGAGGTCATGTTCCTTGAGGGCATAGATGACACCCAGGACCGCGGAGAGCGAACCGAACAGGAGGATTGTGATGCCCCACCACAGGTCCGGTGAGAAGACATCCATCAGGAACCGCACAAGCCCGTACACGGCGATCTTGAGCATGACACCGGACATGAGGGCGGAGACGGGACTCGGGCTTGCCGGGTGGGCGTACGGGAGCCACTTGTGGAACGGGATGATCCCGCCTTTTATGGAAAAACCGATAAACAGCGAGAGGAATGCCACGATAATGAGCGGGGTTGCAGGTGACCCGGCAGCAGCAAGCGAGAACGATCCTGTCTGGACTGCAAGGGCAAGGATCCCGAAGAGGACGAACAGCGTGGACAGCTGGGTCATGATAAAATAAAAGATGCCGGCCTTTCGTGTTTCGGGGTTATCGTACTCGTACATCACGAGGATGAACGAGCTTGCTGCCATCAGTTCCCAGAAGAAGAAGAACGATATGGTGTTTGCCGATGCCACGACAAGGACCATTGCAAGGATGAAAAGGTTGGTGCAGCCGGTAAGGAGGTTCCTGCGTGATCCGCCTCCCAGATGTTCATAATATTCGGTTGCATACAGGGCAACACACGCGGACACGGCAGCAATGATCAGGAGGAAGAATGCAGCCAGCCGGTCGATGACAAACGAGAGGGAAAATTCTGCAAAAGGCTGGCTGGCAGTGAATGCAATGGGATCACCGCCAAGGAGGATAACGACCGAAACGAGGCCAAGGATTACGGAGGACAGGATGGTACAGGACAATGCCAGGGTCCTGACAATCCGTAAATCACGGTTACAAAGAACAACCGGAATAAAAAAACCGGCTGTCAGGATGGTGACTGCGAGAAGAAAGAGTTCCGTGTACATCAGCTCAGCTCCGGTTCATGCCACGATACCGTCCATGATAAATCCGATAGGTGAAGACTCCCGGAGGGGAGGCCGGATTTTCTTTTCCTTGAGGGATGAATTCCATAACACTCGCTTTTATGTATTTTGTTCGGAAGGACTATATCCGGGATCCCGCTTCATCGGGCATACATCGATACCCTCAAGTTCCCCCAGACAGAAATCGAACCGCTCGCGGATAGTTTTTGGCAGATCAGCTTCCCGTATCGGGTGAAACCCGAGACTGCCATAGAAATCCACCAGTTCGGTCTTGGAATGCATGTACAGGGTCTCGTTGCGCCCACACTCTTCGATGAGCATCTTCATGACAGAACGGGCATATCCCCGGAGCCGGAACTCGTCAAGAACATAGACACAGTCAACCTCGAGCCCGTCAGTATGTCGGGCACAGCGGGCAACACCGATGATCTTTGTCCCGGTAAAGACCGCAAAAAGCCGGTCCCGTTTCCGGTCTGCCTTCTGCTGGTGGTAATGGATCCAGAGTTCCCGTTCGGCACGCACCATCTCTGGTGATGTGAGTTCCCGGACCACAACCTCACCGGGTATCGTGGCAGGTGAGGACAGGGAACCAGCGGTGAAGAACGATCTTCCGATCTCGTGGATAAAATGCGGACGGAAGGTAATGAAACCCCCGCTCTCCTCGCCGGCAAGGGCATAGAGGGTCAGGAGTGTCTGATCCTCACTTCCAGAATCGGAATCAGTATTCAGGGACAGGGTTGGCAACCGGCACCTCCGGACATGGATCCTGAATCACGGGAAATGGGGGATTTTTTTTCATGAAGGCCATCACGGAACAGTCGGTTTATAAGACAATCTACTACGGTTATTCTTCCACGTATATATATCATTCTGGCGATCATGCCAAAAGTGCTGGGATCCGGTCCTGTTTTTCCATGACCGGATTCCAGGTTTTATGAAAATTTTCATAAAATTCCAAAGAATATCGCATGGATTCCAGAAATACTACGAATTTTTGAAAATTTTGATTTGTGCGCGCATGAGCTGACTCCGATCTGCCATAATTTTATCCGGATTGTATGGTTGAACCGGGACAATTCTTGGGGCAGTATCGAAAGGTTTTTTGAACAGCGGTACCAGGTAGAATATGGAGAAAGCGGGCCGCGCGATACCTGCTTTTGCACATTGTAAGAGGTGTGTTGTGTATGATTGACAAGCTGTTACTAGGTAACTACAAGTTTCGGGAGACAGATTTTACCCCGAACATTGATTATTACCGGGAACTGGCATCGAGCCAGCACCCGACAACGCTCTGGATAGGCTGTTCGGATTCCCGGCTCCAGACCGGCCATATCACCCAGGCAAGAGCGGGAGAGTTGTTTATCCAGCGGAATATCGGGAATATCGTGCCGATCCATGACTGGAATTTTGCCACCGTTCTCGAATATGCTGTGGTACACCTGAAAGTTCAGGATGTAGTTATCTGCGGGCATTCCAACTGCGGTGCAATCCGAGCACTCGACAAGGAGAGTAATGACTCATATATCCCGCTCTGGCTGAACAATGCCCGCGATGCCAAAACACGCGTGGACAGCACCATCAGCCCCCCGAAAACAGTACTGGAGAAGGAGGAACGCTACCGGCTGATTGAACAGGAGAACGTGCAGCTCCAGATCGAACACCTCTTTACGTACCCGCTCCTGAAAAAGGCGGTGGATGAAAAGAGGGTGGATGTCCATGGCCTGTATTATGATCTGGGGACCGGTGAACTGAAAAGAATCACGTGATCAGAGTTCTTTTTCAATCTCATTTTTTATCCGGTCAAGGGAGATTCTCCCGATCCGGGTTATCCGCCCGTTCACGAGCACCATGGGTATCGGGGGGTGGTCCCGTTCAAGGATAGCCCGGATATGGTCGGGTACACCATCATCAACAAGAGTGAGCGTGGTGACCACGCGGTCCCCGTAGGCAGTTTTCAGGACCTTTTCCAGTTCCCTGTATGCATCATTCAGTTTCCCCGAGAGATAGCATCCGGACAGGCCGCAGGTGCGGTCCTCATCGCAGGGAAACGGGGAGCATTCCGAGGTTTTCAGGCCAACAACTTCGACATGGACGGTTCCAGTCATGCCTGTACTGTTGGTGTAAACGCTATTTGAGGATTCGGGACGGGGCAGGTGAGGAGATGTGTGGGATTGTCACTTAACAGAATCGTAAAAAATAGTATGGGTGACCCCCTCACTCCCCCGTAGTAGAAGGGATCCCATGGGGAGCATCCATCCCCTTGACCCCCTTATTTTTAATCCGGATTTTTCCTCAAACCATATTTGTCCCGATCGCAAATGCGCCCCGTCGCCCCCGTGGGACTGGTGGCGCAAGAGGGGGAAACCGATTACTTGAAAAATGTAATTTCCACATCGTGAAAAAAATTAAAAAATCAGATAAACCGCTCGAACCGGTCCTTCTTTGCTTTACAGATCGGGCAGATCCCCGGTGGCTGCTCCCGTGCACAGAGATAACCGCAGACCTTGCACCGCCAGACCGGGAGGGACAGGGAAAAGACGGGGGCCGGACCCGGGATAATTGTCCGGACTGCCGCATCTTTTTTCCTGCCGCGCTCCGACCGGGATGGCCGCCGCTCGGGAACAGGTGCCACCTTCCGGCTGCCATCAGCAATTGCCTCGTTCACATACAGGGCGCAGTAACAGGCACCCTGTTCCTCGAGATCCGAATCACGGTAGTCACACGGGCAGATGATATCCAGGTCCTCCTCTTTCCTTCCGGATGCAAGGCGGCAGGGACAGGCCCGGTACCCGTACCGCTGCTCATTTTTCAAAAGCCCGCGGATAAGGTTTTTCACAAATTCTGTATCCGGGTTGAGACGGTACCCCCCTTCAATGGCATCCTTTTTCAGCGTCTCGTATGCCCGATCAACATCACTCTCAATAATCCCGACAGGGTTCATGCACCAAAAACCCCCCGGATCTCCTTCTCCTTAAAACCGACAATGCTCTTCCGGTTTTCGATAACCAGCGTGGGGAATGAACCGCTCGGGTTAAACTTCTCTACCTGGTCCATGGCCTCATTCTGCTCCTTTCCCTCGAGCAGGTCAACAAAGGTATAATCAAATGCTATGCCGAGTTCCCGCAGGAGTTCCTTGGTCTTTGCACACCAGCCGCAGGTTGAGAGTGCGTACAGCATAACCGCCCCCTTGTTTTTCCCGTCCACGTGTTCAACCGTCATAAAAAACCATATTCCTGTTTTATAAAAGGTGATTGCGGCAGATACTATTTATAAATGGGGATACGGGAAGATGAAGACACGGACAAGAACGTTATCGGAAATTTTTCAGGATCCGGAGGTATACCGGATCATCCGGTGCCAGATTATTTCCATAAAAAAATCCGCAAATCGCGATAACGGAATACCAATAAAAAAGAGATTACTTGTTTTTCATAATGATGTTCACATCTTCGAGCAGGGCCTGGAGATCCTCTTCATGCTCGACTTCCATCTGGAGGATACCGAGGACGATATTATAGGTTACCGGGTCCTTGTCTTTTGTCTTTTTCAGGAGGCTGTTGTAACTCTTGATGGCACACTGCTCTCCCTTGATGTTCTGCTCCAGTATTTTGACAATGAACGGGTCATCCGGGGCGTCATACCCGCAGTTTGTGTGTTTGTACCAGTCTTCCGGTTTCGTGATCGGCGTCCCGCCCAGCTGGATAATTCTTGT
>Ga0116170_10005921_pt1 | contig 10813 bp, 9 predicted proteins | sample AD_JPNHW1_MetaG_FD_89797 | JGI IMG/M metagenome (GOLD analysis project Ga0116170, IMG submission 89797) | Active sludge microbial communities of municipal wastewater-treating anaerobic digesters from Japan - AD_JPNHW1_MetaG | ecosystem: Engineered > Bioreactor > Anaerobic > Digestate | place... | reverse complement strand
GGCTATACGGAATCAGGCTGTATGAGGAAGAATAACTGAAGGCTGCTTCCTTTTCCCTGTTTTAAAGTTTGAGAGTTTGAAAGGCTACTGCCTTGCTTAAGCCTGCGAGGGTCAGGCAGGTTACGGTTTTGATATTTCAGTTTCCGGCTTCCGACTTTTACAACGCCAGTTATTACTTTCTGATTTTTAGTTTCCCGGTTGCCGGAAACGGGATCATTACAACAGGGGCTTAACGGCGCGCAACATATGATGCTTCCCCATGGCACCGGGAAGCCGCTCCACGACAAATCCCGCGTTACGTAACGCCTGCTTTACGGTTCCCTTGCTCGAATAGGTAACCAGGATTCCGCTAGGGACGAGGCATGCAAATAGTTTCCTGAATATTTCTTCACTCCAGAGTTCCGGTTGAACATCCGGTGCAAAAGCGTCGAAATAGATTAATTGGAACATATTGGCAGCCAGTGAAACATCTTCCAGTTTTGCCTCAATTTTACTGAGCAGGAACCGGTCGGTAATATACGAAGGGTAAATCCAGTTGGCTTCGTGGATCTTCCTGAACAGTTCATCGGCGCCCGGCGCCCCTATTATACCGGCATAATTCAACCCGGCGATTACTTCATCCGTCAGCGGGTAAGCCTCAATCCCAATATAATTAACCTGAATATCCTTATTTTGGGCTGCCACGCATGTAAGCAGGGCATTCAGGCCCGTACCAAATCCTACTTCCAGTAAATTTATCTTGCGTTCGGCAGTCCGGCAATGATCGAATCCGGCTGATAAAAAAACATGCCGCGACTCGGATACTGCCCCCCGAATGGAATGATAATGTTCATTCAATTCAGGAACGTAAAGCGTTTGCGACCCGTCCGCGGTTTCTTCTATCTGAACTTTCATATTCTTCATTCGTATTTTTCCAGCATTTGGCTGTTGGCTCCGGCTTTCTGAGTTGAGAGTTCTGTGTTTTGCGTTCAGTGTTTTTCCTTCTGGCTGTCGGTCGTTGGCCTATAACTTAGAGTTTCAGCGTTTCAGTGTTTCAGCGTTTCAGACCTGCCTGCCCGGGGAGGCTGTGCGTGAGGCGGCAGGCCTGCCTGCCTTGCGCAAGGCTGTGGGAGGGGGCAGGGTTTCAGGGTTCCAGTGTTATATTACAGCCGTATACAGGCAAGATACTTTTACCTTTTGGCTTTTGGCTTTTAACCTTGGCCCTTTTACTTTTTACTTATTACTTTTGACCTTTGCCCTGCCGTCTTGCCCACAGCCTCACGCAAGGCAGGCAGGCCTGCCGTCTTGCCCACAACCTTACGCAGGCAGGCAGGTAAACTTTTGACTTTTGCCCTTTCCCGTGCTCCGTTCTCCCTTCTCCCTGCCCCTTGCTCCCTGCTCCCTTCTCCCTGCCTTTTAACAATTAGCTCTTGAACCATTTCCCCACAAACCATTTCTTCCTCCGCTATTTATTATAAACCAGGTGAACATTCAGAACCGGATCATTGAATAAATAGGATTTTTCGACGGAGCCGTCCGGTGTATTAAGCACATACAAACTATTTCCTGATGCGGCATATACCTGTCCGTTTAATTTTTCACATGAAATGCGCGCATTTTCGTATCCGACGGCAAACGGGATGACGCTATTGTTCTGATATGTGTAACAGTAAATTTCATCACCGGCGGCAAAGTAGAAAACATTATCACTCATGATATCAACATCGCTGATGCTATGATCCATGATGGTTTTTAAAATCGACAGATTGCTGTTCATCAGGTCATAGAGTGCAATGACTCCGTCGCCGTCCAGGTTCCCGAAAACAAATACCTTTTGGGCGCCGGCCGGTTCAAAACCTACAGGTGTGAAACTGACAGGCTTCAGGTCGAGCAGTTTTCCGCCCGCTGCATGAAATGCGGCTAACTGATAAAGCGGTGAATTATATTCCTTCATCGAAACTACAATATACGGTGAGATCATGATCGCCGGGCCCGGATAATAATTACTGACCGGTTGTGATGTAAACTGTTGGATTCCGTTCCTGTCATAGCCCCTGATCAGACCATCATAATGGGAGACCAATACCCAGGGATAAAAACACTGAACACCCTCAAACCAATGGCCGGTCATCGATTGTTCGTACGGCACCGACCACAGGAATTTATTTGTCAGGAGGCTGTATGCCTTCATATCGGCTTTTGCTTTCCCCGAAAAATACAACTGCCCGAAAGCCGAACTGACGTCCGATCCGCCATAATCGCCCTGGTAGAGGTAAAGGCTTTGAAACACATCATTGGTATCGGTACGCATGATCCTAATCTGATTGCTGCCAGCAGCGGTTACAACGACCGGGTAAAGCAACGCTTCAGGCAATGCTTCAAGATAAATTGTCAGGTAAGTATTGGCGGTATTGGTCCCGTCGAAGGCCTGAAACAGCAACTTGTAAGTTCCGCCTGTCAGGGATGCATCGTCGATGATCAGCTCAGCCCTGAACGTATAGGGATTAGAATTCGGAACAGCCGACACCGGAGTTGTCAGAGGCGTATTGTTTTCGCCTACCAACGCCACTTTCACACTTTCAAGCGCCCTGTCGTCGCTAAAGGTTGCTTCGACTTTTATCGTATCGTAAACGCGGAAATCACTTCCGGAAGAAGGGGAAATAATATTCACTTCAGGCCATGATTCGTCGGGATCCTCTTTACAGGATTGAATTGCCGCCGCCGCAATCAGCAGGATGATGATCCACCGTATAGCTTTAATCAGCATAGTTTAAATGTAAAATTACTATCCATTATGTAAGGTTGGTAAAATTACCGGATTTAACTATAGCAAGGGTAAAGATATTTTAATAATTTTAATCCTTAAACTATACCGCCATGTTAGAATCTATTAATCCTGAAAACGTATTATTTATTGATATTGAAACAGTTCCCGCCCAGCCGGCATTTGATCAGCTATCCGGAAGGCTTCAAAAGCTTTGGGAACGAAAAGCCGACCGGCTCAAAAGCAATGAAAGCGACACGCCGGTTTCACTTTACGCAAGGGCCGGCATATATTCCGAATTCGGAAAGATCATCTGTATTTCGGCAGGGATGTTCCGGCAAAACAAATTCCGCATCAAGACATATGCGAATGACGATGAGGCCGTATTGCTTTCCGGGTTTTCATCCCTGCTGAACCAGCATTTTTATAAGCAGGAACACCTGCTTTGCGCACACAACGGACGGGAATTCGACTTTCCATACATCGCCCGCCGATTGATGGTCAACGGAATGAGGATACCGTCAATCCTCGATAATTCGGGTAAAAAGCCCTGGGAGATTGGCCTGCTGGATACGATGGACCTCTGGAAATTCGGCGATTATAAGAACTACACTTCTCTCGAGTTGCTGGCGGCCATCTTCGACATACCAACTCCAAAGGACGATATCGACGGCAGTATGGTTGCCGATGTTTACTGGAACCAGCATGATCTGCCGCGGATTGCTGAATACTGCGCCAAGGATGTACTTACTATTGCCCAACTATTCCGGCGTTTCAGATATGAGCCGCTTCTGACGCCGGATGAAATAGTAATAGTCGCATAGCAGGGCGGATTACTATTCGTGAGATTCGTGTTTCGTTATTAGTGCCTAAGGTACTTAAAATGCCTTAAATACTTGAAGTACTTGAAGTGCCTGGAGTTTTGGAGTTTTTCATTCTGCGTTCTTTATTTTGAGTGTGTCCGTCCGCTACTTTCCGTTCTCCATTCTCCGTCCTCCCCAGCCTGCCACCAGCAAACTTGCGCCAGGTAAAGTTCTCCGTTTTTCGCTATTAGTACCTAAAGTACTTGAAGTACTTGAAGTGCCCGGAGTTTTGGAGTTTTGGAATTTTTCATTCTGCGTTCTTTATTTTGAGTGTGTCCGTCCGCTGCTTTCCGTTCTCCGTCCTCCCCTGCCTGCCACGCGCAGTCTTGCGCAAGGCAGGTAAAGTTCTCCGTCCTCCGTTATGCTCCCCGCTCCGTGCCCTTTGCCCTTTGCCCTTTGACCTTTGCCCTGCCGCCTTACCCACAACCTCATCCAGGCAGGCAGGCCTGCCATCTTGCCCACAACCTCACCCAGGCAGGTAAACTTTTGACCTTTTACTTCTCCAGTTTCCACACCGTATCAATAACGGTTCCGTCGACCCATTTAATGACGGCAACCGGCTCATCGGTGAAGCGGGGTCTGGCGGGTTTTCCGCAAATCTTTTCAGCTTCTTCTTTCAGTTCCTGGATAGTTTTGATAGGTAATGAAGAACCTTTCATCTTCTCGATGAGGTCGGTACGTTTCGGGTTGATGGCTATACCGCGTTCCGTCACGATAACGTCGATCAACTCGCCGGGACCGCATAAAGTCGTTACATTGTCGACCAGCACGGGGATACGGTCACGGAACAGGGGAATGGGAATGATGACGTTTCTGGCATGCAAACAATTTTGCCATCCGCCGATTCCGTGAAGCAGCAAGCCATCCGAATGAGTAACCACGTTTCCGTTAAAGTTTGTATCAATTTCGGTGGCGCCCAGGATCATGATATCGGTCATAGAGGTATAGTTGCCTTTGCTGTGATAGTTGTATGCCTGGAGCACCGACAAATCAATATGGTTCGGATTTTCACGGGCTGAACGTACGGCTTCAAGGTCAAAGGCCTGGGCATCGAGAATGTAATCCAGCACCCCGTTTTCGAGCATCCTGACCAGATATTTGGTGCTGCCACCGAAAGCAAAACGGGCTTTCTGTCCGCGCGCCTTCAACATCTCTTCAAAATAGATACCCACCGACAGGGATGTTCCGCCGGCACCTGACTGGATGCTGCAACCATCGTGCAGAAGGCCAGCCTCGTCGCAGAACCGGGCGGTCCACTCGGCCAGGAGAAGGCGGTCGGGGCTTTTTGTTACTTCCGTCGTTCCAGATACAATTTTTTCGGGAATACCGATCTGATCAACCTGCACCACGTAATCAACATAATTGCCCTGCACCTGCATCGGCATGCAGGGGAAGGGGATCAGGTTGTCGGTAACAATGATGACCTTGTCGGCATACATGTAATCGGCAAGCGCATATCCTAAAATTCCGCAGGCAGATTTTCCGTTAAGGGCGTTTGCATTACCAAAGGCATCAGCGGTCGGAGCGGCAATAACGGCAATATCAATATGGACTTCCCCATCCTGGATAGCCTGAACGCGTCCGCCATGTGAACGGAGGACAGCACAGCCTTTCATCCCTCCCAGGGTCGTGAATTTCCCGAGCGGGCCGTTCATGGAACCTTCGATACGGTTAATGGTCCCGTCTTCAAGGTATTTGATCAGGGGATCGTTGCAGGGGAATGATGCCGACGGGAGCCAAACCAGGTCTCTGACGCCCATATCATGGGCAATATCGAAAATCATATTACTCACCAGGTCGCCATCGCGCAGATGGTGATGGGTGCTGATGGTCATTCCGTCTTTCAGCCCGCACTTTTTCAAGGCTTCCGCCAGTGAGGGGACTATCTTGTTTCCGTCGTCGGGGTAATCAATACAGGTGGGAATGGGGGAAGCATATTTCCGCCCGGCTGGCCGGTGCTGACGCAATCCTTTGAAGGCTACAACTTCCTGTCCGTTCACGAGAGTCGGAACTTTTCGTCCGGCAGCATTTATAACGAAATTATCGCATTTTTTCATGGCTAGGCTTTTTCGGTTAACATTTGTTCTTTCCAATCCACAGGCAGTTTGCCCGTCTTCAGCGCCAGTTCGATAGTATTAACGGCACGCTTTACCACGGGAGGATCTATCATTTTCGTTCCCAGTGAAACAACGCCCAGTCCTTTTTCCGTGGCATCCTGGAAAGCAAGATAAATTTTCTTTGCTTTTTCGATTTCATCCTTATCGGGGGCGAAGTTTTCGTGGATCACCTTTATCTGCCGGGGATGGATACATCCCATACCATTAAATCCCAATGCTTTTGAGCGGAGAACATTTTCTTTTAGCCCTTCCATGTTGCCCACATCGCTGTACACTGAGTCGATAGCCTGGATTCCGGCGGCTTTGCAGGCGTTCACCAGCATACAACGGGCAAAGAACGATTCGTTTCCTTCCTGGGTACGTTTCACACCCAGGTCGGCGGTGTAATCTTCGAGTCCGATGGCCAGGGACACAACATTTTCACATTGTGCTATTTCAAAAGCCTTCATCACGCCCAGGGCGCTTTCGATGATCGGCATCAGCCATACAGGCTCTTTGTTGCCGGTCCGCGCCTTGATGGCGGCCACTCTTTCGTTTACAAGCCTTAGCTGTTCCGTGTTTTCACATTTGGGGACAAGCAGAAGGTTGACATTGTGAGGAATGACGTATTCCAGGTCGTCGAGGCCCGCCGGCACCTGGTTTATACGTACCATTCGTTCGGCGCCATAGAAATCAACGCTGCGAAGCGTGTTTCTGACCAGATACCGGGCTTCGAATTTTCTGGCCGGGGCCACAGCATCTTCCAGGTCGAGGATAATGCCGTCGGGTTTGTGAATACCCGCATTAATAGCTAAACTCGGCGTGTTGCCGGGCAGGTAAAGCCTCGAAAACCTGTTCTTTTCACGTGATGTATGATACTGGTTTTCGGGAAGCATCGGCAAGAGGTATTCCTTTACCGATGGCTTCACCATCCTGACGGCTGCTTCAAGGCGGGCAGCAAGAATATAAGACAATGCGCCTGAGTCTTCGATGAGTATCTTAACATGCCCGATTTCAAAATAGTCGAGCATTTCGTTAACCTGCCGGCGGATATCATCGCCATACAACACCTGTACTTTACTCTCGATGGCAATCTGCCTGCCTCCTTCATTGGTAAGTTCCAGGGTAATATGGCAATCGGAACGGATACCTTTACCTTTATTACCGACAGTAACCGATTTTTCAGCGTTAAAATCCATAGGGGTCATATTTATTTTTGAGTACCTGTTTTGCTCTATACTTCTCATTATCCCGCAAAGGTACTGGCTTCAATATTCTAAACAAAGTTAACCAAGGATTTAATTTTCAGCCTTTCCCGCCCCTGAAAATCACCTTCAAACAACTGATTTCCTTTATGATAGCTGTCATTTCAGGCTGGAATGCCGAAACTTGAATTTTGATCTCCGTTTCGTTACCTGACATAAAAAAAAGGAAGCGGATCGCTTCCTTTCTTTATAATTAATTAACCGAACAGTTGAACCTGTGTTATTTGGCTACAGTGGTGTCAGCTACAGGAGCAGCAGCAGTAGTATCAACGGTAGTTTCAACTTGAGCAGTTGTGTCAGCAGTTGCTTCGGTTTTGTTTTCGCTTGATTTACAAGCTGCGAATGAGATCAGGCCGGCAACAGCGAAGAAGAGGAACAGTTTTTTCATTTGTTGTTTATTTTAGTTGGTTAATTTTGCCGCAAAAATATAAAAATTAAAAAAGCAAAAGCAAATTAATTTTTATTTCGGAGCCATTAACAATCAATTTTTTTATTAACAATCAGGCCGTTAATATCTAACGGTCATTTCATCCACATTTTTGACCAATCGCCCAATAATTCGCTTTCTTTGGCATGCAATTTGATAAACACAAAAGCAAATTTGAAATCAGGCCGAATATTTAGTAATTTCGCTGCGGATTTCATCCTGATAACAAAATAATTCACCAATAACAACTTACCTATGAAAAAAATCAGTTTAATTGCGGTCCTATTCCTCGTGATGGCCGGTGTTTCCTTTTTCTCCGCCTGTACTCCTGACGAAAAAGAGGATCTTTCACCAACCCTTAGTTTTGTTACCGGTTCCGGGTTAATTTCAGGCGACGCCACTTTGAAAGCCGGTGAAGGATTTACCGTAAATATTTCGGCTGCAGCCAATTCCAGTTCGGGCGCCAAGCTCACCAACCTGAAAGTTGTTCGCACCCTGGGCGGAAATGAAGTCGTTGTAACCGACGAAACAATCGACCAATCCTCGTTCACAGGCGAAATTACTGCCAATGCAGCTTTTATTGCCGGTTCGGAAACATGGAGCTTCAAAGTTACCGACGCCAACGGCGAATATGCTGAGATTTCTTTCATCATAACCACGACTGCCGGCGGTGAAATCAACACCTTTGATCAGAAGATTCTCGGCTCTTATTATAACAACACCTATGGCAGCTTCTTCGGATCGGCCGACGGCACTGTGTATAAACTCGTTGATGCTTACAACAACCAGGCTAAAATTGACTGGTGCTATTACTATGGATCGGAGATCATTTCCGATCATGGTGCTACACTGGCTGCGCCGAATGACCCCACTGCCATGAACAATGTATACACAAACCCCACCTATGGGCTGTCACAGTGGTCTGTCAGGAATGCCACTACATTCTTCATTGTCCCCGACCAGATCCTTTGGGATAACATCACCGATGATGCCATGATCATAGCTTATGCCAGTGCAACAAACGATACCTATGCAAGGGAACTGGCCGTTGGCAAAATTGTAGCTTTCAAAACCGCTTCCGGCAAATTAGGGCTTATCCGCGTTACCGATATTCAGACAGGCAGCCAGGGCAGCATTACTTACAATGTAAAAGTCCAAAAATAATAAAACCTCGCCTGATTAATAATTATGAATAAGAGATGTCCCCGGGGCATCTCTTATTTTTTTATTTTTGCCGTAATGAAAAGGCCGGCATTCTTATGAAAACCATTAAATTAATATTTTTCATCCTGTTTCTGGCAGCATTCAGCGGTTGCAAGAAGGACGGCGCGCCGCCGGTTATCACCATCCTTGGTAAAAATCCTGCAACAACCGGCGTAGGGCTGTCCTATCATGATGCCGGCGCCACAGCTTACGATGAAGAAGACGGCGATATTACCTCAAAAATAATCGTCGATAGCCAGGTTGATACCACGAAACCCGGAACCTGTTATGTTTATTACAATGTAACCGACAGCGACGGCAACAAAGCCAATGAAGTTAACCGTGAAGTCATTGTTAAATATTTCAAATAACCCGGAAAGCAACTACTCTTTGTACTGATTCATTTCTCATCATCCCTGATCCCGGACTTTTCCCATCAATAATGAAAACGAACACCCCGAAACCCCTCATTCAAGGTAATCCTCAAATTGTACTTTTCAGTCGTTTGTTCGCGATCCTGTTGCTGATGATGGCTTCGAGGATGCTGCTTTTTTTCCTGAACAAGCCATTGTTCCCCGACGTTCCGGCTTCCAGGGTTGCCTATTATGCCCTAACTGGATTGCGGTTCGATGCAAGCGCATTGCTATACATTAACCTGCCCTATATCCTGCTCATGCTTCTGCCCTTCAGGTTTCGCATGAACCGGTCATATCAGCGGATAGCCGGCAGCATATTCTATGTTACAAATGCTATCGGGTTCATTCCTAACTTCGTCGATACCGTCTATTTCCCGTTCACCATGAAGCGTCTTACGGCCGATATATTCCGGTATATTACGCTTGGAAATGATACCGCCCACATGATGCCGCAATTTCTTCACGATTTCTGGTATGTATTATTACTCTGGATTGTATTTGTTGTGCTGATGGTGCTGATTTGCAGCCGGATCGTAGTATTCAGCCGCAAACCTGTTCAGGGAAAAGGTTGGTATATCACAGGCCAAACCCTGATCACAGTCATCATGGCCGGGTTAACGGTACTCGGCATGAGAGGCGGTGTCCAGCTAAAGCCCATCGGAATTATGACTGCCGGCAACTATGCCCCTGTGCAGCAAACGCCGCTGGTCCTGAATTCTGCCTTTACCATTCTCCGGACCCTGGAGCAGAACGGCCTCCAGAAAAAGGAATATTTCAGTGACGAAAAACAGATGCTTGGCTTTTTCAATGCTTCCAAGCAATACCCCCGATCTGACAGTACCGGAGCAAACAGGCCCATGGACCGCCGGAATGTGGTTATTATCATTCTCGAAAGTTTCTCGAAGGAACATTCCGGCAGCCTTAACCCTAAACTGGAAAACGGGCGTTATCTGGGGTTTACTCCTTTTCTAGACAGTTTGATGGAGCACAGCCTTGTATTGGACGGGTACGCAAACGGCAAACGGTCCATCGAGGGAATACCGGCTATCCTGGCAAGCCTTCCTACCTGGATGACGGAGGATTTCATTACATCTTCCTATGCAGGTAATACATTCAACAGCCTGGCCGGTTTGCTGAAACCCGAAGGTTATTATTCTGCATTTTTCCATGGCGGCAACAACGGCACGATGGGATTTGATGCTTTTTGCCGTTCAGCAGGCTTCGACGCTTATTTCGGCAGGAATGAATATGGCAACGACGGGGACTATGACGGTAAATGGGGCATCTGGGATGAGCCGTTCCTGCAGTTTATGGCAGGTAAACTCAACGCGATGCCACAACCTTTTCTCGCGTCGGTTTTCACATTATCATCGCACCATCCTTATAAAATTCCCGAAAAATACAAAGGAAAATTCCGGAAAGGAAAATTGCCTATTCAGCAATCGGTCATGTATTCCGATTATGCCCTGAAACGTTTTTTCGAAACGGCAAAAAAAATGCCCTGGTTCTCAAACACGTTGTTTGTCATCACCGCCGACCATACCTCTGAATCGGCTGAACCTTTTTACCAGAGCCGTGCAGGGCAGTATTCCATTCCGATTATTTTCTATCAGCAGGATTCCGTTCTGAACACGAACAGCAATATTACAGCCCAGCAAACGGACATCATGCCGTCAATACTTCATTATTTGGGTTACACAAAACCGTTTATTGCCTTCGGCAATTCCGTCTTTGATGTCACTGCATCTCATGCGGGAATTTCAAGTATCAACGGATCATACCAGATTATCAAAGATGGTT
>Ga0116170_10005920_pt1 | contig 10813 bp, 9 predicted proteins | sample AD_JPNHW1_MetaG_FD_89797 | JGI IMG/M metagenome (GOLD analysis project Ga0116170, IMG submission 89797) | Active sludge microbial communities of municipal wastewater-treating anaerobic digesters from Japan - AD_JPNHW1_MetaG | ecosystem: Engineered > Bioreactor > Anaerobic > Digestate | place... | reverse complement strand
GAACTCATCCTTGGCAAGATCGAGCACGGTCTGAAGCGCAAAGACCCGGTTCGCGTTGAAGTCGATACGCTCAGGGCCGATGGGCACCGAGAAATATAGAACACCGCCGGGCTTGAGAATCGCACAAAGGCTCCGGAATCCCTTCACATGGCCGTTCAGGTCCACCGGATCGCCGTAACGCCCCAACCCGAAATGTTCGAGCGCATGCAGACAAGAGAGAGAATCGCAGTATTCCTTGTAATTTTCGGGCGTGTTCATCAGATCCGCCTGCCGAAAAACAATCGAAGGGATGGCGAGCGACAGCGGGCGGATGTCGAAGACCTCGATCTCGCGAAAGGCCGCGACGTGCGCCACAAAACCGTCGACGCGCGACACCACATCCACATGACGCACGGGCTTGCGTTCGAAGACGCGTCGAGCGACCAGCAGGTCCTGATAGAAATAGTGGCCACGCGTGCTGCCGCTCGCCTCAAAGCGGTCGCCCAAACACGGCATCGAGAACCGGATTCTAAAGGGATTACCCGCCAAACGGTTTTGCCGCTTGAGAGCCACGTATTCGCGCAGGGTGAACGCCATGCCCCGCACGGCGTTCAAGAGAGCCAGCGGGTTCAGGCCGAATGCGCCCAACCACATGTAGACCGGTTTGGCGACACACTCGACAAATCGATGTCTCTTCCTTGCCTGTTCCGAAACAGTCATGAATTAACTCCGCCCTTTTCACTCGTATCAAGCCGAGCGAACGCCTCCGCGAACACCTTGGGCCAGGCGTAACGCGCTCCCAATCGGCGCGCATTCTCTCGAATCTGAGGATAGTCTGCATCTCCCAGAATGCCGGCGACGGCGCTCGCGAATTCAGCCGCGTCGTAAGGGGCAATCCTTCCAGCTCTCTCGCTCTCAAGTTCCCTTGCGACAGGCGGGACATCCGTTAACACCACCGGCAGGCCGCATCCCAGATAGACCTTTATTTTCCCGGGATCAGAGAAGAAAGTGAAATTGTTTGCATCGAAAGGATAGTAGGGCGCGATGGCGACACCCGCCCCCCTCAGCCGCGAGATCACATCCTCGATGTTTTCGACGAAGCCACAGATCTCAAAATGGTCAGCCAGCCCAGCAGCCTTGACCTCCTCGCGCAAAGCCGGCAAATCTTTTCCGTTTCCGATGACAGTGAAACGGAAATCGGGGACGAGACGCGTGAGTTCCCGTGCCATGGGCACAAACAGCTCGGCCCCTTTGTTGCGGAACACATCCCCCATATACACGATGCGCTTACGATCCCCCGCCGACAGAGAGGCCGCTTCCAGCGGATGGCTTCCATAGGGCACCGCATACCAGCGGACCCGCCGTTCGTCCAGCCGGCCCGACATGAACCGTCCCCTGATAATCTGGGGGGTCAGAGGCCACACCGCATCCGCATGACAGGCCGCGAAACGGTCGACCCCATAGTACAGCGCGTTCAGCAGTCTGTTGGCATAGCGTACCGGCGTATAGTCGATCATGTAGTACACCACATGCCTGACGCCCGACATCCAGCGCGTCAGTATACCCGCCAGCGAAAGCAGGTTGTCCCCCGCCAACAACACGTCGGCCCCCCTCGCGAAACGCGCGCCATACCACAAAGCGTAAAACAGATCCTTGGCGTAGGCGAGCGGTTCCGGCAGCCTTATCCGGAACAGCGAGCGACGGCGCTGGACGAGCTCACCGCGGCTGAAACGCTCCACCCGGATGGAAGCATCCTTATTCGATCCGAAAGGGAACGCCACATAAACCAGTTCCCTCACCTTCAGGCCAACCATCCACTCGCGAAGTTCCTCGCACGCGCCCGTTGTGGCGTAATGCGAGAAAATGACGATTTTCTTGTCCGCGATTTGGCTGAGAGTCACACCGTCCCCTCTCACTTGAACGTGTTGCGGTACCAACCGATCATCTCGCGCACCGTCTGCTCCAAACTGACCCGTGGCTCATAGCCGTCGGTGACCTTACGAAGCAACGTGGAGTCCACGCACTTGCGCAGGCATCCGGTAGGCTTCGAGGTGTCGAACACGATCTTGGGGAACTTCTGCGTAACCTCGCAGATGAGTTTCACGAGATCGGCTATCGAAGTGTCCTGTTCATAGCCGATATTCACCGGTTTCGCGCACGCGTACCGCTCGGTGATCATCATGAACAGGCGCGCGATATCGGTGGCATGCAGGAAATTGCGGCGCTGCTGCCCGTTCCCCCAGACAACCAAAGGATCGGCCCCGTCCATGACTTTTTTCACCAGCGTGGGCATCACAAAGGAATTCTGTTCTCCCCGCCAAGGATACCGTGATCCGCAGGCATTCGTCGGGCGGACTATCGCGGTCTCGATGCCATACTCCTTGAAATAATATTGGGCTTGCAGCTCGGCGACCCGCTTGGCCCATCCGTAGCCCTCGTTGGAACTCTCCGGCAACCCATTCGTAACAGGCAGTTCCGGAATGGGTGCCGCGGCATCGTCAGGATAGACACACGACGAGCTGACCACCAGAAAACGGGGGACGCCATTCAGCCTAGCGGCCTCCAGCATGTTCAACTGGATCACCGTGTTCTGGTAGAGCATCTCCCCGTGGTGCTTATTGCTGTACCCCACCCCGCGGACGCGGCCCGCCAGATTCATAATGACGTCGGCGCCTTCGGACACTTTGAGGCAAGCGGCGGGCATCACCAAATCAGCCTGCACGAACTTCACCCGGTCAGCCACTGCGGCAATGTTGTCGAGGGTTCCCGCCTCCAGATTGTCCGCCACGGTGACCTGTGCCCCAACAGACACGAGCTCTTCCGCGAGATAGGATCCGAGAAACCCACACCCGCCCGTCACCACGACTTTCTTGCCCGTCCAAAAGTCCATACCGCACCCTTTCTTGACCTTAAAAATTCGGTGTGTTATGGTACTTTATCCTTTCAATAAAAGGCAATGACAAAGACCACTACCCATGAATGAAACTGGCGCAGTTCCTTCCGGATGCAATGTGATCATCCTCTGTCACTCCGACAAAAAGAACGGGAAGCGCGAGTCCGGCAGCGGCCCCATTGAGCCTCTGCTCGAGTTCTTCACAAGAAACAAAGCCCACTACATTTTCGTGATCGAGCAGCCGCATCCGTTGCCCGACATTTCCCTCGACTGCACAATGGAGGTTTACAAAGACGGCAGGCGAGTTGCAACCCATGTCGCCGACCGTTTCCGCTGGCTTTACGACGTCCCCTCCGAACGACGTGTCATGAAAACCTATCTCCGTCTCAAGCTGCGCGACGTTCTCGCGTCGCGCCAGCTCCTGTCCCAGATACCCAAGTTGTATCCCGACTGTGGATCCATCCATTTTCTGATCGCCATGGAGTCCGTCAACGCGCTCGTTGGCCAAAGCTTTCGCAAGACGCTCAACATCCTCAAAGTAATCTATTACACCTTCGATTGGGCGCCCCAACGGTACCGCAGCCGGCTGATGAGCGCGGCTTTCCGGTGGCTGGACAAACGCGCCTGCGAACGCGCCGACGTCGCGTGGAACGTCACCGACGCGATCGCCGAGGCCCGGCGCGAGATTCTGCACTACGACATGAGCCGCATGGCGAAGCAACTCACCGTCCATTACGGCGTCGAGTTACGAAAAGGTCTGCTCAGGCCCTATGAAGAGCTGGCGAAATTCAAGGTCATTTTCTCCGGCGGCCATCACGTCGACAACGGGGCCCAGTTCCTGCCGGACATCGCCAAGCACTTGCAGGAGGCCAATCCGAGGATCCAGCTCATCATCACGGGCGGCGGCACCATGACGGATGAACTCAAAGCGAAAGTCCGTGAATCCGGCCTGCAGAATGTCGAATTCACCGGCTACATCAAAGGACCGGAGAATCTCGACCAGCTGACCTGCAAGTGTCTGATCGGGCTCGCGCCCTATCCGGACACGGATGTCTCCACCAAGAAATTCGGCGACGTCATCAAGATCCGCACCTACTTCGCCTGTGGGCTGGCCGTTGTTTCGACGCATGTTCCGCCCGTGGCCAAAGAAATCCGCGAGGAGGGCCTCGGCATCGTAACGGCCGTCGACGCCAAGGAAATGGCCGATGCGGTCCTGAAGCTTTGCTCAGACGAGTCCCTGTTGCGGAAATGCCGCGAAGCCGCAATCCTTAAAGCAAAGGATCACAGCTGGAACTCCATCTACACCCGCGCGGTCAGTCAGAGCATCTAGCGTCGGCAGGCGGAGTCAGCAGCCCTTCGATGAACCAGAACGTCTCGTAATACACGAGCGCCACATCCACAAACGGCAGCACCAGGATGCGGAAGGTCAGCAGCGACCGACGCGTCGTATACATCCGCCACGAGTTCGCCAGCGAGAAGGCGAACAACAGCGCCAAACCGGCCCAGAACAGGTGCGGTATCAGAGGAATTACCGCGAGAACGGGCCTCACAAAAAAGAGAAGTTTGCCCAAGGTGGGCCCAAATCCTTGAAAGAGCAGCACCTTCGCGTACGTTCGCGCCAACCGCTTACGCGTCAGGAACAACGCGGGCAACCCGAAGTCGAGGCTCAAATCGTGAAGGTGAATGACCCGCGCGTCCGAACCCACGACGCGGCCCACACACGCGATGCGGTTATGCGCGTCGGCATCTTCCCCCCCATAGCCGCAGGTCGCCGTAAAACGTTTCGTGTTGTATCCGCCAATCCGCAAAAAAACATCCCGACGGATACAGTCGAATTTTCCGCACATGGAAGGGACCTCTTGGCCCACAGCCCGGGCGAAAAGGCACTTCTGCCAAAAGGGAAAACGCTCCCATACGTCGCGGGGCATCAACAGTTTCGGATAGGCCGCCACGGCGTCCGGCTCCTCGTTTAGTGGAGCCGCCAACTTCTCCACTTCGTGGGCCGTGGGGAATCCGCCGTCCGAATGCATGAGCAGCAACAGCGGCGACGTTGCCATTGCCGCGCCCGCGTTGTAGCTTCCCCCGATTCCCGCATCCATTGCTTGTTTGACGAGACGCACCGGAACCAAGGACCGCTTGGCAAACGCTTCGACCTTTGCTGCGGAATCGTCTGCGGACGCATTGTCAAAAACGATGACCTCCGCGATCGGATACGCTTGAGCGATCAACCCCTCCAAACAGGCAATGATCGTTGAGGACGAGTTCCTCATACTGACGACAACGCTGACGGGCAACTGATCCGTCCTACTCATTTCCAACACTCCTCCAACGCCCGAAAAGACTCGCCGTAATAACGCGAATACGCGAACTGTGCGTTGAAACGATCGACGCCAGACCGGTATTCCGGATAGTTGAGGCGGATACGCTCCAAAGCTTCCCCCACTTGTCCTAACCCATCGATCACCTCGCCGCTTCGGAAGCGTTCGACAAAGGGGACAATATCCGAAATCCGCGTCATCAGGACTGGCAGGTGCATCTCCGCATAGGCCTTCACTTTACCCGGATCGGCGTAATGTGTGAAATTGTCCGCACTCGTGTCATAGAGCGCGACCCCCACATGGCACCCCCGTGCGACTTCCAGCAGTTCTGTCTCGGAATAAAACCGGTTGGGGAAGAAAACCCGATCCTTCAGCCCATCGCGTTCCAAAAGGTCGTTCAACTGCTGGCAGAAGGCGGGCTGGCAGACCCCGATGACGGAAAGCCGGTATTCGTGGTGTTCCCTCAGGAATTCGAACAAGGCTTCAAGGCCCTGCCCAGGGCGAATCAGTCCCACAAACAGGAGAGAAAACGGCGAGAGCGGCGGTACGGGAGTGACTGGGCAAGGCTTCAGTCCCCACATGACGGTCCGCCGGCAAGGCGTATTAACCACGCTGCCGTTCATCACCCTGTTGATGGCGTCGCTGAGATAGAACGCGTAAGGCACGCGGTCGTGATACCACTTTTTTACTCTTTCATACAAACAGATGACCGGATGAGACGAAGGAAAATAATCGCCGACCCAATAGGCGTAAACCAGAGGACGGAAAAGCTTGAAGAACCCCATCCCGAAAAAGGCGATCGGATGTCCGCCGAGAACCAGAGTCCTCGTGCCCTTTGGGCAGAAACGCAACACCTCCCTCACGTGGTTCACGTACCAAAGGAAATAATAGGGAATCAACTTCTGAGAGGACCGGACCCGGCGTTCTTCCATGAGGTTGCCCTCATGATATCTCCTGAGGAGATTCTCATGAACCCCGACGCGAGGCTGGACGACGAACATCACGAGGTCGGCCGCATGGGCAGCAAGATACTCCTCGATATGCCCGCAGAATTGAAGGCTACCATACGCGAAAACCCTGCCATACGCGAAAGGCCCCGACGCCACGCGCTCACCCGGCGCAGCCCGGAACATTGGGTTGGTCTGATTCGTCATAGCGTTACATCCGGGATTTTACCCTCCCGCTGGAGGCGAGCGAACGCCGCTGGTCCGTGAAACCCGAAGGGGCTTGCGTGGAGGGCTTCATGCAATGCCACATTGTCTTCAAGCGCAAAAGAGGCCGCGACCTCTGGCGACGCAATTTTTATCGTCTCCCGGTACCGCTTCTCGAATGACGGGAGCGTCTTGCCGATGAAATAGTCGTCGATCACCAGAAAACAGTGCGGCAGCAGCTTATACTTTCGCCGATAATACGAGGCGACCGTCTCGCACAGCCGGCGCGACCTGAGTGTAAAGGCGCCGTTACCGACGTCGCCGCGGTGATGCAACAAAAGGCGCGTAATCCAATCGTCCTTGCCAAATTTCCAAGGCGCCCCTATGTAGTCATACTTTCCAAGAAAATCGTTGAGTCCCGCACGAATCGGGAACGCGTGGTTCTGGAACGACAGCACATATTCCGTATCGAATCTCTTCGCAAGATTCAGGATCGCGTCCCGGTTCAGATCACGGACGTTCCCCCCGCCCCCCCGCAAATGGGGCTCCACTTCCAAGCGGATCCCCCACTCCTCGGACATGTTTTGCAGCGATGGCGTGACCCGGTTCACGATCAGCGCAACCGGAAGCCGTCCACAGAATCGCCAAGCCATCAGGATGGCGGCCAGCAAACTGTCCAGCAACGAATCAAACCTTTCGTCCCCCCAGAGCCAATGAGTAAAAAGGGTGACGTCCCGGCTACAAGGCGGACTGAAGGGAAGTCTTTTCAAAGCGGGCAAGTTTCGCGTCTGCCACTCCAAAACAGGATCGCCGCTCATTTTCCTCTCCAAACCATGAAGATTATCCGGCCTTCCGTCTCATCGATTCACGAATCACAACCGCGATTCGGAACGGAAAACGGAGCATCCATCCGGGCATGCGCAAAAGAACTCGATTCAGCCACAGCAGCGGGTCTTTCGGATCAGCAAGCGATACCAACCGTTTGCGCAACAAAGCCACATTGATCCGTCCACCGCTCCCTTTCAGGTCCATGATATGATAAGCGATGGAACGCATCGCTTGTTGGTGCAAATATCGATAAATTTCCGGGGAGCACTCAGACCGGACACTGTTACATCCGATAAGATGGTCCAGATGGAACACGAATGGAAAGAGTTCATCGTTCGAACAGGTCGACCCCATTCCCTCTGTTCGATATTTGATGCAAGGCGTATAGCACACGTACGCCGAATACTGCAACTGCTTGACAAGAATTCTCAGGACGGTTAGAGAGTGAACAATCAGTGTATCAAAATACTCACTCGGATCCGCTTCGATCCACGCCTCGCGACGGACAACATATCCCGAAACCAGAGCGGGCGGAAAAATGCGACATTGCCTCAAATACTCCAATCCGGGCTTATACAACAGGCCCCCATTTCGTCTAGGTGCCCTTTGGGAACCACCCAGCGGAGCAGTCAATTCGGGATCGTATGACGTCTCAGAGAGGAAAACGACGCCCAAGTCCTGCTGCTGTTCCAAAATATTCCATAACGTCCGCAGCGCGTTATCCTCGAGCCCGTCGTCATCGCTCAACAAAAGGATGAAATCACCGCGAGAATGACGGATGACGGCATCGACGTTACGCGAATATCCCATATTAGACGGGTTACACCGATAAGATATCGTCTGCGGATAACGCGCCATGTATTCGTGAACAACCTCGCGAGTCGCGTCTGTTGACGCGTTGTCAGAAATGAGAATCTCGAGCCGACCCTCCATGCCAACATCCACCTGCGCCAGCACGCTTTCCATTGCACCGCGAAGCAAGTTCACCCGATTACAAGTGGGGATTCCCACCGTGAGTCTGATGCCACTCATAAGCTCCTGTCCTTCATGTTTCGATCGTCAGAAAAACCCAACCGCTCTGCGATGGCTCCGTAGAAATGATCGGTCGAAAAGAAATCGAGCCCGTCGCTCAGCATGAACCTGTCAATCGCCGCGAGGTACCGGTTATAGCGATCCCCGTCCATGCCTTCGAGAAATGCGCCGAGTTCGGCAAAATCATGGAAGTCGTGCAGATCGATCCACGCATCACGGGGAATCAACGCCTCTATCCCTTTTGAACCATAGTAGACCGGCACGCAGCGGGCGCAGAAACAGTCGGTGATTTTCTCACTGATGTACCCCGGCTCCGACGCGTTGTTTTCGAAACACAGGGCGAACTTGTACGCAGCGATCTTTCCGACTTTCGCATCCCACGTGTCATCGATCTCTCCGCGCCAAGACGAGAAACGGGGACATCCGAACCACTTCTCGTAAAAAATGCATGGCGCGTTCCACCCCATGCCGTAGAGATCGAAACGGTCAGGAAACGCGCGCTCGAAGTAACGGTAGGCCCGCTTGCGGAACGGATACGTCGACTGCGGCATGTAGCTCCAGCGGTTTCGGCTCACCGCCACCAGGAATCGTTTGTCAGCGAATGAGATGTTTCGGAACGGGTTCTCACGGTACTTGCGGGGTTCAGCCCCCACCGGCACGTTGATCTGCGCATACCCCGGATTCTTCTTCAGCAGGTTGAGGTCCCAGGTGAACACCGTCGAGAAACGCTCGCGCAGCCAAGGGACGAAGTAAAGGGACGGATTGATGTTGGCGGGTTCGAGCAACACGAGAGCGCGCTTCTCCCTCGGAACATTGTGCAGAAACGGATCGGAGCGCAGCAGCCGCCAGTTGTACTCGAAGTACAGCACATACTTCACGTTAGGATCACGGAAATCCACGGTGTCCAGCGTCACCACTTCCGCGCCCCTACGGTTCATGAACGCTCGGAAGGCTTTCATGCCTTGCGCTTTACCGGTGTCACAATCGGGCGCAAAGACGCGATTATTCAATTCATCCGAATTGAAGTAATAATTAACGGCAATGATTGGACCGACCTTGTCCATAACTCCATTTCCAGACAAGACAAACAAAAGAAACGGCTGTCAGGCCCCTCGTCGAGCGAATCACGTGAGCCAGTCCAGAAACACGTTCGCAACATCTTAACAACCGACCTCAACTGGCACAACATCAAACCCTTATGCCTTCGCCTGCCACTTGTCGCGCGTGACGGGAGCCTGCTTGAATCCTGTAATTTTTCTCAGCGTTGCCATGCCATACAGCCAGAGCGTGACCCAGCAGACGGGAACATGGTACCACCACGCGGGATCCGGCTTGCGCAAGAAACCGCGAACCATCTGATAAGCCAGCGGGAACACCGTCACCGTCGCCAAACAGAAAAAAACAATCCCCGATTTCTTCTGCCTGTCCCACGGATAGGTCCGCTGCTTTTCTTGTGAAAAATAGAGAAAATCCCGGATGCGACGCTGTTGTTTCCGCGAAAAATCAGCCAGCCTCGCACAGTAGAGATGAACGATGCCGGTCTTGACCTTCGCCACATGTGAGAACCCCGCCCGAACGGCCTGGTGCATCACATCAATGTCGAAAAAATAGGGCTCCCATGACACATGCTCCAACAGCGACCGGCGAAAAACGAATCCATTGGCACCGATCGTGGGCAGAGCTTCTTCCGACAAGACCAGCTCAATATAATCTCCACGGTCCAGCTGAGGGACATCCAGGCCCGTCCACTTGCCAGTAACGCCGGACATGCGGTCATAGTTCTTGGTGAAGAGGCAAATCGGATCGTTCATTCCCAGCAAAGCAAAATAACGCGTCAGCGCGGGATCCTGTTTCCGCACCGTATAGGCGATCGGCTCGCTCGCCACAATCTCCGGATCGTCGAACGGCGCGGTCATCCGCGACAGCCACTCCGGATCGGGCAGAATATTGTCACTGTCGACGAGGGCGATCAGTGAGCCCGACGCGGCACGAATGCCGGCCGTTTTTCCAGCCTCCCCCGTCTTCAAGGGATTGTCAACGATCTTGTCCACGCCGCAGACGCGTGCGATTTCGCGCGTATTGTCAGATGACCCTGCATCCGCCAAGACAATCTCATATCGGTCGCGGGGCATATCCTGAGACATGATCGCGCGGAGGCACGACTCCAGCGTCTTTCCGGAGTTCAAGGTCGGTATGACCACGCTCACGTAATGTGTTGTTTTTTGCGTCATCGCATGTCACCCAATTCAGAATGTTTAAACAATAGCATCTTGACTGCGGCTTGGCCATTCTTCAAAGCGACCTCGCGTCGCGCCTCTTCGGCCCCAAAGTGTGTTCCGGATCTGTTTAACCGACGACCTGGCGCGCTGGCGCGTCGGGGATGCCATCCGCTTCATCAGGCAGGCGAGAACATGCGGCTCCGCTCAACGCAACAAAAAACAGTTCGAACCGACTCTCTTCGCATCAGGCCGAGAAACCGGAGATGGCCCATCAAGGGTTTACGTTGCCAAGTCAGACAGCCTCACCTATAATTCCGACCATTTCATTTCAAAGCACTGCAGATCAGGAGACATCGCAATGGCCTACGACAAAATCAAACTTCCCTCTTTCGG
>Ga0116170_10005919_pt1 | contig 10814 bp, 9 predicted proteins | sample AD_JPNHW1_MetaG_FD_89797 | JGI IMG/M metagenome (GOLD analysis project Ga0116170, IMG submission 89797) | Active sludge microbial communities of municipal wastewater-treating anaerobic digesters from Japan - AD_JPNHW1_MetaG | ecosystem: Engineered > Bioreactor > Anaerobic > Digestate | place... | reverse complement strand
GGATGCATCCCGGCTCGCGGTGGATCGGTAATCACCACATCGGGCTGACCGTTAGCTTTTACAAAATCATCTGTCAGCACTTTTACCATATCGCCGGCATAAAAAACGGTGTTGGTTATGCCGTTTATCGAAGAATTTTCCCTGGCATCATCAATAGCCGATTCAACATATTCAATACCTACCACCTTTTTGGCATTCGAAGCAATAAAATTAGCTATGGTGCCGGTGCCGGTATATAAATCGTAAACCACTTCATTGCCCGTCAACCCGGCAAATTCACGCGCACAACTGTATAGTCGGTAAGCCTGATCGGAATTAGTCTGAAAAAATGAAACCGGACCTATCTTAAACTTTAGATTTTCCATGGTTTCCATAATAAATGGTTTTCCTTTATATAATTGTACCGGCAAATCGGAAATCACATCATTGTGTTTGCTGTTTACCACATACATCAGCGAAGTAATTTGCGGAAAAAGATCCGAAACATGATCCAGCACCGCTTTAATCTTATCCGGTTCATCAGCATTAACCACCAATATCAGCATGATATCGCCTGTATTTGAACTCCGGATAACAATGTTGCGCAGAAATCCTGTCCAGCGGCGAACATCATAAAACTCATAATGATTGGTTTCGGCAAACGCTTTGATGGAAAGACGAATAGCATTGGAAGGTTCGGACTGAAGGAAACATTTATTGATATCGAGCACGCGATCGAACATCTGTGGAATGTGAAATCCAAGCGCATTCATATTACGCGATGCCGGATCGGCCTCCATATCCCCGTCCATCAGCCAACGTTTGTTAGAAAATGTGTATTCAAGTTTGTTACGGTAATATTGCGTCTTGGCAGAAGCCATAATTGGCAAAACATCCGGCATTTCAAATTTACCAATGCGTTGGAAATTATCCTCTACCTGTTTTTGCTTATAAAACAACTGGGTTTGATAGTTCATGTTCTGCCAGCGGCAACCACCGCACACGCCAAAATGTTCACAGAAAGCCTCTACCCTCTTGTCGGAATACGTATGAATTTTTATGGCAACCCCTTCGCGAAAAGATTTCTTTTTGCGAACAATCTTAATATCTGCCACATCACCCGGAACTACAAAGGGAACAAATACGACCAGTTCGCCCACACGGGCAACGGCTTTTCCTTCGGAACCGGCATCAATAATTTCCACATTTTCATAAACTACCGGTTCACTTTGGTGCTTTCTCATGATTATTCTAAATATAATTTTATGATGTTAAATTTTTTTGCCACAAAATCACAAAAACACTAAATTTCACTAAACTATATTACAAAACGTTTTATTCCGTGTCCAATATTAACTACATCAAAATTGATTAAATAACCTAACCGTTTATTTGTTAATTTAATATGACTTAATACCTGCGCTTCCCAAACAGGATTCACTAAATCCACTGCTTTAAGTTCGCAAATTACTTTATCTTCAACCAAAACATCCAACCTTAAGCCTTCTTCAAAGGTGAGTCCATCATAAACAATAGGAATATCAACTTGACGAGAATAACTTAACCCTCTTTTTGATAATTCGTGGCAGAAACAGATTTCATATACCTTCTCAAGCAAACCCGGTCCCAGATTCTTATGAACTGTATACGCAGCATCAACTATTTTCTTACCTATATCCTCTAATTCATCAGATATTGGTATATAATTTTTTTGGTGCAATTTAGTGTTTTCGTTATTTTGTGGCATTATCTTTAAAAAAAGCAAAGGAAGTAATTTTTATCAGCACCTCAAAATAATGTTTATGTGTAAATCGTAATTCGTAATTCGTAAATCGTAATTCGTAATTTCTTTATCTATTTTATCGTATTTTTGCTGAAAAATTAACTTATGCCATTATCCTGCGGAATCGTCGGTTTAGCAAATACCGGTAAAACAACTTTATTTAACTGCATATCAAATACCCGTGCACAAGCTTCGGCTTTTGCTTTCAGTCAATCCAAATCCAATATCGGACAAATTAATGTCCCCGATGAACGATTGTATAAATTGGATGAATTGATACATTCGGCAAAGATTGTACACACCACCGTGGAAATAGTTGATATCCCCGGATTGGCAAAAGGTTCGAGCAAAGGCGAAGGCGTAGGCAATGCTTTTCTGAATGATATCCGTAATGTGGATGCGCTTATTCATGTATTACGTTGTTTCGACGACGACCAGCTTCAGCATATCGAAGGTTCGGTAGACCCGGTACGCGACCGCGAAATTTTAGATCTGGAACTTCAGGTAAAAGACCTCGAATCGGTGGATAAAAAGATACATAAGTATGAAAAGCTTTTGAAAATAGGCGATAAAGATGCCAAACATGGCTTGGAAATATTAACAAAATACAAAGACCATCTTGAAAACTTCCAGTCAGCCCGTACTTGTCCCGTGGATAAAAAAGATAAGATATACATACAGGATATGTGCCTTTTGACTGACAAACCGGTGATGTACGTTTGCAATGTGGACGATAAGTCGGCTGTTACCGGAAATAAGTATACCCAGGCTGTGATCGATTCGCTAAAAGATGAAAAAGCCGATATTTTAATCATTGCCGGCGCACTTGAATCCGAAATAAATGAACTGGAAAGCAAGGACGACCGGCTCGCCTTTCTTCAGGATGTAGGTTTAAGCGAACCCGGAGTTAATAAACTGGTTCGGTCGGCTTATAGCCTGCTCAATATGCAGACCTTTTTTACTGCCGGACCCAAGGAAATCAAAGCCTGGACAATTAAAAAAGGAATGACCGCACCCCAGGCTGCCGGAGTAATCCACAGCGACATCGAACGTGGTTTTATCCGCGCCGAGGTGATGAAATACAACGATCTCATCACATTAAAGACCGAGCATGCCTGCCGCGAAGCCGGAAAGCTCTACGTAGAAGGTAAAAATTATGTGATGGAGGACGGCGATATTATTCATATCAGGTTTAATGTGTAGGCGATTGCTAACCGTTTCAGAAACGGATTAAATGCATCTTACATCAAAGCCATGGACAACGAAAACCTGTCGAAAGTCATAAAGCAGCTTGAATGGAACAATTTTGAAGTTTTCTATGCAGAAAATGCTTCAGCAGCCAAAACTTTGTTTGAAACCGAGATTCTTAAAAAAGGTAATTTTTCAAGTGTTTCTTATGCCGATTCGCTAACAATGCGGGCAACAGGTGTCCTTGATCTTTTGAAAAACCAAGATTCTATCAAATTTATCGAAACTTTCGACAACAACGACAGTTGGGAAACCCGGATTAGTCAGCGGAGAAAGGCTCTTGACGTAGATTTGTTTCTCACAGGTACAAATGCCTTAACCGAAAACGGGCAACTGGTCAACCTCGACATGATAGGAAACCGGGTGGCCGCACTTACTTTCGGACCACGAAATGTGGTTTTGTTTATCGGCAAAAATAAAATCGTTAAAAATCTGGATGATGCATTCAAAAGGATAAAAACAATTTCCGCGTCATTAAATGCAAAGCGTCACGAAAACTTTAAAACTCCCTGCCAGAAAACAGGAGTCTGTGCCGATTGCAGAAGTCCCCAAAGAATATGCAACACATGGACGATAACCGAAAAATCATATCCTCCCCGGAGAATCAAAATCATACTGATTGGCGAAGAACTGGGATACTAACCAAGCATCCTCCGGCGAAAACACCTGAATCGGGATGTAAAAATTCAGCGTTTTTTTTATAACTTTGCTGAGCGATTGATAAATGCTCGAGCCCATACGATTGCTGTGAAATCCAATACGACACGTCGCTGCGACGGTAAGCATGCACCATATTTATCAAAGTTTTAAAAAAACTAAAATTTTACTATTATGTCATCAAATCAGAAACCTTCAGAAACTTCCACAGATGTCTATAATTATTACGGAACAAAACCGGAAGGTGGAATACAGACAAGAGAAACTAAGAAAGCACCGACTCCGCGCGTGGAGAAGGAACGCCAGTTGTATTTTGAGTCTTCCTCTTCTGCATCCGTAGAGTTCCCGTATTGGTACACCCGCCGGTGGGAAGAACTGGAAGGAGAAGTGCCGATCATACGCCGGGCCGAAGCCTTAAAAGCCGGTTTTTCGCACCTGACGCCTGCCGTTTTACCGGGAGAATTGCTTGCAATGCGAAAAGCAACGTATCTGCGTGGTTCTTATCCCATGCCATGGCTGTCGGAAGCATTTTTCCTTGCCAAAGAAGATGATCTTTATAAAGAAGCTCAGAAAGCCGGAAAGGTGAGCGCCGACGAAGTTACCACTATGGGGCAAGGCGGTGGAAACGTTACCAAAAGCATAGGCAACGTGATTTCCATTGCCGGAAAGTTTGGCTTGCGTAAGGAAGAAATGCCGGCTTTGCTGAAGATTGCCAAAAAATGGTTCAATAAATCGGTGGACGACGTTGGACACAGATATGAACAACTTGTTCCGGATTATCAAACCAAAGAAGAAATCATGCGGGCGGTTATTTGTATGTTCGATTCGGGCTATACCTTACCGCAGGGACGGGAAGTAATTAATTATTACTATCCTTTACAATATGGTATTGAGGGTATTAAAAACATCTGTAAAGAAAAACAAAGCCAGGCAGCCGGTTACCCGGAGATGGACAGGTTGTATTTTTACAAAGCCATTTACACCATGCTGGAAGGCCTTCAAACCTGGATACAGAACTATGCCGGGGAGGCCCGTTTTATGGCTTCGCTCGAAACGGATAAAACACAAATAAAAGAATATCTCGACATCGCCGAACGTCTTGAATGGCTTTCGAAAAACAAGCCCCGGACATTTCACGATGCACTACAGATGGTATGGATATTCCATGTAGCCGTGCTCAATGAAGATGCTATTTCCGGCTTGTCGCCAGGCCGTCTGGGCCAGGTTCTTTATCCTTTCTGGAAAAAAGATATGGACAAAGGCATTCTCACCACCGAAAAAACGATCGAGCTTCTCGAATGTATGCGGATGAAGTTTACCGAACTGGATTGCTTTGCATCCATGGGCGTAGTGGGAGGCGTTTTAAGTGGAAACACCTTTAACAACCTTTGCGTTGGTGGTCTGAACAAAGACGGCGACAGTGCAGCAAACGAACTGGAAATGCTTATTCTTGAATCCGCCATGTCGTGCGACACACCTCAACCGACGCTTAGCCTTCTTTACGATGAAAAACTTCCGGAGGAATTTTTGCTGAAAGGAATTGAATGTACCAAAATCGGAACAGGCTATCCTGCCTGGGTAAACAACCGGGTTGCCATGGAATTTCTCTTAAACAATTATCAAAAAGAAGGTTTACAATTAGAAGAAGCAAGGGCGTGGTCCATTGGTGGTTGTCTGGAGACTTCACCGGGAAGCTGGATGCCTCTGGATGTGGACGGAGAAACCTGGTTCATACCCGGAGGTTCGGCTCCTGCAACCAGCGTGGGCGTACATTTTATTTCGTTGCCTAAAGTGCTGGAAGCCGTTTTGTTTGATGGTCTCGACAAACGGACAGGCATACGCGTTTATCCTGCCCATGGTTCCAAACTGGATTCTTATGAAGAAATATGGAATGTCTTCAAAAAATACTTCAGTCTTACGGTGGAGGTTCTTACGCTTACCAATAATATCCAGCACGACATCTGGGGTAAAGTCTCCCCTTCCATCGTCAACAGTATGCTGAAACCTGATTGTCTGGAAACAGGCAAAGACATCAGCCACAAAGGCTGCCGCTACAACAGGACTTTTAATGTAGAAGTTTGCGGAGGCGTAAACCTTGCCAATTCTTTGGCATCCATAAAGAAAAATGTATTTGATGAAAAGAAGCTGACTTTGCAGGAATTAAAAACTGCTATAGAAGCCAACTTTGGTTATGTTTCTGCATTGGAAACCGGTTCTTACAGCCTGATTGAACAGGTAAAGACGAAAAATTATACCGACTGGCTGAAGATTCACAAACTTTGCTTAGATGCGCCCAAATACGGAAACGACGACAAGTATGTGGATAATATTTTCAGAGATTGGCAGAACTGGTTCAGTAAGATGTGCGAAAATTACCGTTCGCTGTACGATGAGCCTTTGTATTCGTGCCAGATTTCGGTGTCCACGCACGCGCCTATGGGAGCGGTTACCCTGGCAACGCCCGACGGAAGGTTGTGCGGGACTACCTTTGCCGATGGTTCAGTATCGGCATACCCGGGAACGGATACCAATGGCCCTTACGCGCTATTCAATTCGGCTACCTGCTACAACCATTCCTTGTCCCAGAATTCGCAATTGAACATGAAAATCCATCCTTCGGTGGTAAGAGGACGGGAAGGCTCAAGGAAGTTTCTCGAGATGATAAAAGCTTATCTCCGCAGAGGTTCGTTCCATGTCCAGTTCAATATCGTGGACTCGCGCATGCTTAAAGATGCACAGAAAAATCCTGAAAACTACAGAGGATTGATGGTGCGGGTAGCTGGCTTTACGCAATACTGGGTTGAACTCGGAAAACAAATCCAGGATGAGGTGATCGCACGGACAGAATATGAAAAAATAGGATAAAATTTTTATTTTTTAACCACTAAGAACACCAAGAGCACAAAGAAAATCATAATAGAAAATAAATTAATAAAGGGCATTGAAAACTGAAATTTGAAGATTTATAAATGGTACTTTGTGTAAAATCTCCGTGCTCTTTGTGGTTAAAAAAGCCTCCAACAAATTAGAAAAAAAATATGAAACATTACGATTGTAAATATTACCTGAATACCGACGTTTTTAAAGGTAAATGTAAAAGGGATAAAAATAGCATCAATGCCGACGACACAGCCTGCGATCATTTTGAGAAGGCTCAAAAATGCAAGTATTGTTCCAACTTTGCGCTTACCGGCGAAGAATTGGGCACCTGCATGAACAAGTATGACGCCTACCCGGAAATGAATGCCGTAACCTGCAACGACTTTAAGGCAATATAAACCTGGTTTGAAAGCTTATATATTCGATATTCAGGGGCTGTCGGTGCACGATGGCCCCGGTTGCAGGACGCTGATTTTTATGAAGGGCTGCACGCTGAACTGTTTTTGGTGCTGTAATCCCGAAGGTATCAGCAGCAAACCTTCGCTGATGTATTATTCTTCAAAATGTATTGCCTGCGGCAATTGCGCCAAAAATTGTCCGCACCAGGCCATTCAAATTGGAAATGAGAAACTAAGCATTTCGAGGCAACGCTGTGCCGTTTGCGAGGAACAAAGCTGCATTAGCGAATGCTATACCGATGCCTTGCGATTATGCGGATACGAAATCACGCTTACAAAACTGATGGAAATCATTCGTCGCGACAGGCAATTCTGGGGCAGCAGGGGCGGCATAACGTTAACCGGCGGCGAACCTTTGTTACAGATAGATTTTGTAAAAGAGCTTTTGGCTAAATGCCATCAGGCTTACATCCACACCGCCATCGAGACTTGTGGCAATGTGCCCTGGGAAAACTATCAAAAGGTTCTCCCCTATCTCGACTGGATTTTTTTCGACCTTAAAAATTTCAACAGCGAAGAACACAAAAAAGCTACCACTGTCAGTAATCAGATGATTTTGGAAAATGCAAGGCTCCTCGCCAGGGAATTTGTCGGAAGGCTTATTTTCAGGTTTCCGCTGATTCCGGGTTTTAACGATACCAGCAAAAATATTACTTCCCTCATTCAGTTTATGAAGGAAAACAGAAAAAACGAAATCAACATCCTGCCACTACATCACTTGGGTAAAGAGAAATACCAAAAGCTGGGTAAAGAATACATAGGAGAAGGCATTCCTGTTCCGACGAACGAACATTTAAGAGTTATCGAACAAACTTTTCAATCCGCTGGTATCCATTGCTATATGGGGAGTGAAACACCGTTTTAGCCAAGAACTTTGACTTCACCATGCAACAGTATCGATTTCTCATTATTCTTTGAGCCACGATTTTTTTGTCCCCCACAAGAGAAAAATGCCTGACGAAGCAGGACTTAAATTTCCATAAAATCAGCAAATTATCTCTTGCTCTGAGAATATTTTCTCTGAATTTTGTTAAAATTTCATAAACGAACTATTCCGCTTGATAAATAGTTATACTTTTGTAACCATTTTAAATCGTAATTAATTATTGATTTTATACCATGATAGAGAACAACGAAAACGCCATTAATCTGGTCATCGAAAATTTAACATCCATTCTTCCTTTGCTTTCGAAAAATGTGATGAGGGCATTCCGGTCCCAAATAAACCTTTCACCCGGAGCCATATATACGTTAGGAGCATTAGCCCATCATGGGAAGCTGTCCATGTCGGGAATCGGATGTCATTTACTCATACCCAAACCGCATGTAACTTCTGTAGTTGACAAACTGATAGCCGAAGACCTTGTGGAACGGCTTTATGATCCGAATGACCGCAGAATTATTTATATCCAAATTACGGAAAAAGGCACAGAAACACTTAAAGAAATTAAATCACTAATCGTTAATGGATTAGGACAAAAACTACAAATACTTACAGATGAACAACTGCAAACGCTGTTGACTTCTTCCCAACAAGTCAGAGATATTCTGATGGGCATTTTGAGAGAACAGCAACCATGTTCCGCTTCATCCCCTTGCAAACCGGAGTAGTTTATCATTGTTTTAAAATAATAAGAAAAATAAACCTGTCCATCTGTATGGACATAGAAAATTAATGCAAAATTTATGAACAGGAAAAAAAGAAAAATAAATTGGAAATTTTATATTCCGCTCATGGTAATCATCTTATTTGTTATTATTGGAGGAATCTATTGGTACATTGATTATTCGAGCTACCTACGGACCGATGATGCTTGCGTAGCTTCGGACAATACTTCCGTAAGCGCTAAATTATTAGGGCGCATCAATAAATTATACGTCCAGGAAGGCGATTCGGTGAAACAGGGACAATTGTTGGCCGAGCTTGACAGCGTGGATTTGCTGGCTCAGAAAAAACAAATCATTGCTTCCAGAATTCAAACCGAAGCTTCGAAAGAACAATCGGAAGCCAAGTATAAATATGATGAGGAAAATATCAAAGTATTGCAAATTGCCCTTGAAAAAGCGAATGATGATTATGATCGGGCAAAAACACAGTTTGAAGGTGGCGTAACGACCAAAGAACAATTCGACCATGTCAAAAAGACAAAAGAAACGGCTCAGGCACAGATAGAAGCTGCCAAAGCTCAATTGCTTGTGTCGAAAGCGCAGATAAAAAGCGCGGAAGCGGCTATTGGCAGCGCCCAGGCACAAATCGGAGTAATCGCTACACAATTGAACAATACAAAATTGTATTCCCCTACGGATGGTGTGGTTGCCAAACGGTGGTTGCTTTCCGGCGATATTGCACAACCCGGACAATCCATCTACACCATTAATAATAATAAGAAATTTTGGATACTCGTTTATCTCGAAGAAACCAAAATGACAAGATTGCACTTAGGACAAAAGGCTAAATTTACCCTCGATACCTATCCCGGGGTTACCTTTACCGGAAAAGTTTTCACCATGAGTTCCTCCACTGCTTCACAATTTTCGCTTATTCCGCCCAACAATGCCTCGGGAAACTTCACCAAGGTAACACAACGTGTGCCGCTGAAAATTTCCATCGAAGGAACAGAGGACGGGCGAAAGCTATCATCGTTCAACTTTTTAACAGGAATGTCTGCCGTAGTTAAAATTATCAAGTAACAATGCATAAGGTTTCGATTATTCATAGAATGCGGCACAAACTTCGCAGCCACAATTCTATCTACCATCCCAGAAGCCCATTGTATAAATGGTTTGTGTTAGCCAATATTATGCTGGGAACCTTTATGGCGGTACTCGACAGCACTATTGTCAATGTCGGACTTCCCAAAATTATGTCATCGTTTGGCGTAGGGCTTAATACCATTCAGTGGGTAGTTACAGCTTACATGCTTGCTATGGCCGCCATGCTACCCACTTCGGGCTGGCTGGCTGATAAGTTCGGGTATAAAAAGGTTTATTTCTGGGGATTGTTTCTCTTCACTACCGGCTCATTGCTATGCGGTATGTCCAACAACGAAACTTCGCTGATCGTTTCACGGGTCATTCAGGGGTTGGGTGCGGGAACGGTTCAACCGCTTGGTATGGCAATCATCACCCGTGAATTTCCGGCCCGTCAGCGTGGGATGGCGCTTGGTTTCTGGGCCATTGCAGCAGCGGCTTCCGTATCGTTCGGCCCGCTCATCGGCGGATATCTGGTGGATAACTTTAGCTGGCAACTTATCTTCGACGTCAATATTCCGATAGGCATTATGGCATTGTTTTTCACCATTCTGGTACAGCGGGAATTTATCAACCCCAGCGCACGTAAATTCGATTTTGTCGGCTTTGTGTCGGTGATTGTATTTTTACCGGTATTGCTTTATGCCTTGTCGGAAGGAAATGCGGTAACCAATTCATCCGGTTGGTCGGCACCTTATATTTTAGCTTGTTTCGCCATTTCAGGAATAGCCTTTGCCGTTTTTCTCACCCGCGAACTGACTACGAAATATCCTTTGCTCGACCTGCGCCTGTTATCCGATCATAACTTCGGGATGGGAAATATCATAATGCTGGTGTTCAGCATAGGGATGTTCGGCAGTACATTTTTGTTGCCGCTCTATCTGCAAAATTCTATGGGTTATACCGCTCTGCAATCAGGAGCTGTTTTTTTGCCGGTCGGAATTATTCAGGGTGCGATTTCGCCATTATCCGGACTTTATGCGGATAAAACCAACCCCAAAATTCCTATTTTTATTGGTGTGATTCTGCTCGTATTCAGTTTTTACATTAACTCCAGG
>Ga0116170_10005918_pt1 | contig 10815 bp, 9 predicted proteins | sample AD_JPNHW1_MetaG_FD_89797 | JGI IMG/M metagenome (GOLD analysis project Ga0116170, IMG submission 89797) | Active sludge microbial communities of municipal wastewater-treating anaerobic digesters from Japan - AD_JPNHW1_MetaG | ecosystem: Engineered > Bioreactor > Anaerobic > Digestate | place... | reverse complement strand
GGAACTCATGGCCGAACGGGACACCCAGATACAGCTCGTCACGTTTCAGATCAGCGAGGAGCTCTACGGTATCGATATCATGGATGTCAAGGAAATCGTCCGGGTCCAGGAAATCCGCCAGATACCGAATGCTCCCGTGTATGTCGAAGGGCTTTTCAACCTGAGGGGAGAGATCATCCCGATCATTTCCCTTCACAAGCGCTTCCACCTGAAAAAGGCCAAGTTGGGCGACGAAGACGAGCTGCTTTCGGGTTTCATCATCATCGATCTCGATGGAATGAAGCTGGGCGTCATTATCGACAAGGTCGAGAGGGTAGTCACGATCGACGCCAACGACATCCAGCCGCCTCCGCAGATGCTTTCGGGCATCGGCGCGGAATACATCCAGGGCGTGGTGAACCGCGAGGGGGGCTACCTGATCCTTCTCGACATCCGGAAGCTCTTCAGCGCCAAGGAACTCAAGAAGATCGTCGAGATAAAGAGATAGGTCCGCAAAAAGATGTCCATACCGGTTTTCTGCTCCTACATACGACGGAAGGACATGGATTCCGTCCTCAACTGCCTCGTCACGGATTCGGTAGGGCCGGGCGACTACCTCGACCGCTTCCAGAAGGCGAGCCGCGAGGTCCTCGGTTTCGATTACGGCATGGCTGTGCGTGGGCCGCACATCGCGCTCGGCCTTGCGCTGGACGTCCTTGGCCTGGTGCGCGGCGACGCCGTGGCCCTGCCCGCCCTTGCGCCTCCGTACTATGCGAGGGTCCTCGGCGAAAAGGGACTCCCTGCCGTCCATGTGGACTGCGGAGAGAATTCCGCGTCCATCACCCCCGAAACCTACGAGGCCGCGGTCAGCGCGAGCGAGCTCAAGCCCAAGGCGCTGGTCCTCTTCGAGGCGCTCGGCGTGATGCCTGATCCCGAAGCCTTCGCCGGCCTCGGCGTTCCGGTCATCGAGGACATAAGCCAGTCCCTCGGCGCATACCGAGGAGAGACCAAGGCCGGTTCGATCGGCCAGCTCGGCATCCTCGGCCTTGAGGGCGGAGGCCTCGTAACCGCTGGCGGCGGCGCCCTCCTCTTCGCGAAGAACAGGCGCGAGGGGACGGTCTTGCGCAACCTCAACGAGGGCATCGAGCCCGAGCTCCGCATGACGGACTACAACGCCGCCCTGGGCTTCGCCCAGCTCAAGGAGCTCGAGTCGAACATAGAGAAGAGGCGGGAGCTCTACGCTTCCTTCGCCCAGTCTCTCGCGCGCACCCGGCACAAGCTTCTTTCCCAGGAGGGAGAGGGCGAACCTGGATACTGGGCCTTCCCCGTAGCCTTCGATTCGGGCATGAAGGACGCCAGGGCCTACGCGAAAAAGAAGGAAATCGATACGGAGACGGCCTTCGAGCAGAGCCTCGTGGGCAAGGGCCTCGTTCCCGAGGGTGCCTGCCCGAACGCGCGGTCCCTCCTGCTGCGCTCGCTGCTCTTCCCGGTGCACCAGCGCGTCGGCACGTCAGGAGCCCAGAAGATAGCGCGGCTCCTGGCAACGCTGCCCTGAGAGTCGAGGTCGACGCATGGCCGGGCGGAAGGTTCTGATACTTGCCAATCGCGCAAAGGACGACGCCGCCGGCGTCTCGAGGGAGATGGCGACCCACCTCGCGACCCTCGGGGTAGGCGCCGAAATCTACGAATTCAGCGGAAACCCCGAGCCCTATCCCTCCGTGAAAGGCAATGACCTCGTCGTGTCCCTTGGTGGAGACGGTACGGTCCTCTTTGCGGCGCGTTGTGCCGCCCGTGACGGCGTTCCCATCCTTCCCTTCAACCTCGGCAGGCTCGGCTTCATCGCGGGCTTCGGCAAGAACGACTGGATCGTGGCCTTCGACTGCTGGCTCGCCGGAAGGCTGGGCCTGACAGCCCGGTCCATGCTCCAGATCGAGGTCCACCGCGGTGGCCGGACCGTCGCGTCCTTCGCAGCCCTGAACGACGGCGTCGTTTCGGCCCAGGGCATAGCCAAGGTCATCTGCCTCGACATCCGCGCCGGCGGCTTCCCGATGGGCAATTACCGTTCCGACGGCGTGATAGTCGCTACGCCCACGGGATCGACCGCCTACAACCTCGCCGCCGGAGGGCCTGTCCTCCATCCCGAGATGGATGCGATGGTCCTCAACCCCATCTGCCCCTTCACGCTCTCGAACCGGCCCCTTGTCGTGCCGGGCTCGGAACACATCGACGTCGTCGTCGAGGAGACGAAACGCACCGGCGTCATGCTGACAGTGGACGGGCAGGAGACCTTCATCCTCCAGGCCGACGACCGCGTTTCCTTCACGCATTCGGATCGTCGCGCCCTCATCTATATGCCGGAGTATCTCGGCTTTTATGAGGTGCTCCGCGAGAAGCTCAACTGGTCCGGAGGGCCGCATGCTTGAGGAACTTTCTGTCCGCGATTTCGCGCTGATCGACAGGCTTTCGGTCAGCTTCTCGGGCGGGCTTTCCATACTGTCGGGAGAGACGGGGGCCGGAAAGTCCCTCCTCATCGGCGCCATCGGCTTCCTGCTCGGAGGCAAGGCCGATACCGGCGTCATCAGGACGGGCGCCGAGGAAGCCCTCGTCACGGGCATCATCGACGTCTCGAGGAACCCCGAGGCCAGGGCCTGGCTCGAGGGGCGGGGCATCGACGCAGAGGACGGCCGCGTCCTCATCCGCCGTGGCATCAAGGCGAACGGCCGGGGCTCGGTCTTCATCCAGAACCAGCCCTGCCTGCGCGCCGACCTCGCGGAGCTCACGAGCCTCCTTGTGGACCTCCATGGCCAGCATGAACACCAGTCCCTCATGGCCGCCGAAAACCACCGCAAGCTTCTCGACCGCTACGCCAGGATCGAGGCCCAGGTAGAGGCTTTCTCGATCCGCTTCGCCGAGCTTTCCGCCAAGCGCAAGTCCTATGAATCGGCCCTCGCCTCGGAGAAGGAAAGGACGAGGGAGATCGAGTTCCTCCGCTACGCGGTCGACGAGATTGGCAAGGCCAGGCTCAAGAAGGGGGAAGAGGCCGACCTCGAGGCCGAGGAAAGGCTTCTCGCCCAGCACGAAAAGCTCTTCGCGGCCGCGGACCAGGCCCATGGCTGCCTGTCGGGCGGAGGCGATGCGGGCGGCGCCGGCGCATTGGCCGAGCTCAGGCGGCTCCGCGCCGCCCTCGAGGCGGCACAGGCGATAGATCCAGGCCTCGCCGACCTCGCCCGTCGCGTCGACGATTCCTTCTATGAGCTCGAGGATGTCGCCGATTCGCTTCGAGGCTACCTCGGCAACCTGCGCTACAGCCCGGAACGCCTCGAGGAGATCGAGACCCGGCTTGCCGACATCCACAAGCTCAAGAAGAAGTACGGCTCCTCGGTCGAGGAGATCCTCGCCCGCCTCGTGGAGGACCAGGAGCGCTTATCCCGTCTCGAGACCTGGGAGGAGGACAAGGAGGGCCTTGCCGCCGAGATCGCTGAGCTCGAGGCCTCGGTCCTCGAGGAGGCGCTGGCGCTCTCCGCACGACGCCAGGAAGCGGCCCGGAGCCTCCAGTCCAGGGTGGAGTCCATCCTCAAGACCCTCGGAATGCCGAATGCCCGCTTCTTCGTCCGCGTCGGAAGGAAGGAGCCTGAAGCGGGCAAGCCGGTCGTGGGTCCGGCCGGCGTCGACGAGATCGAGTTCATGATCGCGCCCAACCCGGGCGAATCGGCCAAACCGCTTTCGAGGATAGCCTCGGGCGGCGAGCTTTCCCGCGTCGCCCTTGCCGCGAAAACCGTCCTTGCCGAGACCGATACCGTGGACACCCTCATTTTCGACGAGGTTGATGCGGGGATAGGCGGCGAGGTTGCCGTGGCCGTGGGCGAGCATCTCTCCACGCTGGGAAGGAGGCGACAGGTGCTTTGCATAACGCATCTCGCTTCCATAGCCGCCCGCGCCGATAATCAGTACAGGGTCGAGAAGGAAGTGTCCGATGGAAGGACCTCGACGCGGCTTTCCCGCATGGAAGGACGCTCAAGGGCCGAGGAGATAGCCAGGATGCTCGCCGGCGACCCCGACGAGGAAGCCTCGATCGCGCATGCGGTCGAGCTACTCAGGAAATACGGCAATTGGCGGGATGGCACATGGGAAAAATAACGCAGGAGCAGCGGAACAGGTATTTCGAGAAGGTGCAGGAGCACCGGCGCACCATCGAGGCCGGGCTCGCCAAGGAGAAGACCCTCCAGGACCTCATCGCGAAGGAGGAGACGGGGGTGGGCTACAAGCGCCTCCATCTCGCCGAGGAAGTCCTCGACCTCTCGTCCTGGTACCTCCTCGTGAACAACCTCTCGGTCTCCCTGCTCGGCATCAAGAACGAGGATTACCTCCTCGAGGGCCGCAAGGTCCTCGTGCGGGCCCTAAAGTACGTCGAGGACACCGTTCCCGCCTACCTCGACGTGCCCTTCTCGGACTACGAGAAGAACCTCGACGAGATCAAGGACTTCGACATCGCGTCGAGGAACAGGCTCTTCAGGAAGTTCGGCTACGCGATCCAGGCCTACGACGAGGCCTTCGGCGAGAATTCCAAGTACACGCTTTCCTTCATCGACCTCTGGGGCAAGTACTCGGCCCTGGCCAAGAACTACATCGACCTCCGGACGGCGGTCGCCGACCTCGATTTCAACTCGCCCAACCGGCCCATCCTCTCGGCCCACATCTCCCTCGTGAAGATGCTCCTCCAGCAGTGCGCCGACCGCTACAGGCTGAAGTACGAGCGCGACACGAACAAGGCTTCCGATTTCCGCCAGGCCATCCTCTTCCTCGCCGCGCTTCGGCGGGTCAACATCGCCCTCGGCGACCGCGATGAGGCCGAGACGCTCAAGAGGAAGATCGAGGCCTGGAACACCAAGATGGAAGCGGACGAGAAGAAGGCCGAGGAAGCCAGGAAATAGGAGCGAGGATCCGGCCCGGCGCCCATGCCCGGGCCGCCATCCCCGTCTCCTGTCCCCCTAGCGCCTGTCCCCGCCGAGCTCGTGCAGGGCATCGTAGGGCATGAGCTCGCCGATGGTGGACTTCACCATCTTTTCCCGGGAACAGCCAAAGGCCACGGGAGCCTCCGCAGGGAGGAACTCCGAGAGCACCTGCCTGCACGCTCCGCAAGGGCTCACCGCGTAGTCGGCGTCAGGCGTGGCGATGACGATGCCCTTGAAGGCCCTCTTGCCGGCGCTGACCGCGGCGAGGAGGGCGCTCCTCTCGGCGCAGACCGTGAGGCCGAAGGAGCGGTTCTCGACATTCGCGCCGGTGAAGACGCTGCCGTCCTCGCAGAGGAGGGCGGCCCCGACGCGGAAGCGGGAATAGGGCGAATAGGAGGCCTTCGAAGCCTCCAGCGCAAGGTCAAATAGCTTGTCGTAATCCATCATGATCCTCGTCTCGGTTGACAGTAGAGCACTAGAGTATATACGATTCCGGCGTAAGCGGGAAGGTCAAGCTGGCTCCGGAAAGGGTGAAGACTGAACATGGAAGAAACAGGGAAACGGCGCATCGTCATCGCGTTCGCGTTTTTTGTCGGCTTGGTATACTTCTTCGTCTGCGCCACCCCCCTCCCGCGAGAGCTGGGCATCGAGCCGGTCTGGTCAAGGAAGATCGAGGTGGCCCCGGGTGAGCTCCCCGCGATGCCGGGATACGCCGAAAAAGGCGCGGGCACCGTGCATTCCTTCCGCCTGGGCCCGACCTTCGGCTACTTCGACGAAGGCGGGAAGGACATCGTGGCGGCGGGCGTGCCCTTCAACGTGGCGGTTTCGGATGACGCCTACATTCTCTACGACAGGGAGCCAGCAGCCCTCGCGATGAAGACGCCGGATGGCCGGGTCTCCGCCCGCATCTCCGAGCCGGGCTATCCCTTCTTCGGGGGAGGCCGGACCTTCGTCATGCATCCCGGCCAGACCTCGGTCGCGGAGATAGGAAGGGACGGACGGGCAATCTGGAGCAGGGATTTCTCCTCCATCGTCACCGCCTTTGACGCGAGGCCCGGTCTGGCCCTCTTCGGCCTCATGGACGGACGCCTCGTGGGCATAGCGCCTGACGGCGCCGTCCTCCTCGACTTCGCGCCCGGGGGCAGCCGGATAGAGGGAGTCTATGGATGCGCCGTCTCGCCGGACAGCCTCATGGCCGCCGCCATATGCGGCCTCGACAAGCAGCGCCTCGTGGTGCTCGAGAAACGGAGCGCCGCATATCGCGTTGCATGGCACCGCTGGCTCGAGTCCGATTTCCGCAGGCCGGTCTCGATGTCCTTCACCGAGGACGGCGCGCACCTCCTCTACGAGTCCCCCTCCGGCCTCGGCATCTACGCCACGGGATCCCGGACCGAGACCTCGGTTTCCACGAAGGCCCTCTCGGGCATAGGCCTCTCCTCGCCGGGGCGGGGCATACTCCTCGCCGTGGAAGGCGCGGGGCCCGGGAAGAACCTCCTCTGCGCCTCTGCCGCCGGCAAGCGGCTCTTTTCGCTGCCCTTCTCCGGAGAGGCGTCCTTCGCCTCGATCGCGGCGGACGCTATTTTCCTCGGGGCCTCCTCCGCGGACGGTTCGGCCAGGCTCCTGCGCCTGGATTTCAAGGAGGAGTGATGGCAGATCACCGGATTACCCCGCGCCTCGCGTCCCGGACGGTCCTTGCCCTGGGCCTGGCCGCGGCGGCGGCCGCGTTGTGCGCCTTTGAGTGGCCCCTCGAGGGCGGCCAGCCGAGCCTGTACTTCGGCTCCGCCGACGAGGGGCGCTTCGCCACCTCCATGACCTTCGCCTCCGAGGACGGCCTCGTGAAGGCTTCGGACGACGGCGAGCTTGCCTTCGTATGCGACTCGGGCATCGCGTCGAAACTGCCGTCGACGATCGGCAGCTACATCGTGGTGGAGCATCCGCGCGGCATGGCCGGCGTCTATTCCGGCATGGCGCCGGGTTCTCCCTCCTCCTACCTTCGCTCGATCAGGAAGGGGAGCATCCTCGGCCGGGCCGGCTCCTCGGGCATGGCGAAGGGCCCCAGCCTTGGCTTCGCCCTTTTCGACAGGGCCGCAGGCCGCTGGGTGAACCCCCTCCTCCTCCTGCCCCCCCTCGCCGACAAGACGCCCCCCGTCATCCGGAGCGCCATGCTCGTGAAGGACGGAAAGCGCCTTCCCCTGGGCGAGACCAAGAGCGTGCCCCAGGGCCAGTACTCCATCGCCGTCGATGTGGCGGATCCCCTCGAGGCCCCGGGAAATCCGGGGACCTCGGCTCCCTACTATCTCCGCCTCCTCATAGACGGGACCAAGGTGACCGAGCTCTCCTTCGACGTGGTGACTGCCCGCGACGGCAAGTTCCTCGTCGGCGCGGATGGACCGCGCGGCTTCGAAGGCTGTTACGCCGAAGACGGGCGCATCGTCCTCGCGTCGCGTTTCTTCTCGAGGGGACGCGCCGTCATCCAGGTCCTCGCCCGGGACTACGCGGGGAACGAGCGCCAGGCGAGCTGGGCTCTCCTCGTGGAATGAAGACTTTCGCGACCGCCTCGCGGCCCGAACCCGCGGCCAGGAAGGCCTGCGCGCTCTGCGGCTACGAGGCCTTCTCGCCGCTCTGGCGCCTCGAGGGTTTTTCCTTCGTCCGTTGCCGGGCCTGCGGCCTCATCCAGCAGAATCCCCAGCCCCTCGCGGCTTCCGTGCTCCGCCGCTATGGCCAGGACTACCTCGCTTACGAAGTGGAGCGGCAATTCGACTACCGTGATCTCGAGCTCCTCGCCCTCGCTGACCTGCGTTTCGGCGAAAGGGTCGCGCCGCTCGTGGAGGAAGCGCGGCGGGAGGGCAGGGCGCCCGCCATCCTGGACGTGGGCTGCGCCACGGGGGCCCTCCTCGCGCGCTTCAAGGAGTCGGGCTGGCTCGCGACCGGAGTCGAGGCCTGCGCCGAATCGGCCGCCTATGGGAGCGAGCATTTCGGCCTCGACATCAGGCCGACCACGCTGGACGCGGCCGGGCTCGGCGCTTCCCGCTTCGACGTCGTCCATGCCTCGCACCTCATCGAGCACCTGAACGATCCTGCGGGCTTCCTCTCGGAGGTACGCAGCCTCCTCAGGCCAGGCGGTCTCCTCTTCCTCACCACGCCGAACGCCGATGGCTTCCAGGCGAGGCTCCTTGGGAAGGCCTGGCGCAGCGCCATCAACGACCACCTCTACCTCTTTTCCGCGGGGACCTTGCGATCTATGCTGGAGAGGAAGGGTTTCACGGTCGAGGGCTCCATCACCTGGGGCGGCTGGGCAAGGGGACTGCCCCTTGCCTTCCTCAAGCCTTCCCTCGACCGGGCCGCGAAGAGACACGGAGCGGGCGACGTGATGGCCTGTGTCGCCTCATGCCGCCCCGCGGGAGCGCCGGGGCGCACGCCCTGACTGGAGGTTCCATGGAAGCGTCACAGAAGGTCCTGTATGTGGATGCCTCGACCGGTTTCTACCGCGTGAGGCGGTACCGGATCGGGGATTACTTCGGCCCCGTCGACCTCGGCCTCCATATTTCCGGACGGACCATGAGCCTCAACTTCGGCACGGGCCTCTTCGCCGGCTCCATCCTCCCGGGCTCGAACCGCCTCATCTTCTCGGGCTTCTCGCCCTGCTGGCGGAGCTTCTACGTGTCGAGCATGGGAGGCGCGGGCCTCGTCTTCGACAACCTCGGCATCAACCTCGTCAGTCTCGTGGGCAAGTCGCCGGTGCCCTCCATCCTCTACCTCAACCGCCTCCATGGCGAGGAGATCGAGGTCGAGCTCCTGCCCGTGGACCTCTCGGCTCTCTGGGGCATGGGCGTGGAAGGGACGGTCCAGGGCGGCGCCGCGGCCCTCGGAAGGAGCCTGACCGAGGGGAGGGCCGGGGCCTACGCCCTCCTCGACCATGCCCTCGCCCGTCTCGGAGGCCGCTACGAAAGCAGCTATCGCGCCCTTGCGGTGGGGCCGGCGGCGGCGGTCACCGATTTCGGCGCCATACTCTCGGCGCCGGTGCAGGACGGGAGGGCGACCGACGTGGACACCTGGGCCGGACGCGGCGGCCTCGGCTCGAAGATGCTCCAGGAGCATGGGATCGCGGCCGTCGTCTATGGCGGCACGGTGATAGACGACGACTTCCGCGACCGAAAGGTCGCCGACCAGTGGTTCGAGGAGAAATACCGCCAGAAACTCGCGGTGAAGGACTTCGAGGCGACCACGAAGTACCGCTTCGACCCGAAATTCGAGACGGGCGGAACCTTCGGCGTGAACTACGCGGGCATGGGAGGCAAGCTCCTCGCCCTCAACTACCGCAGCATCCACTGGACCGAGGAGGAGCGGAAGGCGGTGCATGAGCGCCTCGTCCTCGGACACTACCTGAAGCAGTTCAACGAGGAAACCATAGCGCAGAAGAGCCAGGCCACCTGCGGCGAACCCTGTGCGGCGGTCTGCAAGAAGCTCCGCGGAGAGTACAAGAAGGACTACGAGCCCTACCAGGCCCTCGGGCCGCTCTGCGGCGTCTTCGACCAGCGTGCGGCCGAGCGCCTGAACCGCGCCTCGGACTCAGGCGGCTTCGATGCCATCTCCCTCGGGGGCGTCCTCGCCTGGCTCATGGACTGCCTCGACCGCGGAGAGCTCTCGGGCGAGGACCTCGGCGTCGCGGCAAGGCCGCGCTGGACCATGGAGGGCTTCGATGCGGTGGCCGATTCGGCGCATAACGCGGACCTCGGCCTCGAGCTCATCGGCTCGATCCTGGGCCGGCGTGGCATCCTCGACCTCTCGGAGGGGCCGCGCAAGTGGGCCCGCAAGGTGCGGCGGGACAAGGGCGTGCGTATCCTCGACCGCTTCGTGGCCACCGCCAACGGGCGCAAGGGCTGGATGGTGCCGAACCAGTACTGGACCCCAGGCGTCCTCTCCCCCATGGCGATCATGGGCAAGTACTACATGCATTACGGCGGCGACTTCATGCCGCCCCGGGAGCTCGGCCGTGCCTGCGCGGAGCGCCTCAGGAAGGAGCTCGCCATGGACAACGCCGGCCTTTGCCGCTTCCACCGCGCATGGGGCGAGGAGATGATGCCCGAGGCCGTCGGCCTCGTGTACGGCAAGAAGGACGAGTACCTCGAGGCGGTCTCGGTCGCGGCGAGCAGGATCAACAGCCGCAACGCCGCGGTCTTCTGGGAGAGCGAGGCCGACGTCGACCTCGTGAGGACCTTCCTCCAGCGGAGGCGCGATGTCGAGAAGGACGACAGCCCGGAGCTCGCGCGGTGGATAGCGGCCTTCGAGGCGGATCCGAAGGAGGCGGCACTCGACTTCTGGTTCGAGATCCGCAAGGGAATAGACGAGTCGCTCAGGGATTTCCTGTGACGTTTCCGGAGGGCGTGATGGAGGATTACGGCTTTGTTTCGGACAACGCGCTCCGCATAAGGGAGCGCATCGAGGGTGCTGCCGCGAGGGCCGGCCGTGCCGCCGGCAGCGTATCCTTCATGGCGGTGACCAAGTTCCATCCCCTCGCGGCGGTGGAGGCGGCCTATGACGCCGGCCTGAGGCTCTTCGGCGAGAACCGCGTCCAGGAGGCGGAAGCCAAGTACGCCGACATCGCGCAACGCTTTCCCGGGGCCCGCGTCGAGCTCATCGGCAGCCTCCAGTCCAACAAGGCCAGGAAGGCCTGCGCCCTCTTCTCCGCCGTGGAGTCCGTCGATTCCCTCTCCCTTCTCGGGGAACTCGAGAAGCGGGCGAGGGCGCAGGGCAAGGTCCTCGACATCCTGTTCGAGCTCCATACCGGCGAGGAGTCCAAGGCGGGATTCCCGGACAGGGACTCGCTCTTCGAGGCTTGCGACCTCCTCTGCAGCCTGTCGGAGGAGCGCGGCGCGGCCGGCGC
>Ga0116170_10005917_pt1 | contig 10816 bp, 12 predicted proteins | sample AD_JPNHW1_MetaG_FD_89797 | JGI IMG/M metagenome (GOLD analysis project Ga0116170, IMG submission 89797) | Active sludge microbial communities of municipal wastewater-treating anaerobic digesters from Japan - AD_JPNHW1_MetaG | ecosystem: Engineered > Bioreactor > Anaerobic > Digestate | place... | reverse complement strand
TCGGGGAGCACCTTCATGCCGTTGATCGGACAGCCGAAAACCAGGCGGTCGTAGGCGCGCAGGTCGCGGTCCACGGTGATCGCGGCGACATCGGCCTCGATCCCCCGCGCGGCGAGCGCCTCGCCCACGCGTTGCGCGATTTCCATAGTCGTTCCGGTCTTGGTTACATAGCCGACGAAGCATTTCATGGTCTCCCCCTTCTTGCCGTCCGGCGCTATTCGGCCAGCCCGAGCTTCCGCCTGAGCGCCTTCTCCGCCCTGATGATGCTCTCCACCTCGTGCCGGGCGTTCTCGTTGAAATCCGCCGCGTTCTTCGAGCGCGTAACGAGGGTCATGGGCACTTCCGTCATATTCATATGATATTTCGCGCAGACGGGATAGGTGCGCATCTCGATGACGGCGGAAATCGTCAGGAAATCGCTCACTTCCCTGGCGAGCTCGGGCTCCTCCGCGAAATGCACGTAGAGCCACTTGTAGAGGTCGATGTGGAAGTTCGCCATCACGCCGTTGTAGCCGTCGTAGCCGGCCTTGAGCGAATCGAGCAACGTCGAGGTGTTCGCGTTGAACAGGGCCAGCCCGGTGCCCTTCACGAGCCCAACGCGCCGATCCTGAATTTCCCTGGCGCAGGAGACGTCCTTGAGGAATACGAGGCTGCCCTTCTTGGCGCAATCGGCCAGGAATTCGTCGCTCAGCAGCCTCAGGTAGGGATAGGGGCACTCGTAGAGGCCGAAAGTGACGCCCGGCAGCTCCGAGAATATCCGGTCGGCGTTCCTGCGGAACGCATCTTCGCCCTCGTCCTTCTTGGCCATGCGGTTGGCGACGAGCACCACGGCGTCGACGCCGGTCTCGGCCATGGCGCCCAGCTCCTCGATTTGCTTCGAGGGATCGTCGGCGGTATGGCCGGAGGCGATCACCTTCACCCTGCCGGCGGCGGCGTCGCGCACCGCGCGGGCGATGTCGAGCTTCTCCCGCTCGCTCAGGAAGAACATCTCGCTGGACTGGCAGACGGCGAAGATGCCGTCGCAGCCGCGCCGCACGTACCATTCGACGATGGCGGCCAACGCTTTGAAATCGACCTTGTTGTCGGCAGTGAAGGGCGTGATCATGGTCGGCCAGCAGCCGTTGTAGTTTTTGTTCATTTTGAAACTCCTATTTTAGCAGTCCCGCGGCGCGCGGCAGGAAAAGCACGGTGTCCGGGAAGTATGTTATCACGGCCAATACGACGATCATGGCGATGAGCGGCCACATGATCTCCTTGATGATGCCCTTGAGCGGCGTCCCCGAGATCGAGGAGGTGATGAAGAGCAGCATCCCGAAGGGCGGCGTCGAGAGGCCGATCATCATGTTGAAAGTGACGACGAGTCCGAAATGGACCATGTCGATGCCGAGCGCCCTCGCCACGGGGAAGAGGATCGGCACGAAGATGAGCTGGATCGTCGATGTGTCGATGAACATGCCCAGGAGCAGGATGACGATGTTGACGAGGAAGAGGAAGAAATTCTTGTTCTGCGAAATGCCCATGATCCAGCTTGCCAGCCCGGTGGAGATGTCCTCCCTGGCGACGACGTAGGAGATGATCGCCGCGGCGCCGATGATGATGCTCGTCGAGCCGACGTCCTGGACGGTGGTCTTGATCACTCCCCAGAATTCCTTCAGGCTCAGGGATTTGTAGGCGAAAATCGCGATGGCGATGGCGTAGAGGCCCGCGATGGCGCCCGCTTCAGTCGGCGTCATGATGCCCGTGTAGATGCCGGTCAGCAGGATGACCGGGGTGAGCAGGGATGGCAGGGCCTGGAGGGTGAGCGCGATGAAGGCGCGGAGCTTGAATTTCGGCCCGCGCGGATAATTCCTGACTTTGGAGATGATCGCCACGTAGATCATGAGCGCGATCGTGAGCAGGACCGCCGGGATCATGCCGCCCATGAAGAGGGCTCCGACCGAAGTGCCGGAGAGCATGGCGTAGATGACGAGCGGGATGCTCGGCGGGAAGATCGGGCCGAGGGTGGCCGACGCCGCGGTTATGGCGCAGGAGAATTCGTCATCGAAGCCGTTCGACTTCATCGCCGCTATCTCGATCTTGCCGAGGCCCGCGGCGTCGGCGATGGCCGATCCCGTCATGCCGGAGAAGATGAGCGATCCCAGGATGTTGACGTGTCCGAGCGCTCCCCGCATTCGGCCGCACAACGCGTTCGAAAAGCTGAATATCATGTCGGTGACCTTGCCCGAATTCATGACGTTGGCGCAGAACATGAAGAGGGGCACGGCGATGATTACATAGTTGGTGTAGTAGGTGTTGATGATCTGGTTCGCGACGAGGCCCAGGTCCTGCCCTTTCAGGAGCAGGTAGGCAACGGCGGACGATATCATGCCCAGGGCGATCGGCATTCTGAGCAGGAAAATCAGGACGAATATGATGATCGCGGCAAGCAGCGCTAAGCTCATTATTTGGCGACCCCCTGCGCGTGGTCCTTGCTGTCGGCGAGCGCGCCGCGCAGGACGTTGATGTCCTCGATTATTTCAGCGATCGTGTAGCCGATCACCGTGACGACGAAATAGGTGAAAGGAACGAAGATGAACGAGTAGTTGACCCTGAAGACCGGCGTCTTCTGGAAATGCAGGAACCACGCGTATTTCCAGGACGGGACGATGAGCGCCGCGAACGTGGCGACGATGATGATGTCGCCGGCGAGCCTGGTCCAGGCCGCGGCGCGCGGCTTGAGCAGGTCGTAGACCATGGTGAACTTGACATGCCTTCCGGCGCGCATCGTGTAGCACGCGCCGAAGATGACGGTGTAGACGAAGCCGATGACGATGATGTCCTGGGTCCAGGTGAGCGGCAGGTTGAGAACGTACCGGAAGAAAACCTGCAGGATGAATGCGGTGAACATCGCGATGAACGATATCGCCGGTATGTAGATTTCGAAAATATTCCTTACGAGACCAAGAAACTTCTTCACGCTTTCCTCCGGGAAAGGAGAGGGGCGCGTTTGGCGCGTCCCTCTCCTCTCAGATAATTGCGACGCTGGATGTCTTTATTTCGCGGCGTCCTGGATCTGCTTGTAGACGCCCATATCCCACTTCTTCGCATAGGCGGAATCGAGGTACAGCTGGAGGACGTGCTTGCTGAAGGCGTCGATGTCGGCGTTGTAGACCTTGAGCCCGGCTTTCTTGAAGAAGTCGACCAGCTCGGCCTCGGCCTTGAGGTTGGTCTCGTCGCAGTACTTGATGCCGGCCTGCACGCCTTCCATGACCCAGCCTTTCTGCTGGTCGGAGAGGGACTGCCACCTGGCCTCGTTGATGGCCGGCCAGACGGAGTCGACGAAATGGTTGGTGAGCGTGATGGACTTGGTCACTTCATAGAACTTCGCGTTCTTGTCGGTGGGGAGGGGGTTGTCCTGTCCGTCGATGGTCTTGGTCTGGAGCGCCATGTAGAGCTCGGAGAAGGAAATCGGCGTGGGGTTGGCGCCTAGAGCCTTGCCGAGGAAGATCCAGGAGTCGGAGTTCGGCATTCTAAGCTTGACGCCCTTGAGGTCTTCCGGCGTCTTGATCCAGACATCCTTGACCATGTTGAGCTGGCGGGTGCCGAGGTACTGGGCGCCGAGCGGCCTGATTCCCTGCTCCTTCGCCACGCGCTCGAACATCGCCTTGCCGATGGGGCCGTTGAGAACCTTGGTCATGTGGTCGTAGCTCTTGAAGATGTAGCCGGCGGTGAACATGGAGATCCAGGGCGATCCGTCGGTGAGCCAGGGAGCCGCGGTGGCGGTGATGTCGGCCTGACCTGACCTCACGGCCGAGACTTCCTGCTCCTGCTTGAAGAGCGAGGCCGAGTCGTAGGTCTTAACTTTGATGTTGCCGCCGGAAACGCGCTCGACGGTCTCCTTGAAAACCTTCATGGCGCCGGCATGGGCATCGGTGGGAACTGCCGTCATCGTGTAAACGAGCTCGACGGGCTTGTTCTTGTTGGCCTGGGCAAAAACGGCCTCGCCAGCGAGGGCGAGCACCAAGAGAGCGATCAGCAACTTCTTCATCGTTGCTCCTCCTAAAATTACTTTTGGGGCAGGACGTTATCGTCCGCCCACGTGGAACCATAGTGAAGTTTGCACCATTCGACGTTCTGGCGCGAGACCTCGAGGTGATTGAGGATCGCGGCCTCCGCTTCCTCGGGGTCTCTGGTCTTGATCGCGTCGAGGATGCGCGCGTGGCGCATCATGCCGTCCGGTTTCGCGTTCGGCGCGTTGATGCTCCTGCGGATGAACTTGCGGATCAGCACGGTCATCGCTTCGATGAGGATCGCGAGGAGTTTGTTCCTGCTGGCCACGGCGATGGCGATGTGGAAGTCTGTGTCCATGCGGATCATTATCGCGTTGTCGTCCCAGCTGGCCTTCATCGTCTCGAGGATCGACTCCATCCTCGAAAGGTCCTCGGCATCGGCGTTGGTCGCGGCGAGCCTGCAGGAGGCGACTTCCAGGATGCTTCGCACCGCCACGAGCTCGTCGTCGCTGATGTTGTCCATCAGGATCATGCGGTTGACGACGCTCGAAATCGCCGCGGGGCTCGGTTTGGTGATGTAGGAGCCTTCCCCGGTGCGCTGTTCGATGAGCCCGCGTTCCTTGACGAGCTTGAGCGCCTCGCGGATAACAGTGCGGCTGACGCCGAATTTCACGCCGAGCGCCTGCTCGGAGGGGAGCTTGTCGTCGCCAGCCGATACGAGCCCCGTCTCGAGGATGGCCCGTTCGAGCTCGTCGGCCACCTGTTCGTAGAGATTCGTTCGTTTGACTTCCCACCGGAGGTTGTCGACGGTGGTGTTTTTCACAGTCATTGGCGCTCCCGCCGGCGTTCGTTGATGAATTGGATGGTCTGGGCGGCGCCGAGCGCCATAAAGCTGATGTCGTCCCCGCAGGAGATGAAGTCGACGCCGCGGGCGATCCACTCGGCGATGAAAGCCTTGTCCGCCGGACCGATGGAGACGCCGCAGGGTTTGCCGGCGCGCTTGCAGGTCGAGACGATTTCGTCGCAGAGCGCCGTGACTTCGGGATCGCGGAGCTTTCCGAGTTTCCCGACGGAGGCGGAAAGGTCGTTCGGCCCGATGATCACGGCGTCGAGCCCTTCCACTGCGAGGATTTCGCCCAGGTTCCTGACGGCTTCAATGTGCTCGATCTGCACGATTTTAAGGAAGGACCGGTCGGCGCCGGCGAGGTATTCGTCCATGGGAATGGTGCCGTAGCGATTGGCGCGGCGGGGGCCGAAGCCTCTGATGCCCGCGGGCGGGTAGCGGCAGGCGGCCACCGCCCTCCTGGCCTCCTCGGCGGTGCAGACCATCGGCACGATCAGGCCGTCGACGCCCATTTCCAGCACGGGCTTGATGATGCTCGGGTCGTTGGCGGCGACGCGCACGACAGCCGCGGCCCCCGCGCCGTTGGCGGCGACGATGTGGGCGAGCAGGCGTTCCTTGTCGAAGGGGCCATGCTCGGCGTCGATCCAGAGGAAATCGTATCCGAAGTTCGCGAGAGCCTCGGAGATTGAGGGGTCGGTGAGGAAAACGTGTCCCCCGATGGCCATCCTGCCGTCTTTCGCGGCCTTTTCCAGAAATCCTGCCTTATCCATATGAGCGGTTCGCTCCTCATTTCCTGTGTGCTTGTATACCTGTAATACAGGTAGGCTAGCACTGCTCCCGGAATCTGTCAAATGTTTTTTGCAGGAACCTCACGTGGAATCCGCCAAAGAGCGGGGCGGGACAGGACGAGCCGGAGCGGCGGCGGGATCAGCGATAATAGTCGCACACAATAGTCAGCCCGTCGGGCAGCAGGGTCTCCGCCTCGTCGGTAAAGCAGATGGATCCGTCAAAGTAAGCGTGGCAGCCGGGGAGGATCGCCAGATCGTCGCTAAAGGTGGCAAAATAGGTGCGGGCCGAGGTCGCTGCCGAGAGCGATATGGTGTAGGCGTCGATGATCGACGCGCCGCCGTTCGTCACCTTGACGGTAAAGGCGCAGCCCGATTGGCCGTCTTCAACGAATTCCCTGCACGCGGCGATGCTGGCCGTACCAGTGGGATACCAGCCTGACGGGTCGGCGGAGCAGGATGCGATGGCGAGGCAGAGGGCGGCAATCGTCGCGATCGCGGCCTTTACGGCGGCGGCGCGTGTTTCCTTGTTCATTCGATCACTCCTTGACCGCGATGCTGCGCGAGCAGCCGATTTCGAGGGCGGTGGCGGCGTCGGGGTCGCTTAAAAGCCGCGACGCGCCGACTCTGAACGATCCCTTCGGACCGCTGATTATCATTGAAATGCTCCCGGCGAAGGAGGCGGAGAGGGCAGCTGCCTGACCGCCTGGGATTCTCATGCATTCAAGACTGCTGCTCAGCCCCGCCGAGAGGGCAATGCTCCCGTTCAACGCCTCGGTGGCGAATAGCCTGAGGCTGGCGGACAATGGTCCGGCTACCCTGCCAAAGCGTTCCCGCCGGGGGAGCGCCGCCTCAGCCGCAAGCGAAACGCCGAGCATCAGCGGATCGCTGTGGCGCACCGCGCTGAGGCCGGCGCCAAAGGTTCTGTAGCCGCCGCCGGAACGTATCCCCACCGCCGCCGCCTGGCCGCTCCGCCAGATTCCCGTAGGATGCGCATAGGAAAACTCAGCCGCGAGCAGCCACTTTCCCGAACGCAAGCTCGCGCCGGCCGAAAGGCCGAGGTCTCCGAGGGCGGCGACGGCGCGCTTCTTCGCGTCAGCGGCGAGATCCAGCCGGGCGGCGAAAGGGAGATCGATGGCGGCATGGAAGCTCCCCCCTATGGCTATGTCGAGGCAGGCGGCTGGCCAGACCCAGAGAAAACCTTCGGCGCTTTCGGGAAAAGCGACTCTCGCGCTGGACTCCAGCGAGATTTCGACCGGGGGGAGCGAGACGACGCCCAGACGCTCGTGGCCGCTCGGCTGGCCGGACAGCCTGGCGGCGAAGATCGCCAGCGCCAAGAAGATGAGAGCGCGCAGTCTCATCGCAGCCCGCCGGATATCCGCCCGGGCAGGTGAATCGCGATGCGCTCCAGCAAGGTGATGCGCCCGCGCGCCGCGGACACCGCCTCTTCCAGAGAAGCTTGATTGGCCTTCTGGAAAGGGATAGCGGCAACAAGGGCTTTCCCCGACCAGCGGGAAAGGAAATCTTCCTTAATGAAAGCCGTCGTTCCTTCAGCCGGGTCGGAAACGATGATCCATTCGCCGTCCTGGGCGAGAACCAGCGCGAAGTGGCCATCGGGAAAGCTGAAATGGACGAGGACGGGCGCATAGGCATTGAGCGCCGCGCCCAGTTGGGCATAGTCCATCTTGTAGCCCGCGCAGGCGAATCCTTTCGCCTTGAGAATCGCTGCCATATCAGCGAAGCTCACCGTCAGGTCTCCGGAGGCGATACGTTCGGGAAAAAACTCCATGGCGAGGGATGTCTCATCGGCAGGCTTGCCCCAGTACCGGCTCATCAGGCAGGCAAGGGCGCCGAATCCGCAGGAGGTGTCCCAGCCCTGTTCGGCGATAAAGGCGAAGCGCTGCGATTCTCGATCCAGCGTGCCCGCCAATATAAGCAACATGAGCCACCATTTTTCCATCCAAAGAGCCCTCCTTTCTGAAGCGCTGAAACACCCTCAGGACGTGAAAAGGGTGAAGCGTTGCTTCAAGGTTTAAATCCATTTTTTCTTGGCCGAAAGGAGGCGAGGATGAAGAAGCCGTTTCTTGTTTGCTTGATGGCTGCGCTCGCGATCTGCGGGGTCTCGGCCCTCGAAGGAGGAACGCGCGGCGGGGATGCCCAATTTCTGCTGGCGGGCATGCCCCTGAGCGAGGCTGAGATGGGCGCGGTGGAGGGCGGCTTGCCGCGCTGCTGCCATGACGCCGACTACGACCCGATCGAGGACAAGTGCCTGAACAATAAGGGGCAGGAGTACGAGCGCGGCCAAAATGACTGCGATATCTGGGTAGAGAACGTGCTCAGCGAGGCTGGGTATGACATCGCGAGCCGCTGGGGAAGCGCCAAATCAACATCGGTCGATGGGCATATGAAGATACTCGCCGGCCAGCTGATTGATGAGGCGCCAGCTGGTTGGAGCATCGAGTTCATCGACAGGGACCACGTCGCGCTGGTTCGCGTCAATGATGATGGCTCCTCCGATGTGTATCATCAAGGATATAATTACAAGACTCCCACGACTAAAGAATGGGATGGTTCTCGCGGATATCATTACTCAAAAGTAAAAGCGCACGCTTGGGGCGATCGAAGAAAGTACTGGGATTTTGATTGATGCTAAAATTCAACCTTTTATGGTTTCCGGGGAAAAATATGAAAAGAATCATTCTTGTATTGTTTTTATTGATGCCTCTTTTTACTGCGTATTCTCAAAGCGGCGGCAGGGATGCTTTCCTTGGCACATGGGAACTGAAAGACAAGTCGAATGATGTAGAGATAATTAAAAAGGATGGCCTCTACTATATCGTTGAGTTCGTGAGAATAAGGCACGAGCTCTTTTTTAGCGGTGATAATAAAAGAGCTATCTTTCAGGAGTGGGGCAAGGGACCTTCGGGCGATCTCCTGGGCCTGGTTCTATCTGACGATGGGAAAAGCATCCAATATTATTGGCTCTCCGATCTCGCCGAGTGGCAACCCGGTTCGTATGTCTACTACAAGAAGTGAGAAAACGCTGCATTGACGAGGGAAACCTAATGATCAGGCTCTGGAATTCCACTCAGAGCCTGATTCTTCTTGCCCCGACTTCCTATAGCAGCGTGCTCTCACCGCCTCTTCGATTTCAGGCGCTTCTCCAGCCACTTCGCGAGGAAGGACAGGCTGAGCGTCAGGCACAGGTAGAAGAACGCTACGGCGTTGTAGGTTTCAAAGAACTTGAAGGTGGAGGCGGCATAGACTTTGCCCAGCTGGGTGATATCCTGGACGCCGAGCGCCGATACAAGGGACGAATCCTTTATTATGGCGACAAGCTCGTTCCCGAGGGCGGGCAGGACGTTTCGTACCGCTTGGGGAAGCACGATCCGCCACATGATCTGAGAATGGGACATGCCGAGCGCCTCGGCGGCCTCAATCTGGCCGTGGTCGACGCTCTCTATGCCGGCGCGGAAGATTTCCGCGATGAATGCCGAGTAGCCGAGGGTGAGGGCGATCACGGCGCGCGTGGCGAAATCGAAGTCCCGCGATTCCAGGCGCCCGATGATACCGGACTGGATGAGCGGCGCGAATACCGTATTCAGGGCATTGGCGAGAACAGGCGCCCCGACGAAGGCGATATAGTAGAGGATCACGAGCATCGGGAGGCCGCGGACAAGCTCTATATAGAAGGTGGCAGCTTCGCGGAGCGGTCGGAACCTTGAGGAACGCAGAAGGCCGAGGCCGAGGCCGAAGATGATCGAGGCTGCGAACGCCACGAGGGATACGAGAAGCGTTACGCCGAGACCTCTTGCAATCGCGCTGAAGATGACGCGATACCCCTCCTGCGCGAAAGAGGATGCCAGGATCCATGCGCCGAGCGCCGCGATGGCGACGAGCCACCAAGGGATCCTTTCGTACCATGCTGTTTGCTTCTGCGAGGCGCGCATCGTGGGAATCCTTTTTTTTACGTGAATGGCGCGCGTTTCAGGCGCGCCTTCACTTATTCTAACACGGATGGGCCGAGGGCAAAAAGAGACGAGGCGCGCCCATGGCAAGGTGAACCTCGCCTCTTCGGCGGAACGGATCGGCTATTTCAGGCTCTTGTCGTGAACGCCTCGGACCGCGCGGCCCGAAGGATCGGCCTGATTCGCCCAGGCTGCGTCCCAGCGTATGGCTGTCGGCGTCGAGCACGCGATGCTCGGTCCGTCGGGGATCAGGTCGACGGCGCTCGGGTTTTTAAAGTGCTCCTCGAAGATGGAGCGATAGAGGTAAGCCTCCTTGGTCGGGGGTGTCTTGACCGGAAAACGGTAGGCGGCGTTCGCCATGGCGGAGTCGGAGATTTCCTTCTCAGCATAAGCCTTGAGCGAGTCGATCCAGTTGTAGCCCACGCCGTCGGAGAACTGCTCCTTCTGGCGCCACAGGACCTCGTCGGGCACCCAGCCGTCGAAGGCCGCGCGGAGAATATGCTTCTCCATCCGCCCCTCGTCCTTATGGATCATCTTGAAGGCGGGATCGATATTCATGGCGACATCGAGGAATTCGGGATCGAGGAAGGGCACGCGCGCCTCGACACCCCAGGCCGCCGTGACCTTGTTGGCGCGCAGGCAGTCGTAGAGGTGGAGCATCGAGAGCTTCCGCACCAGCTCCTCGTGGAACTCGACCCTGTCGGGCGCCTTGTGGAAGTATAGATACCCGCCGAATATCTCGTCAGAACCCTCGCCGGAGAGGATCATCTTGATGCCCATGGCCTTGATCTTGCGGCTCATGAGGTACATTGGCGTGCCCGCGCGGATGGTGGTGACGTCGAAGGTTTCCAGGTGCCAGATCACGTCGGGAAGGGCGTCGATGGCCTCCTGTACCGTGAAGGCTATCTCGTGATGCTGGCTGCCGATGGCCTCGGCCACGATGCGGGCATATTTGGTGTCGGGCGCGTCGGGGAGGCCTACGGAAAAGGAATGTATCCGCGGCCACCAGGCCTGTTCGGCGCCGTTGCTCTCGACGCGGCGCCCGGCGTGCTTCGCGGCGATGGCCGCGATGATCGAGGAGTCGACGCCGCCCGAGATGAGGAGCCCATAGGGCACGTCGCACATGAGCTGCCGCTTGACCGCGGCCACGAGTGCCTCGCGCAGCTTGTCGAGGTCCGCCGCGCCTTGGGGGATGGCGCCGGGCTCGGCCCAAGAGGGCTTGTACCACTT
>Ga0116170_10005916_pt1 | contig 10818 bp, 3 predicted proteins | sample AD_JPNHW1_MetaG_FD_89797 | JGI IMG/M metagenome (GOLD analysis project Ga0116170, IMG submission 89797) | Active sludge microbial communities of municipal wastewater-treating anaerobic digesters from Japan - AD_JPNHW1_MetaG | ecosystem: Engineered > Bioreactor > Anaerobic > Digestate | place... | reverse complement strand
GACTATCCAGGCCGGAAACTCGAGGGACTCCCGCAGGTGAACGCGCCTGTTCACGGAACGACTCCTGACGAGATCATCGTCACCGAGAACGGCATACGTTATCCGGTCAACGTGCGGGAAGGACAGAAAACGGGTTTCTTCATCGACCAGCGTGAGAACCGTTCGCTCATCGGCGAATGCGCGCGGGAACGGAAAGTCCTCAACCTTTTCAGCTACACCGGGGGATTCACGTTCGCCGCGATCAAAGGCGGAGCGGCATCGACAGTATCGGTCGACGTTTCACGAAGCGCTTTGGAGGAAGCGGAACGTATTTACGCGCTCAACGGATTCACCGTGCCCTCAGAATTCATCGAAGCCGACGTATTCGCGTATCTCAGGGACGAACCTATCGATGCGAATTGCGTCATCATCGATCCGCCCGCATTCGCGAAAAAACACGGCGACATTGATCATGCGTGCAGGGGATACAAGGAGATCAATCTCCAGCTATTCAGGAAAGTCCCCGCGAATTCATTCGTGCTGACATGCTCATGTTCGCGCTTCATCGATCCGGATCTTTTTCAGAAAGTGATTTTCGCGGCTGCGGCCGATTCGGGGAGGAAGGTTCAGATTCTGCGGAGAACGGGTCATCCCGTCGATCATCCGGTGAACATCGCTGTTCCGGAAACGGAATATCTCAAAGGATTACTGCTTTTTGTCGAATGATTTGATTTCGATGCCGACGATGGTCGCATCATCCCGTATCGGCTTTCCCTCGAGCATCATGAAAAGTCTTTCATAAATACTTTCTACGATCTCGCTCACCTGCTTCGACCGGATTTCATCGATATAGTCCACCAGCGTATCATACCCGGTCATCGACTGCATGCCTACTTCATATGCGCCATCGGAAAAAATCAGCATACGGTCACCCGATACGATGTCGATTTGAACTTCATCATAATCAGCGGCTTCGAATAATCCCACGAAAGGACCCGTCGGATTCAGATGAGTTCTCGATCCGTCGGTCTTCAGTATTACCGGCGCGGGAATTCCCGCATTACTGTATATGATCGATCCCTGGTCGAGATTGAAGAATGCGCAGAAGAGTGTCGCATAACTGTAACTCATCTTCTTCTGCGAGGTTATGAGATAATGATTGACCTCCCGCAGCCATTCCGACGGGGACAGGTTCTTCTCCTGTAACGAGACGATCGCCGATTTCATCATGGCTGAGTAAAGCGCCGCGGGAACGCCGTGTCCGGACACGTCCGCGAAAATGAACATGAACTTCGACGGACTCACCTCGATGATATCGAAGAAGTCGCCGCTGATCTTTTCTGCGGGCTTCATCCGCAGGCTGAATGATACTCCGTTGATCGAAGGAAAACTCGCGGGGAAAAGGCTGTCCTGCAGATTGCTCGCGATATCAAGGTCGCGCTCGATCTGCGTGTTTCTGTCATTCATCTGATGATAGAGAATCTCAAGTTGGCGGTTCTTTTCGGTGAGCTCGTGAACGAGCTTTCTGTTCTCGAGATAAAGCATTCTTCTTTCAAAAGCCTTCTCCACCGATATGAGAATCTGATCGGCATGGAACGGCTTGACGATGAAGTCGAACGCGCCCTGTTTGAGCGCCGATATCGCCGTTTCGAAGTCGCCCATTCCCGTCACGACGATCACCGGAATGGTGTCGTCCTTCTCATGCACGAGTCTGATACTCTCAATCCCCGTGAGTCCCGGCAGCTGCACGTCGGTGATCACCGCGTCGAGCGTGGGAATATCCGCGTTGGTTATGAAATCCTCCGCGTTGGAAAAAGCATCTACCGCATAACGAAGCTCGAGAATCTGCGAGATCACCGATCGTACAGTCTCGTCATCATCGACGACACAGATTCTCTGCCTCTTCCCTGCGATCATTTATTCCAATCCGTTCATATACAGTCTCGTGCCCGCCCAGTAAGCGGGATGCGCGTAATCGGTCATTCCGGCCGTCGTTCTCATCGCAGACGAGAAAGCGCTCATCAGATTCTCTCCCTTACGGAATCGCGTGTAGAAGTTCTCGGCGAACACGACATTATTGACATCTCTCACTGACGTTGACGCGATGATAACCGCTGACGCACCGTACCTGCCTGCCGCCGGAGCGACCGCCGTCATTCCACTCCCCGCGACTCCTCTCGAAAGATAAATCACGGAGTATCTGTCGCCGCGGATGATCTCCCGTCCGTCATCGGATGATACTATGGAACCGTCCACCAGCGACGCGCGGATCACGACATGCGCGAATCCGGCGTCTCCTTTTTTCGCGGTCATTCCCGCTCTCGCAAGCGCGATGGAATCGATTTCCGACGAACCGCCGGATATCACCGCACGCATGCGCGGAACGGTCCTGTCGTACGACAATGTCGCGATGGACGACAGGTAGCACATTTCAACCTGTTCTGCAAGCATCTTTTCTTTCGCCATGATCTCGAACGGTATCGGTTCGGTGTACTTATCGGGAATGATGTATACGCGTTTCATTTTCCACACAGATCTGAACGCGGGGGCAAGGAGCTTCTCGAGTTCGACTGAGTACGGATACACGTTCTGCATCTGACGCAGCGCGACGGAATATCGTGTCTTGAAATCCTTCGCATTAAGGTATCCTCCGGGAATACGCACGGGAGTGATTTTCTCCCTGCTGATGACCCACGCGAAGATATCATCCTCATTGCGGCTGATATACACCGCGACCGAATCGGCGGGTACATGTGACTTGAATCCCGCGATATCTACCGATGTGATCAGTTTCCCGTCGCCGGCTCCCGAGCTGTCCCATCTGTCAATCTGCCGTTTGATCTCCTCGTAGAGGAGCGCAGCCGGCACATCGTTCTTGAGATGGTTGATCGAAACAAGGAAATCGATTCCTTTCTCGAGAAGATCGCGGCGTATCATTCCCTCCCGGGAGACCGTACGCGAATCCATACGGGAGAGTACGCGTTTCATGAACATTTCGTAACGCGCGAATCCCGCGACCACCGCCGGAGACGTATGCACGTCGGGATTTTTCCCGCCCGCCGCGAGAGACAGAATTTTCAGGCGTTCACCGTACGCGCGAAGAAGGTCGGCGGTAATATCATCAACCGGAGATTCCGGCTTCACTCCGCTCAGAAGCACCTCGCCTCCGCTGACATCTCCCTTCATGAGCGCGACTTCAGCGGACATGAGTCTGTGTTTCGTTTCGAGCCCCGATCCGTTTATTGTCCGCGACGCAGCGGCAAGGTCTGCCGAAGCCGCGTCATATTTTCCCTCATTGATAGATTTCGACGCCCTTTCAATAAGCGCGTTGTCCGCTATTCTCGTGAATCCCGCAGAAGCGGCGATTCTGATTTCAGCATCTAACGCTTTTGAAGCGGTATCAGCGATATTCGCGCGTCTGCATCCGCTTCGGTAATTTTCGTAAAAATCAAGCGAGATAAGGACATCCGCATCCGGACGGATGCGCGACATATCGACGTTTCTTATGAACCGGATGAAATTCCCTCCGGAGATTCCCTTCTCACACGCGAGAGTGAGAGCGACTGTCGAAAGCGTATCATCCGCTTTCGACGATTTCTCCACCGTTTCATACGAAACAGGACCATCCGTTCCGGCGATTGATTTCAGAAGCGAAGCGCGATCGCCTGCACCACGGATATCACCGGCGCCGAAACGCATCGCGGCGAACGACTGGCTCGCGCTCAGCGGATACGAAAGGGGCTTCATTCTCCCTATGACCGGTTTTTCACCGTTCAACGCACGATAACGCGCGAGGAGAAGCTGGAGACGTCCCGCATCAACAGCGGAATTATCAGGAACGTTAATCGCCGAAAGCGATTTACCCGTTTTCATCGCATCGATGACCGCCGCGTACATCGTTGACTCCGCGAATACGATCTTCGCTGACTTCAGCGCGACATCCGCGTCTGAAACGTTTCCGCGGTTGAGAAGCGCGTATATCAGATATGAAACCGCGTCAGCTGAACCCGACGCCGCGGCATTACGCGCGTAGTCAACCGCCGACGGGCTGTCAGTCATTTCAGCGGCCTTCGCCCTCGCAAGAGCGCTCTTTGATGCGGTCGCACCGCTCGAAGCAGTCACGGCATCATACCGCAGACTCGCGGTCAGCGCGCCGGTCGCGTCGCCGCGGGAAAGGGCCGCAATCATCTCATGTTCATAGTATACGGAAACAGCGCGCGTATCCGCGCCGCGTACCATTTCATCATCATATCCGGCGATGCGCATGTCGCTTCCGTTCTGTATTGACGATACACGGCCCGCGGCGGTTCTGAAAACACCGGATTCGGCCGCGATCTTTGTCGCGGGGATAAATACAGCAGAGCGTGCGCCGTTCATGAGCGCGGATTCCGCGAGCCATCGCATCTTCGATACTCCGGATTGAGGGAATACGATGATAACCGGTGAAACGCCGTTTCCGGCGGTAAGCGACTCAACACTGTCCGTATCGGGACAGATCATGATATCGGGCATTTTCGATGCGGATACATCACGACCGTATGTCGCAACCGTCGATGGCGACTCTTTGCGGGAATCACCCGAGGTTCTGATCCAGTTGATCGAAGGCGCCCATGTGAACGGCAGCCCGCGTGACGGGATTCCGTCCATGACCGCGAACGCGTCATCATCCATAATCACATAACGTTTTGCATCCTGACTCACGTTCCCCGACATGAGAGACATGATTTTATCCGTGTCGGACAGGCGAACCCGTGCTGCCGGTCCTTCACCGCTGCCGATCTTCCAGACCACCGCGTCATCACCGTATCTGGAGATCATGATGATCACCTTACCGGAAACGGAGGACAGATCATCCCTGCCGGAAACCACAAGCGAATACGCCGATGCGTCCCGTGTGCGGATATCCGATGCTTTATCGGCGATCTCCTTACGGACGGAATCAATATTCGCCTCGATTGTCTTCCTCGACGCCGCATCTGTCGATCCGCTGTCAATGAAATCCGACAACGCGCGTTTCGCGTCGCGTAACTTCACCGTAAGAGACAGATAGGAAGAGACGTCATCTTTCATCGCCGCGTCGGAAGAAAGCGCCATCATCCGTGATGCGGAGGCAATGCGTTCCATCGACAGCGCTTTCGCATATGCTGACAACGCTTCCTTGTAATCGCCGCGCGCGATGAGCGTATCGCGGTAATCGCGGTACATTCGCGTCACGCGGGGTGAATCCGCGTAAAGCGAGGGAATGTTCTCCACGACGGCCATCGCCTTCCTGAAGTAGTTATCCGCGAGCTTCGCGGAATTTTCCTCCACCTCTTTCCCTGAGTTCAGAAGAAAGAGCGCTTCACGGTAATACATCTCCCACAGGAGATCGTCACGTTTCGAATCGGAGGCGAGTTTCTCCGCTTTACCGAGCAATTCATAGGCTTTGCGGGCATATCCGGTTTTCTCGCGGCAGAGAGCCGCGTTCATGTACAATTTGATACGCCGGGGAACGGTGATTTCGACGGCCTGCAGGGAACTCTCAAATACTGCACCGGCCCTGAGATACATCTCACGTGCGGTCATCGCGTCGCGGAATGCCTTCATCGGATCGGTGTTCCCGTCCGCGGGAACGAACTCGGCGCGGTAAAAATCTATGACCGCGCGAGACGCGTCGAGATCGGCGCAGACCTGTTTCGCTTCCTCCGCGGCGGCGGCTTTCGCCTGCGCGAGTTTCGCCGGGTCAACGGGCTTGTCCCTCGCCTCCGCCTCTTCGTCAATCGCCGCTTTCATCTCGGCATAACGCGCGTCTTCGTATCCGGTTTGGAATCCGTTTATGCGCTTGTCGAGAAGAGCCAATTCTCCGGCGGGATCGGCGATCAATTCAGGCGAATTCTCGAGAATGAAACCGTACAGACTCACGGAATTCTTCACGGAAATGAACGCCCCTCTGAGATTGTTGACTTCGGGGTCAGTCGCGAATTGCCATCCTTTTTCAAAGTAATTACGCGCTTCGGAATACCGTCCGAGTCTGAAGAGCGAATTCCCGATACCGTTATACGCCCGTATCAGGGCGTCCTTGTCCGCGTCAGTGGTCCGTCCTTTGAGAATCGCTATCTTCTCGTTGACCGCGGCGCTCACCGCGGCGTAATCGCCTTTACGCATACCGAGCTCCTCACGGATGGAGGAGAGGAAAAGCTTCTTCTGTGTGACACTCAGGTGCGAGAATATTCGGCTGTCGCCGATGACCACCTTGTCGGGGCCCAGATCGTAGAAATTGATTCCTATCACGTGAAAAAGATAAAGCCGCAGGATGAACTCCTGATCGTCGGAAGGCTCGCGCGAAAGCATCTCCTCGGCTTTGGAACATATGCGGTACGCGCGCGGATAGTCACCCGCTTTCATCGCGCACCACGCGATCTCGAGCGTTATACGGGAGAGATCGGAGCGGAGACGGTCTCCGCCGTCCGCGATCGCGCGCTCATGCCATTTGATCGACTCATTGTAATTCCCGAGCGTCCGTTCGTACATCGCCATGTATTCGTCGATATTGGTCAGCTGTTCCGCGTACTGTCTTCCGGTCGATGTCGACGCGAGCTGAGAATACGCGTCGTAGACGCGGAGCATCTCACGTTTCGCTTCGGCGGTCTTTCCAGTCAGCCAGTAACAATATGAGAGGTGATATCTGAAAAGCGATTCTTCTTTTCTGGATCCGAATCCTTTCTTGAGACGCGCCGCAGCCTCGTAATGCTCGAGCGCGAGCGGATAGTTCGACAGAAGGAAATACGTGTTTCCGAGATTGAGATGCAGCGATCCGCTCTTGTCGGGAAATTTTGACGCGTCAGCCGCCTCGATTCCCTTCTCGTAAACCGATTTATTCCGTTCCCAGAGATACGGCGGAAACGACTTGTTGAGCTTCCACAGTTTGTATGCGGCGTTCTGATTCTGAAGTTTTACGCGGCGCAGGTCGATCGCCTGATTCATCCATCCCTGAAGGAGATACGGATCGACGAACGTGTCATCCATGAAGAACGCCCACGCGAGATGATTCTGCGCAGACAGATAACTTTCGGTGAACGCCCCTTCGGTCACCGTGAGCGCTCCCTCGTCAAGCTGACGTTCCTGCTCGGCTCCGCGCTTGGCGTAAATATACCCGAGTCCGTAAATAAAGGCTTTGTCAAAATCCAGACGCGCAATGGGAAGGCGGCCGAGATACTGTTTTTCGAGTATCGACAGCGCGTCGAACATATCGCTCTTTGATTGCGCGAAAGAATCTATATAGAGCACATGCGCACGGGGCGCATATTCGTTATACACATCCTCGAATTTCTTTTTGAGATGGAGGTAAGTGAGCATATTTATATAACGGGTGTACAGTTCCGCGGCCTTGTCATATTTTCCCGTCGACTCGAGATTCGCGCCGGTGTTCTCGTAGTACGCGATGAGCCGGTTGATGACGCTCCCGAAATCGGAACGGTTCCAGCGCGGAAGATAATTGTTCGCGATAAGCGAGAGATGTTTCTCCTCACCGGCAGTGTCGCCCTTCTTCGCTGATATCTCCGCCATACGGAGGTTCGCTTCGTAATACATGAGTTCGGTCGTGCGCAGCGACGCAATCGCTTTCTGAAACCATTCGGCTCCTTTCACGGAATCACCCGCCTCAACGAATGCGACTCCCTCAGCGTACGCGAGCACGGGTTGAATCGCCTGTACTGTTTTATCCTTTTCATCCGTCGTGCCGCTCAGCCTCGTACGGAAATCTTCGATTACGCCGATCCGCTTCCTCGCGTTCTTCTCGCGGGCGAGAATGGAAACAATGGCGAGACTCGCCTTGTCCTTCTGCGTCTGCCGTCCGATTTTGAAAACATCTACAAGCGTCGACGGGATCGATGTTCCCTTTCCCGATTCGATGAGACCGAGCTGATATTTCACCGCGGCTATGTTTCTGAATTTTTCGTCCGATTCGACGATACTCCGGTACAGTGACCCGGCTTTCACGCTGTCGCCTTTCGACAGCCGGTAATCGGCGGCGTCCTCTTTCATGAAAGAGGCGTTCTTCGCGTCGGTGACGAGCGAGACTCCTTTCTGGTAGAGCGCTCCGGGGTCTTTCCCGGCGAGGGTCTCGTCAAGAATACGGGCTTTCACTCCGCAGTAATCATCTTCGTTTTTCGACAGAGAGCGGAGTTTTGACGCGACAGCCGCCGCGGATTTCATATCCCCGGTTTCACGATACCCGATCGCGGCGCGGAAAAGAGCCCTCACCGCAACCGGCGACGGATTATTACTCACGGGATTGAACTGATAGACTCGGAGATACGACAGGATGACGCGATCCGTAGCTTCCTGATTGGCGGCATAGTCTTCCGCGAGCGAATACTGAAGCTCCTCCGTTTTACGTTTCGGAATCACGCCGTATTCGGGAATGATATTGATGTTGATATTGTTTCCCGACTGCTCGCTGTACAGAATCACTCCCTGATAGTTGACTTCTTTCGTGGTGTACGAAAGCGGGAACGAGGGGAAGAATCTTCCTCTGAAAGAGGATACTGATCCGAGCGTGAGCTGGTATGATATCTTCCGCGCGGTATTCATGTACATGAGTACCGAACGGTCCTTGAAATCGATCTTCCCGTCTTTGTTGGTATCCGCATCGATCAGCGTGTACGATATCTCGGCGGTGGTTTTTCCGAATGAGGGATAGAGTTTCACGCCGGGTTCGTCGGTCACGCGGGTTTCTTTTCCGCTCGCGGGATTGAGCACATAGATCTCGCCGGACGCGTTGTCGCGATACGACACGAACACGATCGCCGATCCGTCCTCCGAATAACGCGGAGTCGTCCCGCCCTTCGTTGTCAGCTGCTTGAGGTTCTTTCCTTCTCTATCGCATATGAAGAGGTTCTCGCTTCCGTTACGGGTCGAGGAGAACACGACATTCTTTCCGTCGGGAGACCATGCCGGGTCGGCGTCCCTGAACGCCTGTACGGTTCCCCGTGCGTCACGGATCATTGATATGTTCGCCGCCTTGCTATCGAAGCTTTCCGCATCGGGATCAGACGCCGATTCGATCATAGACGCGGGATCGGTATCCATCACGTAAATATCGCCGAGAGGGTCCTCTCTGAACGACACGAACGCGAGGCGTCGCCCGTCGCGAGAAACCGCGGGCGACACATCTTTTGACGGGTGAGATGTCACACGCACCGTGGTGATGTCCGTCATTGAACGGAGGTAGATGTCGAAATTACCCCGTTCGCGGTCCGACGAATAAAACATGTACTGTCCGTCGGCTGACATAGTACCGTCGATCTCCGTCGCGGTCTCGACTGTAACCGGCACAATCGATCCGTCGCCGAGTTCGTCGAATGATTTCTTCAGGAGTTTATCATATTTGAAATTGACCTCGTCATCCTTGCCGGCGACGGGACTGACCGCGACCGCCAGCGCCGCGAGGGTGAAAAGAATGCGTGCGCTTTTCCTCATTTTTTCCTCTGCCATTGTCCGTTCGATCCCTGTATCCAGTCGTTGCCGAGAGAACGCGACTGCTCGTCAACCGCGAACTTTCTGCCCATGAGCGCGATATCGCTCTGCGACGGATTCGCCGTTCCCGCGGAGACGAGACTCCGTTCAAATACCGTGCGACGCGCGCGGTTCTCATCGTCAATCAGCGTTTTGAGCGCGCCGCGCAATTCACGGTCCTTCTCGTATTTCTCGATTTTCATATATGAAAGGAACCCGTCAGCGCTCTCGCCGACCGCTCCTTCGTTCTTGTATGCCCTGACAAGCGGCGCGTTGAGTTCGCGGATCTTCATCGCCTCCACGAACTTATCATCGCCGGAAAGCATCCGTGAGCCCTGCTGACGCTGCACACCCGTTTTGACCGAAGACACCGTCCACGCGTCATCCTCGATCTCCCGGTACTCGCCGATGATCTGGTTCTCGACGAGCGTTTTCTCTCCCGTCAGCCGTATTTCAGGGGGAGCGATCACGCAGCCGGAGAGCAGCGAAACGGCCGCCGCGGCCAGCATGAAAAATCCCGTATTTATCAAGTCATGTTTTATTCGCATAACGTTACTCCTGCACCTTTCTGAGATATTCCTGGATCGGGATTCGGTCGAATTTGACGCGATCATCCTTTATGCCGACGATGTATCCGATCACTTTGCTTTTAAACGAGACATCAGCGTACATGATTCCATTGTCGAGATAGTAATAGAAGGCTTTCGGAATCTCGAGATTGTCCACGATCGGCTGGGCGATGCCGAGCTTCGACTTGCCCTTCTCCTGAGAGAGACCCTTCATGAGCTTGTTCGCGAATCTGTCGCCTATTTTGAAAATATTCACCGAACCGTTGATATTCATTCCTTCGGCGAAATCGAGGTTCTTTCCCGACAGGTTCACATTGAGCGAAAGCTCCGCGTCATGACTTTTCTTCTTCGGATCGGGATTATCAAGAAGTCCCACGTCGAGGTTGGTGAGATCGAGCGCGATATGGTATTCCATATTACGGACGTTCAGATCGGACAGATAGAAAAAGATATCCTTACCGTATAACGTTCCGTCGAGGATCGACGCCCGCAGCTCCTGGATCTCGAAACTGTTGTCTCTGAAGAACAACGTGCCGCGGAGATCTTTGAGGTACACGAACGACATATCCCGTGCGGGATGCTTCGACGCGATCGACTTGATCGTGAGATTCTCCCTGTCCCGGAAAAGTCCGCTGTCGAAGAATGATTCCTTTCCGACGGCGAGTCGTGTTTGACCCGAGGGACGGTATCCGAAATCATAGTCGAACGGAAAGTCGAGATTCACGTCTTTCACGTCGAGCATCGATTCCGCGTTCTCAACGGAAAGACCTTTGAT
>Ga0116170_10005908_pt1 | contig 10834 bp, 8 predicted proteins | sample AD_JPNHW1_MetaG_FD_89797 | JGI IMG/M metagenome (GOLD analysis project Ga0116170, IMG submission 89797) | Active sludge microbial communities of municipal wastewater-treating anaerobic digesters from Japan - AD_JPNHW1_MetaG | ecosystem: Engineered > Bioreactor > Anaerobic > Digestate | place... | reverse complement strand
TGATCGGGGAGCGGCTCTAGTTTTACCTTCGTCGATCGGTCGATTCGCCTTGCGTGTCCAGAACAGTCGGTATATAATGCACGTGAACGTACACGCATTCGAGGTTAATCGATTTTATGACGGTTCATACCCGGAAACTTTTCGATAAAGTTTCGATTCTGGCATTCAGATTACCGATCCTCGCCCTTGCTCTCGTGGCCCTTCTGTTTCCTGCATGTACCCGCCGGGAATCCGCGACAAAAGCGGACAGGGGCGCTACGCATGACCTTATCCTTGGATTTTCCCAAATCGGGGCCGAAAACGCCTGGCGAAACTGCAACACGCGCTCCGTTCGCGAGGCCGCGCAAGCGGCGGGCATTCAACTCCTCTTTGAGAACGCGGAGCAAAAGCAGGAAAACCAGATCAAGGCCATTCGTTCGTTCATCGCGTACCGCGTCGACGTGATCGCCTTCGTCCCGATCGTCGCGGATGGCTGGGATAACGTCCTGCGCGAGGCGCAGAGCGCGGGAATCCCGGTCCTGGTCACCGACCGGAAAATCAATACCGAGGACCCAAGCCTCTACGCCGGGTTCATCGGCACCGACAGCGAACAGGAAGGGCGGGAAGCGGGGCGCTTCATGCTCACGAAATTTTCCGGCGCGAACCGAAAGGGACCCGTTCGCATCGCCGAGATCTCGGGCACGGTAGGCGCCTCCGTGGCCGACGGCCGCGCGAAGGGTTTTCGCGAGATTCTCGCAGGAAACCCCAACTTCAAGATCGTGTACAGCGAGTCGGGCGACTTTCTCCGCTCGAGGGGATACGAGGTCGCGCTCGACATGCTCGACAAAGTGCCGCGCGTCGACGCGGTCTTCTCCCACAACGACAGCATGACCCTCGGCCTCCTTGATGCCTTTCGGGAGCGCGGGATAAAGCCGGGTAAGGACGTCGTGATCGTGACGATCGACGCCGAGCAGGCAGCCATCGACGCGCTTAAGGCGGGCGAGGTCAACTTCGTCATCGAGTGCAACCCCAAGACGGGACCGGCGATCATGGAGCTCGCGAAGCATCTCGCCGCCGGCGAGAAAATACCGCGGCTTCTTCACGTCGAGGAGCGCGTCTTCAGCGAGGACGAAAGGGATCTCAATGGACTGGCTCCGCGCGGTTACTAGGGTAGGGTTCCCGGTCGGGGGAAGCATCCTCAAGAAGCTCAAGGCCTCGTACGTAATTATCATCGCCGTGATGCTCGTCATCCCGGTCACGACGATCGCGAGCTCGCTTATCCAGAGCGCCCGGTATGACCACATGATATTGAACGTGAGCAAGACAAACCGCCTTAACCAGATCATGAAGACGGAGATCGTGAGCGATCTGTGGGACGTCGTGGCGGGTAACAAGAAGTTCGAGGACGCGAAAATCTACGCGACGATCGAAGAGATTACCGAAGGGCTCGCGGAGGTCAAGGAGTCCACCGACGTTAAGGGAAACCGCCAGCTCCTCGAGGTGGCGGGGCGCGCCATCGAGACGCTATCCTCATACGTCGACCGTCTTCGCCTCCAGGAGCAGTATCGCTATCCGGTCAGCGACAACGAGAAGATCCTCGAGGAGATTCGCGGCGTCTCGGCGCTCGTTTCGGACATCCTCCAGGACTTCATCGTGCTCGAGATCGAGTCCGCCGCGAGGACCAATGAGAGCATAAAGATCATGGTTTGGACGCTCGCGCTCCTGCAGATCATGACCGTCGTGTGCGTGACGCTCTTCGCCGCGTTCGCGCAGCGCTCGGTTTCGCGGAGCATTAAAAGGCCGATAAAGCAGCTCGAGAATCTCTCGACGCGCATCGCCTCGGGCGACCTTGACGCCCGCGCCGATTCGCCGAACGTCGAAGAGCTCGATAACCTCACGGAGAACCTCAATAGCATGGCCGAGAAGATCAAGCTCCTTATCCAGGTAAACATTCGCGAGCAGCAGAACCTCCAGAAGTCGGAGATGAAGGCGCTTCAGGCGCAGATTACGCCGCACTTCCTCTATAATACCTTCGATACGATCATCTGGCTCGCCGAGGCGAACGATAACGAAAGCGTGATCGCCATCACTCGCGCGTTCTCGAATTTCTTCCGCGTCTCGCTCAGCCGCGGCAAGGACTGGATCACGGTCGCCGAGGAGATCGGCCACGTGCAAAGCTATCTGACGATCCAGAAAATTCGGTATCGAGACATTCTCGATTACACGATCGAAGCGGAACCCGATATCGCGGACGCCCCGATGCTCAAGCTGATCCTCCAGCCGCTCGTCGAGAACGCCCTGTATCACGGTATCAAGAACAAACGCACTCGGGGTTTGATCGCCGTGCGCGCCTGGAGGGACGGTAGGTCTCTCGCTTTTTCGGTGCGCGACGACAGCATCGGCATGACGCCTGAGCGGCTTTCCGACATACTCGCCAAGATTGCGGGAGACGCGGACCCGAGCGGGCTTGGGGACGTGTACGGGCTCTACAACGTGGCGCGGAGGCTCAGGCTTTACTACAACGGCGAGGCGGAGCTGAAGATCGAGAGCGCGTACGGCGAAGGTACCGCCGTTACCTTTAGGGTCCCCGAGGTGACCGCGAATGTATAGCGTTTTTCTCGTCGAGGACGAGGTCGTCGTGCGCGAGGGGATCAGGGTAAGCATCCCCTGGGAGAGTACGAACTATGCCTTGGTCGGCGAAGCCCCCGACGGGGAGATGGCCCTTTCGATACTCAAGGACGTGAAACCCGATATCCTCGTGACCGATATCAAGATGCCGTTTATGGACGGGCTTGCCCTCGCGCGGCTCGTCAAGAAGGCGCAACCGTGGATTAAGATAATCATCCTTTCGGGTCACGACGAGTTCCAGTACGCGCGCGAGGCAATATCGATCGGGGTCGAGGAATACCTTTTAAAGCCGGTGTCCGCCTCTGACATGCTCGCGGCGCTCGATAAGGTCGCCCAGGTAATTGAGGAAGAGAAGCGAAAAGTCGATAGCCTCGAGAGTCTCAAGCAGCAGGCCCTTTCGACCGCGGATGCGCTCAAGGAACGGTGGCTTGGGAGCTTGGTTACCGGCGAAGTCGATACCGCCGACGCGATCGAGCAGGCGCGCGGGTACGGGCTCGACTTGATCGCGCGACAGTATGCCGTCGTCGTCGCGGAGCTTTCCTTTGATGGGGATGGCTTTCGCGAGCTCGCGAAGGCGAATCACACGATCCTCGCGTATGCCGCGCAGGTCGCCGAGACCATCGCCTTTTCACCCGGTGGCGACCGGGTCGTGCTGATCATCAAGGGCTCCACGCCCGAGGCGATCGAGGACGCGGCCTACGCGCTCGCCCAGGGGACCAAGTACGAGGCCGAGCGAAACTCGAAGTGTTCGATAGCCGTCGGCATCGGCTCGGCCGCAGAGCGCGTCGGGGGGATCCCCCGCTCGTATGCCGAGGCCGTCAGGTCGATCAAGTATCTCGCGGCGACCGGACGACGCGGGATTATGGGCATCAACGACATTCATACGGTTAACGAGGCCGATCTCGTGCGCCTCGGGAGCGACCCCGTCGCCGATAAGCTGCGCTACGTGGCGCGCGGCGACGTCGAGTGCCTGGTCGAGCAGTATGCCGCCATGATCGGGGAAAATCCGGTCAAGAGCGGGTTTATCGGGTATTACCTCCTCTACGATATCATCGTCGCCGCCTCGGCGATAATCGGCGAACTCGGCGGCGACCTTCGCGCGATCTTTCCCGCGCCGCTCCAGCAGGATAAGCTCGCCGAGATCGCCGGTTCGCGGGATCTTTTCACCGCCGAGACGCGTAGGATTATCACCGCCGTCATAGAGTGCCGCGAGGCCACGGGCGAGGGGAGGTATGGCGGGATGGTCCTCAAGGCGAAGCGGTATATCGACGAGAACTTCGCGAAGCCGGGCATATCCCTCCATTCGGTCGCCTCGTTCGTCAACGTGAGCCCGAACCATTTCAGTACCGTGTTCTCGCAGGAATCGGGCGAGAGCTTCATAGAATACCTTACGTGCGTGAGGATCGACCGCGCGAAGCGACTTCTCCTTTCGACGCAGATGAAAAGCGCGGACATCGCCTATGAGGTTGGCTTCAACGATCCCCATTATTTCAGCTTTATCTTTAAGAAAAACACCGGCATGACGCCGAGGGATTTTCGGGCGGAAAAAAACGCCCGCGCCGAGTAAGAAAGTCCCCTTCGCGCGGCAACGCGAAGAAAAAGGTCAACCAAAGTCAGTAAGATACTTCATGTACTTCCTCCCGACGGACGGCTATCATTCGCCTATCAATCACCCTTCAGGAGGAGTGTATGAAAAAGGTTTTATTGGTAGCAATCGCCCTTCTTATGGTCGTTGGCGGATCGACGTTCGCCAAGGACGCGAAAAAGAAACTGATCACCGTCGGTTACGCGCAGGTTGGCGCCGAGTCCGACTGGCGAACCGCGAACACCGAGTCGTTTAAGAGCACGTTCACCGAGGCCAACGGCTACAAGCTGATTTTTGATGACGCCCAGCAGAAGCAGGAAAACCAGATCAAGGCGATCCGCAACTTCATTCAGCAGGACGTCGACTACATCGTCGTCGCTCCCGTCGTCGAGACCGGTTGGGAAACCGTTCTGAAAGAGGCCAAGGACGCCGGAATCCCCGTCATCCTTTCCGACCGCCAGATGAAGCTCTCCGACAACAGCCTTTACACCGCGTGGGTAGGCGGTAACTTCCTCAAGGAAGGCCAGGACGCCGTCGCGTGGCTCAATGACTACGTCAAGAAGAACAAACTCGAGAACAAGGACCTCAACATCGTCATCCTTCAGGGAACCATCGGATCGTCCGCCCAGGTCGGACGCACCCAGGGCGAGCTCGAGGGCCTTGCCAAGAACCCCCATTACAAGGTTCTCGCGAAGCAGACCGGTGAGTTCACCCAGGCGAAGGGACAGGAAGTCATGGAGTCTTTCCTCAAGGCTAATCCGAAGATCGACGTCGTGTTCGCCGAGAACGACAACATGGCCTTCGGCGCGATCGATGCCATCAAGGCCGTCGGCAAGAAGCCCGGAAAGGACATCATCATCATTTCTTTCGACGCCGTTCACGAGGCGTTCAATCGCATGATCGCCGGCGAGATTAACTGCGACGTCGAGTGCAACCCGCTCCACGGACCGCGCGTCGCCGAAATCATCCAGGCCCTCGAGGCCGGAAAGCCCGTCGACAAGATCATGTACGTAAAGGAAGGAACCTTCGACACCACCAACGCGAAGGCGATTCTCCCGACCCGCAAGTATTAATCGCACGTCGTAGTTTACGTTCGAGTAAGCGGGATCCGCGGCGCGAAGCGCGCCGCATCCCGCTTTTTTTTCACGTGAGGAAGCCAGGCTTTCTTCCCTCGAACGGCTCGCAGAACTTCATGGGTTTGCATGGGAGGGTTTTTTCATGGATACTTCCGTTGTCCTTTCGATGAAAGGGATCAACATGACGTTCCCCGGCGTCAAGGCCCTGAGCGACGTTTCTTTTTCGTTGCGAAAGGGAGAGATTCACGCCTTGATGGGCGAAAACGGGGCCGGGAAGAGCACGCTGATCAAGGTGCTTACCGGCGTCCATTCGATGGACTCAGGCGAGATACGCGTTGACGGGATCTCGCATCCGGTTATCAATCACTCGCCCGAAGAGGCGCAAAAGGTCGGCATCAGCACGGTTTACCAAGAGGTTAACCTCTGTCCGAATATATCGGTCGCCGAGAATATTTTCATTGGCCGCCATCCGCGTAACGTGTTCGGCGCGGTCCGCTGGGGCGAAATGAACCGGCGCGCGGAGCTCGCGCTCGGGCGCGTTGGCCTCGAGAGCGTCGACGTGACGAAATCGCTCGGCGATTACTCCGTGGCGATCCAGCAGATGGTCGCGATCGCGCGCGCCGTCGATTTTAACTGCAAGGTACTGATTCTCGACGAGCCGACGAGCTCGCTCGACGATAAAGAGGTAGATAAGCTTTTCGAGGTTATGCGCAGGCTCAAGGAAAAGGGAGTCGGCATCATATTCGTCACGCACTTTCTCGAGCAGGTCTACGAGGTTTGCGACGCGATCACCGTGCTCAGAAACGGGGAGCTCGTCGGCCGGTTCGACGTGAAGGACCTTCCGCGCGTTCAGCTCGTCGCGAAGATGCTCGGCCACGAGTTCGATGACCTTGCGTCGATACGCGTGCCCGAGTACGAGAAGAAGGCGCATACCGACGCTCCCGAGATCGTTCGCGCGATAGGCCTTACCCACGACGGGACGATCAAGCCATTCGACCTTGACATCCATAAAGGCGAGGTCATCGGCCTGACGGGCCTCCTCGGGTCGGGTCGCTCCGAGCTCGCGCGGACACTCTATGGAGCCGACCAGCCCGACTCGGGAGAGCTTTACTTCAAGTCGAGGAGACTTAAGGCGAACGAGCCGATCAACGCGATGAAGGCCGGAATGGCGTTCCTTCCGGAGGACCGGAAGGAAGAGAGTATCATCGGCGACCTTTCGATCAGGGAGAACCTCGTGATCGCGCTTCAGGCGAAGACGGGAGTCTTTAAGCTCCTGCCGATCGCGACGCAGAACGAGCTCGCCGACAAGTACATCAAGGCGTTGAGCATCAAGGCCCCGTCGCCCGAGACCCCTATTAACCAGCTCTCTGGCGGCAATCAGCAGAAGGTCATCATCGGCCGCTGGCTCATCACGAACCCCGAGTTCCTCATCCTGGACGAGCCCACGAGGGGAATCGACGTCGGAACGAAGACCGAGATCCAGAAGCTGGTGCTTAAGCTCGCCGGAGAGGGCATGACGATCATGTTCATCAGCTCCGAGATAGACGAGATGCTCAGGACGGTTAATCGGCTGTGCGTCCTTCGGGACGGCATGAAGGTCGGCGAGCTCAGCAACGTCGACCTTGACCGACCGAGGGTAATGGCCGCGATCGCCGGAGGTAAGTTACTATGAAGAAATTGCATTTCAAGAATATCGTGAGGATGCAACTGTTCCTCCCGCTCTTCGCGCTTTGTCTCATGCTCTTGATAAACGTGATCATCACGCCGAGCTTCTTCAAGGTCTCGATCATGAACGGCGTTTTGTACGGCTACACCATAGACATCATAAACCGCGCGAGCGAGCTGATTATCCTCGCGGTGGGCATGACGCTCGTCGTCGCCTCCTCGAAGGGGACGGATATCTCGGTTGGCGCGGTAAGCGCGCTCTCCGCGGCCGTATGCGTCAGGCTCTTGGGATCGAGCTACGACGCGTACGCGGTTCCGCTTGCGGTCGCGATCCTCGCGGCGCTCGGCGCGGGGCTCTTGTGCGGCGCGTTCAACGGTTTCCTCGTCGCGAAGCTGAAGATACAGCCGATGGTCGCCACGCTGATCCTCTTTACCGCGGGACGCGGCATCGCGCAGCTCATCAGCGCCCGGGAGATCAACGGCGTCATGGTGCCGGGGCAGATCCTGTACGTGCGGATGGAGGATTACAAGCGCTTCGGCGGGTTCTTGCCCCACGTGGTAATCCCGACGCCGGTGTTCATCGCGATAGGCTTCGTGCTCATCACGTGGCTCCTTCTCAACAAGACCGCGCTCAGCCTCTATATCAAGTCGGTCGGAATCAACCAAAAGGCGGGGCGGCTCGTCGGGCTTAACTCGACGCTGATCATTTTCGTCTGCTACATGTTCTGCGGCGTTTGCTCCGGGCTCGCGGGGTTCATCTCGTCGAGCCGGATATACTCGAGCGACGCGAATAACATCGGGCTTAACATGGAGCTCGACGCGATCCTCGCGGTCGCCCTCGGAGGGAACAGCCTCGGCGGCGGGAAGTTCAGCATCGCCGGCTCGGTAATCGGCGCCATCACGATACAGGCCCTGACGACGGGTCTTTACGCGATGGGCGTTACCGCGGACCAGCTTCCCGTGTACAAGGCGATCGTGGTTGTCCTGATCGTCGCGATACAGTCGGAGGAGTTTAAGCGCTGGAAATCCCTCTATAGGATTCACAAGATGGCGGGCAAAGGGGTAACGGAATGAAAACGAACGTCCTCAAGAAAAAACTGGGCGGGAACGGTTTCCTCCTTTCGGTCACGATCGGGATGTTCATCGCCATGTATATCGTCGGCCTCGTCCTCTTCCAGGATCAGGGATTCGGGACGATGCAGACCTTCTTCAACATGCTCATCGACAACGCGGGTCTCATCATCGCCGCTGCGGGAATGACCCTGGTCCTCATCGCCGGCGGGATCGACATTTCGATCGGGTCCGTCGTTGGGCTCGTGTGCATGATGCTCGCCGACTTGATGGAAAATAAGTGCGTGAGCGCGCCGAACGCGATCGCGATCGTGCTGCTTTTCGGGATCGTCTTCGGCGCCGCGCAGGGGTGGCTCATCGCGTATCTCAAGCTTCAGCCGTTCATCGTCACGCTTGCCGGCATGTTTTTCTGCCGAGGGCTTACCGCGATGATCAGCGTGGAGCAGATAGCGATCAAGAACCCGACGTTTCTCGGCATCGCGCAGGCAAACATCAAGAGTATCGTCGGCGCGACGGTCAACAAGCGGGGAAAGCTCCTGTATCCGTTCGTCCACCCGAACGTCATAATCGCGCTCGTCGCGATATTCGCGGTGTGGTATATCTGCAAGTACACGAAATTCGGCCGATCGCTTTTCGCGCTCGGCGGAAACGAGCAGTCGGCGCTTCTCATGGGAATCAACGTGAGGAGAACGAAGTTCTATACCTACGTGCTTAACGGTTTCCTGGCCGCGCTCGCCGGTCTCGCGTTCTGCCTGAACACGACGAGCGGGTTCGTCGAGCAGGCGCGCGGCTTCGAGATGGAGGCGATCGCGTCGGCGGTTATCGGCGGAACACTCCTTACCGGAGGCGTCGGTACCGTAGTCGGAACGTTCTTCGGCGTGCTTATCAAGGCGACGATAGAAACCTTCATCAGGTGCGACGGGACGTTATCGTCATGGTGGAACAAGATAGTGCTTTCGGCGCTTCTGTGCTTCTTCATCGTGCTCCAAAGCGTCTTTGTCATCTGGAAGTCAAAGAAAAAGAAAGCGTAAACGGCCTTTCTTCCCGCCCCTTTTCTCTGCAGGCAGCCCGACGCGGTAACGAATAGCCGTATGGACTGCCTGCTTTTTTTGGGGTTCGGGATTCGTGCGTTTAGCCTTTCTTGCCGAGTTGGACGAAGCGCTCGACGGGGGACGTGTACATGACGCCGATGCCGGGCGTGGTGAGGCAGGGGAGCGAGACGATCGCGTCTTGGACGGCCTTCGCGCTTGCGCGGTCCGCCACGATGAGGAGCTCCTCCTTCTCGGGGACGACGGTGATGCCGAAGAATTTTTCGTCGTCGGGTTTGCCGGTGCCCCGCGCGTTGAGGATCGTCCCTCCCTTGGCCCCCGCCTTCCGCGCGGCGTTCATGATGTCGTCGGCGTATCCCCGGTTCACGATTATCGTAATGAGCTCATGCTCCGCTTCTCCTGCCATGGCGTTTCCTCCTATCCGTGTCACGATTGATATTCCATTCGTCCCTTTTTTGAAAAAGGGCGCGCGCGAGATCGCGTCGAGAATCCCGTCGAGCTGATCGTCGGTCACGAGGGTGATGAGGACGTCGCGTTCGACGTCGGCGAGCGCGAGCGCGCGCAAGATACGCGACGGGATCTCGCCTCGTCCGACGAGTATCGTCCCCCCGCGGGCGCCCTTGACCCTGGTGTGCGCCGCGAGCCGCTCGCCTAAGCCATGGTCTACCATGGTCAGTATCTGCCAATCGTATCTCATGCCGTGCGCGCCTCCCGCGCGATGTGTTTCTCCTTAAGCGAATAGAGCCACCCGAGTATCTGGATGGCGACGAGCGGGGTCGCCGCGACCATCGCGATGACGCCGAATCCGTCTCGCGAAGGGTCTCCCCCCGAGGCGACAGAGGCGCCGAGCGTGAGCGAAAGGATGAAGGTGCTCGCCATGGGGCCCGAGGCGACGCCGCCTGAGTCAAACGCGATCGCGGTGAAAAGCCGCGGGGTGACGAAGGTGAGGGCGATCGCCGCCGCGTAGAACGGGATGAGCAGGTACCAGATGCTGAAGCCAAAGATGACGCGGCACATCGAAAGCCCGATGGAGACCGAAACCCCGATGGCGAGCGTGGCGAGGAGGAGCGGTTTCCTGATGTTGCCTCCCGACACCTCCTCGACCTGCTCGGTGAGTACCCACACCGCGGGCTCCGCGCAGACGACGACGGCGCCAAGGACGCACCCGATCGGGATGAGAATCCAGTTGTACTCGAGCGAGCCGAGCGCGACGCCGAGGGCCTTGCCCGCGGGAACGAAGGCCGAGTCCGCCCCGGCGAAAAAGAGGATGAGCCCGATATAGGCGTAGAGGAACCCGAGCGAGACTCGCTTGAACTGCTGGGGCGGAAGCTTAATGAGGAAAAGCTGAAAGAGGAGGATGATCCCGTAAAGCGGGCTCAGCGCGACGAATACGTTTCGCGCGACCTCGGGAACCGTGTGCATGATGCCCTTGAGTATCGCGCCGAGGGCGATCGATCCCGCCGCGGCGCCTGCGGCAGCCTCGGCGGCGGCTCCGCTGACGGCGGTTGCCGCCCCATGGGATCCAGAGCCGTTCCCTAAGGCGACGCCGAGGATCGCGACGGCGAGGATCGGGCCGATCGAGGCGATTCCGGTGTAGCCGAAACTGTCCTCGAGGGCGTTCTTGTCGCCGCGGACGGCCGCGACTCCGATACCGAGCGCGATGATGAACGGGACGGTCATCGGTCCCGTGGTCGCGCCGCCCGAATCGAAGGAGATCGCGACGAACTCCTCGCTGACGGTCGACGCGAGCGCGAATACTGCCGCGTACCCGACGATGAGGA
>Ga0116170_10005906_pt1 | contig 10835 bp, 10 predicted proteins | sample AD_JPNHW1_MetaG_FD_89797 | JGI IMG/M metagenome (GOLD analysis project Ga0116170, IMG submission 89797) | Active sludge microbial communities of municipal wastewater-treating anaerobic digesters from Japan - AD_JPNHW1_MetaG | ecosystem: Engineered > Bioreactor > Anaerobic > Digestate | place... | reverse complement strand
GTGTCCTTGGCGACGATACTCATGACCCTCATGATGGGGTCCATGGACTACGGGGCGATAGCCGGCGGACCTCTGGCCGGCGAGCTTTCCGATTCGGTGGCCACCGCCGTGGCATTCGGAGGGGTGCTCTCCATAGTGGGAGCGATCATCTCCCGCCTGGGCGAGAATGGTTCGTTCCCCTCCAGAAACGAGCAGTAGGGCATTCTTCTCACCTACGAACCAATCAACTTTAAAGTCCTGAAACATGATGCGATGCTGGGGGAATCGAACTGAACCGTGTTATGGAGAGCGTCATACTCTTCGTGGCCATATTCCTGATGTTGCTGGGAGTTATCTTCATCATAGCCGCCGGAACGCAGAACCTGATCACCGGCGCAGTGCTCATTACGCTGTCCGCGGTCCTCATGGTCTTCATCTACCGCAGCAGGAAGATCGAAGCCTCCAAGCCCACTCTGGTGACCCAGAACTTCAACGTGACCATGTCCGGCTCCGGGCAGATGGAGAAGAAGGAGCTGAAATGCAGGTCCTGCGGCGCGCCTCTCAGCGATGATAACCTCAAGGTCGTTCAGGGCGGCGTCATCATGACCTGCCCCTATTGCGGCACCATATCCTCATTGGAGGAATCGCCTAAATGGTGAGCGCGATGGAACGCCCTCTTCGTTTTCTCACGGTGAACGTAATCCTTCTACTGCTGATCTCATCAATGGCCTTGGGCGCCCTCGGAGTTATTGACCGATCTCCCGTAGGCGAGGTGAGAGCGGCCGATCCCTCTTTCTCCGTGGCCAGAGAGGAAGTCAACGTCACGGTGCTCAGGGACGGCAGCGTGGACATCGATTACTACTTCCTCTTCACTAACGTCGACTCCCTGGACGGGGTGGACATCGGGCTTCCGAACTATCATTACGATCCAAGCACCGCTACGTCGAAGGTGATCGTCAACAATGTGGAGTACGCACCGTCGCAGATCCATGAGTCGCCGTACATCGACCTGGGAATGGCGGTGGAGTTCAGCAGCTCGCTGCAGACCATCATCGAGAACGCTCCTGGTTTCGAACTTTTCTTCCACATCAACAACCCGCACATGGTCTACGAGAACGCATTGGCCAATGACACTGTGGGGGTCAGCTTCCGTCCCACCTGGTTCGATACTGACTTCCAGGTCGGCGCGACGAATGTGCTGGTCCAGAGGCTGATATTCCCCGAAGGTTTCGTGAACGATTCGCTGGCGCTGTGGTACGAAAGCAACCCCTGGGACCAGATATACTGGGATAACGCCACCCTGAGGCACGTGGCTATGTGGACCGATTCCAACGTTGACCCAAACGACGTTGCGGCCGGGAACTACGACGTCGGCATCGGTTTCCCGAAGGAGTTCGTGGACCAGTACTTCCTCCCCGAACCGGAGACGAACATATTCGGGGACATCTGGACGTTGATATCGTTGCTATTGCCGCTCATACTCGTGGCCCTGTTCGCCGCCCTGTTCATCGGCGTGAACATATCAGTGGCCAGGAAGCGCCGCGGCGATTACTACGAGCCGCAGATGAACGTGGTCGGCGCCGGTCCCCGCCGCGACCTCACCGTGGTGGAGGCGGCGATCGTCTTGGAACGGCCGCTGGAGATGGTCTCGACCATGATACTGTTCGGTCTTATCAAGAAGGGCAAGGTGCGGGTGCTCTCCGATCTAGCGCCCATGCGCCTCCAGAAGCTGGCGGACGTCGGAGATCACCAGTACGAGACGGACTATCTCAATTCCATAGGTCCGGATGGAACGGTCAGCGGTCCGCAGCTCAAGGAGACACTGACCGACCTGATCACGGCCACCCTGGTGAAGATGATGGGGTTCGAGCAGTTCGCCACCCAGATGTATTACGAATCCATATGTGACAGGGCTTGGGAGCAGGTCAAGGCCGCCGGAACGCCGGACGATGCAGCTTTCCAATTGGAGAAGAACAACGAATGGATGATGCTGGACCGCGATTATCCGGGGCGCATGCAGAGAGACATACTTGTGCTTCCGTTGTTCATCCACCGGCCGATCCCCGGCGGAGCCGGGCCTTCCCTACCCAACGTGGACTTGGGCAAGATGGCCAATGATTACGTCAGCAACGTTCGGAACGCCGCCAACAATCTGGTCAACGACATGCGAGGTATATCCAACGACGTGGTCAAGGTGACCAATCCCGCTCCGGTGTCTAATAGCGGGCACGTATCGAGCGGGTCGCACTGCGCCTGCGCTTGCGCCTGTGCCTGTGCGTGCGCAGGAGGTGGACGATGACGTTGAAGAACTGGTGGCGCGAGCTGAACGGAAAAGGTCTCCGTCAGGGCGTCTACAAGTACGATGGTTCAGGAGATCTAAAGGGACACCGTTTTCACCTCAGGATAGATTCAGAGAGCAAGGGTGCGCTTCTTATTGACGCTTCGAGCATAATCTTCCTGAACGGAACGGCCCTGGACTACGTGCGCTGCGTTCTCGAGGACCGAAATGAAAAGGGCGTGGCCAAGTACATGCACCGCCGCTATAAAAATCTGGACCGGAGCAAGGTGCGGGAGCATCTCGACCTGGTCCGATCGCAGCTCAGCGAGTTCCTGAAAGGGGACAACGAGGTTTTGGGCATGATCGGTCCCGATAAACCGTCGATAGGCAAGGACGATTTCCCGGCCCCGTACCGCATGGACCTGGCGTTGACATACCGTTGCCAGAACCATTGCGGTCATTGCTACAACGAACCGCGCGAGCTGAAGGAGCTTACGGCGGAGCAATGGAAGCAGGTCATCACGAAAACGTGGGAGCTCGGTATCCCGCACGTCATCTTCACCGGCGGCGAGCCGACGGAATGCGACGCCTTGCCGGAACTGGTGTCTTGGTCCGAAAAATACGGTCAGGTGACCGGGCTGGTGAGCAACGGCCGCAACTTAGCGAAGGCGGGTTACCTGCATGACCTGGTCGCCAGGGGACTGGACCACGTGCAGATAACCGTTCTATCGTCTAACGAGGAGGTCCATGACCGTTTGGCCGGAAGCGCGGGGGCCTGGAAGGAGACCATAGAAGGTCTTCGGACGGCCTTGAGCGAGGACCTTTACGTGAGCACCAACACCACCATCATGCGCTCCAATATCGACAGCGTCGAGGATACCATGCGCTTCCTCATTTCACTAGGCGTAAGGAACATCGCCTTCAACGGTCTGATCCGTTCCGGAAAGGGAGTGGACGCGGAGGGCATCAGCTACCAGGAGCTCGCGGTAGCGTTGGATTCGCTCAAGCGCATAGCGTCCGACAGCGGAGTAAAGCTCATCTGGTACACGCCGACGCCTTACCACGAGTTCAATCCGATCAATCATGGCCTGGGCATAAAGCAGTGCACCGCCTGCGCGCTGAACATGGCCGTGGAGCCGGACGGTACGGTGCTTCCGTGCCAGAGCTATTACCGGCCGTTGGGGAACATCCTCACCGACGATTGGGATAGGATCTGGAACCATGAACTGTGCAAGCGCATCCGAAACCGGGATTACCTGGACGGGGACTGCGTCGAGTGCGGGATGAACGAGGTCTGCGGGGGTGGCTGTCCGCTGTCGAGGGAGCACGGCGATTACATCTGCCTCGACCGGCACTCGCACATGTGATCACCGTTTCCAGCCGATGGCGTGGTAGACGGGATTGATCAGCACCAGGGTATCGTTGGCCAAGGCCGCGTCCCAGGCCTTCTTCGTTCTGGCCAACCTCTCATCGTCCACCAATCCCTTGACGGCTCGAGATAGCGTTTCCCATTCCGCCTCCGCCTCGTCCCTGAGCCGCGTACCGGTCCAATTACCCTCGTACACCCCGTGATCGACCTGTAGACCGGCCTTTTTCATCAGGCGGTCCAGGTCCCTTCCCGTGAACGGGTCGGCGCCCTCGGCCCGCAGCGATCGAACCAAGGCCTCGTCCAGCTGGGCCACTTCCGGAGGCCAGCACGATCGTCTGCCGTAGTCCGGCTCGGCCAGGCAGACCACGCATTGTCGTGCGACCCTGGCCATCTCCTGCATGGCCTTCTGCCGGTCGGGCAGCCAGAGCATGGTGAAAGCGCAGTAGACGATGTCGAAGCTGTCATCTTCAAAGGGCAGGTCCTGCGCGTCTCCCAGAACCGCCTCCATTCCCCTCTCCCGCACCTGCCGGACCATCTCCGGATCGATGTCCATACCGGTCACCTTCAGGAAGGGGGAGAACCGTTCCATGACCAGGCCGGGACCGCAGCCTACGTCCAGGGCGGTCAGGCCGTGACGTTCCTTCACCAGGGTACGCATGGTCCATTCCCAGTGCTCCCCGAGCCAGGACAGCTGGCGCTTCAATTGCGCTTCGGACGTCGCCGGAGGCTTTGGCACGCCACCTAATAACGCCTGTCGTCGGATAATGGTGTCGAAACAGCACGCCTCATTCCAGCCGCACCAGCTTCCTCCATCCCATGAACAGGAACGAGGTTCCCAGCACCGCGCTCGCCAGGAGCAGGGCGTACAGTCCTCCCTCCTCCCCGAAGAAGGCGAAGCTGAAGATGAACAGCAGGAACGATATGGCCATCATGAGCACCGCGTTCCCGAGCACCTCCATGGGCTTCTCGCTGAAGGCCGGGAACAGCAGGAACAGTCCGGTGGACATGACCACGTAGAAGGAGGAGACGGCGACCATCCAGCCGGTCAGCAGCACGATCTCCGGCCAGTTCAATCCCGCCGGGATCAGCACCACCAACGCCGACACCGCCGCCACCGGCTGGACCACCAGCAACCCCTGCAGGACCCGGGCCAGCACCAATCTCGTCTCCCCCCGCGGAGCCTTGCGGTAGATGAACAGGTTGTCCTTGCCGCGGGCGGTCACCTCACCGACCACGAAGACGCACAGGAAGGCCATCAGCCAGGAGGCGGTCAGCAAGGCCAAGGTCACGTAATTTCCCGGGGGAAGGGAACCGAGCATGAAGACCTCCATCATGACCACCAGTCCCAGGATGTAGATGATACGCGAAAGGTTCTCCAGCCTTCTGCCGTAGTCCTTCATCACCGTGACCAGCACCGTACCCAGGTGCTTGTTCCCTGCCAGGGCGCGAGCGTAGGCGTACAGGTGCCCTTCCGGCGCCGCCCGGGGGGTGGCGAAGGACACCGGCTCCAGGTCGTACGCCCTACCGGACAACCTTACTCCGGCGATCAGGGAGAGCACCAGTGTTCCAGAAAGCCCCAGCAGTCCCAGGGCGGTGCTTCCGGCCTCATAACCCAGGTCTCCCGGGTGCTGGAGGAAGCGCAGCACCAGGTCCGCCCCCCAGGAGCTGGGAAGCAGCCAGAAGGCGTCAGAGAGCGAAGCGCCCTTGCCCTGCAGGGCGCCCATCATCTCCCCGTTCATGGATAGGTACATCAGACCAACCAGGGGCAGAGCGATGATCAAGGCCAGCGCCTGCCCGGCCTCCCTTCCCTTCTGGCTTCGGTTCAGACGGGCCTTCAACATCGCCGCGGTCAGAAGCCCGAGCCAAAGCGAGATGAGAACGACCAGGATGAAGACCAGGATCGACAACAGCACCTGGTCCAGGGTCATACCGAAGGGAATGAACAACGCCAGGAACGTCCCGGCCAGCACGGTTATCAGAATGGAATAGGTGGGCAGCATCCCAAGGAACTTGCCCAGCAGCACGTCCGCCGGTCGTACCGGTGCCGAGAGCAGAGTCTCCAGCGGTGCCAGGTTGGTATCCTGCAGGGTCTGGATGATCGGCACGGTGAAGACGCTGATGAAGATCACGAAAAGCATGACCTGCATGAAGGATAACGCCGCTTCGGAGAGCAGCAGGTCCTTGGTGAGGTCCGAGGCCAGGGAGAACACCGCCGGCGCGGCGAACACCACGTACCAGGCCAGCAAGGCCACGAGCGCCAGAGGGAAGAGCCTGCGCCATCTCCTTATCCCGCTGGTCTTCAGCAGATACTCGTTTCGGGCTATCAGCCACCACTTAGGCTTTGGCAACCGCTTTCCTCCAGGACAGGGCGTCCGGGCGTCCGGCTCCGCCAGTTAATTTGATGAAGGCATCCTCCAGGGTGAAAGTTCCCGACTGCTCGAGTATCTCGGTGACGGTTCCCGCCGCCGCCACCTTTCCGTGATCGATTATCGCGATGCGGTCGCAGACCTCCTCCATCAACGGCAGGATGTGGCTGCTCACGAACACGGTCTTGCCGGCCTTCTCCGCCAGGTCCTTAATGAGATCTCGAACCACCAGCGAGGCCAGGGGGTCCAGGGCGGAGGTCGGCTCGTCCAGGAACACGATCGGGGGGTCGTGTATCAGCGCCGCGGCGATGAGCACCTTCTGCTTCATGCCCCGGCTGAACCCTTCCATAAGATCATCGCCACGCTGTTTGAGGTCGAAGAGCTCCAGCAAGCGGTCCGCTCGGTCCTTAAGCAAAGACCTTTCAACGTCGTATAGCGAACCGACGAACTCCAGATATTCCCTGGGACTCAGTTTCTCGTAGAGGCCGGGCGATTCCGCCAGAAGTCCCGTGGAACGTTTAACATCATCGATCTGCGTGGAGATGTCGAAACCGTTCACAAACGCCTTCCCGGCGCTAGGCCTGATTATGCCGTTCAGCATGCGGATGGTGGTGGTCTTGCCGGAACCGTTCGGTCCCAACAGTCCGAACGTCTCACCCGGATATACGGTCAGGGAAATGCCATCCACCGCCCGGACCTCCCCCCGGCGTCCATACCTTTTGCTGAGGGATGAAGCATCAATGATCGGAACCCTAGTGGCCGCGTCGCTCACAGGGCGTCCTTGCAGCGTCAGGTATTAGAACTTCACCTGCCGGGATGACGGAAGCGGTTCGGATGACAACGAGGATACTTATTTATACGGAATCGTTTCTCCCCGACCACATGATCTCCCTGGCCTGGGTCTTCCTGGTGATAGCTGGTTTCATGGAGCCCTGCTGGGTGATCGGGCTCAAGAAGTCCGAAGGGTTCAAGCGCCTGGGATGGAGCGCCTTCACCGTGGTCTTCATATTCGCCAGCATGTACTTTCTTGCTTTGGCGATAGACATGGACCTGCCCATGGGAACGGCGTACGCGGTATGGACCGGGATCGGTGCGGTCGGCGCCCTGATCGCCGGGATAATGCTCTTCAAGGAGAGGGCGGAACTGGTCCGGATGTTCTTCATCCTGCTCATCGTCATCGGGATCGCCGGCGTGCAGATGACCGCGGGGGTGTGAGATGCCCGAGGACGTTCCGGCCGCGGGAAAGGCTAGGGACCCGGCCTGGGCCATGCTGGTCATCGCCGGTCTGCTGGAACCGGTCTGGGTCACCGCCATGAAGCTCTCCGAAGGCTTCACCGTCATACCTTGGGCGGCGGCCACCTTCATCGTTCTGTTCTTCAGCATGTATCTTCTCGGTAGGTCGCTCAAGATGAACATTCCGATGGGTACGGCTTACGCGGTCTGGGTCGGGATCGGGGCGATAGGGGCGCTCATAGTGGGCATTTTGCTCTTCAACGAACCGTCGGACCTGCTGCGCCTGTTCTTCGTGCTGCTCATCGTCGTTGGTATAGTGGGAGTGCAGGTCACCAGCAAGTGATCATCCTTCGGCGCGTTCGAAGAACGGTCTTTCGTCCTTCACCTTCCACCAGGCGTGCACGAAGAGCGCCCATCCCACCAGGCTCAGGACGATGCCGATAAGCCACACCCCCGGTCCGTCCATCATAGGCACCTTGCCGTTGCCGGTGATGGCCACGGACAGGAACAGGGGAACGAGCATCGCGGTGAGCTTGAGCACCACCTTGCGGTCTTCCACGCCCCACATCAGCAAAAGCACGCCTGGCATCATGAAGTAGACCAGAAGGATCTTCGGATAGGTCAGGAAGAATACCATGGTGACCAAGGTCGCTCCCTGCCACAGGGATAACTTCTTCCAATAGGCGTAAAGCGAAGCGGCGCCGAGTCCCACGAGCGTAAGGGCTACCCCAGCCCAGCCCGGAAGGCCGAACCCCAGCTCACCTAAGTAATGCCAGGGGCTGATGGACGACCCGCCGGTCGGGGTCTCCGGATGGCCCAGGAAATAGTAGGTGAAGGACGGTAGGTCCCCCGGATATAGCAGCATGAACGGGAGGATGACCACCAAGGCCAGGAATCCAAAGGCCAGCACCATGTTCAAGCGTCCCTTGTTATCGCTGTGCAGGAAGGTCCACGGCAACACGATCACGTTGAACATCTTCGTGAGAACGCCAAGGAACGAGGCCGCCCCGGAGGCGGCGGCCCTCTGGTGGAGCAGAAGCAGCAAGGGCAGGACGAACAGGAAGATGGTGATCGACTCGTCCTGTACGCCGAAACCGAACTCCATCATTCCCAGAGGGTAGACGAGGTACAGTATGGAGGCGGCCATGGCCTTTCTTTCATCATATCTCCTAAGCAACAGGAAGAACGTCGCCGAGGTCAATATGGCGAACGCGGTGAAGAAAAGTTGATAGGCCTGGACCGATCCCCCGGTCAGTTGCGGGATGGTGAACAGATACATGATCAGCGGCGGTGATTCGGAGGTGAAATCGACGTAAGGGACCTTCCCTTCCAGAATATTAGATGCCCTGGCCCTGTAGAAATCGAGGTCGGTGGGGTCGCTGAGAACGTCGCCGAGGAGGGGCCTTATCAGGAGACCGTCCAAGGCGATGACCAACCCGTAGATCAACAGGCCGAGTATGACTATGGCCAGGAGCTTGCGTTTGAGATCACCCTTCAACATCAGGACCCGTAGCCGGTCCCCTAGGCTGACCTTGTCCCCCTGACCTTCCTTCGTTCGCAACCTACGCTCAGCCTCCTCCGGACGGACGCCATGGTGTGATGCCGACCCCATGCCGTTCGTACATATTAGAATCAGCGTTCCTTTCGCCGACCACTTTCGATCATCCCGGTGAATGTGGTATATACCCTTGGTCGGTTGGGAGGGTCATGAACGCGCAAGAGTACCTCTCATCATCCCCTTCGTCCTGTGCCGCCGCATCACGCTCTCTCGTTCCGTACGTCGGTAGCAATAAGATGACGGACGGTCCCATGCACCGCCGCAAGAGGCCGATGAGGCGCCTCGACGGTCATGCTTATCAGACGAAACGCCAATAGATGTTCATGCCGAAGTTCTGGTCGGACCGCCCCCCGCTCTACGTGCATCGTTTGCAACGGAACAATGAATTTCGAGGGGAGCGCTTCGCCACCGTGGACGAGGGGGACGAGACGACGGTCATCTCCCCGGAAGCCGGGCCGGAGGCCAACGGTCCGTACGCCTGCATGACCATGGGTCCTTTCGACCTTTCGACGGTGGGCATACTGGCCCGTGCCTCGGATGCGCTAGCCGAGGCCGGAATACCGATATTCGTCATCTCCACCTTCCGTTACGACCACCTGCTCGTCCCCTTGGACCGTAAGGACGAAGCGGTTCAGGCGCTGATCGAGGAAGGGTTCGAACGGACGGGCTAAGGTGATGGGTTATTACCTCTTCCCACTAATTACCGAGGGTCATGTTCTTGAAGAGGGTGAGGTCGGAGGGTCTGGCGCACATCTCCTATTATCTGGAGTCGAACGAAGAGGCGGCGGTCATCGACCCTCGTCGGGACGTTGACGATTATCTCACGTTAGCTAGGGAAAGGGGTGCCCGGGTGGTCCTGGTCCTGGAGACGCACCGCAACGAGGACTATGTTTCCGGGGCGCTAGAACTGGCCAACGCCACCGGCGCGGCGATCTACCACGGCGACCAATTGGAGTTCGGTTACGGCAATCCGCTCGAGGACGGGCAGGAGTTCCGGCTGGGCGATCTCATCATAAGGGCGATGCACACCCCCGGACACACCTATGAGAGCCATTGCTATCTGGTCTCTGACGATCGCGGGCCGTTCCTGCTCTTCTCCGGGGACACGCTGTTCTCCGGCGACGTCGGGCGTACGGACCTCACCGGTCCGGAGAGCACCCGGGACCTGTCGGAGATGCTGTACCGTTCTCTGCACGAACGCATCGTTCCGCTCGGCCCGGAGATCATGGTGCTCCCGGCCCACGGCGCCGGTTCGGCCTGCGGTCATGACATCTCGGAAAGGGAGATGACCACCATAGGGCTGGAGGTCCGGGACAATCACGCTCTATCGATGAGCAAACTGGACTTCATGATGGCCAAGATGGGCGAGGGCATGGAGAGACCCCCCTATTTCAGCCGGATGGAGGCTCTGAACCTCAATGGCCCTATAATCTTCGGCACGCTGCCGCAGCCTCCGCCCCTTCCCCCCAAGAAGGTGATGGAGGCCCAGGAGGGCGGGGCATTGGTCCTGGACGTCCGGGAGCCGCACAACTTCGCCGCGGCGCACGTGCCGGGAGCGCTGAACGTCTGGTTGAACGGTCTGCCGATATACGGCGGATACGCCATACCTTATGGACGGCCGCTGATCATCGTGGCGGAGAGGCAGCAACAGGTGGACCTTGCCGTTCGATATCTCATCCGTATCGGGTATGAGGACATCATCGGGCATCTCGGCCACGGCATGGAATCCTGGATAAAGGGCGGGAACGCCACGTCGACCATCGCGGCGTCCACGGTGCACGAGATACGCAGAAGGCAGCTGGCCGGGGAGGATATGTTGTTGGTCGATCTGCGGGACCGCCGGGAGCTTGGTTCCGGAGCCATCCCGGGGGCGATGCTGTTGCACCTCGGAAGATTGATGGAGAGGTCCTCCGAACTTCCGAGGGACCGGGAGATGGTTCTCTTCTGCGGCTCCGGCTACCGGGGCGGCATCGCCGCAAGCCTGCTGCGCAACAGCGGGATCACCAACGTCAGGATAATGCTGGGCGGCCTCGGTTCCTGGAAAGCGAACGG
>Ga0116170_10005905_pt1 | contig 10836 bp, 6 predicted proteins | sample AD_JPNHW1_MetaG_FD_89797 | JGI IMG/M metagenome (GOLD analysis project Ga0116170, IMG submission 89797) | Active sludge microbial communities of municipal wastewater-treating anaerobic digesters from Japan - AD_JPNHW1_MetaG | ecosystem: Engineered > Bioreactor > Anaerobic > Digestate | place... | reverse complement strand
TCAATATGCTCTTCAGGCAAACGTCGCTTAAAGCCAAACAATTCGGCCCATTTTCTATCAGAAACCATCCGCAACCCTGTGGAATAGGTAAAATATTTCTGGTTGAGCCATATCGACCCATCGGCTCTCAGATCGACCAGTTTTTCTTTGATCAGCGCAATATAACTATTCACCCTTTCTGAATCAGGAATCCCATAAGGAGCTAATCCCATTAGTTTATATTCTCCTGAATTGACACGAAATCCCAGAAAATAGGTAAAGGATGAATATAATAACCCCAACGAATGGGGGAAACGAAGTTCCTTCAAAATCTTAATTTTATTCCCTTCCCCATAACAGATGGAAGCGGTAGCCCACTCGCCCACTCCATCGATGGTTAGTATGGCTGCTTTTTCAAATTCTGATGGATAAAATGCACTGGCTGCATGAGATAAATGGTGTTCCGTAAACAGAAGTTTCAATTGGTGTTTATCGTAATCCTGAATTTCTTTTAGCTTGCGGTATATAATTCGCTTTAAAAAAATCTTCTCTTTCAACCAAACCGGGATAGCCATCACAAATGAAGCAATCCCTTTCGGGGCAAAAGCATAGTATGTTTCGATCAAACGCTCGAATTTGAGCATAGGTTTATCATAAAAAACCACAGCATCTAGCTGGTCTATTTTTAGTGAAGTTTCATCAAGACAATATCGTACAGCATTCAGGGGGAATGATTCGTCCTGCTTCTTACGTGTAAACCGCTCTTCCTGTGCTGCTGCCTCAATTTTTCCATCTACAACAATTGCCGCGGCTGAATCGTGGTAGAAAGCTGATATTCCTAAAATCTTCATCCGTTCTATCTTTCTTTACTAAAAAAATGAATCCCTTTTTAAACCTTTTGACAACTTAAAAATCTAAAAAAAATAAAACCATTTTTATCATTCTTTATACAAATATACAATCGGGGAGGAATTTCGCAATAGTAACGCCTCTGTCCTATCTCCTATTTTAGCAGCTTTTGCTAAATTATTATGAACCACCCAACCACACACCGAAAAATAATTTAGTTTTACGTCTGGATATTAAGCGAATGAAGGCGATTACAAAAAGTAAAACCATATTGATCACAGGAGCCACATCGGGTATTGGAAAAGTTTAGCAACAGCCCCATCTAAAGAACTAAAATCTGGTCAATTCTATGCCAACAAAAAAGTTTGGAAGACTAAACCCGAAAGCAATAATTTGAATTTAGCTCACCATTTGATTAGGGTATGTCGTTACTTTCTCGGATCCTACTCAAATAAATCTTCATTCCTTTGGGCCGATGAAGTTTTTGGGAATTCAACTTCCAATGACTAATCGCAAATTGAATGAATATGAACAATCATTCAAGAACCGTTAATTATGAAGCTACATCAATACATTTTAGGCTGCTGGCTATTCTTCTGTTGCTCCTGCAAAACCGATGGCCAGATTTTAAATTCAGCACAAACCAACTTCCCTTTAACCAGTTCAGACCAATGGAAAATCGCGTCCATTGACAGTTTGGGATGGAATAAAGAAGCTATCGAAGAATTAAAAACTCTTCTGAAAGAAAACGGAACCCGAGCTTTTCTTGTAATTAAAGAGGGGAAAATTGTCCTCGAAGAATATTTTGGGAAGGATCTGCCCGGCATCGCCGATTTCAATAAAAACAAACAATGGTATTGGGCTTCGGCAGGAAAAACCTTAACCGCTTTTACAGTTGGACTGGCACAGGAAGATGGATACCTGAACATCGACGACAAAACCTCCGATTATCTGGGTAAACATTGGACCACACTGACGACTGATCAGGAAGACAAAATCACCATCAAAAACCAGCTAACCATGACTTCGGGATTGGACGATTCTAAGTCGGGAAGGAACAGTTTTGCACCTTCAAACCTGACATATAAAACCGATGCCGGCACCCGCTGGGCTTATCACAATGCTCCGTATACCCTGCTCGAAAAGGTGGTTGGCAAAGCAGTCGGGAAAGATTTTGACGACTATTTCGATGAGAAGCTGGCCTCTAAAATTGGCATGGATGGAGAATGGCGCTGGCTGGGCGAATACCATATCTTCTTCAGCACCGCCCGTTCAATGGCCCGTTTTGGCCTGCTCATTCTGAACAAAGGTTCCTGGAATGGAGAAACCATTATGAAAGACCAAAACTTCTTTAATGAGATGATTACCCCATCACAAAATCTGAATAAAAGCTATGGATACCTCTGGTGGCTGAATGGAAAAGAATCCTATATGTTACCTCAATCACAAAAAACCGTTGAAGGTTCCCTTACCCCCAACGCCCCACCCGACATGGTTTCGGGATTGGGCAAAAACGGTCAATTCTTGAACGTTGTGCCTTCCCTAAACCTTGTCGTAGTAAGGATGGGTGAAAATCCCGGAGATTCATCGGTGGCAGCATCCTTTCAGAATAAAATCTGGGAAAAATTAAATGCCATAATGAACCGATAAGGATCTGCGTATTGGGTGTATAATCACAGCTTCAGAAATTTTACTTTTTCATTGGTTGTATTTCCTTTGGCTTCAAGAAAATAATATCCTTTGGAAAGTGATTGGATTTGAATACCCCCGCGAACATCAATTTTATCAAAATTCAGGATCAGCTTCCCTGAAATATCCGTAATATGAATTGAAAGGCTCTGTTCGTTACTGGTAAAATAGAGATAATCGGTTACGGGCACTGGATAGATTTTAAAATTGGTTGGAGTTAATTCACCGGTAGAGGTGGCTTGTTTTAATTCAACATTGGCAAATCCCTGGGCCAGCTGCTTATTCTCTGCATCAAAAGCCTTTAATGTGACAATCAAACTCCCTTTGTATTTTGGGTTGGCAACCACCTTCAGCGAGAAACGATTTTCAGCGTCGCCACGAAGGATCTCTACTTTTTTTACCAGGTTTTTGTTGCTTACCGACGTTGAAAAACTCAACTTCTTATTTCCGGGATTTTTCACTACGACATCAATCAACACCGAATCGGTATTCAGCATCTCGACATTCTGAACCGGTTCAAAAGAGAAATCGGGAGTTCCGTTCATGTAATAAATACAATTAATCATTTCGTTTGAAAAGCCCGGGAACAAAGAATGCCCCACATTGGGAACAATCAGCAGATCGACATTGGCCTGATGTGCTTTCAAGCTGTCGTACACGGCGATCAATGCTTTATAATTGGGATCGTCGGAACCAACAGCAATTACCGCAGGAATTTTGCAATCAAAATTATAAAGAGCCGGATTAGCGGCTGTGATCCATGCATCCCAAGGAAAAAGGCCTTTCAATGGGAAGAAATTATTCAATCCATGGCGGGTAATAAATTCGCCATTGCAGGACATTCCGGTCAAATACACCTGTTTTTCATCGACGTGATAAAAGATCTTCGATGAATCGACGGCGGTAACCAGCATATTCAACTGTTCTTCCGGAATTACCTGTGATTTATTGTCGGGACAAACGACAACCATCCTTAAACTATCACATAATCCCATAAGATTGGTCCGATAGTCGGTTGCATTGCCACCGCAATAGTGCATGCCAATCACGAGCGGATAATTTTTGGTCGAATCATAATCGTTGGGTAACGCATAATAAAGAGTGTAAGTAATACCATTTTCGGTCATGGTTTTGGTTACTTTGGTCGCAGCGGTTAATGGCCAAATAAATACGGTCAAAAGAAAAATTGTTGCTAGTAGTTTTGTTTTCATAGCGATATTATTAGGTTAATAATGGTTCACGAAATACAAGAGGACCTATCGTGTAAACTGATTTCAGCTTTAAGACAATCCTTCTTCTCTTTGCCCTTATCCTCCAAAATGAAAAGACTGAAAACTTCATTTAACAGGAAGAACGAACCTTTTACTTTTCAACCATTAGCCAAAACCAATAAGTCACAAGAATAACCTGAATCATTTTTACTACTTTTACCAGATCTAATAATCAACCTATAACCATTATGAAACGTATTATATTTACATTCAGCATTCTATTTTTATCTTGCATCACCTCTTTTTCCGCAACGCCAACCACCAAGGCACAAGACAAGGTGGTAGAAGCCAAAGAAGTTGAAACTCCTCCGGTAATTGATGGAATAGCCAGCGACCAATGTTGGGACGAAGCCAAATGGCAGGCCATCGATCAGGTTTGGATTCCCTGGGGAGCACCACTCGATTCGTCTGACTTTTATGGTCAGTACAAGATTTGCTGGTCATCAGAAAAAAACCTGCTCTATTTCCTGGTGGAAATCACCGACGATGTCGTTTCTGATCAATTCGTTAAAGATCAAACGGCTGCCGTTTACAATTTCGATATGATTGAAGTATTTATCGATGAAAATAAGTCGGGCGGATACCATGTTTTTGATGGGAAAGCAAACAACGAAGCCTGTATGGGGACCAATGCTGAGAATGCGTTTGTTTATCACATTTTTGCTAAAATGCCAGAACAGGGACAAACCGGCTCAAAATTCTATGCCCTCGACATGTATGGCACCGACTGGGAACACAAAACCGATGTATCGTACGACTGGCATTTCCCCGAATTCAAATACCGTCACGAAAGCCATGTTACAACCTACGAATTCTCTCTGATGGTGTTCGACGATACCTATTCATTATCTAACGAGAAAAATTCAAGGGTCAAACTCACTGCCGGTAAAACCATGGGACTAACATTGGCCGCCAACGATGATGACCAACCAGAAGTAAACCCGAAAGAAACCGTTCGTGACAATATGATCGGATCAGTTGCGGTAAGGGAAGAAGCCTACAACGATCAATGGAAAAATGCCAACGATTTTGGAACCGTAAAATTGGTTCCACGCAAAGAATAGAGCTTGGCAAAAAACGACCGGGAGTAATCAGGTGCTGTTCTTTAAGACAATCTATGTTACTTTTTTCTTAATTCTACCATCATACAATTGCAGCTAAAACAACAAATTACGAGTACCTTTGCTGAGCATTTTTTTTACTAATCACATAAAGTGGAGAATAAATTTATGATGGAGAAAAAGCAAAACAATCTCGATGCACCCGACATGTCAAAATTAAAAGCAGTTGTAATTGATGAAAAAACCCGAATTTATGTTCCCCTTGACATGGATCCGGAAAAGGCGCGCGAACGTTACTGGTCTCACCGTGTGACCCAATCTCATGGCATTGTCTCAGTAAAAATATAACAGCCCCGTAACTTATACTCCGACAAGCACAAAACAAAGAAGCATTCAGTTTTATAAGTAAAAGCAAAGAAGCATCTCAATTCATCCGGGGTGCTTCTTTCTTTTTATTTACTTCAAACGGAATAACCACCCGCTTTACAACTCCGAAAACTGATTGAACTGGTTTCGACCAATAAAATTTCGATATTATTTCAACAAAACCATTTCATACCAAAATCATCAAATTCGATTCTTTTTTCATAAATAAGAATCAGTTTTTAATTTTTTTGATTCAAAAAATCACTTTTCAATAGAAAAAAATAACGAAAACAACGAATCACTGTTAATAACTGACGAATTCAATTTTCATTCTTCTCGTTTTCAATAGCTAAATTTAAACACACTAAACGAACAGAATTGCTAAAAAAATAGCTTACACATTCATCTAATTAACCATGGCAAAACGAGAAGACATTCACAAAGTCCTGATCATCGGATCGGGACCGATTATTATTGGTCAGGCCTGCGAGTTCGATTATTCGGGTACACAAGCCTGTAAAGCCCTTCGTAAACTGGGATATGAAATTGTACTGGTCAATTCAAACCCGGCAACTATTATGACCGACCCTGAGATGGCAGACATCACCTATATTGAGCCCCTCAATGAATATGCCCTTACCGAAATCATCAAAAAAGAACGCCCCGATGCATTGCTCCCCAACCTGGGAGGGCAAACCGCATTGAACCTTTCGCTGATACTTGCCCGCAAGGGAATCCTCGATCAGTATGGTGTAAAAGTAATTGGCGTAAATATCGACGCCATCGAACGTGGCGAAGACCGTATCGCCTTTAAAGAAACCATGAAACATTTGGGAGTTGATATGCCACGAAGCACGGCGGTGAACACCGTGGAAGATGCTGAAAAGGTTGCTGCCGAATTGGGTTACCCGGTCGTAATACGTCCAGCTTATACCATGGGAGGAACCGGAGGCGGTTTGGTCTATAATGTGGAAGAGCTCCGTACGGTTGCCAGCCGCGGGTTAGCAGCCAGTATCGTCACCCAGGTCCTCATCGAAGAGTCGGTATTGGGTTGGGAAGAACTGGAACTCGAAGTGGTACGTGACGCCAAAAACCAAATGATCACCGTTTGCTTCATCGAAAATGTAGATGCGATGGGGGTTCATACCGGCGACTCATACTGCACCGCCCCTATGCTCACCATCAGCGAAGAAGTTCAGAAACGGCTACAAAAACACGCTTACGATATTGTGGAAGCCATTGAAGTGATTGGTGGCACCAATGTTCAGTTTGCCCATAATCCGGTAACCGGCCGCATTGTGGTAATCGAAATTAATCCTCGTACTTCGCGTTCGTCAGCGCTGGCTTCAAAAGCAACAGGCTTCCCTATTGCGCTGGTTTCGGCCATGCTCGCTGGTGGTTTAACACTGGACGAAATCCCTTACTGGCGTTGTGGAACCCTCGAAAAGTATACGCCATGGGGCGATTATGTGGTGGTAAAATTTGCCCGCTGGGCTTTTGAAAAATTCGACGGGCTCGAAGACAAACTGGGAACCCAAATGCAGGCCGTAGGCGAAGTAATGAGCATCGGCAAAAACTATAAGGAAGCAATGCAGAAAGCGATCCGCTCACTCGAAATTGGCCGGTATGGACTGGGATTCGCAAAAGACTTCCATAAAAAAACATTGCCCGAACTGATGCAAATGCTTAGCCATGCATCCAGCGAACGGCAGTTCATCCTCTATGAAGCAATTCGTAAAGGAGCAAACATTGAAGAACTTTCGGCTAAAACCTATATCAAAACATGGTTCCTCAACCAGATGAAGGAACTTGTTGAACTGGAAGAAAAAATTCTTGCATACCAAGGGGCCAAACTGCCCGACGAGCTACTGGCACAAGCCAAGAGAGATGGCTTTGCCGACAAATACTTATCCAAACTGATCGGCTGTCCTGAAAAAGAGATCCGGGCACAACGGTTGGCCCTGGGAATGGAAGAAGCCTGGGAGCCCGTTCCGGTGAGTGGTGTTGAAGATGCCGCCTACTATTTTTCAACCTATAATGCGCCCGATCAGGTTGGGGTAAGCAATGGCAAAAAGATTATGGTATTGGGCGGCGGGCCAAACCGTATCGGGCAGGGAATTGAATTTGACTATTGTTGTGTTCATGCGGCATTTGCCATTAAAAAAGCCGGTTATGAATCGATTATGGTGAACTGCAACCCCGAAACCGTTTCAACCGACTACGACACGTCGAACAAACTTTACTTCGAACCATTGACGGCCGAAGATGTGCTGAGCATCTATAACAAAGAAAAACCCGAAGGGGTTATTGTTCAGTTTGGCGGACAAACCCCGCTAAATCTGGCCAATGAACTGGCCGAAGCCGGTGTACAGATATTGGGAACAACTCCCGAAACAATTGATTTAGCCGAAGACCGTGACCGGTTCCGCCATGTAATGCAGAAACTGGGAATTCCTCAGCCCGAATCAGGAATGGCCAGCAACCTGGAAGAAGCGTTGAAGATTGCCGGCCGCATCGGCTACCCGCTAATGGTTCGTCCATCGTATGTATTGGGAGGCAGGGCCATGCGTATCGTAAACGACGAGGAGATGCTGGCACAATATGTAGCAACTGCTGTAGGCGTTTCGCCCGACCGCCCCTTGCTGATCGACAAATTCCTCGAAGATGCCATCGAAACCGAAGCCGACGCGATTGCCGACGGAACCGATGCGTTTGTCCCGGTCGTAATGCAACATATTGAATATGCAGGAATCCACTCCGGCGACTCGGCCTGTGTTATTCCTCCGGTAATCCTTTCCGAAAAACATATCGAAACCATCAAGGACTATACCCGCCGCATTGCCATCGAAATGAAGGTGATTGGTTTAATGAACATCCAATATGCCATTTACGAGGACGTGGTTTACATTCTCGAAGCCAATCCGCGGGCATCGCGTACCGTACCTCTGGTATCGAAAGTTTGCGATGTTTCGATGGCGAACATTGCCACCCAGATCCTGCTTGGTAAGAAACTTTCGGATTTCAACCTGAAACCAAAAAAATTCAAACATTATGGGGTAAAAGAAGCGGTCTTCCCGTTCAATATGTTCCCAAACGTAGATCCATTGCTAGGTCCTGAAATGCGTTCAACCGGCGAAGTGCTTGGAATGGCTTCTTCTTACGGAATGGCTTTTTTCAAATCGCAGGAAGCAACCCAGGTACCACTACCCATCAATGGAACGGCTTTAATAACAATTGCCGATCGCGACAAAGACAAAATTTTGGAGACCGCAAGAAACTTTGTCAAGATGAATTTCAAGATCAAAGCCACCGGCGGAACTCAAAAGTTTCTGGAGGAAAACGGCATCATGGCCGAGAAAATATTGAAGGTACACGAAGGCCGTCCCAATATTGTCGATGCCATTAAAAACGGTGAAATTCAACTGGTAATTAACACACCTGCTGGCAAACAGAGTGAGTACGACGACTCGTATATCCGGAAAACAGCTATCAAATTCAAGATTCCTTACATTACAACGACCTCGGCTGCACTAGCCTCTTCCAAAGGAATCAAAGATCGTCAGGGAAGGCAGTATATCGTGAAATCACTGCAGGAATATCATGCTGAAATTGAAGAATAAGAATCTATAACTAAATCAAAAAAAGAGACAGGAAGCATTTCTGGCATCCTGTCTCTTTTTTATAAAACAATTGAAAAATTACCTTCGCCCGTTTCCGTCACTCTTCTCGGCTTTTGAATCATTTGATTTCTCCACTTTTTTCGATTCCTTCTTTTTCCCTTCTGATTTTGATTCCGATCGCCGGGGTTGTGCCGATTCCGTTTTATTATTCGACTTGGATTTAACCTCTCCCGATCGCTTAGGCTGATTGTTGCCGTTTGAAACCGAACGCTCTACACTTTTCATTTTATGGGATGGCTCTGCAACCGATTTTTCCTTTTGTGCCGGTTCTTCTCTCCGATAATCCGATTTTCCAGCTCCGTCAGCGTTTCTCTGAGATGGTTTCATTTCATCCCGCTGTTCTTTTGGTTGACGCACTTGTCCATTATTCGGCGAAGAAGAACCACTTCTTCTGTTTTCACCATAATTACCCGACTCTTTCCGCCGATATTCCTTGTTCGGAACCGACCGTTCAACACTCCTGGGCCGTGAAGAATAGGAATCGGCCGATCGTCGGTTTTGGTTCAACTCCCGTACATTCTTATAGCCACTATTCCGCTTTTCAAATGATCGATCGGGATGATGCTTCCCATAGTCATTACGCTGGTATTCATTGTGAATAACAGGTGGAAAGTGGTGGGCATACGAATCGTGGTACCGGTAATGGTTGTGCGAATTGATATGCCGGTTTACACGATGCCAGTACCGATAAGCAGGATAAGGCTTGCGGTACACATAATAGTCGGGATAATAGCCCCAGTAATAAGGAGAACGCCAGGGTTGGTAAAGCGGCCCGAACAGATAGTCACAAATCGAGGGACGGTGGAAATAAACCGGCTCGATGATAAAATTTTCACCATAAATAAATTCATTTCCGATAATATAAACCGAATAGTGGCTATTTTCAACGCGTTCCATCTCAATAGTTGCCACATCCTGAAACAGGTCATCACCTAAGACGGCCTGAATAACAATCAGGTGATCTCCATGATTCTCGACTTCAATCACCCGGAGATAATCGATGTAACCATCCTCGTTCAGATCGAGGTTCGATATTTCATTTTTAGGATCATTCAGTTTCCGTTCAAAATCGACCAAATTATCCGATTCGCCAAACAAGGAAGCGACGGCTTCAAGATTGAGATTATCGCTGATATCGGATTCTGAAGCCCTTACAACAACCCGGTCGTCGGCTTTCAGGTTGCCAACAGCGAAAAACATCGCCATCAACAGATAAAAAAGTTTCGTTTTCATTTCTTCAAGATTTTGTAGTTTATTTTCAAAGACCATTTATAAAATGGGCCGTTGCAAAAACCAAACCAAAAATATTTCAACCCAAAAATTCAGGAAAAACGACGATCCAATTCCCCAAATGGTATTGAGAATTATTTCAACCCACATTCGGCTGCAAAAGCAGCAAGCGCAGCACTGTTATGAAAGCCCAGCTTACGGATCACCCGGTTACGGTGGGTTTTAGCGGTGGCCACGCTAATGTGGAGCTTTTGTGAAATTTCTTTATCGGTAAACCCCAAAACGATCTGTTTCACGATCTCTTTTTCGCGCGGGGTAAGCGATTTGCAGCGAATCTCATTTTTCAACCGGTTTATCTCCTGAAGGGCCATGACCAGTTGGTTTTCGGTAGCCATCTGATCGGTAATCTCCAGCACCACATTCAGGGAAGTCTTGGGTTGTTGATTATCGAACAATTCGAGGACAACCCCGCTTCCATACATCCATTTATAGTGATCGGCCCCGCGGGGTTTGAGCCGTTGAAGAAAAGTATAGGATTTTTCGCCAAGAGAATTTGGTTGAAACATCACCGGATTTTTGATAATCTCAAGATCTTCAGGATGCAGGACTGAGACAAAAAAATTGAACCCCAACGTATCAATTTCAGTCTGTGTATAGCCAATAAAATTACAGGCATAATGATTACTCCACACATTCGACAATGAGGCCGGG
>Ga0116170_10005904_pt1 | contig 10836 bp, 10 predicted proteins | sample AD_JPNHW1_MetaG_FD_89797 | JGI IMG/M metagenome (GOLD analysis project Ga0116170, IMG submission 89797) | Active sludge microbial communities of municipal wastewater-treating anaerobic digesters from Japan - AD_JPNHW1_MetaG | ecosystem: Engineered > Bioreactor > Anaerobic > Digestate | place... | reverse complement strand
ATGGAGAACCTGTCCGTTTCGGGGGTCACCGGGAACTGCGGGTCGGTCACCGTGCGGCCGTTCACCTTGAGGCGGCCCGATATCACCAGGTCCCTGGTCTGCGCGCGCGAAGCGGCCCCCAGTTTGGACAGCGCGCGCTCCAGCGGGACTTTCCCGAAATCTTTCGCCATGGTTAAATTATAACCCTAATTCCGCGCGCCTGCAAAGCGCCGCCGCGGCCGGAATTTAAAATCTGGACACGTTCCATTCGGATTCGTCGTCGTCGGGGCAGGCCGGCTGCACGGCGGGAACGGAGACCTTTATCACCGCCTTGCTCCGCCAGCGCCCGCTCCTGTAGTAAGCCGTCAGCAGCAGCAGCCCGGCGGACCAGGCGATGGGGATGCCCCACCAGATGCCGTCGGTGCCCAGGCGGCCCGAAAGCCAGGCGGAAACCGGGATGCGGATACCCCACAGCGCCAGTATGGTTACGAACATCGGGACCATGGAATCACCGGCCCCGCGCAGCGCCCCGGTAATAACGAACATGCTGGAGAAGACGATATAGAAGCCGCCCACGATGACCAGGTAGCGCGTGCCGATAGCGATAACGGCCGGATCGGAATTGAACATGGCGATCAGGTGCCAACTGAAGACGATGATAGCGAGCGTGGTGGCCAGCGAAATAGCGCCCGAAATGAGCAGCGCGGCCTTGAGCCCGTGTTTTACCCTGTCCATCTTGCCGGCGCCCATGTTCTGCCCCACGAAACCGGAGATGGCGGCCGAGAGGCTCATGGCCGGCATCACGGCGAAAGTGTCTACGCGCCCCGCCGCGGTAAAGGCGGCTATGGCGTTGGTGCCGAAGCCGTTCACAATGCGGGCCAGGGCCATCATGCCGACGGCCACCAGCACCTGCTGCACGCCGGCGGGCAGGCCGATAGCCAGGCTTTTCCTGAAGATCTCACGGTCGAAGACCAGACCCCTGAGGCGGAAGGTGAACACGGGATGGGTGCGGTTCAGGTAGACCACCCCCATCAGCAACGAAGCCGATTGCGCCAGCACCGTGGCCCAGGCCGAGCCGGCGATGCCCCATTTGAACACCAGCACGAACAGCAGCACCAGCGCGACGTTGAGCAGGGTCGAGATGATCAGGAAATACAGCGGGGTTTTTGAATCGCCCAGCCCGCGCAGGATAGCGCTGATGGAATTGTAGCCGAACAGGAAAAGGACGCCGCCGAACATGATGCGCAGGAAAGTGAGGGCCTGCGGCATTATTTCTTCGGGGGTTTTAAGGCCGCGCAGGATGGGTTCCGCGGCGTAAAGGCCGATGGCCGTGGCGGCCAGCGAGGCGAAGAAAAGGAAGATGTAGGAGGTATCGATGGTCCGGCGCACCCGCTCCATATCTTTGGCGCCGTAATACTGCGAGATGGAGATGGAGAACCCCATAGTGACGCCGATGATCAGCGCTATCATCAGGAACAGGATGGGAAAGCTGGCCCCCACGGCGGCCAGGGCCTGGGTGCCGATGGCCCGGCCCACTATTATGCTGTCGACGATATTATAGGATTGCTGAAAAACGTTGCCTATAAGCATCGGTACGGTGAAGTTCCAGATAAGGCGCCCTTCCGGGCCGTTGGTGAGGTCTTTCATGCTGCAGCAATATCATACAAAGTACTTCGGGCGGGGCGCAGCGGGAATTTAATGGAAAACAAGTGTCCAATGCAATATAATTAGCTATTAAGAGCCCCATATACCGACCCGGCACCTGTTCGACATGCACCGGCCGGAAAAACAGAGGAGCGCACATGCAAAATATTTTCAGCGGTAAAAAAACCATCATCGGAATGATCCATGTGGGGGCCCTGCCCGGCGCCCCGTGCTACGAGGGCAGTTTCGCCGCGGTAAGGCAGAAAGCCCTGCTGGAGGCGCGGCTCTACAAGGACGCCGGCGTAGATATGCTGGCGATAGAGAACATGCACGACGTCCCTTACCTGAACCGCACGGCCGGCCATGAAACAACCGCGGCGATGGCCGTGATCGGCCACGAGGTAAAGAACGCGGCCTGCCTGCCCTGCGGCATACAGATCCTGGCGGGGGCGAACAAACAGGCGCTGGCGGCCGCGGCGGCGGCGGGACTGGATTTTATCAGGGCCGAAGGTTTCGTTTTCGCCCACGTTGCCGACGAGGGCTCGATAAACTCCGACGCCGGCGAGCTGCTGCGCTACCGCAGGGAAATAGGCGCGGAGAAGGTGCGTGTTTTTACGGACATCAAGAAAAAGCATTCTTCCCACGCTATAACCGCGGACGTTTCCATCGCGGAAACCGCCAAAGCCGCGGAATTCTTCCTCAGCGACGGGGTGATCGTGACCGGCGCGCATACCGGGGCGGAAGCTTCGCTGGAAGAGATCCGCGCCGTGAAGGCCGCCGTCGAGATCCCGGTGCTGGTGGGGTCCGGCGTTACGCTCGATAACCTCGACAGCTACCTGGAAGCCGCCGACGCGCTGATAGTGGGCTCCTATTTCAAGACCGACGGCTACTGGCGCAGCCCGCTGGACGCCGGCCGCGTGGCGGCCTTCATGAAAAGAGCTAACGCCCTGAGGAAGTAAATGAAGATAATCGTTTTCGGCGGCTGCAATTTCGATATTACCGCGCGCCCGCTGGCCGCGGTGAGGGCCTGCACCTCCGTCGAATCGCGCGTGAATTTCAGCGCGGGGGGCGTGGGCGCCAATATCGCCGCGAACCTCGCCAGGTTCGGGTGCCGCCCCACGCTGGTAACCCCGCTGGGCGAGGACCAGTGGGGCGTCTATCTTAGAGCGAATCTGCGCCGGGCGGGCGTCGCCGCCAGGATAATACCCGCGGCGCGGACCGGGATCTACGTGGCGGCCCTGCAGCCGGACGGAGGGCTGCTCACCGGCTTCTGCGACATGCTGGCGGAAAAGGTTACGCCGCGGGATATCGACCGGCTGAACCTTAAGCTTAAAAAGTTCGACGCGGCGGTGATAGACGCCAATTTCAGCGCCGCGACGATCTCCCATATCGCCGGGCTCTGCCGGCAGGCCGGGCTCCGCTACGCCCTGGAGCCGGTCTCGGACGCGAAATCGCTGCGCCTTAAAGGAGCCCTGCGCGGCTGCGAATTCATAAAGCCGAACATGTCGGAAGCCGGGCTGCTGGCCGGGCAGGACTGTTCTACCGCGGCCCGGGCGCGGCGCTGCGCCCGCCTGCTGGCGGCCCGCGGCGCGAAGAACGTGGTGGTGTCCCTGGGCTCCGGCGGCATTCATGTGCTGGCGCCCGGCAGCGAGGCCCGTTTCAGAACGGCGAAGGTCAGGGCGGCCAACGTGACCGGGGCGGGGGACGCGCTGTTCGCCGCTTTCTATTTCGGACTGCTGAAGGGATTTTCCCCGCGGCGCTGCGCCCGCGCCGGCCTGGCGGCCGCCGCGCTGACCTGCGGCAGCGCCGCGTCGGTGAGCTCCGCGGTTACCGCCGCCATTTTTGACGGAGACTTATGAACCTTGAAAAATATCTGACGCTGGGAGACGAAGTCAGGCAGGCCAAAGACAAGGGCCGGCCGCTGGTGGCGCTGGAATCGACGATAATCAGCCACGGCATGCCCTACCCCGAGAACGTTAAGACGGCGCTGGAGGTTGAGTCGGTGGTCCGCTCGCGCGGCGCCGTGCCGGCCACGGTAGCCATCCTCGACGGGAAAATAGTTGCCGGGCTTTCCGGGGCGCAGATCGAAGAGCTGGGCAGGAAGGGGCAGGGCGTCGTAAAGGCGTCCCGCCGGGATCTGCCCGTTATTCTCGCGAAAAGGATCGCGGGAGCCACCACGGTGGCGGGCACGATGATAGTGGCGCGGCTGGCGGGCATAGAAGTTTTCGCCACCGGCGGCATAGGCGGGGCGCACCGCGGCGCGCAGCGCAGTTTCGATATTTCAGCCGATCTTACGGAGCTGGCCCGCACCGATGTCGCCGTTGTCTGCGCCGGGGTCAAGGCCATCCTCGATATCGGGCTTACCCTGGAGATCCTGGAGACGCTGGGCGTGCCGGTAATTTCCTACGGCACCGACAACTTTCCGGCCTTTTATACCAGGTCTTCAGGGTTCAAAACCGAATGCCGCTGCGACACTCCCGCCGAAATAGCCCGGGCCCTGCGCTGCAAATGGGACCTGGGGCTGGCCGGCGGCGCGGTGATAGCCAATCCCGTGCCGGCGGCAGCCGAAGCCAATCCGGCATTGAAAGAGGAAGCGATAGCGCTGGCCCTGGCCGAAGCCGATAAGCTGGGCATAGCGGGAAAAAGGGTTACCCCCTACCTGCTTGAAAAAATTGCGCTGGTTACCGGCGGCAAGTCGCTGGCGACGAATATCGCGCTGATCAAGAGCAACGCCGCCCTGGCGGCCGACATAGCCTGCAGTCTGCGGTCTTAAGCAGGAAATATGGCGCCGGCGAAAAAACCATACAAAACCTGTTTCCTGGGCGACGCCTGCCTGCTTTGGTCGATAGGCGGGACCATAGCGCTGCCGACTTCGCGAAAGCTGCTTTTTGTTTACCGGAAACTCAAAGAAGATGAACGTTTGCGCGCGCTGGGCGTGCGCGACCTGGTGCCCTCATACACCTCCCTGGCCGTCCACGCCGACGCGCTCAGCGACTGGGCGGCCATCCGCCGCATGGTGGACCGCTGTTTTGACTCGCTGCCCGGCGCGGCCGCGGAGCTGGGGCCGGCCGGCTTACGCCATGTGCTGCCGGTCTCCTACAGGGGGGAAGATCTGCCGCGGGTGGCGAAGTTCACCGGGCTGACGCAGGAAGAGATCATACGGCGGCATACGGCGCCGGAATACATGGTGGCCATGATCGGGTTCCGCCCTCATTTCCCGTATTTGATCGGGCTGGACCCCCGTCTTGCAACGCCGCGCCTGGATTCGCCCAGGGTCAAAGTGCCCGCCGGAGCTGTAGGCATAGGCGGCGAACAGACGGGCGTCTATCCGGAAGAATCGCCGGGGGGCTGGAACCTGCTGGGCACGACCGACGCCGGGCTGCTCACAACGGTACGCCCCGGAGATACGATAATTTTTAAAAGGCTGCCAGCATGATGCGCATCAATTGCGATATCGGTGAGCGCGGCCCCGGCAATGCCGGCGACATCAAGCTGATGGAAGTGATCCATATAGCCAACCTGGCTTGCGGCGGGCACGCCGGCGACGCCCGGACCATTGAGGTTTTCCGCGCGCTGGCGCAGAAGCACGGCGTAGAACTGGCGGCGCATTTATCCTATCCCGACCGGGCCAATTTCGGCCGTACCGCGATGAAGCTCTCCGGCACAGCCCTGCTGGCGGCGCTGGACGCGCAGCTGGAACTGCTGCCCGGCGTTCACCGCGTAAAGTTCCACGGCGCGCTGTACAACGAAGCCTGCCGCGACCCGGAGCTGGCCGCCGTCCTGGCCGCCTGGCTGCAGCAGGCCGGCGTCCGCGAAATACTGGCCCCGGACGACGCGGAATTAACCCGCTGCGCCCGGGCGCGCGGCATCGCCGTGCTGCGCGAAGCCTTCGCGGAACGGCGCTATAAATATGACAGGACCGGCCGGCGCCTGAGCCTGGTGAGCCGCTCCCAGCCGGACGCTTCCCTATCCGTGCTTGCGGAGGCTGCGGCCCAGGCTGAAGAAATAATCCTGAGGCAGCGCGTAAATATACAGCAGCGGGGAAAAGACCGCCCGATATGGAAAACGCTCGCCGCTGACACTATCTGCATCCACTCCGATTCCGCCATCGCCCTGGAACTTGCCCGGGCGCTGCGCAGGCTTATCGAACCTTTCCGCCTGGCCCGGCCCGGCCTGTGCGAAACTGCCGGCCTGCCCATCTACGGCAGCCAGGACCTGGCCGTAACGCCAGGCGGCGCCATGGACCAGTTTTCGCTGCGCCGCGGGAACCTGCTGTTGGGCAATCCGCCGGGGGCGGCGGCGCTGGAAATGGTTTCTCCGCCGGAAATAGAAATTCTCGCGCCGGGCAGTTTCGCGGTTACCGGGGCGCGGCGCCCGGTAAGCGTACTGTCCGGAGGTAAAACGCGCGCGGTCGTGCATGGCAGCGCACAGCGGGTGGCGGCGGGCGACCTGGTTACTTTCGGCGAGAAGGAAGACGGCCTGCGCGCCTACTTCTGCTTCCGGCCAGGCGCCGGGAGTGCGGCCGGACAAGCCGGCAAAACGGTCTCCGGTTCTGCGGTTAACGCCTGGGCTGACGCGCGGGGGCGCATCCGGGTACTGCGCGGGCCGGAATACAACTGCCTGGCGGAGCCGGAACTGTTTTTCGAGGAGCCTTGGCAAACGACGCGCCTGATGGACAGAATGGGCATGCGCCTGGACGGGAAGCACCGGCTGGGCTGCGGCCAGGTCAACATGGTGTCCGGGCCGGTGGCCGACGGTACGGTGCAGTTATCGCCGGCCGGCCCCATTATCCTGCTGCGCCACCGGGCTACAACGGGCGGCTACCCGCGCATCTTCAACGTGATCAGCGCCGATATAGACCTGCTGGCGCAATACGGCCCCGGCCGGGAAATCAGTTTTGTGGAAGTAAACCGGGCGGAGGCCCGCAAAGCCGCGCGGCAAAAAGAAAGCGTTTTAAAAAGCTGTATGAACGATTCCAGGGGAGGAAGCAATGTATAAATTTCCGTTAGGCCTGTACTGCGACGTGCGCATCGAAAAGGTGCGCGCAACCATGATCCGTTACCTGAAGGGGGAATTGCGCGAAATGCGCGAGCGGGAAACCGCCGGGGCCTTTGTGCGCGTGTACGACGGCCGGCGCTGGTATTATTCTTCGCTGACGGCCCTAGACAAAGTACAGGAGGAAATAGACCGGCTGGCGAAGCTGGCCAGGCCCGCGGAAAACATCGAAACGAACAAGGTCGTAGCGAACATGGCCGCGGGCAAAGGCAGCCCCCAAACGGTGAAAGGCAAAGATCTCCGCACGGTCCCGCTGGCGGAAAAGAACGGGTTCCTGATCTCATTTTTCCCGGGCGTGGCGGCGGAGAAAGCCATCTCCATGTGGTCGGCTTTTTACAGCGACACTTTCACCCGCAAAGAGCTCTACAATTCCAAAGGCGCCGAACTGGTTACGGAAAAGCAGCTGTGCGGCGTACGCTTTTCGATGACGTTCACGGAGAACGGCCGGACGCTGTCGGAGAGCGCGATGTGCGCCGGCGAAGAATTCTCCGCCCTGCCAGGCTTTGGAGGGGAACTGGTTAGGCATATCGCCAGGTCGCTGGAATTCCTGCGCAACTCGACGAAAGTCGCTCCCGGCAAATACACGGTAGTGCTTTCGCCGCTGGCCGCCGGAGTTTTCGCCCACGAGTCGTTCGGGCACAAAAGCGAGGCGGATTTCATGCTGGGCAGCGAAACGATGCTTAAAGAATGGAGCATCGGCAAACAGCTGGGCCCCGAATTCCTGCATATTGCCGACGAGGGCTCCCGCCCCGGCAGCGGTTATACGCCTTATGACGACGAAGGCACGCCGGCGCATAAAACCTATCTCATTAAGAACGGCAGGCTGGCCGGCCGCCTGCACAGCGCGCTGACCGCGGCCGAACTGGGTGAGCCCGCCACGGGCAACGCGCGCGCCACCAGTTTTGAATTCGAACCTATCGTGCGCATGACCACAACGTATTTTGAAGCCGGGAATATGACCAAGGAAGAGCTTTTCGCGGGCGTTAAGGACGGGCTGTTCATAGACACAATAAAACACGGCTCAGGCATGAGCACTTTCACCATCGCCCCGTCGCTGGCGTATTTCATAAAGGACGGAAAGATAGCCGGCCCGGCGCAGATCTCGGTGATCTCAGGCAGCGTCTTTGACACTTTCGGCATGATAGACGCCATCTCCGACAAGGTTGAGTTGGAGTCTTTCGTAGGGGGCGGCTGCGGCAAGATGGAGCAGTACCCGCTGCCGGTGGGTTTCGGCGGACCGTATGTGCGCGTGCGCGAAATGTCGGTGCTGTGAGGACTTTATGACGAACGAAACCTATACCCTGATAAAAGACGAAGTGTCGGTGAAGGTCTCCGCGTCTGCGCCGGAATCACTGCGCACCAAGCGGATAAAGCGCACCGGGGTGCGGCTCTACCAAGACGGCTATATCGGAATTTCCGGCTTCATGGGAGAAGAAGGGGGGGCGGAAGCCGCAAAAAGGGCGCTGGCCGCGCTGGGATACAAGATCCCTTACCCCTGCCAGCCTTCCGGCGGCCTGAAGCGTTCGGCAAGGACCGGGGGCCAGCCGTTCACGCCGGAAGCGCTCGAGGCTGAAGTAACGGCGATCCTGGCCGTACTGACCCGGGATTTTCCGCAGTTCGTGTTTTCGTCGCCCTTCATCACCTCAGGCACCTATACGACAGCGCTTAAAAATGACGCGGGACTGGACCTGTTCTCCGCCATTTCCCGGCATGAATTCGTCTTTCTTTACAAGCTCGCCACCTCGTCAAGCATTATGGACGGCGCGTTCGCCTACAGCGGGGAGAAGTACGACCGGCAGCTTTTCCTTTCTTATGCCGCCGAGGTGCTGGGCGCGTATCTGCGCGAAGTCCCGCTGCCGGCTGAAGGCCGGCTGCCGGTGTTCTTCGAGGATTCAGAGGCCTTAGTTACCCAGATATTCGCGCGGGAACTGGACGGCATGACTTTCGGCGCGGGCGGTTCGCTGTTCTCCGGGAAAGCCGGGCGGAAGCTTTTCGCCGAAGGGCTGACGCTGTACAACAGCCGGCCGCCCGACCAGCTGCCTTTCTTCGACGCCGAGGGAGTTTGCGCCGACGGCTTTAACTATGTAGAGAACGGCGTGCTGCGCGCGCCCTACGCGGACAAGAAGACCGCCCTCAAATTCGGCGGCGCCTCCAGCGGCAGCGCCGGCGCGGAGTATGACGGCACGCCGACGACCTCTCCCGGGGCTATGCGTATACGGAGCCAGGCCCGGACCTTGAAGGAGATGATGGGCGGCCAGCCCGCCGTTTTCGTCGCCATGGCCAGCGGAGGGGATTTCACCAGCGAAGGCGGCTTCGGCACGCCGGCGCAAGTGGCTTTCCTGCTGCAGGACGGGAAACTGGCGGGCAGGCTGCCCCAGCTGCAGCTGTCCTCCGGCGTATACGAGATGTACGGAAAGGATTTTCTGGGCGTTTCCAGCGACCGGATAATGCCGCTCTCGGACAACCGCTGGCTGGGTTTCATGCTTGACGTCCGCAAGATGTAAGAGGGGGACCGGCAACAAACATAAAGGAAGGTGCCCGTATGACCGAAGAAAACAACCCTGCGCAGCCGGCATTGCCCGGAGAACCGGAGCAAGCCCCGGCACAGCCGGCTTCGCCGGTAACACCGGAACAGAGCCAGGAGCGGCCGAAACTGCTCACGGTCTTATGCCTTATCGGGTTTTCCGGCGCGGTGATGGGCGTGCCGCTCATCTTTTCGGATTTCGCCGCGCAGGTAGGCGCCTGGTACCCGCCTTTTATCGCCCTTTCCATAATTGCGTCCACCGTCTGCGTGGCCGGCATCTGGAAAATGCGGCGCTGGGCGGTATATATGTACGCCGGCGTTGTAGCGGTGAACCAGGCGGTGATGCTGGGCATGGGCGTATGGCAGTTCGCGAATTTGCTGGTCCCGGTTATTTTCCTGGGGCTGGTCCTCACTCAGCTGCGCAAAATGCGCTGAACTGGCCGGCGCCGGAGTATTTTTATAAAGTATGCTCATGTCTCCTGTTATCAAAGCGGCCGGGCTCCGCAAATATTACGACGACCTGTGCGCCGTTAACGGCATTGATTTCGAGATAAACCGGGGGGAATGCTTCGGCCTGCTGGGCCCCAACGGCGCCGGCAAGACCACCACGGTAAAAATGCTCACCTGCGCCCTGCCGCTGAGCGGCGGCGACATTACCGTAGAGGGGATGAGCGTGAATACGGACCCGCGCGGCATAAAGTACATACTCGGAGTATGCCCGCAGGAGATCACATTGGACCCGGATTTTTCCGTAATGAAAAATCTGATGGTGTATTCCCGCTATTTCGACATCCCGCACGACACAGCGAAAAAGCGGGCCGAAGACCTGATAGCCAGGTTTCACCTGCACGATAAACTGGAGCGCCCGATAGAAGACTTGTCCGGCGGACTCAAGAAAAGGCTGCTGCTGGCCCGGGCGCTCATCAACCAGCCCAGGGTGCTGGTGCTAGACGAGCCCACCACCGGCCTGGACCCGCAGAGCCGCCGCCAGATCTGGGAAGAAGTGCGCACGATGAAGAGCAACGGCCTGACCACGCTGCTGACCACGCATTACATTGAAGAAGCCGAACTGCTGTGCGACCGCCTGGTAATAATCGACGCCGGGGTAATTATAGAGCAGGGGACGCCGGCCGGGCTTATCACAAAACACCTTGAAGGAAAAGGCAGCCTGGAAGACGTATTTCTGAAACTGACCGGGAAGCATTTGCGCGATGAATAATTCCCTTTTAAAGAACCTCTCCTACCGCGCCTGGCACATGTGGCGGCGCAACATCGACGTGTCGCTGGTGACCTGGAAGACCAATGTACTGCCGCCGCTGCTGGAGCCGGTGCTCTATATCCTGGCCTTCGGCATAGGCCTGGGCGCCTATGTGCAGACCATCACCTTCGACGGCGGAACCTGCAGCTACATCGCTTTCATGGCCCCCGGCATGGTAGCAGTGGGGATAATGTTCCATTCCACGTTCGACACCATGTACGGCGCCTTCGTGCGCCTGCGCTACCAGAAGACCTTTGACGCCATAATCACCACGCCGTTGTCGGCCGAAGATATCCTGGCCGGCGAGATACTTTCCGGCGCCACCAAGGGGGTTTTCGCCGGGGCGGCCATCCTGCTGATGATCAGCCTGTTCGGT
>Ga0116170_10005899_pt1 | contig 10839 bp, 10 predicted proteins | sample AD_JPNHW1_MetaG_FD_89797 | JGI IMG/M metagenome (GOLD analysis project Ga0116170, IMG submission 89797) | Active sludge microbial communities of municipal wastewater-treating anaerobic digesters from Japan - AD_JPNHW1_MetaG | ecosystem: Engineered > Bioreactor > Anaerobic > Digestate | place... | reverse complement strand
CCTGTTATTTAAAATAAATTTCATGTTACTGAATATTATCCAATCAGTCCATTTTCATTAAAATTTCGATCACTATGTTAGCCTGCATGTTTGCCACAATCCCCACCCGTGGAGCTAAAACAGGAGTGTCGTCGGAGACCTCTGAAGATTCATCACCGCAGACATAAAGAGTATTATCTATCTTTCTGCATCCAAGGTTTCCTGTTTTTCCCCAGCCGGCCAGCCCTGATCCTATGATGAGAGGAACATCAGCCATCCTGTTATTGACTGTTTCAATAAGCATCTCTTTCATTTCGCTGCTGTCGAAAGCTTCAACAATAACATGGCAGCCTGAAAAGACTTCAGGTATATTGTACCTGTCAAGTTTTTTCTGATGAATAATTACAGAAACAGCCGGATTCACACGGAATATATTTTCTTTTAATGCCACCGTTTTCATCATCCCTATCTGATCGGTGAAATAGTATTGCCTGCTGAGGTTCGATTCTTCAATAATATCAAAATCAGATAGCACAATTGTTCCTATTCCGCTTCGTGCAAGGGCTACAGCACAGTTTGAGCCCAGACCGCCTGCTCCGGCTATTCCTACCCTGTATTTTCCAAGGTGAGATCGTATTTCAGAAAGATTCATTTTCAGAAAAGTTCTGATTATAAAGATACTTGCAATTACAAATTTATCCATTATTATCAATTAGCAGCTCATAGTAAATTGATTATTGTCATATTAAAACTCATCATAATATAATATCTTTGAGTTAGCAGTTGTTCCCGGAGGTATATTCTTAAATATAAAGTATATGGACCTTAAATCAATAAAAGAGCAGCATGTGCTCCTTAAGAAATGGGACTATAAGTGGACTCCGCTTGATAAGGGTTATACTGACAAGGTTCTTTACATCAATGTTGGCACAGAAGAAATAAAAGAAAAGGAGGTTCCTCCGGTTATGAAGGAAAAATTCATAGGAGGGAAGGGTTATGGTCTGAGGCTTCTGTGGGATGCCACAAAACCTGAAACAAAATGGAACGATCCTGAAAACGAAATAATTATCTCTTCGGGCCCGATTGGAGGAATAACCCAGTATTCCGGGACTGGTAAATCGTTGGTAGTAAGCCTCTCACCCCAGACCGATTCGGTGATGGATAGTAATGTCGGAGGTTTTTTCGGGCCCTTTCTGAAATTCTCCGGATTTGATGCCCTTGAAATTCAGGGCAAAGCCCAAAAGGATGTTTTAGTTTTTATTGACGGTATTAACCATACGGTAGAAATATATGATGCGCCGGCAGAATCTGTTGACAGCCATCTGCTGACGGAACAGCTTACCGGGATATTTGCTGACAATGAGAGTGAAAAAAAGTTGATAGGGATTGTCTCAACAGGATCTGCTGCAGAACACTCGCTGATAGGGATGCTAAACTTCAGTTTTTATGACCCTAAACGTAAAAAGGTGCGTCTGAAACAGGCCGGAAGGGGTGGCATAGGTACGGTGTTCCGTGATAAAAAAATAAAAGCTCTTGTATGTAAAATTCCCGGAGTGAAGGGAAACCTTAATAATGTTGTTGATCTGGAGGCTATTACGGAAAGGGGCAGGCGCTTCAACAAAGAGATGCGTGAGCTTGACGACAAGCAGTGTCAGATGAGGCAGACAGGTACCGCACACCTTATGGAGATAATGAATGATCATGATCTTCTTCCTGTGATGAACTATAAATTCGGCAGCCATAAAGATGCTTATAAGATCGATTCATCAGTGTGGAAAAAGAGTTTCACTCAGAACGTCAATGATGGCTGCTGGATAGGTTGCAACATGTCGTGCGCCAAAGGTGTTGATGACTTCGAACTAAAAACGGGCCCTTACAAAGGACAAAAAGTAATTGTCGACGGCCCTGAATACGAAAATGCAGCAGGTCTTGGTTCCAATTGCGGGATATTTGATCCGGAATATATTATAGAGACAAATTTCTATTGCGATACTTACGGAATATGTACTATTACCTGGAGCACACTCACGGCATTTGTCATGGAGTGTTATCAGAACGGAATCCTGAACAGGGAGAGAACCGGCGGACTTGAACTTAATTTTGGCAATTCCGGGGCTGCACTCGATATGTTACATCAGCTTGCCAGGGGTGAAGGATTTGGGATGATTGCCGGAACAGGGATCCGCAAAATGAAAGAACTGTTTGTCAGGAACGGGTGGGGCGAAGAAGGATTTCTTAATGATATCGGGATGGAGACCAAGGGACTTGAATATTCCCAGTATATGCCAAAGGAGTCTTTGGCACAGCAGGGTGGTTTTGCCCTGACCAATAAAGGTCCGCAGCACGATGAGGCATGGCTTATCTTCATGGATATGGTTAACAATCAGATACCGACATTTGAGAACAAGGCTGAGGCTCTTCATTATTTCCCGATGTTCAGAACATGGTTCGGACTGGTGGGCTTATGCAAACTTCCATGGAACGATGTTGAACCCGAAAACAACGCACAAACTGACGAACCGGCCAAAGTACCTGAACATGTTGATAATTATATAACTATATATAAGGCGGTTACCGGACGTGAATTCGACAGGAAGAGGCTGATAGAAGACTCGGAAAGGGTATATAATTTTCAGAGGGTATTTAATCTCCGGAGAGGTTTCGGTACACGTATCCATGACAGACAACCCTATCGGGCTGCAGGCCCGGTAACAAAAGAAGAATATGAATCGCGCGCGGAACGTTACGACAAACAGCTTAAGGAAAAGATAGGATTTGATCCTGCAGGAAAGACAACGGAAGAAAAAATGAAGGTCCTGAGAAAATACAGGGAAGAGCAGTTTGAATTACTTAAAGACGCTGTATATAAGCGTCGCGGATGGAATTCCAACGGGGTTCCTGCCATTGACTTTCTGAAACGTATCGGAATGGATTTGCCGGAGGTTATCGAAGTTGTAAAAGACTACCAGTAATTATTGATTGAAAAGCAATTCCTTAAAGTATTTTTAAAAATATTATTTGATTATCATAAAGCCCGTTGTCTGTTTTTTCAACGATTTGAAACCCGGAGCAAAATGAAAAATATCATCTTTCTTCAAATACTCTTCCTCTTCCTTGTGTACGGATGCGGTAATCTGCACCCCGGTAAACAGAAAGAGGTAATAATATTTCATGCCGGCAGCCTTTCGGTCCCTTTTAAACAACTGAAGGATAACTACGAAAAGATGCATCCGGGCACTAAAATACTGCTTGAACCTGCAGGCAGTCTTGTCTGTGCAAGAAAGGTAACAGAGTTGAAAAAACCATGCGACATTGTGGCTTCAGCCGACTATTTTGTGATTAATGAAATGCTTATCCCCGATTATGCAAGATGGAGCATCCGGTTTTCTACAAATGAGATAGTTATTGCTTTTCATGAAAAATCGAGATACTCTTCAGAAATAAACTCAACGAACTGGACTGATATTCTTTTACGGGATGATGTGATATTTTCACGTTCTGATCCGGGGTCGGACCCTTGTGGCTACAGGACCGTGTTTGCTTTTATGCTCGCTGAGAAGTATTATAAAAAAGAGGGATTAGCTGATAAACTGATATCAAAGAATATAGATTACATCAGGCCGAAAGAGGTGGACCTGATAGCCCTTATCGAATCGGATGCCATTGATTATATGTTTCAGTATAAATCAGTTGCAATTCAGCATGGGTTGGACTATATTGAATTGCCTGATGAAATTAACCTTTCTGATCCCTCGAAAGAAGATATGTATAATTCGGTTTCTCTTGATGTTACGGGGAATAAACCGGGAACAAAAATGAAAGTTACAGGCGACTATATAAACTATAGCCTGACTGTACTTGATAATGCACCTCAAAAGGAGGAAGCTGTTGATTTTGTCTGCTACATGCTGGGCAGGGAGGGACTTGAAATTTTCAGGAAGAATGGACAGGATCCCATTATCCCTCTTTTGATTGATAAACCGGATAAGCTTCCATTAAAGTTATTACGGACAGTGACCGGAATTAAAACGAACTAATCTTATCATGGACAGGAATGGACCTTTCAGATGGATTCTGTTGATTTTCTCCTCACTTATTCTCCTTTTTCTTGTTGCCCCTCTTCTTGGGATGTTCATGAAAACCGGGATGAGAGAATTCTTTGAGACTACAGGCGATAAAGAGGTCCGTGAAAGCATATGGCTTACAGTATGGGTATCGTTTACCGCAACTTTTATCTTTGCAATAGCTGCAGTGCCTTTTGCGTGGCTGCTTGCCCGGAAATCTTCCCCTCTGAAAAAAGTAATTCACGGGATAATAGATCTGCCCATCGTACTGCCTCACACCGCAGCCGGTATTGCCCTTCTCGGATTTATCTCACGCGATTCCCTTCTGGGGAAGGCAGCATCTTCATTCGGGCTAAACCTGGTTAACAATCCGGGCGGTATTGCCCTGGCAATGGCATTAGTAAGCCTTCCGTTCCTTATAAATTCCGCACGTGACGGTTTTGCTTCGGTACCTGAACGACTCGAGAAAGCTGCACTGAACCTTGGAGCAAGTCCGGCACGGGTCTTTTTTACAATATCTTTTCCTCTGGCCTGGCGGAGTATAGTAACCGGATTTGTGATGATGTTTGCACGCGGAATGAGCGAGTTTGGCGCTGTTGTCATAATAGCATATCACCCAATGGTTGCCCCGGTGCTCATATTTGACCGGTTCAACTCATTCGGATTATCATATGCCCGCCCCGCAGCGGTCCTGTTTATCATTGTTGCCCTGGTGGTGTTTACCATACTGAGACTTTTGTCAGAACCGGGGAAAAAAGCTGTTGTCAAAAATGAATATGCTGATTCTTAAAAATATATCAAAAAGACTGGACGGATTTAGCCTGACCGATATTAACATTAATATACCGGAAGGAACATATTATATTCTTTTAGGAAGATCCGGTTCCGGGAAGACACAGCTGCTGGAGCTTATCGCAGGATTAAACAGACCTGATTCAGGTGAGTTATGGCTGAACGGTGAAAATATTACAGGGAAGAAAATCCAGGACAGAAACATAGGTCTTGTCTTTCAGGATTTTGCAATCTTCCCTAATATGACTGTTTCCGGAAACATTGCCTATTCAATAAACTCAGGTAAAGTAAACAGAGAACAGGTTAACGAGCGGGTCAGAAATGTTGCTTCGGAACTTAATATTACTCATCTTCTTGGGAGAAGTACTCATCACCTTTCAGCCGGAGAACTACAGAGGGTGGCTCTTGCACGTACTCTCATAAGATCTCCCAGGCTGCTTCTTCTGGATGAGCCGATGGCTTCAATTGATGCAAGCCTGAAGGATGATGTTAAAAGGTTGCTGCGCCGTCTGAAAAGCAGGGGGCTGACAATAATTCATGTTACGCATGACTACAGGGAAGCAATGAGCCTTGCAAGCAGGGTGGGAGTGATACATAATGGTAGGATAATACAGGAAGGAGAACCCGGTGAAGTTTTCAGAAATCCGGTTAACAAATTTGTTGCAAGATATTCTGGTGTAAAGAATTTTTTTGAAGTAAAATTCAGAAAGGAGAACGGCGAATGGAAAGCTGTCGGAAACAATGGGATGATTTTTCATCTGCCCGGTAATTCATATCCGTCTCAGGGAGTGTTGATTATAAGAAGCGAGGATATTACGATATGGAACACAAATCCTCCTTTGCAAACGGATAATTGTCTCAGAGGTGTTGTCAGAGAAATACTGCCATCTGATTCAGGGATGGAAATTGTGGTTAATGCAGGGAATGATTTTTATTTAGATGTTTCTTCTGAAATGTTTAAAAGACAGCCCTTAAGTGGGCTTTCAGAGGTCTGGATCACTTTCCCGGGGAAAGCTGTTGTTACATTGAAGGAGGAGTAGTAAAAGAAGTAAAAGAATAAAAAGAAGAACTTACACAGAGGACCACAGAGGAGACACCGAGCGACACAGAGAGCCACAGAGGAAATATATAGGAGCACAGAGGAGACACAGAGGACCACAGAGAAGAAAGAGGATATAAAGAGGGCACAGAGGATAAACAGATGACTACAGAGAACATAAAAGAGGTAAAGAGGATGCATAAGAGGGGAACAATTATAAGAAAAAATTAAGATGATGAAGATGATAGAATTTCAGGAAGCCCTGGATATTGTGATGAATTCCGCTTTCACCATGGGCACAGAAACAGTCTCTTTTATTGATTCATCAGGCAGGATATTGGCTGAGGACATCAAAAGTGATATGGACCTTCCGCCTTTCAACAAGTCAACTGTTGATGGATTTGCCTGCAGAAAAACAGACCTGGGGGGCGAGATGGAGATAGTCGAAACGATTCCGGCAGGGAAATATCCTAAAAGGCCGGTTTTCGGAAATCAGTGTTCAAGGATAATGACGGGAGCTGCTGTACCAGATGGAGCAGATATGGTGTTCATGGTTGAGGACTCGGATATCCTGCCGTCGGGGAATGTCAGATGTACAGCTCCATTCACAAAAGAAAATATCTCTTTGATGGGAGAAGATATAAAAAACGGCGCTATTGTTCTGAGAAAGGGAAAAATAATACAACCACAGGATATTGCAGTAATGGCTGCAGTCGGTTGTACTTCTGTGGTTGTCAGCAAGATGCCTGAAATTGCCATAATAAGTTCGGGCGATGAACTGGTTGAACCTTTCGAAAAACCTGATATCTGCCAGATACGGAATATAAATTCTTACGGGCTTCTGGCGCAGGTAAAACGATCAGGTGCAATCGGGAAATATTATGGTATTGCATGTGATCATGAAGAGGATACCTTTAGTCTTCTTGACCTTGCAATATCGGCAAGTGATATCGTACTTATTTCAGGGGGAGTGTCAATGGGAGATTTCGATTTTATTCCTGCCGTCATGGAAAGGGCAGGAGTTGAAATCCTTTTCCCGGGAGTGAATGTTCAACCCGGTAAACCTACAACTTTTGGCACCCATAAAAAAGCACTTGTTTTTGGTCTGCCCGGTAATCCGGTCTCATCTTTTATTCAGTTTGAACTGATGGTCCGGCCTCTTATTTATAAAATGATGGGTTACAATTGGAATCCTCTAACAATAAATCTTCCGGTTAAGGAGACTTTTACAAGAAGATCCTCCGGCCGTATGGCTTTGCTGCCTGTAAAAATTTCAGAAGAGGGATATGTATACCCGGTTGAATATCATGGATCTGCACATATATCAGCTTTAACAGTGGCCGATGGAATAATCTCCGTCCCGCCAGGTAAAAAGACAATTGAGAAAGGGGAAATAGTAAGTGTTCGACAGTTTTAAAAGAGATATTAATTATCTTCGGATTTCGGTCACCGACAGGTGTAATCTGAGGTGTGTTTATTGTATGCCGGAAACGGGTATTCACATGCTCCGTCATGAAGATATTCTGTCATTTGATGAGATTGTTAACTTCACAAAAACAGCAGTGGCAAACGGGGTATCGAAAGTAAGGATCACAGGAGGAGAACCTCTTGTCAGAAAAGGAATAACGACCCTGGTAAAAATGATATCAGAAATAGAAGGCATCAATGATCTTTCGATGACCACAAACGGCACTCTTCTGGACCTGTATGCACATGATCTTAAGGTATCGGGTCTGCACAGGGTAAATATAAGTCTCGATACTGTTGACCCCGGCAGGTATTCAACTATTACCCGTACCGGAAATATTGACGATGTTTTTAGAGGTATTGATAATGCAATAAGTGAGGGGCTTTTTCCTGTCAAAATAAACTGTGTAATAAAAGAATCAAAGAATGAAAAAGATGCTGTTGCTGTAGCTGATTTTTGTAAAGATAAAAACCTGGAGATAAGATATATACGTCAAATGGATCTCCTGACAGGCCATTTCTCAGCAGTTGATGGGGGCACCGGCGGGCTCTGCTCACATTGCAACAGGTTAAGGCTTACTGCTGACGGGAAACTTAAGCCATGTCTTTTCAGTAATATTGAATTTGACGTCAGGGAACTTGGTTACAAAAATGCTTTTAAGATGGCAGTAGATTGTAAACCCGGAGCAGGATCAAAAAACGAAACAGGTGCATTTTACAATATAGGAGGATAAAAGTTTATGAAAAAGCTGACACATACCGACAGTAATGGGAAAGCTGTCATGATTGATGTAGGTGGAAAGGACATACAGCTCAGAATTGCCAGGGCAAGCGGGCATATTTCCATGGCTGAAGAAACCATTAACCTTATTAATGAAAATCTGCTTAAGAAAGGAGACGTTCTTACTGCAGCTCAACTGTCAGGTATAAGTGCTGCTAAGCAGACTTCCGGCCTTATCCCGTTATGTCATAATATTGTTCTTGACAAAGTAAAAGTCGATACCATTATGGATGACTCCGGGGTGAGAGTTGACAGTGAAGTCAGTTGCAACGGCAGGACGGGTGTTGAAATGGAAGCATTGACAGCTGTCAGTGTATCGCTTCTTACAATATACGATATGTGCAAAGCAGCAGACAAAAACATGGTTATTGATTATATACGCCTGGTTGAAAAAATTAAGAAATGAACATTCCCGGTAAATTTGAGGTACTGATAATTACTCTCAGCGACAGGGCTTATAAAGGAGAGTACAGGGATCTGAGCGGTCCCAGAATAAAAGAGGACCTGTCTTCGTTTTTCTTTTTAAATGACTGGGACTTTCAAATCAGTTCCACTATCATTCCTGACGATGCTGATGCCCTGAGTGGAATACTGAGAAGTTCAGTGGATAAATACAACATCATCATAACTACCGGGGGAACAGGCATCGGTCCCCGCGATATTACGGTTGAAACAGTTATTCCTTTTCTGTCAAAAGAGATTCCGGGGATAATGGAATTCATCCGTTTGAAATATGGTGCTGAAAATCCAAATGCCCTGTTGAGCAGGGGAGTGGCAGGAATTATGGGAAAATCACTTGTTTATACACTTCCCGGATCTGTCAGGGCTGTCGGGGAATACATGACTGAGATATTAAAGACCCTGAAGCATATTATCTATATGCAGTACGGGATCGATACCCACACACCACATCAGTAGGCAATATTGTTAAGGGTGTTGAAGACAGCAGAACCTATGACCCTGTCGTAACGATCGCGGGGATTTTTGTAGTAAACCAAAACAACGTAGTCATTTTCAGTCTCATAATGACTGCCTTCGAATACTGTAGCAACAGCATCTGAGGAACCATCTTTCTGAAAGACATATTCATAATTATACCACCCCTGTTTCAGAAGCATGGTGCATTCATATTCCCCTCTTTCATTATTGTAAGTCATAAGGTTATTTTTATCCAGATTCCAATTATTCAAATTTCCTGATACGTACATTTTTCCTCCTGAAACCATCTGACGGGAAGGGAGCGTAAAATAAACATATACATAATCAGCATCAAGGTCGAAGTTTTTACCGTCTTCCACAGCAACATAATATTTCCCGTTAAAATCCTGCCAATAGTAATATGGTTTGAATTCACGATCTTCAGAGGGTTTTAGATAAAAATTGTAAAAAGGGGCAGCATAGTCTATCCTGCTTACGTATTCAGTCTGGTACTTTATGCTTTTAGTATCGAAATACCTGAACTCATTTCCACCCCGGAAGATATTCCTGTCTGATAATGAATTGAACTGAAGTTCATTATTCCCTGTAAAATCTGGTTTAAGATTTCTTTTTGCATTGTCCCATCTTCCATTCTGAAGGACAAAAGCGTTAATATCCCTGTATGTATCATTGATATCAATACCTGAGTAATTAACAGTAAAATCGATTTGCTGGAGAGCATTATTGTCAACAGTAGCCTGCGGACGATGAGCCTTAATGTCAATAGCAGCAGCATCTTCCGTAATGATGAATCTTTGTGTTAAAACCGGTTCCTCAGGTTTGCCGGCAGGATAAACCGTAATAATATAATTGCCTGAAAGTTTAAGCTTCACTATGTCGTTGGGAAAACTGAGTTTATAATGGAAGTAACTTACGGTTGTGTTGAAAGAGGCTTCGTAGTCTTCAACAGGATTTTCAGGGAACCCGTCGAGATAGTCGCCCTGGAATATATCTGATTTTTTCCAGTCTTTGCTGCAATGAGAAAAAGTATAGTAGTATGTTTCAGGCTGGTCCCCAAGCTGGTCAAATTGCAGGATTAACCTGTCATCACTGTTCAGTTTCATTATAGGATATGAAAGATTCCACCCGTCTCTGTACAGCTGAACCGTTTTAATATTATAATTATAGATATGATTTGAGCAAAGGACAGAATCGGGATAGTCTTGCTGGCCCTGCAATAAAAGAGAGCTTACTGAAAAAGCAATGATGAATAGAATTTTCATGAAATTAAAATATTATCCGTTTTAAAACTATAAAAATAAATATTTATTTCTATTTAATAGCTGGCATGCCCACTCATCCATTACGTACATTTAAAGTCTGAAAACAAAACAGTTAAAATAGTTTGAACCAACACAAATATTATTTAAGATTGCAGTTAATTATAATCATGAATGAAAAATATCATAACAATATGAACAACAAATTATTAATAATAGCACTTTCTGTAGCTGCAATATTTCCTTCATGCACAAGCAGGAAACCTGTCATAGAAAATTTCTCAGGTTTTATACAGGGAACCACTTATAGTGTTGTTTTTGACAACAGAAAGAAACTTGATTTGGTTAAGACCAAAACAGATGTGGAAAATATTCTCCATGCTTTTGATTTGTCGTTGTCTATCTATGATGATTCATCGATTATTTCGAGGGTAAACCGGAATGAAGATGTGACAGTTGATTCTTATTTCACTGAGGTTTTCAATAAATCGGCCATTATCTCAGAGATGACCGGGGGTG
>Ga0116170_10005898_pt1 | contig 10841 bp, 4 predicted proteins | sample AD_JPNHW1_MetaG_FD_89797 | JGI IMG/M metagenome (GOLD analysis project Ga0116170, IMG submission 89797) | Active sludge microbial communities of municipal wastewater-treating anaerobic digesters from Japan - AD_JPNHW1_MetaG | ecosystem: Engineered > Bioreactor > Anaerobic > Digestate | place... | reverse complement strand
CGCGAGGAAAAGGGACGCCTGCCGCAGAAGGTTCTCTGGCTCGTCGGCCCCGAGGGCGACTTCACGCCCGCCGAGATGAGCATCTCCAAGAACACCGGGTTCGAGCCCATCACCCTCGGGCCCCTCGTCCTGCGCTGCGAGACCGCCGCCGTCTACGCCCTGAGCATCCTCAGCTACGAGCTGCAGAATAGCTGAGCCGGTCCTGCCGCGAGCACGACGCCCCTGCGCTTCCCGCGTCAGGGGCGTCTTCGTTTCCGGGACCGCGACGTCCAGCGTTTGCCCTGCCGCAACTCTGTCACCAGTGCGTCGACACCATACACCTTGCGCAACGCCTCGAGGATGCCGCGCGAATCGACCGAGACCGAGCGAGACTCCTTCTCGATCGCCGCGATGGCTGTGCGCCGCACAGCAGAAACGAACCAGCGGAATGATCTCATGCGGCCGATCCGAGCCGATCGCCGCCGCGAGCCGGAATCGGGCGCCGCGACGGCGCGTTCAAGGCATATGCGGCGGGGTCCAGCGGTAGACCATGACTTTCCCGGCGCCGTTCTCCTCGGCCATGATGATCTTCTCGCCGTTCGCGCGGGTGGCGACGTTGATTGCGCACCGGAGATCGGTCGCGCCGCTGTAGCGGCCGGTCTCGTCGCCGGGCACGATCCAGCCGACCTTGTGGCCGTCGCGCGCATCGTAGACGGTGATCTCGCCGCGGACGCGCGCATCGAGCCCCCGGTCGACGTACATGACATAGACGTAGTCCTCGTCGGCGGTGAACGCCGTCGGCAGGGTCATCCCGGCGGTGTTGGTGTCGAGCTTGGGTTCGCTGATGCCGAGGTCGTTCGCGCCCAGGACCAGGGCCCAGCCCCGGGTCGGCTGGGCGGCGGTTGTGAAGTGGTCGTAGCGATAGAGCGCCTGGGTGTAGTACCGGCTGGCGGTGGCCATGAGGTACATGGTGTCGGTGGCGGCGACATATTTGAGCCGGCACGCCGCGCTGCTGTACTCAGGATACGGAACGGTGTAGAACCGCATCTGCGCCGGACTGAAGGCGGGCACACCGTGGGCGTCCGCCTGGCCGAACGGGATGCAGAGGATGCCGCCCTGCGCCGGGCTGGCCATGTGCGCACCCTCGCCGCCGATGAAGATGTTGCCGCTGGCGTCCACATCGAGGCCGTACTCGATCGGTCCGCCGAGTTGGAACTCGTGGAACTCGCCAGCCTGCGGATGACCGTCGCCGTTGTCGTCGCGCCACATCCAGCGCCGGCATTTGTTCGCGTCGACGGTGGGGAACGGCACCCAGCTCGGCCGGAGGCTCTGCAGGAACGGATTCTCGTTCTCCCCGTTCCATGTGTTGCAGATGAACGCCGCCGGGATCGCGATCTCGCTGTTTTCCTCGAAGCGGAAAACGGCGACGAAACTGCAGTACATGTCCGTCAGATACAGGTACCGCCGCCCCCCGATCACGCGCACCATGGGAAATTCCATGGCCCACTGCAGCCGCGGATCATCCGGGAAACGGAACGGATCGAGCGTCACCGCCGAATGGGTCCAGCTCTGCCCGGGCGGTTTCGTGTAGTCCATCGCATAGGTCTTGGCGTTGAGGTAGATCGCCTGCCCGTCGCTGCCCGGCAGCGCATCACCGGAGTCGGTGAACGTGCCCATCGATTTCCAGCGCAGCGTCCCGGAGGCATCGAAGCACCGGATGTCGGTCCCGCCCATCATCTCCATGCTCATGCCCACGCAGCCGAGGTAAGTGTTGCCCTGCGTGTCGTGGGCCACGGCCCGCGGGCCCCAGAAGCGCTTGTCGCCGGTCCGGCCTGACACCGGACCGGCAAACACGCCGCCGGTCTCGCCGAACGTCCCGACCTGCCGCGGAGCACCCGTGCCACTCACGTCGAAGATCTTGAAGTTCTGGTCCGGCCCGTTGTCAGCGACCCACAGCCGCCCGTCCGTCGCGAAATCAACCGCGGTCGGGTCCACCACGGTGGTGATCCGGCGACCGTCGCTGAGCGAGATGAACGGCGCCCCCGCCGCGGGATAGGTTGGCGGCGGCTCCAGTTTGAAGAAAAACGCGCGCCCGTAGAAATTCTCCACCACCGCCGTCAGCCCGGCGGCCGAGGTCGAGCGCCGGGAGTCGAACGGCGCATCGGTGGACGAGGGCGGAGTGTTCGGGTCGGTAGGCGGATAACGCATCCAGAATCCCTTGCCGACACGCGCGCCGCCGCCCGTGCCGCCGCGATAGACGGCCCCGGGGTTGACGACCCGGGTGGCGCCGGCGGTCCCGTCCGGGATGGCCACGCCGTGGTTGAACAGGCCGGTCTCGTCATAATCGGTCAGCGTCATCACGTAGGGACCGTGCTGTTGGAAGTAGTACCAGCCGTCGACCACGACGAGATCGGTGAAGAAGTTGCCCGCGTTGCCGTTGAAGAGTTCGGCCGTCGTCCCCGTCGGTACATCGCCATGGCGCCCGCCCGAGTTCGCCACCCAGTGATTCTCGGCGGTGAGCGGGAACGGCGTGGGATCGCCGGCGAGCTTCACGCGGTAGAACTTCCGCGGTCCGCTCGCTGCGAGATCGACGAGCGTGCGCCGGCCGTCGGTGTCGACCGGGGTGCTCACCGTCGTGAGCGTCTGCCAGTTGCCCGCGGCGAGATTCGTGCAGTACTCGGGCGTGTACGTGCGACCCGCGTAAATCGGCCCGAAGGTGAAACTGAGTTGGTCGGGATGCCCCGCGACGGGCGCGAATTGCAGGTCGAAGTAAGGCGGCGCCGCGTGCGGCGTGCCGGCGGCAAGCGTCCCGGGCCATGCCGGCAGGTGCAGGATCGCCGCCACGACGAGCGCCGCGAGTGGCCGAGTTGCGGGTCTTTGCATAGGCGTAGATCGAGGCGATTGCTAGGGTGCGGTCACGCGCACGCGAAGGAACTGCCGAGCCTTGGCGGCGGTGGTTGCGGTGCTGCGGAAAGTCACGGTCTCGTAGAGCCCGGTGGCGTCGGGCACCGCCGCGCCGACCTGGACGATGTCCGCGGTCGCGCTGCTCCAAGTGGCGAGGTCGCTCGAAATCTCCGCCGTCACATCCACGCCCACGGCGCGGCGGAAGGTCAACGCGAGGTACTGGTCGCCTCCGTCGGTCACGACCGCCGGCGCCGGCGCCGGCTCGGCGAGGTCCGGCGCGCGGCCCAAACCATATTCGAGGATGTTGTCCAGGCCATCGCCATCGGGATCAGCCATCGGCGCCGTCTGGGCCGTGGTCCCGCCGGGGAAATAGCCGGCGATCCAATCGGCGAACACCGGCGCGCCCACGCGCGCGAGCTCGATCCAGTTGAGATCGAAGTTGCCGGTGTTGCAGTAGACCTCGAGCAGGTCGGTGCCGGCGGCGAGCTGGACATTCGCCAGGTCGACATTCGTGAAGGAAAGCCAGTCCGCCGTGGCGGGCACCGTCACCGGGCCGGCCACCGTCGCCCCTTTCCACCGCAGCGACACCGCGTCGTGCGCCGTCGCGCCCGTGCCGTTGGCGACCCGCAACCGGAGAGCGTAGCATCCGCTCGCCGGCACGGTCACGGTGTAACGCAACCACTCGTCCGCGGCGGTGTAGGCCACCTTCATGCCGGGCGTGTCGGTGCCCGAGGAAAGATCCATCAGGTCGACCTCGTGGTCGCTCCCGCTGGAACGGTTGCCCAACGTACCATACTGCGGTGCATCGATGTCGTGGTAGGCGATGCCCTCGCCACCGTTGTCGTAGTTTTCCGCCTCCAGATGCAGCCGGTCGCCCGCAAAGGCCCACGGCGCACCGCCGTTGCCGTAGGTTCCCGCGGTGCCGACCACCACGTCCACCGACCCGGTGCTCGTCTGGCCGTCGCTGCCGTAGGCGGTCGCGACGAACGTATGCCGCCCGAGCGCAGTAGCGCCCCACGTCCGTGTCCACCTCCCGGAGCCAGCGTCGTAGGTCGCGTCGCCCAGGGCGCCCCCGGCGCCGGCCAACGCCACGCGGGCGACCGTCCGGCCCGCCCCGGCGGAAACCTGCACCGCGAGCTGGCTGCTCGAACCGACCCCGACAACCACGGCCGGCGTGGCCGAGACCGCGGTGACGAGCGGCACCGTGCGCGCCACCGCGCAGTTCACGGTGATGCTGTCGACCCCGCCGTGTCCGTCGCCCACCTGGACGACGAACGCATCGGTGCCGAAGAAGCCGGTCGCCGGCACGTACCGCGCCTGGCCGTCGGAACCGACCGTCGCGGCGCCGTGGGCCGGCGCGGCGCCGATCGTCCACGCGAGCGTATCGCCGGTGTCGGGATCCGTCGCGGCGAGGGCCACGGTGCCGGCCCCGTTCTGGTTGCAGGCCAGCGCCGCCGGCTTCGCGGTCGTGATCGCGGGCGCATGGTTGCCGCCCATGCCCACGTTCACCGTGAGATCCGCCGAGGTGCTTGCCGCGCCGTCCGACGCGGTCAGCCGGAGCACATAGGTGCCGCCGGCGGGGAACGTGGCCGTGGGCGCGGCCCGGTCGGCATGGTCGATCGCGGCCGCCGCCGGGCCGCTCACCTGCGTCCACTGGTAAATCGTGCGCCACTCCGGCAAACCGTCGTCGATCACCTCCGCAGGCAAGGTCACCGCCTCGCCGATCTTCGGCGCGGGTGCCGCCCCCAACACCACCGCCGGCGCCTGGTTGGTCGCCGCGGGCTTCACGGTCACGAGCGACCTCGCCCACGCGCTCGAGAGTTCGCCGTCGTCGGCCTGCGCAAGCACCATGAAGGAGCCGGGCGCGGTGAAGGTCACCGTGGGCTCGAGCGCATGGGCGTCGGAAATGGTCGCCGTGCCGTAGATCCGCCACGTGACCGCGACCGGACCGGTCGTGCGCCCGTCGTCGGCGACCAGCGCGGAAAGCTTCACCGGTTGTCCGGCCGTGACGGTGCGGTAGTTGATCGCGATCATCGGGGCGGTGTTGCCCGAACCGGTCGTGACCACGACCCGGCGCGTGCTGTAGCCGGCGTATTCGCCGTCGTGCGCGAGGAGCCGAATCTCGTACGTGCCCGCCGCGGCGAAGGTCACACTGGTGCGCGGCACCGCAGGATCGGCGAAGGTCGCCACGCCGGGACCGCTCGTGCACTGCCACTCATAGGTCAGAGTCCCGCCCGTCATGCCGTCGCCCACCACCGCGCCGACGACCGGCAACGGCTGCCCGACGTACGCCGCGAGGTCGCCGCCGGTGTCGGGATTCGAGCCCAGCCCGACCACGGGCGGCTCGTGGCGCCGCACCCCGGCCTTGAAGAGGTACTCGCGGACATAATCGACGTACATCTTCACCCCGTCGGCCGCGAGATCGATGCCCTGGTAGGCGAAATTCAACAACAAGTAGCTGTCGCGGTCGCGAAACTCGGCCATCGCCGGGTCCGTGATGTCGGCCGTCCACACGAGGACGTCGTCGAAGAAGAACCGGATCTTCTCGGTGTCGCGTTCGAACGCGTAGAGATGCCAGTCGGTGTCGAGCCGCCGGGCGGCGAACCACATGTTGCCCATGGAGGCGTGGGCGTTGTTCGCGTCGGCCCAGTGGATGGTGCTGGTCGGATGGAAGCCGAACTCGTTGGAGTAGTCGGTGTCCTTGCCCCAGAACTCGAGCACATCGATCTCACCGCAGGCCGGCCAGCCGCCGGTCTGGCCCATCGCCCAGAGCGCCGGCCAGGCCCGTTGGACCGACGGGATCTTCGCCCGGAACTCGATGCGCCCAACCCGGCTGAAGGTCTTTGCGCCGGCCTTCGAGACCACGTGGCCGGAGGTGTGGAGATCGTCGAGGTTGCCGTTCCGATCATTGAAACCAGGATGCGCCGTCCTGCCGTCGGCCCGCAGCTCGAGCACGAGCGCGCCGTCCTCGACCCGCACGTTTTCCGGCCGGTCCATGTAGATCTGCGTCTCGTCGTCCGGGTTGACCTGGCCCTTGTACCAAGTCGAGACGCCGAAGTAGTTCCGGTCCCAGACGGTGGGATCCGGGGCATTGTTGAGCGGGTAGCCGGTCGCGGCGTAGCCCTGGTCGAACTCGTCGGACCAGTTGAGCTGGAACTGCGGGAGGTTGTCGCCCGAACCGGGGGCACCATGGACGATGGTCTCGGCACGCGATGCGCCGGGGCAGGCGGCAGCCGTCGCGGCCAGCAGGAGAGCGCGGGAAATAATCATGGGGGAGGCGGAAGAGTGTTTGGGCTACGGGGCCGGGGTCAGGCGGATGCGGTAGAACCGGCGGGGCCCGGCGGCGGAGAGATCGGTGATCGTGCGTTGGGTACCGGCGTCAGCCTGGGTGAATGCCGTCAGCCGCACCCAGTTGCCCGCAGCGAGGTCGGTGCAGAACTCCGGCGTGTACGTCCAGCCGCTCAGCACCGGGCCGAAGACGAGCTGGAACTGGCCGCCCTGCCCGACCACGGGCGCGAGCGAGACCTTGAAATCGGCCGGCAACGCCACCGGCGCCGCGCTGCCGCCGCCGGCAACGCTGTCGATCTGCACCCAGAGCAGCGCCGCGTCCCAGTTCCGGCCCGCGCCGACGGCTCCGAGTATGAGCCGCACGAAGTTGGTCCCGGCCGGCAACGCCGTCGCCGCACCGTCGTGGACGCTCCACTCGTCGGCCGAGCCGATGCGTTGCGAGAACGTGGACACGGGGGCGAACGCCAGGCCGTCCGGCGACGCCTCCACCGCGAGCGTGCACGGCTGGCCATCGGTGAACGCATAGCTGAACCAGACCGCGTTGGCATCGGCCACATGCCAGGTGACCGTCCCGGCCTGCGCCGTGCCCGTCGGCACGAGCTTCGTGCCGTCACCGTACGGCTGGACCCCGCCCCAATCCTCCGCGGCGAGACCGTCGGCGCCCACCCGCGTCGCAGGTGCTGCAGTGCCGCACTCATCGGTGGCAACAAACATCGTCCCGCGCGCAACCACCGTCACGTTCACCGCCGCCGAGCGCGAGCCGACCTTGCCATTGTTGTCCGTCGCTTCGCCGGTGAGCGCATAGGTGCCGACCGCAGCGGGCGTCCAGACGACACCCCAACCGGCGGAGGAGTTCGTGCCGCTGCCAACGGCAGTGCCATCGACGAAATACTTCACCGCGGCCACCGCACCGTCGGGATCGCTCGCCACCGAGGTCAACACCACCGGGTCGCCGGCGACCAGCGGGCCGGCCAGCGCGTCCATCGTCACAATCGGGCCGCCGTTCACCGCGGAGATGTCGAGATCCACCCGGATCGAATCCGCTCCTCCGCGACCGTCCTCGACCCGCACGACGCAGTACTGGCCGCCGCCGAAGTTGTGGGGAGCGACATAGCTCAACAGACCGGCTGCGCTCACCGTCGCCGTGCCGAACTCAGGCGGCGTGGCGATCGACCACTTGAGGGTGTCGCCGTCGCCATCGGTGGCGGCGAGTTGCTTGGTGCCGCTGCCACCGGCGGCGCAGGTGAGCGTCACCGGTTCGGCGGTCGTGATCACCGGGGCGGTGTTGCCCGCCACCGCCGCCGGTCCGATCTCGAACCAGTTGAGCGCCACGCCCCAACTGTCGAAGGACAACTCGAGCACGCCGGTGCCGGCCGGCAGATCGACGGTCGTCGTCGCCTCGAAGGGCTGGAAGTCGTTCCAGGAGTCGGTGCGCGGCGAGATCGTCGCACTGGCGACCTGAGTGCCGTTCCACTTCGCGATGACATGCGGGCCGGCGCTGTTGCCGCCGTCCCTGCTGTTCGAAGCGCCGAAACGCAGCGTGTAGCGCCCCGCCGCGGGCAGTGTCACGGTGTAGCGGAGCCACTCGCCCCAGCCGGTGCTGCCGACATACGGACCGGAGCTGCGACGCTTGATGGTCTCGTCGGCGTTGTAGTCGTCCTCGCTCCAGCGCAGATCGACTTCGTTGAGCGTGCCGCCGCTGCGCAACGGGCAGTCGCCGCCCATCGCATCGGAGTCGTTGTACGCCGCGCCCGGGCCACCCTCGTCGAAATTCTCCGCCTCGATCCGCACGGTGCCGCCGGCGGGCACGGTCCACGGCTGACCGCCGTTGCCGTGGGTGCCGAGCGAGCCGACCACGAGCGTCCCCGCGCCGACGCGGGTCGCGCCGGAGCTGTCGGTCGCAGTGGCGGCGATCACGATCCGACCGGTCTTGGTCGTCGTGTACGACAACGCCCAAAGGCCGGTGGCGCTGCTGTAGGTGGCGTTGCCAAGCGCGATGCCGTCGGCGGTGAGAGCAACTTTCGAGATCGTGCGCCCCGGAACAGCGGTGACCGCGACACCAAGCGTGGCCTTGTCGCCCACGTTCTTCACGCCGGTCGGATTGCACGTGACGACCGGCGGCGGCGCGGCGCGCAACGCCGCGATGAAGTCCGCCACCTTCATCCCGGCCGGCGGCAGAAGATACTGAGGATTGTCGCCCACCGTGACGCTGGCGTCGGCATCCGTCACCGGATTCCCGTACACATCGAGCACGGTCGTGCCGTCGAGCGACACCGGCAGTTGCAGCACCAGCGGCGCGGAGGGCCGGTAGAGCCAGACGGCGGCAGCCGGCGTGCCGTCGCGCCGCTCGTACACGTAGCAGATCGCGGCGGGGCTGAGGGCGATCTTGCCGTTTGCCGCGGGCTTCGCGCCCTCGAAGAGACGGGCAAGCGTGTTGTACGCGACGAAGTTGGCCGAGGGCCGCCAGCGAGAGAGCGCGGTGGCATCGCGGAAGCCGAGGTTGAGCGTGCGGCGCCAGAGCGCGTCGTCGGCGACGCTGCACGACTGTGCCACGCCTTCGCCGAGGTCGATCAGCACCCGGCTGGCGACATGGCGCGGGCGGATGAACGTGGAGTCGCCGCGCGCGCCCGCCTCGTTGAGGTAGTACACCTCGGTGTTCCAGAGCGGCACGCCGAGGCGCTTCTTCGCCGTCTCCGCACGGATCGCGGCGATGGCGGTGTCGGCCGGATTCGACGAGCCGAGATGGGCGGCGGCATAGGGGTGGAAGGAAACGGCATCGGCGTAGTCGAGACCGCCGACGGCGAAACCCTCGCGCAAAAACGGCACCGTCGAGGTCGAACCCATATCGCCGGTCGGGCAAAAGCCGACGATCCTCGCAGCCGGGTCGGCGGCGCGCAGCTCCGCGGCGGCGGACTTCAGGTAGGGCACATAGTTGGTCGCACCGGTGGACTGCCCGGAGGCGACCGGCATCCAGATGTTGGGCTCGTTCATCACCTCCCAATGCGTGACCTTCCCCTTGTAGCGATCGGCCATGCGGCGGATGTGCGTGCGCCAGACCGTATCGGGAGGGAGGAACGACTGGTAGCCCTGCGCGGCGAACCAGCCGCCGGCCGAGACCTTCGTGCTCACGGCGAGCAGCCAGGCCGGCCACCGGTCGTCGGGCTCGCTGATGGGTGTGAGCCACGAGCCGCCGAGCACCGGCACCGGCGCGATGCCATGAGCAAACAACCGGTCAACCGTGAGATCGCCGTAGGCATCGTCGTACTGGCCCTGGGCGACCGGTTCGTTCGTCTGCCAGTTGAGCGGGAAACCGGCATCCCACAGCCGCATCATGCGCCCGCCCATCTTCGCGTAGAGATCGAGGAAGTGATCCGGCGAGCCGTCGCGCGCCAGGATGGTGCCGCGCGGCCCGTAGGAGTTGGTCAGGCCGTTGTTGCTGCTGATGCAGAACGTGGTCGAGAGGTCGACGTGCTCCGCCTGCGGCACGTACTGCCCCACGACCGAGTACCACGCCGGCAACGCGTCCGCCGTCGCATCGAAGCGGGCGACCGGCGTGAGCGTGAAGCCCCCGTGGCGCTCCGCCGGCATCGTATGCGTGAACTCGCGGCGCTCGCCCGGTTGCAAGGCGAGCTCGTACACGCCCACGTCGCGTGGCGACGAACCGTCCTCCTCGGTCAGGCGCAGGGTCACGGTGCCCGCCACCGCGCGCGCCGTGGTGTTGCGCACGGTCACACCCACCGCGACCGCGGCATCGGCGCCGGTCTCGTAGAGATCCTTCGTCGGCACGGCGGCGAGCTCGACCTCGGCCGAGGCGGCATACGCGGTCCCGGTACCCTCGACGAGCTCGAGGTCGTCGAGCCAGAGTGTGTTGGCCGGGCCGGCGGATTGACCGCCCTCCAGATTGGTCCGGATCCAAATCGCCTTGGCCACCACCTCGGTGCCCTCCACGGCTTCGCCGGTGCGAAGCGTCCCGGTCGTGAAGGCGAAGCTGTAGCGTTTCCAGGTTTTCCCGACACTGAAGGTGGCGCCGTGCGCGGGGTTGAAATCGTTGGCCACGACCAGCGGCGAGACCTCCAGCGCATCGACATCGCTCTTCGCACTGAAGGAAAACGTGTACTTCGTTCCCGGCTTGAGCGTCACCCCGCGGGCGTAGAGCTCCATGAACTCGGCGAACCGGTTCGGGATCTTCAGCGACTGTGCGCCGGAAATCTTCGTCGTCGGGTCGAGCACCGCGCCCTCGAAGACCAGGGTTGGATTCGTGTCGGGCCGGAGGTTCTTGTTCACCTCGAAGCCGGCGGTGCCGAGCTCGAAGCCGCCGTTGAAGATCAGGTTGTCCGCCGCGGCGAGCGCCGACGGCAGGAGACAGGCGCACAGGAGCGCGCGAAGCGTGTGGGTGTGCATGGGGTGACAGTGTGGAACGCCGAAGGGGCAGCGTGGCATTGGTTCACAACACGGCGACGCCCGGACGTCGAACCACACGCATGCGCAGCAGACGGATTCACACTTCGCTCGCACTTGTGCCGTTATTCCGAACGGCTTGGCAGTTCCAGCTGCCCGAGCCGCTCCGTAACTTCACACGATTTTCGTTCTTCAGCCGTCGTCCGTCTTCGCCCATCGTTCACTCATGAGCACCGCTTCCGACTCTCAACCGCTCGTTGTCTGCTTCGGTG
>Ga0116170_10005897_pt1 | contig 10841 bp, 11 predicted proteins | sample AD_JPNHW1_MetaG_FD_89797 | JGI IMG/M metagenome (GOLD analysis project Ga0116170, IMG submission 89797) | Active sludge microbial communities of municipal wastewater-treating anaerobic digesters from Japan - AD_JPNHW1_MetaG | ecosystem: Engineered > Bioreactor > Anaerobic > Digestate | place... | reverse complement strand
TAAACAGGATTTTCTCGATGCCATTGACCGAATTGTAGGCGGACTCGAGAAACGCAGCAAGATAATTTCACAAGAAGAAAAAAGGGTGATTGCTTTTCATGAAGCCGGACACGCTGCCATAAGCTGGCTTGTTGAACATGCTTCCCCACTGGTAAAAGTTACCATTATCCCACGCGGAAAAGCTCTGGGAGCCGCATGGTACTTGCCCGAAGAACGGCAGATCACATTTACCGACCAAATGCTTGATGAAATGTGCGCCATCCTTGGTGGACGTGCTTCTGAGGAAGTTAATTTTGGGAAAATTTCTACCGGTGCACTGAATGATCTTGAACGTGTTACCAAACAAGCGTATGCTATGGTCATGTATTTCGGCCTTAACAAACGCTTGGGAAACCTGAGCTATTACGATTCATCGGGTCAGCAGGAATACTCGCTTAGTAAGCCATACAGCGAAACAACGGCTCAGATGATCGATGAAGAAGCAAGCAAAATAATTGAAACTGTTTACGAACGTGCAAAAAAGATTATTGAGGAAAATAAAACCAATATTGAGGCATTAGCCAATTTACTGCTTGAAAAAGAAGTGATTTTCCGGGAAGACGTTGAGAATATTTTTGGAAAACGTATGTTTGTTGATAGACATCATATCGATGATGTAGCAAAGGATATAGAAACCAATATGCGGAAAGTTAAAACCGAAACTGTAAATAAACCAGAACCTACAAATACCAAAGAAGAAACCACTGAAAAAAAAGAAGAAAAAAAAGACGATAAGACAGAATCTGGCAATCAATGAAAATGCATATCTATCTATAAAAATATATGGAAGAATACACGTCAAGGGAAAAAGTTCTAAAAAATGTTCGTAATGCAGGAATATATCAGGCAGATTGTCCGTTTACGGATATCGATTTTTCTTCGAACGTTTTTAAACAACCGGAAGGTCCGCTGGATATAGCATTTGCTGAAGCATTTACCAAAATATCAGGCAAATTTGTTTATTGTGCCGATAAAGCAGAATTTTTACAAAATATCAGCGCGTTTGCTAAAGAATATTCCTGGAACCGTTTGTTTTGTCTTGAGCCGGAAATAAAGAAATTTCTTACTGATGCCGCTGTTCCGTTTAGCGATGATGTTAATTCCATCGTTGAAGCACGACAAGGAATTACGTTTTGCGAATTTCTTATCTCAAGGCTGGGGAGCATCATGGTTTCGTCAGCGCAGGCTTCGGGTCGCAGAATGGTGGTTTATCCCGATGTGCATATTGTCGTTGGTTATGCCTCACAAATTGTCGTTGATCTGCCTGATGCACTTAACGGGATCGTAGAAAAATATAAAACAAATTTTCCTTCCCTGGTTTCTGTGATATCAGGACCAAGCAGAACTGCTGATATTGAGAAGACATTGGTTATGGGAGCACACGGACCAAGAGAAATTTATTTGTTTTTAATAGATGACTCAACTGAATAAATATGGAAAACTATTGGGTACTGATATATGAAACAAATAAAGGGTTTGAGGCAGAAATTGTAAAAGGAATGCTGCTGGAACATGAAATCGAAGCTTTTATAATAAACAAACAGGATTCTTCCTATCATTTTGGAAGCATTGAAATGTATGTTTCAGCAAATGATGTAATGAAAGCAAAAACATTAATTTTAACTCTTAATCTGTGAAGAAAATTATTACCCGAACGATTACTGGATTGATCTTCATTTCAATAGTGATCGGATCTGTATGCTGGAGTGTTTATTCTTTCATGCTGGTATTTCTTGCTATAACGTTGCTCTGCTTGCATGAATATTATAAAATGCCTAAGTCCGACACGATAAAGCCACAGATGTTAACGTCGATATTATTAGGTGTATACCTTTTTCTCAGTATTTCTTTATATGCTCATAAAGTTATTGAATTGCCTTTGGTACTGTTGAACATTCCTTTGGCATCAGCAATATTTATTGTTGAAATGTACCGAAAAACAGAACGGCCCTTCACGAATATAGCGTATACATTGCTGGGGGTTTATTACATTGCATTGCCTTTATCATTACTTAGTTTTTTTTACAGCCCTTTTTTGATACGCGGAGAATTCAGGACACAATTGTTGCTTGGTTTTTTTATTATAACCTGGATATCTGAAACTGTTGCTTATCTCACGGGTTCAGCGTTCGGAAAACATCGTTTGTTTGAACGTATTTCACCAAAAAAAAGCTGGGAAGGCTTCATCGGTCAATTGTTGTCAGGACTGCTGACAGCGTTTGTTTTGTCGCTTTTGTTTAAAGATATTGTCCTGATACATTGGATATTCATTGCTCTTATAATCGTTGTAATTGGCACATTTGGTGATCTGGCCGAATCATTATTAAAACGCAGCTATCATGAAAAAGATTCAGGTACAATCTTACCAGGGCATGGCGGCTTGCTCGACCGTTTCGATAGCATACTATTCACGTCGCCTTTCGTTTTTGTTTATATTCAATTATTTATAGCAGGCTGATTATGAAAATACATAGAGAAGGTATCACGATAATTTTAGTTTCATTTGTTATTCTTTCCATAATCAATATACCTCTCATTTGGTTTATAAGTGGTTATTTATGGTTCAAGATTTTGTTGCTTATTTCTTCTTTGGTTACTTTTATTATAATTGTCCGTTTTTTTCGGGAACCCTCACGTGATTTTATCAAAGATGAGCGTTTAATATATTCCGGAGCTGATGGCGAAGTTGTAGCAATTGAAGAAATTGATGAAGAAAAATATTTCAATGAAAAGAGAATACAGGTTTCGGTATTTATGTCGTTGAATAATGTTCATGTCAATTGGTTTCCCGTAAGTGGAAAAGTTATAAAAACAGAAGATTATTATGGAAGGTATTTCGTAGCCCGCAAACCGAAATCTTCTTATATGAATGAACAAACAACGACTATAATTAAACCTGAAAAAAGGGAATCTATTCTGGTGAGACAAATTGCCGGGTTTATAGCCAGACGTATTGTTTGCTATGCCGAAGAAGGCATGGTTGCAGAACAGACCGGAGAACTCGGATTCATTAAATTCGGTTCCAGAGTTGATATATTATTGCCATTGAATACAGAGATATTGGTAAATATCAAAGATAAAGTCAAAGGCGGTATAACACCTATTGCACGTTATAAAGATTAATTCAGTAGTTATCAGAAAGAAAAAACCTTCTGTTTTAAGGAAGGTTTTTGATTTTTTTACTGTCCTAAGTAAGATTTGAGAAGTTTACTTCGCGACGTATGTTTAAGTCTTCGGATAGCCTTTTCTTTTATTTGCCTCACACGTTCGCGTGTAAGATCAAATTTGGCAGCGATCTCTTCAAGTGTAAGTCCGTGGTTCATACCTAAGCCGAAATATAAATTAATTACATCACGTTCTTTATCTGTAAGTGTAGATAATGACCGTTGGATCTCTCTTGAAAGAGATTCGTACATCAGGTTGGTATCGGTGGTCACACCGTCTTCGTTCATGTAAACATCGATAAATTTAGTTTCTTCGTCCTGTGCCAGTGGTGCGTCCATTGATACATGGCGTGTCGAAATCTTCATCACGGCATTGATTTTTTCCTGAGGAATGTCTAGCGATTCAGCTAATTCATCGGGCAGGGGCGGACGTTCAAATTTCTGTTCCAGACGTGATAATTCTTTTGAAATACGATTGAGTGAACCAACCTGGTTTAAAGGCAGACGAACAATTCTTGATTGTTCGGCAAGAGCCTGTAAAATCGATTGACGGATCCACCATACAGCATAAGAAATAAATTTAAACCCGCGGGTTTCGTCAAAACGTTTGGCAGCTTTGATCAAGCCGAGGTTTCCTTCGTTAATAAGGTCGGGAAGGCTTAATCCCTGATTCTGGTATTGTTTTGCAACCGATACTACAAAACGGAGGTTGGCTTTCGTAAGTTTTTCAAGAGCTTCCTGATTTCCGGCCTTAATCTGTTGAGCCAGTTTTACTTCTTCATCAGCTGTAATGAGCTCTTCGCGACCAATCTCTTGTAAATATTTATCAAGGGAGGCTGTTTCCCTGTTCGTAATCGATTTTGTAATCTTTAATTGTCTCATTATGACAGGATTGGTTAATAATTATTTGATATTCAGTAGTTTATATCAAAATATGGGGAAACGGGTACAAAGATACAATTTTTTTTAATACCTGCAAAATATTTTGTATAATTGAAAACTGGAATTATTACGAACTAAACAGGTGTTTTGTTACAAACCGAAAGAAAAGTATGCTTGCATTCCGTTTGAATATATTCCTTCTATCAATGTGGTTCCCTGTTTATTGCTTAATATTCTGATAACATCGTCGGTTGTTTTAATTGTCTGGTTGTCAATTTGGGTGATTATAAACCCTTCCTTGATTCCGGCAGAAGATAATTTTCCACGTTCAAGTTTGGTGATTTTAACTCCGTTTCTGATTCCCAGGCTAATTCTTTCTTTGTCGCTTACATCCTTTAATGTTGCACCGAGAACCTTGGATTCTCCATTGTTACTGCCAGTCAACACGGCAGTTCCGCCTTCGCTATTTTCAAGAACCAGCACAACTTGTTTTTCAGTATTGTTGCGCATGATGGTTACATTGATTTTATCACCAGGCCGCAAACGTATAATCTGTTCTTTAAGTTCGGAAGAGCTGTTCACCGGGCTTTCATTGATCTTCAATATTATATCGCCTTTTTGTATCCCGGCTTTTTCGGAAGCGCCACCCTGATAAACGGATTCGACATAAACCCCTTTAAGATCTTTGAATTCATGAGCTGCAGCCAGCTTACTGTCGATATCAGTAAAATTAATTCCCATAAATGCCCGTTGAACCTGGCCAAATTCTAAAAGGTCAGAAATTACTTTTCGAACAATATTTGACGGTATAGCAAAAGAATAGCCAGTATAAGACCCGGTATTGCTTGCTATAGCAGCATTAACGCCTATGAGATCGCCGTTTATGTTTACAAGCGCCCCGCCGCTGTTTCCCGGATTGATTGCTGCATCGGTCTGAATAAACGACTCAACGGTTGTATTGTCACCCCAGATGTTTATATCCCGGGCTTTTGCACTTACAATACCTGCTGTTACAGTTGATGTCAAATTAAATGGATTGCCAACTGCCAGAACCCATTCTCCGATTTTTACCTCATCGGAGTTTCCGTATGTAATATAAGGTAGTCCGGTTTCTTCAATTTTTATTAGTGCGAGGTCGGTACCGGCATCGGTACCAACAATTGTAGCCGTATAAGTGCGCTTATCATTAAGTGTTACTTCTATTTTGCTGGCATCGTTTACAACATGGTTGTTGGTAACAATATAGCCGTTTTCAGAGATCAGTACGCCGGAACCGGCAGTAATAATTGGCTGATTACTATACTTCCGCTGATTAAAAAAGTTAAAAAACGGATCATAACCGAAAAACTGGTCGTAGTAGGAGTTTTTATAATAATATTGCGTCTGAATATGGACAACCGCATGGATGGTTTTTTCTGCTGCAATAGTCAGATCGGGCCCGGTAGTGGATCTTATCCCGGCAAGACTGACATTTTGAACGGGTGTCTGATTTTTGTAATAAGTTTCAATTTCGTTGTTTTTTCTGTCTGCAAACCTGAATGCGAAAATTGTAGCCAGACTCGATAAAACTGCAATGATGATGGTCAATATGGTTCGTTTCATAACATAAAATTTTGAGGTTTTTCTTATCAAATTTTATACCTAAACTTAATTTGGCAGTGATAATTTTTAAAACGATTTAAACTCAATGATAGTATAATTTATTATCAAAAATCTTAATTTGTGGTCGGTGAATAATATTACCTTTGTAAAGAATTTGTTTATAACACAAAAAGCTCGTTATGAGTTACAAAGTCAATAAAATTATTTACCTGCTTCTTGGATTAGTATTGGGCTTTTTTGTAGGTGGCGGTATCATTTGGTGGCAGTTGCAAAAGAATGATTTATTCGACTTTTTAGGGTTCAGAAAAAATGAGGTTAGGATTGATACCAATCAATATGATAAATCCATCAGGCCGGATAAGAAAAATAAAACCAAATTTCATGTAGGCAATGTGAATATTCCGGCCACTTTTATTGACAGTCTTAAAAAAGATACCGCTAAACTTTCTATCGAAGAACTTATTGCGCTATATAACAATGAAAAATTTGAACGAAAAGATACATCTTCCCAGTCAGGTTCATCTTATGACGATATTGTTGTTTCGAAAGATGAACTGATAATTACCCGTCTTATAAAAATTTCTGGTGATATTCCCGAAAGAAATGATGATTATGAGCTGGATTCAATTCTTACCGACCAGCGGAATACAAAGCGGAAATCTAACAAAGTTATCAAAGTGGAGTTTTGGAAATCACCCCTGAATTATAAGGGATTTAAATTTGATGAGAATAAACTGGTGATTTTTGGTTTGTATGAATTTAATAATGTTTCGATCATAGGTTACAATAACGATCTTTATATAAAGTATAATAAAGATTATTACCCGATTGATTTTACTGATGATTTCAGGTCATTTCTGCCTTTGCGAAACGATGTCCTGATCAAAGAACTGAATTCGAAATGAGGCTTCATTTTCATAAATATCACGGCACCGGCAACGATTTTATTATAATCGATAACAGAGATGGTCAGTTTATTTCAAGTAAAGAAATTATTAGGAATCTGTGTGACCGCCGTTTTGGCATTGGTGCTGATGGACTGTTGCTTTTCGAAAGTAAAGAGCATTATGATTTTTCCATGCGTTACTTCAATGCCGATGGTGGTGAAGGTACCATGTGCGGCAATGGAGGAAGAAGTATAACAGCATTTGCAGGACAAATTTTTAAGGAAAAGATAAATTTCTTATTCGTGGCTGTTGACGGAGTTCATGAAAGCATTATAACTGAAAAAAAACAAAATATCACTCAGGTTCAATTGAAAATGTCTGATGTAAAAGAGGTGCATCAGGGTGACGGATATTATTTTCTTGATACCGGTTCACCGCATTATGTGCGTTTTGTGGAAAATGCAGATGAAATAAATGTGATTCAATCAGGGAAAGAAATACGATACAGCCCATTATTTGCACCGGAAGGCACCAATGTGGATTTTGTAGAAATAAAGAACGGAAAAAAGTTGTTTGTACGAACTTATGAACGCGGTGTGGAAGACGAAACCTATTCATGCGGAACCGGAGTGACTGCGTCAGCTATCGCCGCTTCTTATTTGATATCCGGCGAAAACTTTAATATAATGACACGTGGCGGAAATTTAAAGGTAAGTTTTCACAAAGAAGACAATACATTTTCTGATATCTGGCTTGAAGGTCCGGCAACACACGTATATTCTGGCGAAATTGAATTGTGACCGATGCAAAATGAACGCGTAAAACTAAGAGCCGTCGAACCCGCTGATATTGATTTTATATACCGGCTGGAAAACGATATTGATAATATATTGACCACAGAGCATTATGAACTGGTGTCACGGCACGCCATCGAACAATATGTGCTAAGCCTCGGACAGGATTTATATGCATCAGGTCAGATGCGGCTTGTTATTGAAGCAAATGATACTCCTGAAAAATTACCGATTGGTTGCCTTGAACTTTTTGATGCCGATGCCACGCATCACAGGGCCGGAATCGGAATTTATATCGTTGCCGAAAAACATAAAAAAGGGTACGCTTCTGCCGCGCTTGGCATGATGATTGACTATTGCTTCAAAATTTTGGGTTTGCACCAGCTGTTTTGTAATATTGCCGAAGACAATCTGTCGAGTCTGAAACTTTTTAAAAAGCATAACTTTCAGATTGTCGGCCTGAAAAAAGATTGGCGGCACCATGGAAATTCCTGGAAAAACGAATACCTGTTACAGTTGATTAATGAATAATGATGGCGAAGAAAACGGCAAAACATAAAACTTCAGGGAAAAAAACGGGAAAATCGAAAAAGAATAAAAAATTCTGGAAAAGATTTTTTACCGGGTTCTTTGTTTTTGTTGGCTTGTGTCTCCTGGTAGCTTTTGTTATCGGGCATAAGTATTACAAATATATTTACGTAAAGAATGTTGATCTGGGAAATAAAAGTGAGATGTATGTTTATATTCCGACGAATTCAAACTTTGAGGATGTAAAGAAAATTCTATACATACCTAAACTGATCATAGACACAAATTCATTTGAATGGCTTTGTGAAAAAAAAGGATATACACTCAATGTCCATTCAGGCCGTTACTTGCTGAAAAACAACATGAGTAACAATGAGCTCATAAATATGCTGCGTTCCGGGAATCAGAAACCTGTAAAACTTACTTTTAATAATGTAAGGACGAAAGATCAGTTCATCTCAAAGGTCAGTAAGCTGATCGAAGCGGATTCTGTTTCGCTGACAAAGCTTCTCAATGATGCGTCTTTTCTTGAAAAATATGGACTGACAACTGAAAATGTAATGTGCATTTTTATTCCCAATACCTACGAAATTTTTTGGGATACCCCGGCTGAAAAGTTTTTTCTGAAGATGCACGACGAGTATGAAAAATTCTGGAATAAAAGCCGCAAAGACAAAGCAGCAGCCATCGGATTAAGCGCTAATGAAGCGGTTATTCTGGCATCCATCGTTTATCAGGAAACCAAGAAAAAAGATGAGATGTCGAAAGTAGCCGGTGTTTACATTAACCGCATCAACCGCCATATTCCGCTGCAGGCTGATCCTACCGTGATTTTTGCAATTGGTGATTTTACAATAAAAAGAGTTCTTACTGCACAGACACAGTTTGATTCGCCATACAACACATACAAATATGCCGGACTTCCACCAGGACCGATCTGTCTTCCTGAGGGATATGTGGTTGATAAAGTTCTGGACTACGAAAAACACGATTACCTTTATTTTTGTGCTAAAGAAGATCTGTCGGGCTATCACAGTTTTGCCGAAACCGCCGCACAGCATATCCAGAACGCACAACGATATCATGCTGCTCTGAACCGTTTAAAGATTAAAAAGTGATGCTGTTAAGAAAAAAATATATTTTTACAAATCAAAATCATAAACTCTTATGAAAAGACTACTTTTTGGAACTTTATTCCTGTTGTTTGCGTCCGGCATTTTTGCACTGAACCCCAAGCGTGAATATGCGGCCAAGCCCGGCGATTTTGGACTGGATTACGAAGAAGTGACCATTGTTACGTCTGATAACCTGAACCTGAAAGGATGGCTGTATAAGCCTGCCGAAACTTCTTATAAAATGATCATTCTAAGCGGGACCGGCGATGGCAACATGGCCGACATGATTGAAATTGCAAGCAACTTTGTTACACTCGGTTATAATGTGCTGACTTATGACTACAGGGGTTATGGCGAAAGCGAAGATTTTAAAATAAATAACAACTTTTTTATTTATGCACAATTTGAAAAAGACCTGAATGCCGCCATTGATTATTCGCGGAAATATCATTCAAAGATGAAAGTGCTTAATCTTTGGGGAAAAGAAGTGGGAGCGGGGCTGGCCATTGCTGTTGGTTGTAATCGCAAAGAGATCTTTCAGGTCATTGCCGATTCGCCATATTCTACGCTGGAAGGCATTAAGAAGAACTTCAAAGACCTTGGAGGTAAAGATGTGTTGCTGCCGCTTGGTTTTAATAAATACATGATCGAGCCTTATTATGCATTGGAAAAATACGGAACATCACTTTATGGTGTGCTTTTTATTGTTGGAGATCTCGAGCTTATTTACTCGGTTGCCGAAATAAAAAACCTGGCCAAGGTTCAGAAAAACCGCTCATCTGTAATTGTGGTCAAAGGCGCCAATGCTTCTGAAACCTTTTCAAAGGATAAAAATAAATACTTCGAAAATATTCGTGATTTTCTTAAAGAACCCTTATAATTTTTTTTGATGGGAGCATTTAAAGCATACGACATCAGGGGAATCTACAATACAGATTTCAATAAAGATGATGTGTATAAGATCGGGTTTTTTCTGCCCGGATTACTAAATACAACTAAAATCCTTGTAGGACGCGATGTAAGGACTTCATCGCCGGAAATATTCGAAAACCTTTCAAAAGGTATTACCGATGCCGGCGCTGACGTTTATGATCTCGGATTAGCAACAACACCTTATGTTTACTGGGCTACGGCCGAATTTAAATTCGATGCATCGGTACAGATCACTGCTTCGCATAATGCCAGGCAATATAACGGGCTAAAGATATCTAGAACTAACGCTTTTCCTGTCGGATACGACAGCGGCCTGAAAGAGCTTGAAGAACAAATTACAACGAAAACACCAATCCCGAAAGAAACAAAAGGTAACATTATTTCTTTCGAGCATCATGAAAAATATTTTTCGTTTCTTAAAGCTTACGTGCCCGATATTTCAAATCTGAAGATCAGCATCGACTGTTCCAATGGTATGGCTTCACTTTTTATCAAACAACTGCTTGGCGAAAGCCCACAATACCTGTTCTTTGATATGGACGGCACATTCCCGAATCACGAGGCTAACCCGCTGGAACCTGAAAATGTCGAATTTCTTAAGGAGCATGTTTTAGAATATAACAGCGATTTAGGGATAATTTTTGATGGTGATGCCGATCGCGTGATGTTTGTTGATGAAAAAGGGAAATTCATTTCTCCCGACCTTATTATTGCTGTTCTTGCACATTATTTTAACGATAAAGAAAAAGGGGTGGTGTTACAGGATATCCGGACATCAAAAGCTGTCGGGGAGTATATTGCCAAACTTGGTTACAGCATGAGTATGTGGCGCGTCGGGAGGGCGTATGCTGCTCCAAAACTAAAAGAGATAAACGGACTTTATGGAGGTGAATATGC
>Ga0116170_10005894_pt1 | contig 10846 bp, 9 predicted proteins | sample AD_JPNHW1_MetaG_FD_89797 | JGI IMG/M metagenome (GOLD analysis project Ga0116170, IMG submission 89797) | Active sludge microbial communities of municipal wastewater-treating anaerobic digesters from Japan - AD_JPNHW1_MetaG | ecosystem: Engineered > Bioreactor > Anaerobic > Digestate | place... | reverse complement strand
TGAAAAATTCAATCGCATTCTATATACATTCTTCAGAGAATTATTCATACCCTCACACCAACTCACCTCTAAAGGAACAACGACAATATCATCATCTTCTAAAGACGACTCCCTTCCATTTCAGCCTACAGCCCACAATAATCAACAATAAAAATTAAAGCAAACGTCAACTGCCTCAGCCAACACAGCGATTCTTTGATATTTGTTTTCATTACAATTTTGTAAAGATTACCTTATAATGTACATACAGAATAAAATCATCAAACAATCAAAGGAGGAAAAAATGGCAAAGTATGTATGTTCCATCTGCGGGTATATCTATGATGAAACAACGGGTAATCCTGAACATGGAATCCCGCCCGGCACAAAATGGGAAGAGTTACCGGATAACTGGGTTTGCCCCATCTGCGGTGCGACAAAAGCTGATTTTAAGAAACAGGATGATGCAAATGTGTCGACCGAGAAAAAGCAAATCCCTGTCACGGCAATACCAACTGAGATGCAGCAGCTGACTTCACTGGAACTCAGTGCGCTTTGTTCGAACCTTGCCCGAGGTTGCGAAAAGCAATATAAACCTGTTGAAGCAGCACTTTTTCGAGAGTTAGCTGATTTTTTCAAATCAGCTTCGACGCCATCCAAAAACCCGAATTCTGATCAGTTAATTTCTTTAATCGAAAAAGATCTTAACGAAGGATTCCCGCTTGCAAATGCCATAGCATCCGAGGTCAAGGATCGGGGTGCGCTTCGGGCATTGGTGTGGAGTGAGAAAGTTACTCGCATTTTAAAGTCACTTTTGATCCGATACCAACAAGAAGGAGAATCGATGCTCGAAAATACCAATGTCTATGTCTGCACCATCTGCGGTTTTATTTATATCGGAGATACCCCTCCGGAAATATGTCCGGTCTGTAAAGTGCCGAGTTGGAAGTTTGAGAAAATCGAAGGGAGGTAATAAGATGTCCAAGAAGTATGCGGTAAGAAATATTCGGTTATGCACCAAAGATTGCTTGTGCCTCTATGTCTGTCCCACCGGAGCCACTGATACCGAAAATAGTATTATTGATGTCACCAAATGTATCGGATGTGGAGACTGCGCCGAAGCTTGTCCTTCCGGAGCAATTTCAATGGTTCCCGAATCGTTCCCACCCCAACAAGAAAAAACATCCGATGTTGTTAACGCACTCAGAGCTTTGATGCGTAGTAAATCAGAACAAGAGAGCATCGCTGCCGAATTACCAGGAAAGTTGGCAGCCGCTATCGAAAAATCAAATCATATTATGGCGGAGGATATCATTCGTGAATCGGGCTATATGCTTCCGCAAAGCCAAAATACAATCAATTTTTTAAAGTCTTTGCTCAATGATGAAAATCCCGAAGAATTCCCGAGAGAAACCGTGGAAAAACTGCTAAAAATCCTTCTCCGCGATGATGAAACGTATCGTGGCAGCGGGAGCAAAACACTTGAGAATCTTATGGAAGCGTTCACCGGAGAATCAAAAGCGAACAGAAAATATCTGGCTTATGCAAAAAAAGCGGAAAGCGAGGGAAAAATGAATGCAGCCAAGTTGTTTAAGGTTGCATCCGATGCGGAAACTCTCCATGCTTTAAAACAGCTTGAAGTAGCCGGAAAAATCGGTTCCACTGTTGATAATTTAAAAGATGCAATTGCCAGCGAAACACATGAATATAAGGAGATGTATCCGGATTTCGTTGAGAAAGCGGAAGAAGAGGGAAACAAAGCAGCGGTGATGTCCTTTATCCATGCGATGAAGGCTGAAGAGGTTCATGCGAAGCTCTATCGGGAAATATTAGAAAACCTTGAACAAACAGAGGAAGTTTTTTATTATCTCTGCCCTGTCTGCGGAAATATCGAAAAGGTAAGACCTGAAAAATGCAGCATTTGCGGTATCCCGGGTGATAGATTTATTAAATATTGATTTTTAGGTCCATAACAATCAGAAGTTTATGGAGCTGAATAACATAGATAGACTGAATCCTTGGATATCGGAGCGGGAAATAAATTACTGATATAAAGGAGCCGCCGATTATAATAACCAATGTGTCAAAAAGTATGTTATCGAACTTTTTACCCAGATCTTCGGCGGCTGAATTATTTAAGAAATCGGTAATCGGTATAAACTTTTTCTTCGGATTTGCTATTTTTTGCATCCATCATCTTTGGATAAGGATTTTTCGAATGAGGTTTATATAGAAATTGATCGTTGAAAAGAAATTAATCAGTGGAGACAATCTTTCCGGTTTCCGTTATAAAAAGAGAAGAGATCAGAGGAATAATCGATGTTAAACAATGAATCGCTGGCAGAGCTTTCTCCCAGTCAAAAGATAGATATCCAAATCAATGAATTCGGTGAAGATTGGCGAGGTCAAAAATTGAAAGAAATCCGTCAATTGATCAAACAGACAGACCCCGAAATAGTTGAAGAATGGAAATGGAGAGGTACAGCCGTATGGTCGCACAATGGGATCATCTGTACCGGTGAAGTCTATAAAAATGTCGTCAAAATGACCTTTGCGAAAGGAGCGCTCTTGCCAGATCCCGATCATTTGTTTAATTCTGGTTTGGGAGGAAATATCAGAAGAGCGATCGATTTCCATCAAGACGATGAAATAAACGAAATCGCACTTTCACAATTAATTCGGGATGCGATTGCTGTAAATAACTCTTCTCGTAAAAGCGTTCACAAATCTGAATAGATTTAGGCTCCGGTATACGGAAAATGTCATTTAGCTTTTGCTTCAAATATACAATTTTTTCCTCTGATTTTTTATCCTTTATTTATCCGCTGATATATTTGAATTTTCCTGTCAACTCCCTAACAACGGCTGATCATAAAGAAATAGCACTTCATTAATCAGGTCGATATCATATAGTTGATTTCGTATAAAATAACTCACAATCACATCAAATCGCTGATCTCGTGATAAGCCAAAACCGGTTTGAGCCAAAAGATCTACCGTTTCTTCGAATGAAATCTTTAACGCAACAGACAGAGCAATAATCGTTTGTTTTGTTACAAAAGATCCACTTTTGCTTCCGATTTTAGAAAACCAATCCCGGCTGAGATTTGCCTTTGAACAAACCTCAATCTCTGTTAAACCACTCCTCCTAACCATTTGTGTAAGTATTTCCAAAAACGGTCCCGCATTCCTCTTTACTGAATCGCCTTCTCCTCCAGTTGATATTCCGCTCGGCTTTTCGCAAACCCGATTGATAGACTCAGACAGATTTTTCAATAGATTCTCATCGACCACAACAGAAGATTTATCCAAAACTGTCAAATAAATCTCCATTTCGTTCTCAGCTAAAAAATCCCGAATAACAGTGGTCGCTACGCGCAACGCTTCCTTTTTTGGATAGCCGTATATCCCGGCGGATATCAACGGAAAAGCAATGGACTGACATCCGTTTTCCAAAGCTAATCTCAGACTGTTAGAGTAACACGAGCGGAGCTGCATCGCCTCACCATGTTTTCCATCATGGTAAATCGGGCCGGCTGTATGGATAATATATTTGGCGGGAAGTCTGAATCCCGGTGTAATAACGGCATCTCCGGTTTGAATCGGGGCTAATTTATCACAAGCGGCTTGCAGCTCAGCCGCTCCGGCTGCCCGAAAAATTGCCCCGCAAACACCGCCTCCCATCCGAAGAGCGGTATTTGCCGCATTGACAATTGCGTCTGTTTTTATTTTTGTTATATCTTGCTGAATTATCAGAAATGGCATAACTTTTCCTCCTTGATCCGATTGACTCTCTTTTTTTATTGCCGGCTTTATCGCTTTATTAACTGGATTCCCTCAAATCAAACCGAAATATTGCCTTTCTGATACCGGATGAATCCGTTTCTAAGATAAAACAATATCTATGCGAAATTCCTTTTCTTTCGATCCTGTCCTAAAAGAATGGCCTATTAATTATAGTGAATGATCTCTTCCACCTTTTCGAAGCATTTTTTTGGATATTCCTATTTCATGTCTGGTACTATACACAACCTGAATTTTTTCTATGATTTTTTTTGACGATCCGATATATCTCGATCCTTAATTCTTATGTTATTCATTGAAAATCGCGGTCTGGTTGATATTTCTCGATTTTATATAACAAGCTCATAATCGATTATTTTTCAGAGGATATGACAAATAATGTTGAATTAAACAAGCAATCTCTTCGAACCGCAAAAAGAAAAAATCGACTATGATGATGCAATTATTTAGATTATTTATATAGTCTTATTCAAAGTTTAATTTGTAATGAATTCTCAAGCGATCGGTTAAAGCCATTAAAATTTACGAATAATCATCAATATATCTATCGGAGGCTCAAAAAATGCAAGATCGATCGCGTAAAATTGCCGTGACAGGCGTACTGGGTGCCGTTACGATTCTTTTGGGATTAACTCATTGGGGATTTATTCCTTGGTTCGGTGGGGTATCCCTGACCATCATGCACATTCCGGTCATCATCGGTGCCATTCTCGAAGGACCGGCTGTCGGTGCAGGTATCGGTTTGATTTTTGGATTATTCAGCATGCTTCAGGCTGCCATAGCCCCTTCCGGACCGACGGATGTTTGGTTCACCAATCCTCTTCTTTCGATACTGCCCAGATTAATGATCGGACCAATCACATGGTTGGTTTATCATTCACTGAAACATTGGCAAGTCGGTGCGATCATCATCAGTTCCATCGCCGGATCGGCAACCAATACGGTCCTGGTTTTAGGGATGATGGGATTGTTAGGGCTGCTCCCATGGCAGGTGTTGGGTGGCATCGCACTGATTAATGGTCTGCCCGAAATCGGAGCATCCGCATTGATTTCATTCTTAGTAATCGTCGCAGTCCGACAAATCAAAGTCGGCAAAAGACAAGGTTCCGAAGTGTAAATTTTCCGCCTATCAGAAAATAAAAATCAAAACAACAATCAATAAGACAATCAAAAGAAAAACGGCTTCATGCCACCCAAAAGAATATTCCACCATACTGGTGCGATTTGCTTTATATCCGTATGCTCTGGCATCCATCGCAAGTGCCATCGTTTCGGCTCGGGTTAGACTGATTGTAAAAAGCGGAATCATCAGTGGAAAGATTTGCTTCACACGGTTTAAGAGTCCCTTGGATTTAAATCCCCACTCCGCTCCCCGTGAAGCCTGGGCTTTGGCAATTCTTTCCGCAGATTGAGCCAAAAGGGGGAGAAAGTGCAACGCGATTTGAATAATCATGACAAAATCCATCGTATGAATCCCCAACGCGTTCAGCGGATGAAGGATGCGTTGCAATCCATGGATCATTTCCGAAGCAGATACACAAAAAGTCATCAGACTGATTGCCAATATCAATGCGCTGAATCGCAAAATTAACAGCAATCCCGACATTAAGCTGAGAATCGAAACTTGAACCGGTCCGACACGAAACAACACGGATTGACCTCGAATCGGGAAAAAAGCAATTTGAATCAACGCAATAACGATCAAAAAAGGCAGTGGGATCAATATTCCTTTAAGAGCAAAACGCAAAGGAATTTTGGCGATTATTAATCCGATAAGAGAAGCTATTAATCCGATGCCGACGCCGATTATCGAAGGACTGAATGTCATCGCTAAAATCAAGATCCCGAATCCGATCAGCTTCGAACCAGGCTCAACGTGATGAAGGATAGATCCGGTCGGAATGTACTGTCCGATTGTGGTTTTTGAGAGAAAATCAAAGTCATTCATTCTTTATAAAACTCAGTAAATCGTTCATTTCGCTAAAAATTTCGCCCAATGTTAACGCATAAGATGAAATCGGCCAACCTTTATCCCGTAAACACTGTGCGAAACGAATGGAAATCGGTTGATCCAATCCTACCGACTCCAGTTTTTCTCGATCGGAAAACACTTGAGAAGCCGGCAAATTGGATATACTTCGACCTTCCGATAAGACAGTCACATTTTCTGCCAATTCGACGATATCGTCCATATTGTGAGTTGAAATGATTAACTGCATCTCATTTTTTTGCAGCGATCGCAGATTCTCTATCAAATTTCGTCGAGATCGCGGATCAAGTCCGCATGTCGGCTCATCCATAATCAAAAGCGAAGGATGAGATGCCAGAGTAGCCGCCAAAGCCACTTTCCGCTGTTCGCCCCCGCTTAAAGTGGCGGTAATTCGATCTTTAAAGGTTTCAAAATCAAGCCCCACAAAATTCATAGCCCATTTTACGCGTTCCCGTAAATTCTCCGTCCCGTAAAATAATTTCGGACCGTAAGCAATTTCGTCTCCTACATATTGTTTAAAAAAATAGGATTCCGGATTTTGGAAGACCAATCCGGCGTAATGTCGCAATGCCCGCAGATCGAAATTCATGGAATTCAGATTAAATGGACCGACTTTTACACGACCGCTTTGAGGAAGATACAGTCCGTTCAAATGTTGTAAAAGACTCGATTTTCCCGATCCGGTCGCCCCGATAATACCGTGTGGAAATCCTTTGGGAACAGTCATCGAAACGTCGTAAAGTGCCTGCTGCTGTAAAATATTTCCAGCTAAGTATGTATAGGAAAGATTTTGAACTTCAATTTCATCGATGGTCGGTTCCGAAGATCGCTGAGTGAGTTTGTCTCTTTGCCGAAAAGGGCTAGTGAAGTCCGGAATATCTCTAAACAGCTCATTTAAATCAATTTTTTTGCCCTTAATATTGGCGAACCAATCAGGGAGAGCTTCATAAATACGATATTCGGCGGGTTGTTCCAGCCCCCCGGTTTCTAACAAGCTTGAATCCGAAAAAAGAATTTCAGGTGCTCCGTCAAAAATCAGAGAACCTTCGTTTAAAAGCAGAGCTCGATTCGCAAGGTTCACTTCTTCCATAATGTGTGTGATAAAAATGATCGTAATTCCCATCCGGTTTAAATCGACCATACACTGAAGTACATCTCGACGACCGATCGGATCCAACATAGCGGTTGTTTCATCGAAAATGATCGCGTCCGGTTGCATGGCTAACACACCAGCCAATGCCACCCGTTGCATTTGTCCGGCTGAAAGCATATGAGGTTGCCGGTATCGGTAGCCTTCGGCGTTGACAACGGCAAGGGATTTATCCACTTGTTCGCGAATTATTTTTGGAAGACAGCATAGATTTTCTGGCCCGAAAGCGACATCTTCTTCAACAATTGTCGCTACTATTTGATCTTCGGGATGTTGAAACACCATTCCGATTTCGGATCGTATCTTCGGAACAGCCTGCCGATTACGTGTATTTTCTCCGTTAATATACACATTGCCTTCGGTCGGTAAAAGCAAAGCATTTAACTGACGGGCAAGAGTTGTTTTCCCGGATCCGTTTGCACCCACCAGAGCGATAAATTCTCCCGGGTAAATCGTAAAGTTTACATCTTTCAAGATTGGAGGAAATTTTTCCTCTAACTCCGGTTGTCGATAAGTAAGGTGATCCGTCTGGATCAAAGGTTTCAACGCAAAAATCCTGTTCCGATTAGATTTTTAAATTTAATCATTCGAATTATACTGACGATTTATCCAATCCATTCAAAATCTCGAAAGATAAAGGATTGAGTCCATGAAAAAAGAAATCGATAGGAAATTAAAAAATAATTATTTTTTTGAATCGATAGTATCTTTTTGTAACAATAGGGGCTGACAAGAACTGAAAAGTAAACCCAGCATTTATCTAATATAAGTACAGAATAATATATTAGAAGTTAAGCTGAAAAATATTTATAAGATATTTTTAATCAATCTTTTTTCTTAATATTGTATGGGTAATCATTCCTTCGCGATAATATTCACGTGAATAAAGGATCGGTTTCCCTAACACATTGTGACCAATCTCGTCCAGATGGAGGAGAGCAGTTCCCTTAGAAACTTGCAATTCCGCAGCCAATAATTTATCGGCATTCACCGCATGAATTTCGGTTAGGTCAAAAAAAACATCTTCTTCGCAATATGTTTTTAAAAAATCGAATATCGGTTTATGCATCTCAGATTCCTCATAATTCATATTTCTTATCAAAGAAGATGAAAAAGAATCGATACAAAAAATAGTCGGGACATCGTCAGCACTAATCAATCTTGTCACCCGGATCATCTGTGATCCTTTTTCCAGACAAAGTTTCTTAATCTCCGTAGAATTTGCCGCTGAATATTCAACTTTCGAATAAATTGTTCCGGGTTTATAACCTGCATTCCGAATAATATCGAGAAATTCCTCTTCAAGATCAATGCGCGTCTGCACCTCAAGGACCTGTCGATTGATGAGCGTTCCGATGCCGTGGATCCGATTTATAAAACCCTCCCGTTCTAATGTTGCAAGCGCATCACGCATTGTCGAACGACTTACACCAAAATGCTCAGCTAATCTAATTTCAGGGGGAAGACGATCAAGCATACGATATTCGCCTTCAGTTATTTCTATTAAAAGACGCTGGACTGTTTGCGTATTTACTTGTGTGCTGAACTTATTCATGACATTTGTCTCTTATATTGATTATTCTAACTGATTTTGCCTTTTACAAGACTTGCAACATTGTCAAAACAAATATGACAATATTGATCCAAGCTTATTGCTCCCCCGAAAAAGATGTTTCCTCTCATCTGGAGAATTTTTCATATTGTCTGACAGTTTGGATTTTACTATAGACAATTAAAATAAAAAGGTTTATTATAAAAATAGGTCGTACCAATAAAAGACGAATTTACAATTCAAAGGAGCAAAAGATGAAAAAATCGAATATGTATTTAATTGTCATTATGGTTCTCATTGCAATTGTCACCTGCTTAACAGGTTGGCAAAAGGCAGATGCTGCGGATAAACTTAAAATCGCTTTGGTTCTTCCCGGTAAAAAAGATGATGTATCTTTCAACCAGGCCATGTATCGCGGGATGATGGAATATGCCGAAAAACATGCCGATGAAGTAGATGTCAAAGTTGTTGAAAACATCTATGATGTTGCTGATATTGAACCAACTTTGATTGAATATGCAAATGAAGGTTTCGATGTCGTAATCGGACATGGTTATCAGTTTTCAGAACCGGTTATTACCGTTGCGAAAATGTATCCGGAAGTCGCATTCTTGCTCGGTTGCGGTGTCGGTGATGCACCCAACGTTATCCGCTATGATGTTCAACTTGAAGCTGGAGGTTACCTGATGGGTGTTGTTGCTGCCTTGGCAACTCAATCTAATAAAATCGGCGTTATCGGCGGCGGTGAAGGATCGGAAATTACCCGCGGTCATGAAGGATTCAAAGCCGGTGCCAAATCCATCAACCCTAATATCGAGATCCAAGAGGTTTATACAGGTGACTGGAACGATACCACCGGCGCTTATGAAGCAGCTATTGGCATGTACGATTCTGGAGTCGATGTGATCTGGCATTCGGGTGACGGAATCGGTTTGGGTGTTGTTCAAGCTGCCGAAGAAAAAGATAAATATGTCCTAGGTAATGTCGAAGATCAGTTTTCCCTTGCAGAGAAGAATGTTCTTTCAGGCCTCCAATACCAATGGGGCAATGCTCTCGAAAACATCTTTGCAATGATTAAAGACAAATCCTTTTTCGTTGAGGGAAAAGATACGGTTATGATCAACGTTGCAAACGGAGGTCTTTCCATGACTGAACTTAACGATGTCAAAGGTTGGCTGACTGATGAAGACAAAGCAATAATTGCTGATGTTTATGAAAAACTTGGCCAGGGTGCCATTGAGCTTCCCGAAGTTTGATCTATCTTAATGAATAAAACGAAGGGACTTGATCTAACAAGTCCCTTCGTTAACTTATAAGCCAGGAGGTAACAGAATGGATAATCAATATGTCGTTGAAATGCGCGGAATCACAAAAATTTTCAATGGCGTTAAGGCAAATGACAATGTAGATTTCTTCTTAAAAAAGAGATCAATCCATGGTTTATTGGGAGAAAACGGAGCTGGAAAAACAACTCTCATGAACATCCTATATGGCTTGTATCAGCAGGAAGAAGGCGAAATTTTTATAAATGGTAAAAAAGAAGACATTTCATCACCGCTAAAAGCAATCTCTATCGGTATCGGTATGGTTCACCAACATTTTATGCTTGCCAGGCCACTGACAGTGACCGAGAATGTAATGCTTGGGAAGAAATCAAGACGTGGTATTCTGTTGGATACTAACCAAACATCTGACGAGTTGAAAGCCCTATCCGATAAATATCAAATGGATATCGATCCGAATTCAAAGATCTGGCAACTTTCCGTCGGCGAACAGCAACGTGTTGAGATTTTAACCGCTATTTATATGGGCGCTAAGATCCTAATTCTGGATGAACCTACCGCAGTTCTGACACCGCAAGAAACTGAATCCTTTTTTGAAACGCTTCGGCAAATGCGGCAAGACGGAAAATCAATCATTCTAATCACCCATAAACTTGAAGAGATTATTTCTATCGTTGATGAAGTAACCGTCCTCCGCGACGGAAAAATGGTCGGACGAAGAACTATGGACACAAGTGTTACCAAAGACGATTTGTGCCGAATGATGGTCGGTCGCAACGTGCTATTCGATTTTCCGCCGGCCGAGACGGAGCCGGGCGAGATAAAATTCTCAATCCGCAATATTTCTGTTAAAAATGACAAAGGCGTGCAAGCATTGCAGAATTTCTCATTGGATATTCGCCGGGGTGAAATTGTTGGTTTGGCCGGTGTCGATGGAAACGGCCAAAAGGAGCTTTGTGAAATCCTTACCGGACTTCGTCCTGCAGAAAGTGGTACCTTACAACTGGATGGCAAGGACGTAACCAACCGAACTCCGAATTACTACATCAAACAGCATATTTCCCATATTCCTGAAGACCGTCAAACGA
>Ga0116170_10005892_pt1 | contig 10847 bp, 7 predicted proteins | sample AD_JPNHW1_MetaG_FD_89797 | JGI IMG/M metagenome (GOLD analysis project Ga0116170, IMG submission 89797) | Active sludge microbial communities of municipal wastewater-treating anaerobic digesters from Japan - AD_JPNHW1_MetaG | ecosystem: Engineered > Bioreactor > Anaerobic > Digestate | place... | reverse complement strand
GCGCTGAGCATGGTGGTGGTTTTCCAGCAGGAGATCCGCCGGATGCTGGCGCTGGTGGGCGGTCAGCGCCTGTTCAACCGCCAGTTCGCCTTGCGGCAGGAGTCGGTGCCGGAAAAGCTGTGCCATTGCGTGACCCATCTCGCGCAGGAGAAAATCGGGGCGCTGATCGCCGTCGAGCGCGGCATCTCGCTCTGCGGTTACGAGGATTCCGGCGTCAAGCTCAACGCCTTGGTCAGCCATGAGTTGCTGACCTCCATTTTCACGCCGCCTCTGCCGCTTCACGACGGCGGCATTATTATGCGCGATGGGCGGGTCGCCGCCGCGCACTGCCTTTTCCCCGTCTCCAATCAGGCCGAGCTGGCCACGTCGGGGATGCGGCACCGTGCGGCTGTCGGGCTGAGCGAGGAAACCGACGCGGTCGTCGTGGTGGTCTCGGAGGAGACCGGCAAGATTTCGGTCGCGCATAACGGCAGGCTGCACCGCTACAGCGATGAGAAAGTCGAGAAGGTGCTGCTGCGGTGGCTCAAGAAGGCGATGCCTTATGAAACGCGAGGAACGGGCACCTTCGTCGAATGGATGACGGCGCAAGTCGTGAAGCTGGTTCGCACCCGTTGGAACGAGGTTGGGGAGGACGACCATGCAGGCCGATAAATTGGTAGCCTTCCTCAGAAGCCTCTTCTTTAAGAACGGCTACTGGAAGCTGCTCTCGCTGATCATCGCGGTCCTGATCCATTTCTCGATCCGCTCCGAAATCAGCCACCTGCGGGTGGTCACCATTCCCGTTGTGACCGACTTCGACGCGAACACCATGGGCGCCGCGATCGAGTCGGTGGAGCCCCGCTCCGTGCAGATCACCCTGCGGGGGGCTTATTCCGAGGTGAACGAGCTCGACGTCTCGAAGGCGGGCTGCGTGGTTCGCCCGAAGCAGAAGAAAAATTCGTTGCGGGACACCGTTCCCGTCAAGGTCCGGGGCTCCAATCTGCGGGGCGTGCGGGGCGTGCGGGTCGTGAAGATCGAGCCCAGCGTCGTCGTCGTGAAGTTCGATGTGCCGATGTCTCTGCAACTCGCGGTGGCCCCGCCCGTCGTGCAGGGCAAGGCTCGCGGCCGGGTGCAGCTCGTGTATGACCAGACGAACGCGGTCGTGAAAGGTTCGCGCCGGCTGCTGAGCCCGCTGGATGCCGGAAAGGTCCAGATACAGACCGACATGATCGACGTGGAAGGGCGTTCGCAGACGTTCACGACGCGGATTCGGCTCTATCCGCCGGGCGATGCGGTGAACGCCATTGTGGAGCCCTCTGACATGGTCGTGAACGTGATGATCATCAGCGAAAAGGCGACCGCGAAGATCGAACACGTGCCGGTGGTCGTGTCGCAGCCGGCAGCCTCGGCAAACCGCTGGGTGACCGTCCCGGAATGCGTGGATGTCGAAGTGACGGGGCGTTCGGAAGTGGTGAAGGCGATCACCTTCGGACAGATCATCGCGTCGGTGAACGGGAACATCCCCGTCACGCCGCTTTCCGAGACGAACGAGGTGCCCGTGATCGTGCACGTCCAGCAAGGCCTCTCCATCGACGAGGCGCAAGCGGTGCCCTCAACGGTCAAGCTGATTCCGATCTCGCAGCCGCCTCCGGGCCCCAAGTCGGCCGACGCGCAAGACAAGCAGTGATGGTTTTTGAAAATGGAAGAAATCTCTACAGACAAAACGCAGGACAGGCTGGAAGTTGAGCAGCGGATACATCGCCGTGTGGCCGGATTCCTTCTGTTCCCGATCGCGTTGTTTCCTCTTTTAAGCTTGATGACCTACAACTGGCGCGACATCTCTTGGCTGAACGCGCCGCCGTTCGACCCGCCCGCTAACCTGATCGGGATCGTGGGCGCATGGTCGGTCTTCATCGGTTACAGCCTGATGGGGCTGACCGTGTGGCTGATCCCGATCTTTGCGCTTCTGATCAGCGGCATGCTCTTGTACGGCAAAATCGTGCGCATCGGCCGGCGCGCGGTCTGGATGTTCCTGTTCATGATCGCGCTCTGTTGCCTGGTGCAGCTGGGGAGCGCCACCGTTTTCGACGGCGTCCTGGAAAAGCTGAACCTCAAGCCCAACGCCGGCGGCGCCATCGGGTATTGGCTCATGACCCGGCTGCTGGCCCGCTGGTTCAGTCCTTTCGGCGGCGGCATGCTGATGCTCAGCATCATGCTGTTTTCGCTGGTCATGGGCATCGGTCTGCGCACGCTGTTCGCCGGCCTGGGGCGGCTGACCGGGTGGTGGGAAACGCGGTAATCGGCTCGGGCCGCCGCTGGCGAGCCGGACTTCGCCGACCCCCTGCCTGCCGAGGCCGACGGCCTCACGCCGCGCGAACGCGAGCGCGCCCAGCGCCAAGCGATCAGGGACGCGGCGCGCCGGGCCAAAGAGGAAGCGCGGCAGGCCCGCGAGGAGGAGCGCCGCCGGGAGAGCGAGGCCCGCGAGGAAGAGCGCCGGCGCAAGCGCGAGGCGAAGGAGGAACAGGCCCGGTTGCGCGAGGAGGAGGAGCGGGGAGCGCACGACGAGGTCTCGAGTTTCCTGCGCGAGACCGATCAGATCCGCCGCCGCGCCGAGGCGGCGCGCCAAGCCGCGGAGGCGGAGCGCGGGCGGCCGCGCGAGGTGCTCGAAGAGTCCCGGCCGGCCCCTGTTGAGGCGTTGCCGCCGCCTTCCCGCAGGAGCGCCCCCGCGCCGGCCGCGGTTGAAGCGCCTCCCGCGGTGGCGGAAACGCCCCAGTCGCTCTCCGACTATCCGTTGCCGTCGGTGGAGCTGCTCAACCCCGTCCCGAAGGGCACGGCGGACCATGGCAACATTGAAGAGACCTCGAACGTCTTGGTCGAGACGCTGCGGCAGTTCAATGTGCCCGTGGAGGTGATCGGCACGACGCCCGGCCCCGTGGTGACGCAGTACGAGCTGCGTCCGGCCCCGAACATCAAAGTTGAACGCATCGCCAGTTTGACGGCCAATCTGCAGATGGCCCTGGAAGCGACGAGCCTGCGCGTACAGGCGCCCATCCCCGGGAAGAACGCGGTCGGCATCGAGATCCCGAACCGCCGCGCCCGTCCCGTCACATTCCGCGAGGTGGTTGAGGGCGAGGCGTGGCGGCATTGCAAGCTCGAGGTGCCGCTGGTGCTGGGCAAAGACGTGGCCGGGAACGACCTGATTTACGATCTGGCGAAAGCGCCGCACCTTCTGGTGGCGGGCGCGACCGGCTCCGGCAAGAGCGTCTGTCTGAACGCGATTCTGAACGGTTTCCTGATGAGCCGGACGCCGGAGCAGCTCCGGCTGATTCTGGTCGACCCCAAACGGGTGGAGTTCACCTGCTATAACGATCTGCCGCATCTGCTCGTGCCGGTGATCAACGACCCCAAAAAGGTGGCGTTCGGCCTGCGGTGGGCGATCACGGAGATGGAGAAGCGGTACCGCCTTCTGCAGAAGGTCGGATGCCGGAATATCGTGGCGTTCAACAACCGCCAGGTCGCGAAGCAGGAGGAGCTGTTCGACGAGAGCGGCGCGGCCGTGAAGCCGGCGCCGTCCGATGATGTTCCGGCGCGGCTGCCATATATTGTGATCGTCGTCGACGAAGTCGCCGACATCATGCTGGCGGTCGGCAAGGAGGTCGAGCCGGCGATCAGCCGCCTGACGTCGCTTTCGCGCGCCGTCGGCATCCACCTGATCCTCGCCACGCAGCGTCCCTCGGTCGACGTGATCACGGGGACGATCAAGGCCAACATCCCCGGGCGTATCGCGTTCAAGGTGTCGCAGGCCAACGACAGCCGCACCATCTTGGATAGCCCCGGGGCTGAGGAGCTGATCGGCAAAGGCGACATGCTGTTTCTGAAAGAGGGGTCGCAACTGATGCGCGCCCAAGGGGCCTGGGTCGGCGACGACGAGATCGCGCGGGTGGTGGCTTTCGTCAAGGAACATTGCCGTCCCTGCTATGACCAGACGCTGATCGGGCGGCTGGATAAGATCAAGGAAAGCGATCCCGACGCGGCGATGGAGGAGGACGAAGAGGAGGTCGGAGAAGCGGAGGCGCCCGCGGAAGAGGGGGATGCCGACGACGTCATGATGCCCAACGCCCTCGAGGTGATCCGGATGACGCGGCGGGCTTCGACGACGATGTTGCAACGGCGCTTGGGGATCGGTTACACGCGGGCCGCCCGGCTGATGGACACGCTCGAGGCGAGGGGCGTCGTCGGGCCGCAAGTCGGTTCCGGCACGCGTGAGATCCTAGTCGATTTGGACAACGAAATACCTGCGAATCCCGGTTTCTCAGACAAGGAGGCCGGCGAGATCCCGGCGGCTGAGATGCCGGAGGAGAATGATGAGAATGCTACGGCGTAGCAGAACGGTGAGGTGAGCGATGGCACTGGGTGAGATTTTGCGGAATGCGCGCGTGCAGAAGGGGCTGACGCCTTCGGATGTCGCCGAAAGCACACGCATGATGGTGCAGATTGTGGAAAGCCTGGAGCGGGAAGATTTCCGGCGCATCGCGGCACCTATTTACGGGCGGGGTTTCATCAAGCTCTATGCCGACCTGCTCGAGCTGGACGCCGAACCGCTGATCCGCGACTTTATGGAGCTTTACGACGGAACTCGTGCGCCGGCGGTGCGCACGAAGAAGGTGGAGCCGCAATCGGAGCCAGCGTTGGCGGACGAGCCCGTTCCCGTGACGAGAACGGTGACGGGGCCCGCGCCGCTCTCCCCGCAGCGGCAAGCGGTGCAGCCCCGTCCCGCCGTCCGTCCGCTGCCCGTGCCGGAAGCGGAGGTGCCGCAGGCGGCGAAGCCGGCGGTAACGGAAGCTGCGCAGCCGGATGTCCCCGAGCCCTCGCCGGTTCAGGTGAAGGCGCTGGATCTGCCGAAGGGGGAAGAAGCGGCAGGCGCTTTCGTGGTCGAGCCGGAAGAGCCCTATGCGGAATCCGACGATCAGCCCGACTTGTTCCACCCGAAACCGCAACCGCCGCGTCGCCAGCCGGAGGAGTCGCCGTCGGCCCCGTCCAAGCGGGCGGAGGGCGCTCCTGCAAAAATCTCGCGGGGCTCGCAGAAAGGCCCGATCTTCCAGATCGGCGGGCGGATGAACGCGGCCCGCGAAGCGGCCGCTTACGATGAGGCGTCTCAAGCCCAGCGCCACGCCCGCATCGAGGCGTTCGTGGCCGGTTTTTCGAGGCTGAGGGAGGGGATCGGCAGGAGGCTTCCCGGAATCCTGTCGCGCGGGGTGCCCGGAATCTTGTCCCAGAAACGGAACTTGGCTTTAGGCGGAGCGGGCCTCCTGCTGCTGGTGTTTGTCGTTGTCGGCGTCCGCGTCCTGTTTAAGGTGACGGGGACGAACGTGAAGGATTCGCCCAGCGTGGTGATCGAACGTGTCGCGCCGCCGCCCGACCTGTACGTGGACTGACCGCTTCTCCGCCGGCGGCCGGCCGAGGGCCTCGCGGTTGCCCGCGAGAAGTCTCATTGGCGTTCCGCGCCCTGTTCTTCGGCCGCACCCTTGCGGGCGGGAAGAAGCAGCTCGTAGATCAGGGGGTCCTTGATCTTCACCTCATCGGGGGTCAGGCCGTCCAACTCGTGCGGAAAGACCACCCAGTCTTCCGTCTCCCTCACATGGTAGTCGGGCTTGTGCGAGGTCTGGTTTTCGCTCGGCTTCCAATAGACGGTGGCCACCCGGACATCCGCGTGAAAAGGCGCGAGCCGTTCGAGCACCGCGTGCGCGGTGTTGCCGGTGTCGAACACGTCGTCGACCAACAGGACTCGCGAGCCGGGGACGACGGAGTTGAATATCTCGTTCGCGTTCTCAAACGTGACTTCGTGCCGCCGCGACTTGATGCCCACGTAGGACTGGCATTTCAAGACGCGGTGGCGCGGGCGCAGGCCGTGGTAGTAGAGAAACTCATGGACGCTCACGCCCACGGGGGCGCCGCCGCGCCACAGGGCGATCAAGTCGTCCGGCGTCCAGCCCGAATCGAGAATCTGCCGCGCGAGCCGGAAGCTGTCCCTGAGATAGTCGTTGGCGGAAATGTATGTTTTACTTGTCATCGCGTCATTCTTCCGGAAAGGAGACGGTGCCGTTCACCTCGTCGTCAGCTTCAGGTAAGCTTCAAGGAGCGCCGGTCCCCAGAAGACCCAGACCGCGGCCGCCACGGAAAGATAAGGGCCGAAGGGAATCCGGCTCTGCATCTTCACACCGCCGAAGATGATCAGCACGAGGCCGACGACGCTGCCCAGCACCGAGGACGCGAAGACCGTGAAGAGCACGGCCTCCCAGCCGAGGAACGCGCCGATCGCGCCCATCAGCTTGACGTCGCCGAACCCCATCGCTTCTTTCTTGAACGCCTTGGTGCCGATCCACGCGACGGCGTTGAGCAGGCCGAAGCCGGCAGCGAGGCCGATGCAGGAGCTGAGCAGCCCTTGCCACCACAGCTCTTTTCCGTGCAGCACGGGCACGAGCGCGCTCAGAATCGGTCCCGCCACCATGCCGCCGATGGAAACCGAATCGGGGATGATGAAGTGCTCGAAGTCCACGAACGTGCCGAGAATCAGCCCCGAAAGGAAAAGCCAATAGACGGGGATGAGAAGAGGGTGGGGGATCGGCAACATGTGCATGGCCGCCGGCGCGGCCCACTTCATGAAGATCGCCAGAAAGACCATGGCCGTGAGCAGCTCCACCAGCGTGTAGCGGAACGCGATCGGGCCTTTGCACGAGGCGCACTTGCCGCGCAGGCAGAGCCAGCTCAGAACGGGGATGTTCAGATACCAGGGGATCATCGCGTTACAGTGCGGACAGTGGGAGCGCGGCGCGATCACCGACTCGTCGCGCGGGATGCGGTAGATGCAGACGTTCAGGAAACTGCCCACGCATGCGCCGAAAAAGGTCGCGAAGAACGCGAAAAGCAGAAAGAAAAAACGGATTTCTTGTTCGCTCATACTGTTACGTGCCCAGGCTGAAAGTTGCCGGTATCATACCGTTAAGTGCCCCGCCTCAGCAACCCGTATTTCGTGCTGTCGCGGCGCCGCGTAAAGGGGTATGATCCGCCGTTGGTCATTCGATGAACGCGGGAGGATGGGTGAAAGACCGTTTAGACACGTTGCTCGTGAAGGCCGGGCTGGCCGAGAGCAAGGAGATGGCCCAGCGCCTGATCATGGCGGGCGAGGTGCGCGTGGCTGGGCAGGTCGCGACGAAGCCCGGGCACAAGTTTCCCGACGATGCGCCGCTGACGGTGGCCGCGCGCCCGCGTTTCGTGAGCCGCGGCGGCGACAAGCTCGAAGGCGCGTTCGCGGCGTTCCCCGCTTTCGACGTGAAGGGCAAAGTCTGCATCGACGTGGGCTCTTCCACAGGCGGTTTCACCGACTGCCTCTTGCAGCACGGGGCGGCCCGCGTGATCGCGGTGGACGTTGGCAAGGGGCAGCTGCATTGGAAGATGCGGCAGGATCCGCGCGTGTACGTCATGGAGGAGTTTAACGCGCGTTACCTGCGGCTCTCCGACCTCCCGGAACAGCCGCAGATGGGCGTCTCCGATGTTTCTTTCATTTCGCTGAAACTCATTTTGCCGCCCATGGCCGACGTCTTGCCGGCCGGCGGTGAGATCCTCTCGCTCATCAAGCCGCAGTTCGAGGCGGGCCGCGAGAAGGTGCCGGGCGGCGTGGTGCGGGACCCGGCGGTGCGCGCGGCGGTGGTCGAGGAGATCAAGGCGTTCGGCACGGGCACGCTCGGGCTCGCGTGGCTCGGCTGCGTTCAGTCGCCTCTGCTTGGGCCGGAGGGCAACGTCGAGTTCCTCGCCTGGTGGCGCAAAGGCTGATGCCGCACGTCCGGCTTGTTCGGTTGACCCCTGACGGAAACGTGTGCGCAGCCGGCGGAAAGGCGCTTGCCGCTGCCAACCTGCCAGAGTATGATAGGCTAAATCAACATGAAAACCATTGGGCTGATCGCGAATTTCAAGAAGGAACGTGCGGCGGAGTCGGTGAAGCATGTGGCGTCGCTGGCGGCGGGCATGGGCTTTTCCGTCCTGGCGGAAGCGCGGGCGGCGGCGTTGTCTCCCGCGATCAGGGAGTGCCCGATTGCGTCTTTCACTCAAAAGGGCGCGGAGGCGGTCGTGGCGCTCGGCGGGGACGGCACCATGCTGGACGCGTCGCACCAGATGGTCGGCCAACACCTTCCCCTGATGGGGCTGAACATCGGGTCCCTCGGATATCTGACCAGCGTGGAGGAACACCAGTTCGGTGACGCCCTGCATCAGCTGCGCGAGGACCAGTATAGGGTCAGCCTGCGGACGGCGTTGGCGGTGACCGTGCTGCACCAGAACGGGAGACGCGTTTCGTTGCCCGATGCTCTCAACGACGTGGTGACGAACCACGGGGCGTCCCCGCACGCGGTCGAGATCGAACTCTCGCTGGACGAGAAGCCGGTCGCGAGTTTCCTTTGCGACGGCATCATCGTGGCCACGCCGACGGGCAGCACGGCCTATTCGCTCTCGGCTGGCGGCCCGATTCTGCTGCCGGATGCGGCGGCGCTGGTGATCAGCATGATCTGTCCGCACGCGCTCACGTCGCGGCCGCTCGTCGCCAAAGACACGGCCCGCATCGCCTTGCGTGCCGTCGCCTGCGATGTGCCGATGCTCGTCAGTTCCGACGGGCGCGAGGAGGAGCCTCTGATGTGCGGCGACCGCGTGGAGATCACGCGCAGCCCGCATAGCGTGCCGGTGGTTGAGCTGCACGGCTACAACGCCTGTGACGTGTTGCGCCGCAAACTGCGGTGGGGCGGCAGGTAAGTCGGCGACGCGAGGCAATGAGGGGGGAACGATCTGCCCGCATGGGGCGTCGTGGCGATGGCTTTTATCGGGGGGCGTACCCATAGGGTAGGCGGGAGTTTGGTGAGAGGGCGATTTTATTACAAGGAGGGCCGCTGATGAATCGGAGCGTGATGGCTGCGACGTGTTGCGCGTTGACGTTTTTGGGGTGTTCGAGCGGGCCGCGGGCCGGGGCCGGAGCCTTTGTCGCGCCGTGTTCCTTGACGGTGGAATACCTGAAGGAACCCGTCGGGATCGAAACGCCGGCACCGCGCCTGAGCTGGAAATTGGCGGCTGCGGACGCGAACGCCCGTGACCTGCGGCAGACGGCCTATCAGGTGCTGGTCGCTTCCTCGCTCGAGAATCTTCGGCGTGAAGAGGGCGACCTGTGGGACAGCGGACGGGTGCCGTCGGACCAGTCGTTGAACGTCGTCTACAAGGGGGTGCCGCCGAAGGGCTCGCAGCGCTGCTACTGGAAAGTCCGCGCCTGGGACAACACGGGCGATGCGCCGTCGGCGTGGAGCGTGCCGGCGTGCTGGATCATGGGCATTCTCCCGGCCGAGGCGTGGAAGGCTCAGTGGATCGGCGCCAACGCGGTGACGCGTCCCGATTGCGACCTCGCGGGCGCGAAATGGATTTGGGCGGGGGATCCGTCGGGCCTCGCAAAGGCTGCGGCGGGCAAGCGTTATTTCCGCAAGGTTTTCGATGCGCCGCAAAACATCCGGAACACGCCGGTGATGCTGGCGCTGACCGCGGACGACGAGTATGAGGTGTTCATCAACGGCGAGCTCGCGGCCAAGACGTGGGGACATTTCAACGACTGGAGGTGGATGCGCTTTGTGGAGGTGTCGAAGTTTGTTCGCCCTGGGCGGAATCTGATCGCGGTGACGGTGGTAAACAAGGAGGTCGGGCCGACGGGGTTGCTGGCCGCGCTGAAATGGACGAGCGGCGAGGCCGTGCCGACCGACGCGAGCTGGAGCGTTTCTGCTCAGGCGCCCAAGGGATGGAACGAGACGATCGACGGCTTTGCGCACGAGACGTGGCGGCCTGCGGCCGTCGCGGGTGAGGTCGACTGCGCCCCGTGGGGAAAGATCGTCCGTCGCCAGGAGTCCGCGTCCCCGGCTTTCGAAAAAACGTTTAGGGTCCCCAAGGCCGTGCGGGAGGCCACGCTGCATATCACGGGCGTGGGCTTTTATGAGGCGAGCCTGAATGGCCTCAAGATCGGCCGCAAGGTGCTCGACCCGGCGCCGACGAAGTTCGACAAGCGGGTGCTCTATTCGACGTATGACCTGACGGGGGCGTTGAGGCTGGGGCAGAACCGCTTGAGCGTGCTGTTGGGGCACGGGTGGTACGACGTGCGTAGCGTGGCGGTGTGGAATTTCGACAACGCGCCGTGGCGCGACTTCCCGCGCATGATCGCCCAACTCGAGATCGCGTACGCGGATGGCACCCGGGAAACGGTCGTCTCGGACGCCTCCTGGCGGCAGATCCCCAGCCCGGTCGGATTCGACTGCATCCGCGAGGGGGAGGTCGTCGGCAAACAAACGTCGGGCTCTCTCGACTTGGCGAAGAGCGTGGTGATGGCCGAGGTGGTGCCTGCTCCCGCGGGCAGACTGACGGCCGCGGCTTTGCCGCCGGCCGTGGTCGCGCAGACGTTCAAGCCGGCGGGGGTGCGCGAGGTCAAGCCCGGCGTGTGGTGCGTGGATTTCGGGCAGAACATGGCTGGCTGGATCAGACTGACGATCAAGGGACAGAAGGCCGGCGACGTGATCACCGTGAAGTACGGCGAGAAGGCGCACGAGGACGGCAGCCTCAGCATGAGCGGGACGGATGCGCACTTCCGCTATCCGGCCTCGTTCCGCACGTTGCCCGGCGGCTGGTTTCAGACCGACCGCTTCGTTTGCGACGGCAGCGCCGAGCAGGTCTATGAGCCGCGCTTCACCTACAACGGCTTCCAATACGCGGAGATCAGCGGCCTCCGGTCCGCCCCGACGGCGGCCACCGTGGCCGCGTGCGCCGTGCATACCGATTTCGCGGACGCGGGGCAGTTC
>Ga0116170_10005889_pt1 | contig 10849 bp, 15 predicted proteins | sample AD_JPNHW1_MetaG_FD_89797 | JGI IMG/M metagenome (GOLD analysis project Ga0116170, IMG submission 89797) | Active sludge microbial communities of municipal wastewater-treating anaerobic digesters from Japan - AD_JPNHW1_MetaG | ecosystem: Engineered > Bioreactor > Anaerobic > Digestate | place... | reverse complement strand
CCACCGATTCAAAGCGCGGTTGGACCGCTCTCAAGGCGAATGGTGGATTTGCACTGGTGGCGGGGGGTGGCCATGGATTCACCCGGGGCAAATCCACCATTCGCCTTGAGAGCGGTCCAACCGCGCTTTGAATCGGTGGGGCCCGCGAACAGGGCCGAATCCGTTTCCCGCAACAACCCATGCAGCGAACCGGCGGCATAGATCGAGACGGGGGCCTTGCACTTCGAGCAGACCCGGAGGCTCAGCAGTGGGTATTCCCGGGTGATCACAGGCTTGCCGAAGCCGGTGTACTCGGCCGTGATCCGCAGGACCCGGGCCTCGAGATCCACTTCGATCCCGTTGGCGTTGACTTGATACCTGTAGCTTTCCCCGTAGTAGTTGTAGCCACGCATGTTCCCCCCTTAGGCCGCAGCGGCCGCCTCTCGTTCGCGTCGAAGCACTTCTGAAGCAAAGGCGTACCCCTCGCGTTCCAGCATTTCCAAACAAAAGTCGCGATAGGACATCCACTGGTTGTAATCGAAGGTGGAATCCTGCCCATCGATGGCTTCAGAGATCGCATCAGCCTTGGCAGCGTTCAACTGCCTCATGTACGCGTCGATCATGCCCTCGTGGTGGAGATGGATGATCTCGACATCTGCTGTCTGGCCTGGGCGTAGGATCCGGTGTGCGAACTGATCCAAGTCGCCTGGGGTCCAGTCGTAATCGAGCGTCAACAGCTTGGAGAACTCGACTAGGTTGTAACCTTCTTTCCCCTTGCCGATACTCAGCAGGAGAACGGGGATCTCGGATCCATCGCGGACCTGATCGATGGCCTCATTGCGCTTATTGATGTCGTCATGAAGAGCCAGCACGGAGGCAATAGGCTCCGAGTCCGGAACGTACTTGGGCAGATCTGCCAGAAGATCCGCGAACCACCGCAGCGCATCCGGCTTGGCAGCACCAACCACCACCCGATCGCCAGCTTCCACCCAGGCCGCAACCCGTTTCAGAGCTTCTTTCATGACGGCCGTGGGCTCAGTCGAGCCATAGCGGAGAACCGGATTTGTCGCCGCCCATCGGTGTTCCTTGACCGGAACCGTCGAACTGAACCTCAGGGCATCGAGCTCAGGCAGGATCCAGGCGGCCGAATTCTCGGACTTTCCGGTTTCGCGCTCGCGCTCAATTCGCTCCTCCCAGATAGAGGCAAAGTGATCGAGTACCAGTTTGTAGAACGCGAAATGGGCCGGGTCAGGCTTCACCGCAACATGGACGGGATTGGCCTCTGGAGTGGCCACGCCGGAGGCCCGGACTTCCGGTTCCCCCGGAACCCGCCGGATGAGCTTGGGGCGCACCCAGGAATTCCACAGGCGCATGTCTTTGATCTTGGGGATCTCACGGGATTTCATCCCGCCGGATGCGGTCTGGGCAAACTCAGGGCTGTACCACATCACCTCCACGAGCGCGTCCACGAAGGCCTGGACACCGCGGATCACAGGCTCTCGCTGGCGCCAGGAACGCCCACTGCTGACGGCGTAACCCCCCTCAATCGCCCGGCGGTAGCCGTAGGGGTTGAAGCTCGAACCATCGCCCCAGCCTGCATTCACGAGCCCAAGGATGTTCCGCGCATAAGACTGAACCGCAGTCCCCGTAAGCATCAACACGCGCCGGGATCTCTGGGCAAGATGGCGGCAGGCCTTACCCTGCTTGCTCGTCGCGGTCTTGATGGCGTGGGCCTCATCCAGCACCAGGAAAGGCCGGAACCGAGCCAGCGCCGCCGCAAATGACTTCCCAGGGCCCCAGGATTCACCCGTGCGGGTTTCCCCGCCCTCTACGATGGGCTTCCAGATCCGGTTGTAGGTGATCACGTTGAAGAGTTTCAGGTCCTTGAGGTCAGCGGCCTTGTCGATCTGCTTGAAGTGATCCAGGAACCCGATTTTCTTGAGCTCCCGCTTGAACTCATTCACGAGCCGCGAGTGCAGCACGAAGACGGACAAAGGGGCGCCAGAAGCCAGCACGGCCCCGATGGCAAACCGGGTCTTCGCCAAGCCCTGCTTCGCAGAATAGATGGCGGATCGAACCGACAAAACCCGCATGATGTCTTTCCGGCTGAATGCATAGATGGGGAACCCCTGATGGCTTCGCTTCACATGCTTCGCCAGCTTTCGATCCCAGACATTGAGTGTCAAACCTGTCTCCAGAGCCTCAGCCCGGGCCCCGAACAGCCGCTCTCTGGCCTGAATCAACGAATAGGCCGGATGGGCTGACCCAAGAGTGTCTTTGCCTCGTTCCTCCCACTCGTCATCCCCAACCCGCACGAACTGACCGAAGCTCGTCGCCTCGGCCTGGGCCTTGCGATCAGCCTTGCGAACGTGGTTCCAGACCTGTGCATCCACGCTCACGGAAACCCCGGGCAGCGCCTTGAGCTTGGCAACGACCTCCTCGACCTTCCGTTCCGTGGATCCAGCGTTCCGAACCAGATCACAGGACCAGCCCAGCATCGACTGGGGGACAAATCCACTGCCTTTCAGGTAGCCATCCCAGAGCTTGGCTTCCTGGACAGCAAGCGCCGCGATGAGCCCATTGGGTTTCAACATGATCTTGTGGGCCCGGCCCCCAAGACACACCCGAATGGATGGCGCATCAGGCGAATGAGAAGGCCCCGCCCCCTGCGTCCTCAAACTGCGCTTCGGCTGGACGAGCCAACCAGACAGGGTTGGCGCGACCTTCTGACCGGAAGCATTTTCACTGAGAACACGGAGAAGGGTTCCACAGTGCCAGGGACGGGATTCACGTTCCTTCCGTTGAACCCCAACCCAATCAGAAATGGCATCCTGCACGGCGGCCATATCCTCGCAAACGTAGTGCTTCCTTGTGCCGCCCCATGCGCCAATCACAAGGATGCTGCAGGGCCATTCCGTCCCCTCGTCCTTGAAGGCCATCGCCGGAAGATCAATCCGGAGCAGAATGTCATGAGAAGCCCCGAACCTCTCAGGGTTCAGAATCTTTCTGATGGCCTTGGAATCGTCACCCAGCAGGGCGGAGGTAGGCAGGATCATCGCCACGACCTCGGCCATTCGTAAACCCAACTCCATTGCAGCCAGATGGCTTGGCGCCGAAGTCCCCTTGCCCCAGACACCCCACTGAGCGGATGCCATTTTCAGAGGTTCAGGGGAGGCCAGCTGCAGGCTGAACGGAGGGTTCAGAAGAGCCACCGTGAACTTCTCGCCCTGGCCACGGAAGGTCAGAAGGTCACCCTCAATGATCTCGGCATTTGGGAAGATCAGCTTCGCAGCCCGAACGGCGAGAGGGTCGACATCGGCGCCGGCCACCGTCCAGCCTTCGGGGGCGAACTGCAGCAACCGTCCATTGCCACACCCAGCAAAGTCCACAACCGACCCACCGGCAGGCAGCGACCAGGCACCCTCCCAGGCTGGATGATCAGCCAGACCGACAACCTGAGCCATGGCCCGAGCAATCGTCGTCGGTGTAAAGAACTGGCCCTTGTGAGCCTCCCGGCGGCGATGGGAGTCAATGATCCCTCGGTCATTCTCGAGGCGCAGCGCCCGTCCCCGAGACACATATTCATCCAAGAGAGCTCTGCGTTCCTCCCCAGTCAGGGAGTCTTTTTCGAGCAGCACATGGGGCGAATCGGTGATGAACATTGGCCTCTCCAGGACCCATGCTCACGGCGCATCTTGAGCAAATCAGGTCTCAGATGGCTTCTTACTGCGGCCTGGTGCCGCAGCTTCTCCAGACCATGCCCAGGCCCTCCAGATGGTTCAGGGACTCTTCCAACCCATTCCAGAAGGGCTCTGGGACACAACAACAGGAGGATTAGGCGATCTTCCGAACCATGAATCGACTCCCCGGAAGCGGGACAAACCCAACCTTCGAGTAGAACTTCCGCAGTGAAGCCGATGCCTTCTTCTCGTCAGGCTGGAGGGAATCCAGCCCCATCATTTCCCGCCAGGCACTTCCAAAAGGCGCAGCCTCAGGGGCGCTTTCGGCTTGGATGGGGAATGGCTCCACAACGACGACCCCACGATCGCCAGCAAAACGCTCCATCAGATGCAAAACCACTTTGGCCCCGAGTGCGCGGCCACGGTAGTCCGGCAGGATCTCAATCCGATCCAGAATCATGAATCGCGTGAGATCAGCATCTTCGCCAATCCGCTGCACGACACTCTCTTTGAGATCGCCGCTCGCGTCGAACAGGCTCTCGTAGATGCGGAGGGTGCTATCAGAGGCATCGAAAAGATACTCAGCGCCATAGTCGATCTTGTAGCAGATATCGACATCTACCATCTTGAGCGTGAAACGCCCAAGCAAAACGCCAGCTTCGTCATGCTCAACGTCGAGGATCTCCCCCGTGATGTGCGTGAACAAATCTTCTGGATCCACCGCATCCAGAAGGAATTCCGAACTGAACTTGATTTGAATGAGTTCCATGGGTTCTCCAATCTGGAGTCAAGTATTCAGGTCTGGAATTTTCTGTGGGTTTGGAATGCCTCGGTGATTCCGGGCCTCAAGCCTCGGAAGCCTCGGAATCCTCGGAATCCTCGTCCCAACGGAAGCAATCGTCCCGCTTCGCGTAGCTCCCTTCCCAGGAATCGGGCTCCTCATCACCCTGAACCTTGAGCCCTCCAGAGAAATCGCATCCACCTTCCGCGTAGACAAGGTGAAAGACGAGTTCCGGGAACTGACTGGCAATGGAGACTATGGCATTGATGGGCGGAGCCCACGCGGTATCGAAGAAGGTTTGGAGTTCCGTTGGCGTCTCGGAAAACCAATGGGTCGCATTGGTGTCCCATTTCGTAGACCAATTGCGGACACGCCATTCGTACCAAGTAGGAGCCCCGTACTTCACGCGGTTTTCGTTCTGCTGCGCCGCCAGGGCAGCCTGTTCGGGCGTGTCCCCCAAGTACCCAGAGACGGTATCCAGAAGGGCCTGTGGGGTCGGGACAAGCGACTGGAGACTGAACACCAGTTCCTCTGATCCAGCCTTGCTCTTCGCGGCATCCTTGAACCGCGCCAGGACATCCTCGGGACCAGAAACATCAAGTCGGCACTCACACCAGTTGGGCATCGGAACCTCCACCAACAGGTTCACCCCACCATTCACCCCAGTTAAGTCTGAGATTCGCCCATTTCGCCGGAGCGGGCACAGACCACGTTCCAACTCACGACACAGGGTAGCACTTGGCGCCAAATTCGCGTTCAAGGCTCCCGCTCAATCCGGAACGACCGCTGTAGATTCCCCGAAGCCTCTCGTGCCTTTGCGACCCGTTCAAGCCCCCGCTTGTCTTTGCGAGCCCGGCAGCACGTCTCCGCATCACGAAGAACCGGGCCCAGGTTTCGGGCCAATTCGGATAGAAGTTCCCGCTGGATGCAGTAATCCGTCTTGCTCTGGTCGAGTGCTTCTTTCAGCCCCGCAATCCTTACCTCAGACTGCCGGGCCCTGGCCAAGTCCCCACCTTTACCGCAGCCGATGGCGGTTATGAGCAGCACCCCAAGCCCCAATCTAGCCGTTCCCTGTTGCATGTGTCCTCCAATTGCCCCACTGCAGGCGGTGGGTTCCTGTATGACCATGGATCCACGGGATTGTTCCCATGGATCGCCGACAACCGATTACGCCCGATACGCCCGCTATTCGCCCGGCCGATATTCACTAGAAGAAGGTCTGGAAGTCATCCCCGATCTTGAAGGGGGGCTCGAAGCGTTTCGCCCGGGACACCCCCCAATCCCAGGTCATGAACACGACCCGCCCATTCGGCTTGCGAAGGTAGATGGCGTCCGCCTTTCCGGCACGTGGGCCCTCGGTTTCGCGTTCCCGGCGAAGCACCAGGTATTCCTGGCCCTCAATCTGGATCGATTCCGAGTCGTTCATGCCTTCGCCCGTTCCTGGCGACGTGCCAGCAGAAAAGCCGCGTCCTTTGGCGACAGGCCCACGCCGGGGAAGTTGTACTCCCCGGCCCTCACCGCCGCCAATTCCGCATCGTGTGCGAATTGGTAGCCCGGGGCCTCCCGTTCGTCTTTCAAACATGACGGGCAGAGGATGTCTGTGTTGAACCGCGACATCGAGCAGATCGACAGGGGTTCAGAACACCGAGCGCAATGGCTTGCGAGGAAGGCGTTCATGCATGGACCTCCGTAGACGTGGCGAGGAAGGTCGCCTCTGTGGTGAAGACTTCATGCAGGAATGCCTCGAGCAGACTCCCGTCCGGGGTGGCCAGCAATAGAACGTCCTCAGCCTCAGCTGCCAATCCATCCGGCGTCAGGATCGCGTCCACGGTATAGACGCCAGAGCAGAGTCCATCGTCGGGATCGGCCCAAAAGACCTCATCCCCAACCCGGACATCCAACCCAACGAACTTGGGAGCCAAGCCTTCCGGGACATAGTGGGCATCGGGGCATCCAGGCGGGGCAACCCCGGGGCCATTGAACCTTTGGGCATGCTCCAGCTTTTGGCCCCAGCCGACACCCTCCACCCAGAAGCCCCGCTCAGCGCGGGAGGCGATCACGTATTTCCCAGCCATCACAGCCCCACCGCCAGTCGAGCGTTCAACTTGGCGAGACTTGGCTTCGTGGGCGTGACTAGGCCATATTCATGAGACATGGCGCGAGAGATCAGATCCGCTTCGGCCTTGGTGATCCCGAATTTCTGCAGGTTCCATGTGTCGTTGAAGCCGATCCCATCCAGCCCGGCCTTCTTGGACCGTTTCCATGCATCCAGTTTCCGCTGCGTGATCTTGATGCCCATCGCTGGCCTCCGATCCCATGATCGAAGCTCTGCACATCGAGGCTCTGTCTGAGATCCTTGAGAGTCCACAACCAGACGTGATGGCCTGCGCTATGCCGCGGCCTGCCTCTTATTGGAATGGTATTCGTCCTGCCGCTCTGCACACACAGCGCATCGGGTGTCATCCGGCATTGATTTGCGGCGCCCACAGACCAGACAAATGCCGAGTGCGGCCCAACCCACCCTGCGCCTCGCAAGGTCTTTTGCTGTCCGCTGACTGGCCTTCTTGGCGCAAGCATCGCACCTACTGCCGAGGCATGAAGGACTGCGATTGCTGGGCTTCGCGGGGTTCCGCCCACACCACTGGCACTTCCCCTCCGCCTTCAGTTGCGCACGTCGAGCAGTTTGGTAGATCCGCTCTTGTTTGCGCCTGTTCGCTGGATGGCTCATTTCCTTCTTTCGCGAGGATGCGCGTTTGGGCAGATTTGGCGAAAGACAACGTAGTCGTTGCTACGCCTGGCTTGTTCCAGAATTTTCGCCACATCGGATGGAAAATCTCCCATGGGATCAAGAATCAGGCCCTTCGTTTCATCACTCATGGCGCGTTCCTGTAGTGAGGGCGGCGGCAGCGATCTCACAAGGTAGGGGGTAGGGACCACCATATTGCCCATCAGCGATCCGCTCCAGCGCCTCCTCCATTACTCGAACCTTCGTGATCTCCTCTTTCGTGGGAGAGCGATTAGCGATCAAGGCATCTTCCAGATTGTCCGCGATGGTCTTCATGGCGATCTCCGTTGCGCGTTTCGTTCAGTTTGACACCCTCCCCCAGCTAAAGCTGGGGGATTCCCCCTGCGGGAGGCCCGTGCCCGAGCCCGAGGTTGCGGATGTTCCGGGCGGCGTTGACATCTCTGTCGTGCTTCGCGCCGCAGACTGGACAGATCCACTCCCTCTCATTCAGCCCTGCGCGGCCTTTCGGCCCAGCAATGCTTTCGCACTCTGAACAGGTCTGGGTGGTCCACTTCTCGGGAACCTCTCCAAAGATCCGACCGGCCTGCTGGCTCTTGTACCGAAGTTGGGTCTTGAGGATTCCGTGCCCTGCGTCCAACGTGGACTTCGGGCTGAACTTAATTAGGAAGTCGGAGCAAACGTCTCCGACATAGATCGCGCCGTACTGCCGCACCAACGCTGTGGAGAACTTGTTGAGCGCATCCTGCCGCTGGTTCTTCGCCTGGGCGTGCAGCGCCCTGGCTCGGCCTTTCTTTCGTGCCCGCTGCGCGACGGCAAGTTGTTCCTGGATGTGGTGATACCACTTCGCTGTGAGCTTCTGACCGTCGCTGACCACGGCGGCGTCCTTCAGGCCCAGGTCGATCCCTGCGGCCCCTGTGGCGTGCGGAAGCTCCAGTTCATCCACTTCCACCGGGACACAGAGATACCACCGGCCCCGCGTGTCCTGCACAAGGCTTCCGTCTTTTGCCTCGAAGTGCCCCAGGCCGTAGGAATCCCAGACTTGGAACCGCTTCTTCATGAACCGGAAGCCACCGGGCTCCAGGGTGAGCGTCACGCCCTTGAACGGAATCCACCCGAGAGACTTCTTCCCTCGGAAGTGCAGCCATGCCTTCTTAAACTGGCGCTTCGATGTATCGAACTGGGCGCATACCTTTTGCACCGTGTCGGCCAGGAGGCCCAGGTCTTTCGCTGCCCCTGCGGTCTGTTCTGCCAATCCTCCCGGCCCCGCATAGCGCACGAACCGACGCTTGGCCTTCCACTCGTGCCTGGCATATGCGTTCGCGTAGTTCCACACCTGGTTCACGCCACGCGCCATCCGGCACAGCGCCTTCGCGTGCTTGTCGCGGATGCGAACCTTGAGTGTGCGGGTGGCCAAAACCTTCTCCTGGCTCTATACTAGATTTGGCGTCAAAGGTGTCAATTGGATATACGTCAAGGCAGGCATTGCGTTTTCGACCTGAAAACACATTTGGTGTTCGTCACCAAATACCGCAAGGGATGTCTGGACGATCCGGCCCTGCGCTTTCTTGAGGAGGTGTTCAAGGCCGTGTGTGCCGACTTTGAATCCACTCTTCTGGAGTTCAACGGCGAGACAGACCACGTTCACCTGCTGGTCTCCCTCCACGCCAAGCACTCGGTCGCCTCCCTGGTGAACAGCCTGAAGGGGGTGTCCAGTCGAAGGCTTCGCGCCCAACGCCAGGACATTCGGTGGGCTTGGTTCAAGAACGCGCTCTGGAGCCGCAGCTACTTTGCGGGCAGTTTCGGTGGTGCCACCCTCGAACAACTCAAGCGTTACGTCGAATCCCAACGTCGGCCTTCACCCCCCACCTGAAGGTGGCGGGTCCCCAGCCTCAGGAATGATGGGCGCGACAGAAGCGTGAACAGCATTGGTCATTGGTTCTCCTTGGGTTCTGGTTCCCTGTATTACCAGAAACGGCCTCACGGAATCTCCGCACGGATCTCACGGGAGAGTTCCGCGAGGATAAGCGCCGAGGCCTTCACAGCCATCCTTCTCTGCGATGCCGGGCGCCACGCATGAAGGTGAAACGGCCATGAAGGGTGGGCAGCGCTGGGCTTGATGTCGGTATTCCCCGTCTGAAGAAGGATCTTTGCCTTCTGGGATACAGCGATGCAATAGGAGGCCGCAGCCGCAGCCAGAGCACCATCCTTGCGGGTCACATCGTCGTGTTCCGGAATCCACCCCTCGTCGCGAATCTGGCGGGTTCTCTCCCTGATGATGAGTTCGAGCGCCTGCAGATCCGCAGGGCTCCCGGCCAGGGCGAGCTCGTTCAGAGATTCCTTCAGCGAGTCATGCAGCATAGATCGCACCCCAAGAGCAGTATCCGGCTCATGTAATTTCTCTGACATCTCAGACACTGGCTCAGTGAATTGCATGCACGAAGACACTACAACCATTAGGATTTGTTCAGAGTCTAGCCTTGAGAGAGAGGGCGACCTCTGGGGCCAGGGGAAATCGTTCCCCTGGCTCCTTCAGTTTGGGTCAACAATCGCTGCGGCCAGGCTCTAGGCCGCGGGGAGGATTTTCGCTCCCACAAGATGGCGGGGCTTCAGGCGATAGTTGATGCCATCCGGGCCCATGCCATAGGTCCAATCGTCCAGAATCGCGGTGATGGTGACGCTGCGGATCTTCCAGCGTGGGGCGAGTTCCAGCGTTGCGCCAACCGTCATCTGCCCCTTGATCGTCTTGGACTGCTTCCGTCGCTCGCTGGCCGCAGCATGGAAGGCCCGGACCTTCTCGCGCCATTCCTCGCAGATCCAGCCGGGCTGGCTCATCTCGGGCGTGACCATCGCAAGGAACTTCAGCGGACAGCCGTAGTGGTATGGGTGGCTGGATTCGCCATAGTCCCTGTGCCCCCAGCCGGGTGTATATCCGCCTGCGCCCTTGTCGTAGCCGATGATGTTCAGGTTGATGAAGCGAAGCGTCCGGCCCTCGGATTCAGTCTCCCAAACCGTCCAGAGGTCGTTTCCCCGGAGAGACTGCGCCAAGCAGCGGTGGGGCGTGCTCGCGCCCTTCGCAGTGTGCCCGAACCGGGTTTCCTTGCCCGTCAGGTAGCGCAAGAGTTCTTCTTTGGTCGAACCAATGATCGTGCTCCAGCCCATCGGCGCACCTCCTGGGACCAGTCTGAAATCCCCCAAACCCTCGCCGGATCTGAGACACATGAGATCGGCCACCCGCGGTGGCCGGAGAATCAACCCTCCTTGGAGCACTCGGCCTCGGCAACAGGTGTATCGGCCTGTCCGAGCGGGCTGAGTTCAACAGCCACGCCATCCGGCGTCGGTCGAATATAGACGTTGCAACCATTCACCGTGATCCAGAAGGACTCGTTATCCAGAAGCACAAGGTCGCGCTCGGATGCATCGTCTTGCCGCAGCCCGAGTGCGTGCCGGCGAGGAGGAAGACGGGTGTGACCATGCTTCCAGTGTGGCACCGGGAATCATGCTTCCAGGAGGTGGATCCGCTGGGATGTCATGGGCACCAGGCGCCAGCGCCGGAGGGTGAGGCGTTCCAGGAACCGGCTGTCGTGGCTGACGAGGATCAGCGCGGCCTCGCAGGCAGCCAGGGCCTCCTCCAGGCATTCCACCGTGGGCAGGTCCAGGTGGTTG
>Ga0116170_10005888_pt1 | contig 10851 bp, 11 predicted proteins | sample AD_JPNHW1_MetaG_FD_89797 | JGI IMG/M metagenome (GOLD analysis project Ga0116170, IMG submission 89797) | Active sludge microbial communities of municipal wastewater-treating anaerobic digesters from Japan - AD_JPNHW1_MetaG | ecosystem: Engineered > Bioreactor > Anaerobic > Digestate | place... | reverse complement strand
AGCGTTGTAACCGCGAACGGTAAGGGTGTGATTCCCGGTGGGAAAGTACGGGCCAAAACTAAGGGTCGTGTTAGGCACAGAGGTCGTGTCGAAAGGAACCCCGTCGAAATACCATTCGTACAAAGTGGCTGAACCAATGGGCACTATCGAGTATAGTGCTCCCGTCTGGCCCTGGCATACAGGCGACGGGCCCGTCGGCGATACCGTCGGCGTGGCCGGGGTATTCCGGGTGACGATATTCAGGGATTCGTTCCCCGTGGTCAGGTAGTACCACCAGGAATTGATTATCCGCTTATCGCCGGAAAACGAATGGCATCCGTCTATAGCGGGGCTGCTCGGATATATACATCCGGGATAGGCAGAATTAACCCCTGCATTCGGAACCGGAATATTTGAATCATCCCACATGATACCCAGTTTACCAGCAGCGCTTTCGGGCCGGACCAGATCAACCTTGATACCGTCGTTGCAGGTTTCAATATCATTACATGGCAGGTTCGTCAAACCGTTCAGATATTGAATACTCATGCTAAGGCTGGCCCCATTCTGAACCGGGGTGCCATTGATCATGCCGTCCCAGTGGATCGTATCAAAGGTGGAACAATCCGCATATCCGGTTACCTCTCCCTGAACAATTGCAGAACCGCTGGGTGTTGTAATATTCAGCGTAACGATTCCTGTTTTTGTGACTTTCATGATAAAATCCACCGATCCGTCGCAATAGGAAATGCTTCCCAAGCTTCCACTGCAGATTTGCCCAATCGTGCCGGTAGGATAAACATTGACGTCCGGAGGATTAAGGAACTCTCTGTACTGAGGAAGAGGTAAAGGCGCAGTCCCATAGGTATAATCTACTGATCTCCTGTCATTTTCCCAATTGTCGGTATTGTAAACACCCCATTGGTTACAATATACATAGAAAGTACCACCTCCCCAGCTATTGATATTGCATTTTGTAGTCAGACCGTCGTTTGAATAAAAATAAAAATCGGAATTTTGGGCGTGAGAAGTTCCGTTTATCTGGTTGGAAAACTGCCAGGCGTAACTCCATACCCTTCCATCAATAATAGTACCGCCTGAAGCAACTACACTGATATCAATAAGATTAATGGTCACGCCATCATTACCGATTCCGCCGCCGGTTGCGCTGCCGGCAAATTCGATATAGTAATTGCCCGGAAGGCCCACCGTAGAGGGATCTAGTATTAACGGCGTGTAACCTGTCAGCGGCCCGTTTACTGCAGCCTGCCAATCATCAATAAATCCGGGCTCACCGGCAACCGGTGAAGGATTAAAGCTATAACCCGGAACCACATCCCCGTTCGGACCACGAAACTGATAATAAAGCTGGTTATAGCTTCCTTTTCTGAACCCAAAGTAAATTTTTTCAGTTGCCGGATTTGCAATATATACATTAAGCCTGTAAAGAGAATCACATCCGGCCATTGCGAAAGGTATCCTGTATCCATAAGTAGTATTCCCACCATCATACAGAATCAGGCCAAGCCCCCCATTTGTCATAGAAGCCGGCCCATCCGGTTCCAGTTGTTTTGTCCCTTCTCCGTAACTTTTAAGTGATGAAATCACGAAAGTGAACATCAACAGGCTGAGAAGAAGTAAATTTAACCTACTGAATGATAAATATTTATGCAAGGTGAAGCGTATGATTCTCTTCATGGGATGATAGTTACTAAAATACTCCGTATTATGGCATCCAAATCATTGGGTTGTAAAGGTATATACAAATATATTATCCTGCCGGGATAATTTTTTAAAAGACAAGAATAATCATTGAGTTTGTGATCCTGGTCAGCTCATGGATAATTCTCTGCACCGTGTTGCCTGAAATCATTAACCGGATCATTTCACATTTGTGAACGCATTCAGATACTTGTCAATAAATTGCTGCTTCGACCGGGCTTTATATTGCATCACAAACCGGGGATGTTCCAGGGCGATTATCTCACCGAAAAACTTATACTTGTCATTTAACGACCGCAGAAATTTTTCATTCTTCCCGGTCCCAAGGCAAAAACCGACATCCGTTTTTATTCCGAAGCCGATCTGCATCCTGAGGCTTTCCACCATAAATGGATATACGGCATCAGTCAGTTCTTTGCTGTCGTAATAGTTATAGTTTTTTTCACTGCCTTTGGCATCGTGTATGGTAAAACCCAGGGGGCAAACCGCGCTGATGTAAAAATCGCCGTAGAACTTTTCCGGTCCGCCATAGGCTTTAATGACCTCATAGACGAATACCGACGATGTTTCATATGTCTGCCTGCCGGTATAGTTGATGCCGCATTCATCGGCGAGGCGCCTGGTATCGGTAAACGGGATGCCGGTTACTCCGGCGCCAAATCTGCCAGGGTTAATACCTAGGATCAGGTGCCGAGGGTTGATGTCGCTGTAATATTTACGGTAAAATGCCGATGATACCGATAAGATTTCACTGTTTTCCCTGAAAGGGTTCATCAGGCTGATGCCGGCCGGTAAAGTACCCTTGAAATCAAGGGATCCGTTGAAATCTATTATTTTGTCCGCAAATGATTTCATTTCATTTATCCTCCGATCATTTTACAATAATAAGAAACATTCTCCACTGATATGAATTACATTTGTAATAAAATTGACTGAAAGTCAGATTGATATTCAACCCCTAAAACCGGTTAGCTATGAAACGCTATTTTATACTATTGGCAATTCTGTTTGCTGGCAGCAGCAGCTTTGCAGGGACCGGCAACGCAAACGACGGGATATTGTTTGCAATGGCTGTTATCCTCATCATGATGCTGATTCTGGGTATAGGATATTTTACCCGTATGTTGAACAGGATGATCCGGGCCGTGAGAACCTGGAACTGGATACATAAACATACTGCCGGTTCCCCTGATAAAAAGCAGGCGGACGATTTTCATTTTGATATGACGATAAACTACATCGGGCAGGTTTAGACAATGTAATTTATTAAGAGTACCGGCTTGTCCGGAACGATAAACAATGGCCATGTCCGGAAGGCAAAGGGCAGGCCGGCCCAGAATCATTGGCCGCTAGTGTATACTTAACTTTCCGGTAAATATTTCCGGATATAAATGAAATCGTTTCACAATGGCCAGGTTTTAACAATTTACTGCTTTCGTTAGCGCATCGCTCAATGATGCAGGTTCAGCCACATACTGTTTCATAATACATTTCAACGGCAAACCAGCCATTTAAAAAAAACCCTGCATCAATTAAGATGCAGGGGTTAAGACGAGTCAACGAGTAATGGGAGTTTTCTGAAGCAGTATTTTAGAGTGTGATGAGTCAGTAAGAAGATCGTTGCCTTGTCCTTTTTCTTTAGATGCATCCGCAAAAGGATGCACGGGTGTCATAGGTATATTTTTTTATCAGTTCGGCCTGTTCTTTTTTATCTTTTTGTGCAAGCAGTTTGATAATCCTGTTTCGGTGCAGTTTTGCTTCTATTGCTTTATAATTTCCGCCCTCTCTCAGGAATTTCATCATTAGCTCGGTGCTTTCGTTTTCGGCTTTTTCCCTGGCAGCCTGAATGATTTCAGCGTTATTCCGGAAAGCATATTCACTGAGATGAAGGTCAATGACATCATGAATTTTTTCCCTCAATTCACTATTGAGCCTGATCGCATTTTTAAACACGGTAAAAGTTACTCCGCGCTTGCTGACAATCCGGCAGATCCCTGCGTCAAAATTGTCGTTCTGTAAATACTCGCTGCTTCTCATAACCTTTCGTTTCTTATTTATAGCTTTTAACGGAATTGGTTATAGGCTGGAAATTGAAAAAATGCAGTTTTTTTTGATAAAAACCTTTCGGTGCGAAACCGGCAGAATCAGCGGGAAGTGAGCCTGATCACAACAATGTGATAATCAACTATTATGAAATTACCCTGGATATATGGAATCCCGGCGCTCGTTATCTCCTCCCCGGTAAACCTGCTGAAAGATACCCTCTTGCAGGTTCCTAACCAAGAAAGGGTTACCTTTGTACCGAAATTCCACTTTACAATATGGGTAACATCCTTGCAATTGTTGGCCGGCCTAACGTTGGCAAAAGCACATTATTTAACCGCCTTACCGGTTCACGGGCCGCTATCGTTGATCCGACCAGCGGCGTAACACGTGACCGGCATTACGGGCACAGCGACTGGAATGGCATCGAGTTCTCGGTGATTGATACCGGCGGCGTCGTCATCGGCGGGGATGACATTTTTGAACAGGCTATAACCCGTCAGGTTGAGCTGGCTATAGAGGAAGCCGACATTATTCTTTTTATGGTCGATGCCCGCGAAGGACTTTCTCCCCTGGACGAGGATGTGGCTGAATTAATCAGGCGCTCGCGCAAGAAAGCTTTTCTGGCTGTTAATAAAATTGATACCCCGGATAAGGTAAATGAAGCCGCTGAATTTTACAGTCTCGGCCTTGATGGCGTCTTCCCTGTTTCATCGGCCAATGGCAGCGGTACCGGCGACCTGCTTGATGAAATTGTTGCTTCTTTCCGGAAAACGGAAACCGAAGAAGTACCTGACCTTCCGAAATTTGCTGTGGTAGGAAGACCGAACGTCGGGAAATCATCGCTGGTGAATGCCTTGCTGGGAAAGGACCGTCATATCGTAACCCCTATTCCCGGCACTACGCGCGACAGCATTTTTACCCGTTATAATTCATTCGGGTTCGATTTCCTGTTGGTCGACACGGCCGGCTTACGCAAGAAAGGCAAGGTTTATGAAAATATTGAATTCTATTCCGTGATGCGTTCCATCCGCGCCATTGAGAATAGCGAGGTTTGCCTCCTGCTCATCGATGCCACGCAGGGATTTGAAGCCCAGGACATGAATATTTTCTCCCTTATTGAAAAAAATCACAAAGGCGTTGTTATGGTGGTTAACAAGTGGGATCTTGTGGAAAAAGACACCAACTCAACGAAGCACTTCGAGGAATATATACGAAAACAAACTGCGCCTTTTACCGATTATCCCATTGTATTCACCTCGGTGCTGACGAAACAACGAATCCATAAAGCCCTTGAACTGGCTGTAAAGGTTTACGAAAACCGTAAACGGCGCATTGCCACCCGGAAACTGAACGACTCGCTGCTGCCCGTTTTTACTGAAACCCCTCCCCCGTTGTACAAAGGCAAGGATGTTAAAATCAAATACATCACGCAGATTAAAACGGTTTATCCCAGTTTTGTGTTTTTCTGCAATCTGCCGCAATACATCCGCGATCCTTACAAGCGCTTTGCCGAGAACCGCCTCCGCGAAATGTTTGAATTCACGGGAGCCTCCATGGAAGTATATTTCAGAAAAAAATAATAATTTCCGGAATCATGGAAAGCGAACATCCCCGCATCGACAAGTGGCTTTGGGAAGTACGCCTTTTCAAGACCCGCAGCCAGGCCACGGAAGCCTGTAAAGCCGGAAAAGTAAAAATCGAAAATATTTCGGTGAAACCGGCCAAGGAGATCAAAACCGGTGAAATCATCATTGTAAGCCTGAATCCATTGTTCAAAACCGTGAGGGTGAAAGATTTTCCCAAAAGCCGCCTCAGCGCCAAACTGGTTCCGGATTATCTCGAAGATCTCACACCACAGGAAGAATACGACCGCGTTAAATTAATCCAGGAAACAAATTCGGAATATCGTGACCGCGGGCTTGGCCGGCCAACCAAAAAACAGCGCCGGCTTATCGATAAGCTGAAAAGCAGCAAAGACCAGTGGAAATAAGGAGAATTATAACAGTCAGGGATGAAGGCTGAAGGAGCTCAAATGATGGATGGCTCCCGGTTGTTATCGGTTGTTATCAAATACCGGATATCCATATTTCAGGGTCCTTACTTTAAACCCGGCCAAGACCACGCAATCCCGAACCTGGACAGCGCCTCAGAACACCTTGAAAATGACTGACACAAGGCCGGAACCTGCCTTTTCATTTCCGGATCCTGACGGCTTCCGTTTTCAGCATAAACACATTTTCGTGAAACAGGATCAGCCGGTGGCCGGTTCAGAATTGCACCACCGTCCTGATCATTAAAAAGACTCCGAAAAGCATTAAAATGATTCCGACGGAATGGTTGATGAAAAGCAGTATCTTTCCATTCAAATGGCGTTTTAACTTACTGGCTGCGAATACTTTAAGAATATCTGTTGAAAAGGTGATGGACAAAGTCCCAATAAAGAAAATCATAATGCTGTGTTTATCATCCCCGAAATTTGAGCTTACCCCCACCATGGATGAAATCCAGAAGAACCAAACAAAAGGGTTCATAATATTGAGAAAATAACCTTTGAGAATATACGTCAGCGGGCCTGCAACCTTTGTTTCGACGGGATTGTTGTTTTCATCAAAATGTATCTTACGGTTGAAGGTATAAATGCCGAAAAGGATAAGGATGATGCCGCCTATAATGCCGGCAATGAGGTAATTATTTCTTTTATTGATGAGTTGAAGCGCCCCGAGATACGCCAGCATCAGTACACTGAAGTCGCTAACGATAATACCAATAGCCAGGAAAACCCCTGACCTCCAGCCCCTGTGAATGCTCGTCTGAAGCAAGGTGAAGAGTGCCGGGCCTAACAGGGCTGCCAGGGTAAGACCGAGGATCATGCCTTGTATTAATGGATGCATACTTCAAAATGCTTTATGGTTAACACGTGGTAAGCTACAATTTATCCTCAGGCAGATGCCGGTCGGAGGGATAGGGTTGTTAAACGAACAATCAACGCAATGGCCGTCAAATTTATTTCTTTAATGAAGAAAGATATTCATCCCATTGTTCATACTTGGCATTCTTCAGAACACGCGGAAATTTGAAAGACCCGCCTTCCTTGCCCTGCAGGCGCATCCAGTTATAAAACACTTCCGGATCCAATATTTCAACCATTACATCACGCACAGCGTGAAGCCTTTCAGTACGATAATCGTCGTTCAGTATTTTCAGGTATTCGTCAATTTTCTGTCGGGCAACCTCAGTATCCACTTTATCGTTGGTGCCAAGATACCATTTGTGAGCAAACATGCTGCCATGCCTGATTCCGGCAACGGTAAATTCACGGATTGAAATATTCAGTTCATGTTCAAGCATCTCGATAGCGCGGTTCATATTCTCCTGTGAAAGGTGTTCGCCGCACAGGCTCAGGTAATGCTTGGTGCGTCCGGTGATGACAATTTCCGATAAGGCTTTCGAGGTAAACTTAATGGTATCGCCGATCAGGTAACGCCAGGCCCCGGCGCAACTCGAAAGCAGCAATGCATATTCGCGGCCTTCTTCCACTTCGTCGATGGTAAGCGCTTCGGCAGTGGTCTTCAGCGTGCCGTCTTCTTCAAAATTCTCATCCGTGAAAGGTACAAATTCAAAGAATATTCCATTGTCAAGAACCAGTTGCATGGAGTTGGACCCCGGCCTGCTCTGGTAAGCGATAAAGCCTTCGCTGGCCAGGTAGGTTTCCACATAAGTAAGCGGGTGAGCCAACAATTTTTCGAAGCCTTTAACGTATGGGGAAAACGAAACGCCTCCATGGACATAAATGTTCAGGTTCGGCCAGATATCGTGAATAGTATTCAGGTTGTACTGGTCGATGATCTTTTCCAGCAATATTTGCAGCCATGCAGGGACGCCCACGATGGCGCCTATATCCCATTCCGGAGCTTTTTTTACAATTTCTTCGAGTTTCGTCGACCAGTTGCGTTCCTTCGATATGCGGTTGCCGGGTTTATAGAAATGCTGGAACCAAAAGGGAATGTTGCCCGTAGTGATGCCCGAAAGGTCCCCTTCATAATAGGTGCCGTTATACTGCAGATGAGTGCTGCCACCCAGCATAAGAGCGCCTTTTTCGTAAAACTCGGGTGGAAAATCATATTTGGTAAGCGACAGCAGTTGCTTGATACTGGTTTTCTTGATAGCGCGGAGCATATCGGGCGTTACCGGAATATACTTGCTCGAAGCCTCCGAAGTGCCTGAGCTCAAAGCAAAGTGTTTGACCTGCCCCGGCCAGCATACAAAGGCTTCTCCATTCAGGGTGCGGTACCACCAGCGCCGGTGCATCGAATTGTAATCATGCAACGGAACTTTTTGCTGAAAAACATCCACCACATCATCGCTGTGCAGCATCTGCGAAAAGCCATACTCTTCACCAAAAAAAGTGAGCTGGGCTGTACGAAGCAGTTTTCGCAAGGTACGCACCTGAACATTGTATGGATCCTGCGGCTTGAGTTTTTCGACCGGTATCCTGTTTCGCACCTCAAGAGCACTCTTAATTATTGAACCGAGAATTGGCATGGTTGTTCCTTTTTGGGTAATCAAAACCTGAGCGAAATTAACTATTTTTTTTAAATTCGTTGAGTGCTCTGCTTTCATTGAATATTTATGCAACCGTGGAGATGAGAAATATTGTCCTTTAATGACTTATGCCCGGAACCTGCCCTATGAAAACAAAAAAAAACCTTATCCTGTATATTCTGTTATGGCCGTTGCTTGCTGCTGTTTTAACAGTTGCGCTCCTGCTTGTCTTTATCTCCGTGTCAGATTTTCGACCTAAATCTATCGAACCTGTTAAAGTGAAAGGTGATTCATTCGTTATACCACTGCCTGCAGATTCAAGTCTTACATTTTACACATGGAATATCGGCTACTGCGGGCTGGGAGAACAAATGGATTTCTTTTATGAAGGCGGACGCAGGGTCCGTCCATCCAGGGAAGAGTATCAAAGATACCGTGACGGTGTTATTTACCAGATGACCACATTATTCAACAAGCCTGATTTTATCCTTTTACAGGAGGTAGACAGCCTCGCAAAACGATCATACCGCGATAACCAGATACAGCGGATCGAAGCAGGTTTCCCGTCATATTCGGCTGCATTTGCCGTCAACTATAATGTAAAATTCGTCCCGGCGCCTGTTTTCCGCCCTATGGGAAAGGTTATTGCCGGCCAACTGACCTTGAGCCGTTTCCGGCCAGTTTCCGCTGAACGTCACGCCTATCCGTCGTGCTATAGCTGGCCTAAAAACCTTTTTATGCTCGACCGGTGTTTTATTCTTTCCCGATACAACGTTTCGAACGGCAGACAATTGGTGCTCATAAACCTGCATAATTCGGCTTTCAGTGATGCTGCCGATATGAGGATACTGGAACTCGGCATGCTGAAGAAACTGATGAAAGCGGAATTTGACAAAGGTAATTATGTGATTGCCGGCGGCGACTGGAACCAGAATCCCCTGCCCTATGATTCCTCTGCCGTCTCCAAGGGGTACGATGCAAGGTGCATTCATCCCGGCATTCCCGAACATGCTCTTCCCGAAAACTGGCAGTGGGCTTACGATTCTTTCCTGCCCACAAACCGCGATGTAAGAACACCTTACCGCACAGGGGTAACGCCCGTTACCCTTATTGATTTTTTTGTTCTGTCGCCCAACATTGAACTTAAAGGTGTAAAGACCATCGAAACGGGCTTCCGGTTTTCCGATCACCAGCCGGTAGGAATGGCGGTTGGGCTAAGATGACGATTCTTCGGCTGAACAGCCCGTAGCCACGGCTTCTACAAATCAGTGACGGATCTTCACATATTCCGGCTCCGGAAAGAAATGGAATGCCGGAGCAGACAAATACCTGATAACGCCGGACTCCTGATACGGAATCTCCTGTTACATCAACTCCTTAAAATAAAAACAGCTATCCCCTACTCTACCCTGAAGAACTCCGATGCAATGCCGTCGGCGTGGAAAAGCCCGTCATTTGTAAGATAAAGAACACCATCTTTCCTTACCATCATCTTGTTTTCGAGAAATTGGCGTGCATCAGCAAGCGCCTGAAAGGCCCAACTCTCTCCGAACATTTTTTCAATCTCTTTCAGGTCGCAGCCCCACATGGTCCTCAGCGATGTCATCACATATTCGTTAAAACGCTGAGCTTTCGTCAGCATTTCCATCTCAAAGGGGACAATGCCCTTATTCACAGATTCAAGGTACGGCCCGATACCGGCAATATTCCATTGCCTCGACACCCAATTGAAAGAATGGGCCGAAGGGCCTATCCCAAGGTATTTTTTTCCCTGCCAGTAGGATGTATTATGTTTTGAAAACATTCCCGGTACGCAAAAGTTGGAGATTTCGTAGTGCTGATAACCATGAGCCTGAAGCAATGACCGCAGGATACCGAAATGCTGAAGCTGCACCTCGTCGTCCACATCGGGAATACTCCCGCGTTTTATCTTCAAAGCCATCGGTGTTTTTTCCTCTACTGTAAGGGCATAGGCCGATATATGCGGTATGCCGCAACTCAGGGCTGTTAACAGGTTACTTTCCCAGCTTTCACTGTCGAGCGTAGGAATACCATAGATCAGATCAATGCTCAGGTTGCTGAATCCGGCATTTTGTGCCCTGTCAATGCAATTACGGGCTTGTGCGGCGGAGTGACTGCGTCCCAGGAACCTGAGGTCGGCATCTTCAAATGACTGGATCCCGATACTTAACCTGTTTATCCCGGCTTGCTTCAGTGCGTGGAGTTTCGGAGCCCTGAGGTCGTCGGGATTGGCTTCCAGGGTTATTTCAGCCTGGCTGTCGACCCCGAAAATATTACATACTGCCGAAAGCACCCTGTTGATTTCACCGGCACGCATCAACGAAGGAGTTCCGCCGCCGAAATATATCGTTTGCACAATTTCCCCTTCAAGGTAATCGCGCTGCAGTTGCATTTCATTAACCAGGGCAGGAATCAGCCTCTCCCGATACTTCGTGGTGGCCAGCGAGTAAAAATTGCAGTAGCTGCACTTTTGCCTGCAATACGGAATATGGATATAGATACCGGCCATGAATCTGAAATTAACAGGAAAAGGTTATCAGT
>Ga0116170_10005886_pt1 | contig 10851 bp, 7 predicted proteins | sample AD_JPNHW1_MetaG_FD_89797 | JGI IMG/M metagenome (GOLD analysis project Ga0116170, IMG submission 89797) | Active sludge microbial communities of municipal wastewater-treating anaerobic digesters from Japan - AD_JPNHW1_MetaG | ecosystem: Engineered > Bioreactor > Anaerobic > Digestate | place... | reverse complement strand
TGAGCGCGGCTGCATGGCCGAAGACGACGGCGACGGGGCAATCGATGGGGGCGGCGGCGAAGTAGCTGAGCAACCGGACGCGAGACTGAGCACGGCGGAAGGCCGGGTCAGACAGGAAAGCCCCCTGGTCAACGTGGCCGACGTCGCGCGGGTAAAGCGGGTGCACGTTCACGCGTCCGCCGGCTGACGCGTTGCGCCAGAGCTCGGAGAAGTACGGAGCCGGCTCGGCGTTGTAGTACTGGTTGTACCAGACAGGGCGGCCCATTTTCTTGGCCAGCGAAGTGCGGATGGGCAGTGGCCAACCCTCGTCGGTCTGGCCATAGTCCCGGGTAGCCTGCCACCAGTCCAGACCGTTCTTGAAGATGTCGCCGGCGGGGTAATTCCCCCAGGTTGCGTGAGTGCCGGTGAAGGCATCGGGGCCGAAGGTGCGCTTGGTGATTTCGTAGAACTGCTGCTCAATGGCGACGTTCTTTTCAAGAATCAGACGCATGTAGCGGTTAATGGCATCCAGGCGCTGCGGGCGGTCTCCGCCAAGGCCCGTGGCCATGAGGATCGCGTCCTCGACGAACTCGCCTCCACCAGCGGCGCGGTAGGCAGAGGCGAGTGCGGACGAATACCAGAAGTCGCCGTCTCTGGCTCCGTTGCCGCGGGTGGGGGGAAAGCCCCACTCATCTTTCATGGCACCGTCGAGCGGGACGTCGCTCCACTGTCGGAAGATAGCTTCCTGAAAATCGCTGAGCGACGGGGCATAAGCATCCGGAGTGCGGTATTCGAAGGCCACGGCGATCACGAGGCTGCCCGGTGCGGCCGGGGCCCTGAGGCTGACGCGGGCGGCCGATTCTTCGGTGATCTGGAGGCCATCAGTGATGCGGCTCAGGCCCTGGGGAGTAGCCGACCAGACGCCGAGCAGCTTGCCGGAGAGGCGCTCATATTCACCTCCGCCGCCGGTCATGTGGTCTTCCAGCGGCACCGAAGGGATGGCGATTTCGCCGCCGGAGTTGGGGACCTTGCGGACGCGGAGCATCCACTGGAGTTGGTCGGGGTGGGCCTTTTGGAATGCCATGCGGGCCAGACGCGGGTCGAGATCGAAGGCCACGCGGAGACCGCGCTGATGGGCGGCGACGACGGCTTGCTTGACGTGCTGGTGGACGTCGGGGTCGGTGATCTGGCGAGAGGGGACGCGCAGACTTGTCGTCAGCAATCCGTAATTTGACGTGGAGACAACCCTGTCCAGGAAACGCTCCGCACCGCCGGGCGCGAACTCGTCGGCAGTCCAGAACCAGGCGTAGATTTCGGGGGGCAGGTTTGCCGGCAGGTGGTTGGGCTGGACACTAAGCAAGACCAAGAGAGCGGGGAGCATGGGCACTATCTTACTCATTCATTCCCGCGAACGCCCGACGGGTCTGGGGCGGCGGCGCGCCATTCTCAATGCTAATTGGCCTGGAACCGGTGCTCCGGACCAGCCGGACTGAGTCTGAAGCGGATTCCGAGCCCGATGATCCGTGGTTTGTCGGGAGGCTCGGGCGCAAAGGCGATCAAATGGCAAAGGCCCGGTCTTTCGGCAGGGCCCTGCATCATCGAGGTCGTGCTATCCGCCGGTGAAGACTATGGTTACTGTCACCTAGACCGGTGCTGGCGGCGCGCGGCGAACAACCCGAGTCCGAGCAGAGCGCCGCCCATGGTGGCGTAGGAAGCAGGCTCGGGCACTTCCGGGGGCGGAGGTGAATAATCCACCCGCAGGCCGGCGACCTTGAAGATATCGTCGGAACCGCTCAGATCCGCCGCGAGCAGGAGCGCGCTCACAGCCCCCTGGCTGGAGAGATCAGCGAAACGGTAGCCCTGCGGGGCGGTGGCGTTCGACGAACCCATTGCGAAGGCTGACAGCGAACTCAATTGTAGACCGGTAAGCGAAGACGCAATGTTCCCGGTCCAATAGTCGAAGTCGCTATCGAAAAACTGGTAGACCGCAAGAAGTTGCGGAGTGACCGGAGAGCTGAACTCGAGCAGGAGGAAATCCGTATAGCCAGTGGCGTTGTCGACTGAGTGCTGGTAAGGAGGATCGCTGCTCTCATACCCGTTGTCCACACCGAGGCCATAATCCCACTGGCCGGTTGCGGCAGACTCAAACAGAGCCGTGCTGCTGCCCTGCCAGAGGCTGTAGGACGTGACAGTGACCGTCACTGCGCCGTTTGTAAAAGTGCGGACATTGCCGGCCGATCCTGCCGAGCCGGTTTCAGTCAGGAAGATGAAATCGAGCGTGGCCGCCGAGGCTGTTCCAATGACGGCCAGCATGGCTAAAGCCAACACGAACTTGAGACTGAGTCTCACAATGTGCTCCTCAGGTGGCAGAGGCCGCCTCAATTCATCCTAGAAACACGTCACGTCAGTACCAATGGAGAAGAAGTACCATTACAGGTGCGCAAAGTCATAGTACCAGACTTCATGCGGTTCTAAAAATATTATCTTTATCTATATGATTCTACTGATTTTAATCTCACGCAGAGTGCAAACTGAAATGAGTCGAGGCACGGTACTGCTTGGCGGGAGACATGCGCTGGATCGCCGGATCTGTTGCGCAAAGCTGTATCTGGACCATCGCCGAACGGCGCGGAAGCAGGCTACAGCGGCTTGGACGACGAAAGATAGATCGCGTTTAGAAGCAGCTTGAATGTCCCAAACGACTGGCCCCGGAATTGCGGCCTGAACCCGAACAGCACTACCCTGCCCTGGCCCATCCGCGCCTCGACCATCGCCGGGCGGCCCGCGGCAGCCTGCTCGCCGCTTAACCATCCACTGGCCAGCAGATTCTGCTTGGCGTAGCTCACCACCGCCGCAGCTTCACGATCGCCCCTGTTGTATTCGCTGAGCAGTGTCAAATCATAGGCCTGCCCGCCGGTCGAGGTGACAATCGCAGCAGCAGGCATCCCAAAACCGAGTGGATGCGAGGGATCGACCGTCACCCTCAGCAGCGAGCCCGGGCACGACCAATCATTCGGTCCGGCGCCTGCGCGTAACGAAGCGCGCACACCAATGTCGAACATCTCCGCGGGTAGATCACCAGCCGAGTCGAGAGCCACCAAGGTTCCACCCGAACGAACGAACTCCTCCAGTGCTCGAACACCCGCGATTCCGATGCCGCCCACGTGCTCCGGCCTTGGCTGGCTCTTCTCGGCAGTCCCGAAGGCACCGCTGACGCGCCGCCCGCCTGACCGCTGGCCATGCAGGATGGATTGCACGGACTGCTGGGCCAGGATGATGACATCGAAGCCCGCCCGCAACCCGCCCTGCTTGATCCGGTCGTTGCGCAGTTCAGTGAAAGGGATCTCATAGGCGTCCAACACCCAGGCCGTCCAGCCGGTGTCGCTATTGGCCGTCCATGGCGCATACAGGCCCACTTTGGGCATTGCCAGCTCCCATTTCGCCATGTCCGACTTCGTTTCAAGGAACGCGCCGCCGCCGGTCCGCCAGATGAGTCTACCCGCCTTCAAGGCGCGCGCCAGCGCGATGAACCCCGCGTTCTGCTTGTAATCAAGAACAGGTTCGGGTACGGCCATCAGGTCCTGTTTTGAGAGCTCAGCGTCGAAGTTCGAATCGATCCGGTCCACCATCACGCCCATCTGGTAGCTCAGAGTCCAACCGGCAAGGTCGTACGGCCGCTTCACCGGTCCCGATTCACCTGCGCGGATTTCAGGGTATTTTTGAGGTTCCATGAGATCCACCAGATAGCCGCGGAAGGACTGCGCGGTCTTGACCACCAGCGTGCCGGCGGGGTAGAGCTTGCCACCCGCAGTGAATCCGCCCGTGGCCCGATGCACTTCAATGCCGGCCATCTGCAGCCTTCGCACCATTTCGATGGCAGCGGACGGATCGTGCTGGCCGGGCGCGATGACATAGGCGTAAGGGCCGCTCTTTTGGCCCGCCTCGATCTGCGCGCGGGCCATCGACCAGGCTTTCTTCAGGAAGTAGTCGGGCTGTCTGGCTGCCAGGTTCAGAATCGCCATGTCGGCGGTGAGCATGTATTCGACGGCATCATTCAGCGCCCACCTGCCACCTTTCCAAGGCATCGGATAGAAGACCGAAGGTTCGCGCCCCGGGATCCCGGTAGAGAAACGGGCAGGAATCTCGGCAGGCTTCACTTCGTAAGGCGTCGCATAGACATAGCCAGATGTTTCGGTCAGGATGCCATGCATATTGTGAAACGCCGGAGCTGAGCGCAACCCGCCGTTCCACCAGGCGTCGAATGAGATGTAGCTGACCACGCCCGGCTTGCTCTCCCGCAGGAACCGTTCTCTCATTGCGCTACCGATCAGATTGATGCCTTCCATCACGGCTGGCTGGATGTTCGGGTTCAGTGGTTCAGAGTAAGGCGGGATGAAGATCCGTGCCGGAAACGGAGCGTACTGGTGCTGGTTGTAGACAATATGGGGGAACCACTCCTGAAACAGCATCCGGCTCACGGCGCGCGTCTCGGGCAGGTTCATCATGAAGTAGTCGCGGTTGTTGTCGTGGCCGGAGTACTTCTGATAGAGCCACGGCAATGAAGCGAGTTCGTGTGGTGTCCCCAGGTTCTTCTTGTACCAGTCCGCGGTCATCTGAAGACCGTCAGGATTGATCACTGGGACTTGCATCAGGATGACGTTGGCGCGGATTTTGCGGATCTCCTCGCTTTCGTCGGTGAGCATGCGATAGGCGAGGCGGGGCGCGTGTTGCACGGGGGCGACCTCGGTTGAGTGTAGGCCCGAATCGATCCAGACGATCGCCTTGCCCTCGCGCGCGAACCGCTCAGCTTCCTCGGCGGTGGCCAAACCCAAGGCCAGTTTGCGGTTGATCTCTTTCCATCTTTCGAGGTGCTTGATGTTGGCTTCAGAACTGATGAAGGCAACCAGCATGGGCCGGCCCTCGCTGCTCTTGCCGAACTCCTCCACTCTGATGCGCCCGGACTCGGTGGCGAGTTTTCTAAAATACGACGCGACCTGAACGTAGTCGGCCAGCTTGTAATCATCGCCAGGCGCGAAGCCGAAATGCTCCTTGGGTGGGGTGACCGCACCCAGGGCCAGGAATGCGATGAGGAGGAAAACCGTCAGGAGTCTGCGCACAAGCATATATGGAACAATCGTAAGGTATGCCCGCACTATCTCGCAGCCAGTTCACCGCAGGCTTGGTCCAGATGACCTGCTCGCCCGACCCGCGAGAGAACCTGGAAAAGGCCGTTTTGCGTGTTCGCGAGGCCGCTTCCAGGGGCGCACAGATCGTTTGCCTGCAGGAGCTTTTCACCTCGCAGTACTTCTGCCGCGAGGAAGACGCGCGGCTGTTCGATCTCGCCGAAACCATCCCCGGACCATCCACCAGGACGCTCGGACAGGTGTCCAAAGAGCTTGGCATCGTCATCATCGCGTCGCTATTCGAGAAGCGCGCCAAGGGGCTGTATCACAACACCGCCGCGGTCATCGGCGCGGATGGCACCCTGATGGGCATCTACCGGAAGATGCACATTCCGGACGATCCGCTCTACTACGAGAAGTTCTACTTCACTCCGGGCGATCTTGGATTCAAGGTGTTTGAAACGCCCTTCGCCAACGTCGGCGTGCTGGTTTGCTGGGACCAGTGGTATCCCGAAGGCGCGCGGCTGACGGCGCTGCAGGGCGCCGATATCCTCTTCTACCCCACAGCCATCGGCTGGCACCCGCACGAGAAAGCGCAATACGGGCCGTCGCAACTTGACGCCTGGCGCACCATCCAGCGCAGCCACGCCATCGCCAATGGCCTCTACGTCGCCGCAGTGAACCGCGTAGGTTTTGAGGGTACACCGGACGCTGGTCTCGAATTCTGGGGCAACTCGTTTGTCGCCGATCCCTTCGGCGTTGTCGTCGCCGGCGCCCCTCACCAGGACGAGGAGATCCTCATCGTCAAGTGCGACCCGGCGCGCATCGAGGAGGTCCGGCGAAACTGGCCCTTCTTCCGCGACCGCCGCATCGACTTCTATTCGCCCATCGCCGACCGCTGGAGCAAGGAGTGATGTCATGAGCGCGCTTCCCCGCTTCCGAATGCCCGCCGAATGGGAGCCGCACAAGGCGACATGGCTCGCCTGGCCGCACGAACGAACCGACTGGCCCGGCAAGTTCGAACCGATCCCGCATCTCTACGCCGAAATCGTTCGTATCCTCTCGCGGCACGAACTGGTGAACATCCTGGTTCCGTTGAAGGGCAGGGCGGCAGTGCGCGCGCTGCTGAAGAAAGCGGGCGCATGGAACGATTCCGTCAACCTGTTTGAAGTGGAGACCAACCGGAGTTGGACGCGCGATTTCCTGCCGACGTGGGTGCTCGGTCCCGACCACACGAAGGTCGCCGTGAAGTGGCACTTCAACGGTTGGGCCAAGTACAAGAATTGGCGCGCGGACGACGATGCAGGACACAGGGCGGCAAAGCTGGCCAAGACGCCGGATGTCTTTCCTGATTTCTCTGGCCGCCGCGTCGTGTTGGAAGGCGGTTCGATCGACGTGAATGGAGCGGGATCGCTGCTGACCACCGAGGAGTGTCTACTTAGCGACATGCAGCAGCGCAATCCGGGTCTCGAACGCGGCCAGATCGAGGCGCTGCTCGACGGGTGGCTGGGCGCGTCAAACGTGATCTGGCTCAACCGAGGCATCGCCGGCGACGACACACACGGCCACGTCGATGACATCGCCCGGTTCGTTTCGCGCAATACCGTTGTCGCGACGTACGAGCAGGATCATGCGGAGACGAACTACGCGCCGCTGCGCGAGAACTACGATATCCTGCGCCAGGCCAAGGACGAGCGCGGCGTGAGCTTGAAAGTCGTCCAACTGCCTATGCCGAAGCCCGTCTACTACGACGACCAGCGGCTGCCTGCGTCGTATGCGAACTTCTACATCGCGAACGAAGTGGTTCTTGTGCCCACCTTCCACGATCCGAATGACCGCGCCGCACTGAACATTCTGGCGCGGTTGTTCCCAGGACGAGAGGTGATCGGGATTCACGCTGTTGATCTTGTGCTGGGCCTCGGCACGCTGCACTGCATGACGATGCAGGAACCGCTATAGCGACAGCGTTCGAGCCACCATCCGCAGGACGGACGCGTCCGTGTTGAGCTTGCCGATCTCGTCCAAACGAACCCAGCGCAGCTCGTGCGATTCGTCGCTCAGTTTGAGCGGAATGCCGCGATCGGCTTGGATCAGATAGCGGATGTCGTAATGGATGTGTGCCGGTTCGGCCCCTCGTGCAGGGATTTCGTGGGCATCGACGTCGAAGATCGAATCGTTCCAAAGCCGCAGGCCCGGCAGGCCTGTTTCCTCGTGCGCTTCGCGCAACGCCACGCGAGCAACGTCGCCATCGCCATCGCAATGCCCGCCAGGCTGGAGCCATTTGTTCAACTTGGCGTGATGGGTGAGCAGGGCGTGGGTTCGTTTGGTATCGATGATCCACGCCGATCCTGTCACGTGCCCGGCCTTCTGGGAGCGCTCGAAGCAATCCTCGTGCGACTGGACGAATTCAAGTATGCGCGTGCGCATCGAGGCCTCGTGCGCATCATACGGCGTATGGCGCTCGATGGCCGCGATCAGCGGGGGACGAGACGCAAATTGTCGATTTCCAGCCATGCCTTTTCGCCGGGCGCCCGTTCGACGTTGAAAACCAGAGCCGTCGCCCGCTGATCTCCGAGGCCGATGCGCACCTTGGACCACTTTGGCGTCGCGCTGAACGGCGACATGCGTGCGCCGAGTCCGGGCCGCTCAAGCTCAAACCGGTAGTCTCCCTCGCCGCGGACCTCGAAGTCGAGGAACCTGTAAGGCGTCAGGTCCGCGGGCAGAATGGCGCCCTTGCTCAGCGGCAGCACCATGGATGCCAGGGGCTTCTCCTTGTCTGCCATGACAACTGTGACGTGCAGCGCATGGCCACCCTGCTCGCGCGCCACGCGCTGATAGACCATGTTCGTGTGGTCATGGCCAAAGTCGGTCCGGTTGACCCACAGTGTGGAGATCCGGCTGCGGCCATCCTGAGATTCGAAATCGTCCAGCATCACAGGCAACTCGACTGGCGCGAACGGCGGCGGTTCCACGCCCCTCACCGGCTCGCGGCTCTGTTCGACACCGCCCAGCCAGACGCGCTCAATCTTGAAAATGTCGGCGATCGACTCGTGCGGCTTGCCGGCAACCAGCACCATATCGGCGAGTTTGCCTTGGGCAATCACGCCGCGGTCGGCGATGCCCAACAATTTGGCGCTGCCTGATGTCGCCGCCGTGAGCGCTTCCATCGGCGTCAGCCCGGCGGCAGCCGCCAGTTCGAGTTCGCGCAGCGTTGACCAGCCATGATATGCTCCGCCCATGCCGGCGTCGGTGCCCAGACCGACGGCTACACCCGAGTCCTTCGCCACCTTGAGGTTGTGGAGCAGATTCTCCCAGCGCTTCACCGCGGCCGGCCGCGGTGGCGCAGTGGTGTTCTGGATACGCGAGTAAACGGTCGGATCGAGCAGCGTTTGAACGAACGGGGTCCGGAGATCGCGCAAATTCCGCGGCTCATAGACGGCCAACGTCGAAACGTAACCGATCCCGCTCGCCTTCATCAACGCCAGCCATTCAGCGTCCACTAGGGCGTCGCCGACTCCGTGGCCGATGATGTCGGATCCGGCGCGCGCTGCGATCTTGGCCTTGTCGAGAGAAACAGTGTGGGTGATAACCTTCACGCCGGCGGCGTGCGCCTCCTCGACGATGGCCTTCAGCGTCGCCTCGTCCATTGACGTCATGTCAGTGTCCATGCCATAGCGCCAGCCGTCCGTGAAGACCTTCAGGATGCCGGGCTTGTATTCGAGAGTCTTCTTCACGGCTGCGCGCGCCTGGCGCGGCGTCAGCACGGCTTGCGTATGGAAATCGCCCCGCCCGCCTTCCAATCCGTGGCCACCGGGCGATGAAAATCGCGCCGCCAGGATCAGCCGCGGAGCCGGCAGCCCGCCGGCGATGAGCCCACGCATCGGCTCGAACTGCTCCGGATATGTGGACATATCCGCCACCGTGGTCACGCCCGAGAGCAAGTACGCCTGGAGAGTACGCGGCCAGTCGGCCTGCGCACCGGTGACGGCGCTGGCCAGCAGGTGTGTGTGCAGATCGAATAGGCCCGGCAAAAGAGTGCGGCCCCGGCCGTCGATCGTCGGCGTCCCGGCAGGCGCGTCCAACCCTGATCCGATTTTGGCGATACGGCCGTCCTGGACCAGCACGTCGGCGATGCGGCCGGCCGCCCCCGTGCCGTCAACCACGGTGGCTTGGCGAACGATGAATGATTGCGCGACGGCGCCGCCGCACAGCAAGAGCGCAACGAAAAGTGAACGAATCATAGTCCCGCCTGATTTTCGAGACTTCGCCAGAGGTACCAGCAGGCCAGCGTGCGATGCGGCCGCCAGGGCTCGGCGATCTCCTCCATGGCCGCCGCTTTCGGCGGCTCCTCCATTTGCCATGCCCTCTGGATCGCGTTGCGGATCCCGAGGTCGCCAACGGGAAAAACATCCTCGCGCCGAAGTGCGAACATTAGCAGCATCTGCGCCGTCCACACGCCCACGCCCTTCACCTGCGTCAGGTGCTCGATCACCTCGCCGTCGCCCATTTTCTCCAAACGGTCGAATCGCAACTGCCGGGCCTTCGTCCTTTCGGCGAGGTCGATCAAGTATGCAGACTTCTGCTTCGACAAGCCGAGCGGGCGCAGATTCTCCTCACCGAGAACCAGGATCGACCGCGGCGTCACCCCGGCCCGCCCGCAGGCGTGCTCGAACCGCGCGTAGATCGTCCTTGCCGCCTTGCCGCTCAATTGCTGCCCGACAATGCAGCGCGTCAATGTCTTGAAGTCCGGCGTAAGGTAATCAATCTTCGGCGGACCGCAACGTTCTATGATTCCGGCCATGACCGGGCATGACTTCTTCAGATGTGAAACGGCTTTGCGCATGGAAACGATCCGGCGTTGGGCTGCATCAACAAGTATGGCATGGTGAAGTTGATGTCCCGTCTGGTCCCTTTGTTCCTCCTGGGGTTCGCCCCGTTGCCCGCGCAGCCTCCCAAGCAGCCTCCCGAGCCTGTCGAAGAAAACCAGGTCATCCGGATCGACGTCGAACTGGTCAACACCTTTTTCAACGTGCGAGACAAGCACGGGGCCTATGCCGCGGGATTGACGGCCGATGATGTTGAGGTCTATGAGGACGGAAAGAAGCAGGAGATCCGCTACTTTACCCGCGAGACCAACCAGCCGTTGACCATCGGCCTGTTGGTCGATGTCAGCCGCAGCCAGGAGAATCTGATTGAGGTCGAGAAGCGCGCCTCGTCGGCCTTCTTTGCCAAGGTCCTGCGCCCCAAGGACATGGCTTTCATCCTCAGCTTCGGTGCCGACGCCGAACTTCTTCAGGACCTCACTGGAAGCCTCGCCTCGCTCGAACGCGGCCTGCGTGAATTGCGCATCAACGCCGGCGTCAGTGGCGTCGTCACACCCTCTACCGTACCCACGCCGGGCGGCCCACGCGGCACCGTGCTCTATGACGCGGTCTGGCTGGCTGCCAACGACAGGCTGAAGCACGAAGTCGGGCGGAAAGCCATGGTGGTCATCACCGACGGCGTCGACGTCGGCAGCCGCATCAAGATCGAAGGGGCTATCGAGGCTGCGCTGAAAACCGACGCCATCGTCTTTCCGATCCTCTATGAAGATCCGCGATACACCCTGTATGCCGGTTACTCGGGCGATGGAGCCATGAAGCGAATGGCTAACGAGACCGGCGGACGCATCTTCCGCGTCGATCGTAACCACACGCTTGACGAGACTTACAAAGAGATCGAACAGGACATGCGAACTCAGTATGCCATC
>Ga0116170_10005885_pt1 | contig 10853 bp, 6 predicted proteins | sample AD_JPNHW1_MetaG_FD_89797 | JGI IMG/M metagenome (GOLD analysis project Ga0116170, IMG submission 89797) | Active sludge microbial communities of municipal wastewater-treating anaerobic digesters from Japan - AD_JPNHW1_MetaG | ecosystem: Engineered > Bioreactor > Anaerobic > Digestate | place... | reverse complement strand
CAAGCGACCTTCGCTCGCTTCTCAAAGAAAGAAAGCAGGGGCCATGTCACGGGCGCCGAGGCCGCGCGGGTATTGATGCGCGCAAACGGAATCTCCGATGTTTCGATCGAGGAGGTTTCGGGCTCGCTCACGGACCATTATGATCCGACCGCGAAGAAACTCCGCCTCTCCGAGTCGGTATACGGCGAAACCTCGATCGCGGCGATCGGAGTGGCCGCGCACGAGACGGGACACGCGATCCAGCACGCGACCGGATACGGACCCCTCGCGCTCCGAAGCTACCTTGTCCCCGTCGCCAATATCGGGTCAATGATCGGCCCGTACATCGCGATCGCGGGCCTCTTTTTCGGGCTCCCGTTCCTCCTCGACATCGGTATCGTCCTGTTCGCTGGCGCCGTCCTCTTTTACCTCATCACCCTGCCCGTCGAGTTCGACGCCTCGGCGCGCGCGGTCGCGATCCTTCGCGGCAACGCCGTCCTTTCGGACGAGGAACTCTCCGGCGTTAAAAAGGTCCTCTCGGCCGCGGCGATGACCTACGTCGCGTCGGCCCTCACCGCCGTCGCGAGCCTTCTCCGACTCGTCCTCCTCGCCCGGGACCGGCGAGACTAGCAGGATTCTGCAAGTCGCCGTTTCCTTGAGAAAAGGGGCGGCGACTATGCTATACTTCTCCGCAATGACAACTACAGAAACCGCAAACGCCCTGATCGAGGGCCTTTCCTCGGTGATTCGGGGCAAGCGGAACGAACTCGAGCTTTTCGTCGCATCCTTTCTCGCGGGTGGGCACGTCCTCGTCGAGGATTTCCCCGGCCTCGGCAAGACGACGCTTGCCCGAACGCTTTCCCGACTCGTCGGAACCGATACGGGAGCCCTCAGCTTCAAGCGCATTCAGTTTACCCCGGACCTCCTTCCGTACGACATCACCGGCGTCGACGTCTTTAACCCGGACGAACGCCGCTTCTCCTTTATGCCCGGACCCGTCTTTTGCGATATCCTCCTCGCGGACGAGATAAACCGCACGACGCCGAAAGTCCAATCCGCGCTCCTTGAGATCATGGCCGAACGGCAGGTTACCATCGGAGGGGAAACCCACGAGGCAAGCCCGCTCTTCTTCGTCGTCGCGACGCAAAACCCCGTCGAGACCGAGGGAACCTATCCGCTCCCCGCCGCGCAGCGGGACCGCTTCATGCTGCGCCTTTCGCTCGGCTATCCCGACGAAAAGTCCGAACGCGCGATCCTCCATACCGATCCCTCTGAGACGATTCTCCCGAACCTCGACGCGGTCATCTCCGCCGAGGACATCGTCTCCGCGCGCGAGGAGCAAAAGCGGGTGTATTGCCATCCCGCGCTCGAAGGCGCGCTTCTTGCCATCGTCCGAAAGACGCGTAACCACCCGGCGTTCGACCTTGGGGTCTCGCCCCGCGGGGCGCTCCAGTACCTTCACGCGGCGTGTTCGCTCGCGTTGGTCAGGGGACGCGCGTGGATCGAGGACGGTGATCTTATTGATTTGGCCGTTCCGGTTCTCGCTCACCGCGTTATGGCAAAGGATTCGCGCACGGACGCTCCGTCCATTCTCTCCGCGTTCGCCGCAGAGACCCTCCGCAAGCTCGACCGAAAGACGGATTGGTCAAAAGATGTCCCCGCAGAAACGGTCGGTTAAAGGGCATTCCCGCGGGCGCGCGTCGGTAACCCCATTCGGCGTCGCCTTCCTCGCCACGGGTCCGGCGCTTCTCGCCGCGGGACTCCTCAACGGCGAGCTCGCGGCGATCCTTTCGGGCGCTACGCTCATTCTCTATGCCGCGTTCTCGATTTTTCTCGTTGTCCTTTCCGCTTTTTTCTGGCGAAAGGCCCTCGTTACCGCGGAATGGTCGGGACTTGAGCATATCACGATACACGTCGCCCCTTCCGCCGCGACCGCGCCGCTTGCGGTTCCCCTTCTTTTTTGCGATATCCGGTACACGGTTCGCTATACCCCAGAGTCCGACGATAAAGGCGCTCGGGCATTCACCCTCTCGGTCCCGATCGCCCGAACGGAGGCCAAGCAGGCCATTACGATGCCCGGGCGCGGGGACTACCTCGGCTCGGTTCCGACGCTTCGCGTTTCGGACTTTTCCGCCTTGTTCCGTTTTGAGCTGGAAATCCGGGACGCGCGGGGCGCGGAGGAACTTCTCGTTCCGGCCGAACCCGAGGGCTGCGCGCTTCCGTCCTTGCCTCCCGGGAGATCGGGGCAATTCGCCGGCAAAAGCACCTTTCGGCGCTCCGACGAGCTCTATGAAACCCGGCAATATCTCCCCGGCGACGATCCGCGAAAGATTAACTGGAAGGTCTACGCGCATACCGGATCGCTCGCGGTCCGCGAAGGCGAGCTTCTTCCCCCGCCGTCCGCGGAATACGTCGTGATCGTAAACCCCTGCCGAGACCGCGCCCTTCGCGGAGAGGCGAGAAAGGCCGCCGAGCGTCGCTTTGAGCGACTGGTAAGCCGCGCCGCGTTCGTAGCGCTCCGTCTTTCGGAAAGCCGACGGATCGTGACGATCGTTACGGAAGGAAGCGCGGGCACGCAGCGCCAAGAGAGGATTGTCCCGGACTCAGGCGATTGCGTACGGGCGATCCGATCGGCGTTCGCCCGATGCGCGCTCCGCGCGCAAGATAATGGGCAAAGCCCGATCCCATCGGCTCAACGGGGAAATCCCGAAGTGACCTATCTCTTTTTCACGATGCCGGATCAGCCGGTTCGATTCATGCCGCGCCAAGCGGAAGCCGTCGTGCTCCTCGGCCCAACCCCGGAAAAGCCGCTCCCTTGGTCGCCGAAGAGGGAGCTTTTGCGGTTTGTCTTTCTCGACGCCGCGAAAGGGTCGGAGCTTTCAAGCCAGGGATATCACGCGCGCTATTCTGAAGCACTCAACGGCCTAAAAAAGGAAGGGTACGATGTCCAAGGCATATAGCGGCGAAGGCTTTCTTCGCGCGATTTCCCTCCTTTTCCTTTTTTTCGCGTTAGCGCTTTATCTTCCGGCGATCCTCCCCCTTTGGGCCCTTCCCCTCGTCGCGCTCGCGGGTGTCGTTTCCGCCTCGTTCTTTGACCGACTGAAGCTTCGGGCCCTTCCTGCGTTGCTTATCGCTCTCTGCGCCGCGGGCATCCTCTTTGCCCTCCTGTATCTTACCGCGTTGGGCTCTTCGCGCACGGATATCAGCGCGCTTTTTCTCCACGTTGCCCTCGGATACTGGCTCTTCGTCATCACCGCGGCGGCGAGCCTTGGCGCGACCCTCGCCTGGCTCCGCGCGCCCCGCTGGCGAACTGCGGAACCGCTCGTCATCCTCGTCGCCTTCGCAATCGTCTTTTGGTCCCAGGGAAACCACGCGATAACGGTGTTTCCGCACCCGCTTTACCTCGCGCTTTTCGCGACGGGCATGCTCTTCGTCACGCTCCTTCGCCTCGTCCTCGCCGCGAAGGGCGGTCCTCGCCGCGCCGTTCCCGTCCTCGCCTTCGCGCTCCCCTTCATCGCCCTTCTTTTCAGCGTTATGGGCGCGTTCAACGCCCTTTCGGTATCGAATAACGGCGGGCTCATCCAGCCGACGCTCTTTCGCTTCGATTTCTCCCCGTACCTTTCGCTCCAAAACGAGATCAAGCTGAACGATAAACTCGTCCTGATCGTCAGGACGGCGGAGGAAAACTCGACGACGCTCCTGAGGCGCATCTACCTTTCGGGTTGGAATCCCGAGCGCGGGTTCTTCGAGGAAAACCCTCCGGGAGAGCGCCGACAGGTCACCGCCGTACCGGGTAAGCCGACCGACATCCCCCACGACGATTTTTCGCTCCGCTCAAAGGCGGATCAAGAGTACTTCATCGTGAACTTCGACCCATCGTCGCTCATAGCCATGGATTACCCCGTCCACATAACCCCATACCGGATATGGGACTCCGCATCGTTTAACGGCGCGTATTCCGTCACGAGCGAGATCACGGGGTTCATCCCCTTCGAGCTCTTCGACTGTTCCGCCCCGACGGGGAATCCCCGCGAGGGACTTTCCGCCAAGGCGCTTGCATACTATACGACCATCGATCCCAAAACCGCCGAACTCGTCGGGAAAATCGCGCGAAAGCAGACGGAGAACGTCGCGGGCTACTACGATAAAATACAGGCCCTCACCTCATTTCTCCGCGACGGGGACTTCCGCTACTCGCTCAAGCCCGGCGTCGCTCCGGACGGGAACCAACTCCGGTATTTCCTGGAAGACACCCATAAGGGATACTGCACCTATTTCGCCTTCTCGCTGTGCCTGATGCTCAGGAGCATCGGAATCCCATCCCGCATCGCCGCGGGCTTCTTCCTCCAGCCGGATTCGGGGGCGCTCGGCTACTATCCCGTCCGGGCGAACATGGCGCACGCATGGGTCGAGGTTTTCTTTCCCCGATACGGGTGGATCGCCTTTGACCCAACCTCGAACGAGCTCGCCGAGGGGGAGAACCTCCAAATAAGCTCGAACCCTGGCGGGGACGAATTCCTCGACTTATTGACGGAGATCATCGACAAGCGAAACCTGCTCGTTACCGAGAATCGAGGTTCCGAGAAGCAGGGATTAAGCACGGCCTTTTTCCGGGCGATTTCTTTTTTCTTCACAAGCCATTTCCGCGAGTATTTCCTCGCCCTTGCGCTTTTCCTCGCATCCGTTCCCGCGTTCGTGAAAACCCGGCGTTGGCTCGTCATTCATCGTTCCACGAACGTCCGAAAAGCCATCCTTTTCATCGCGGACGACCTCTATCGCGCCCTCAAGCGCGCGGGGTTGCGGCAGACGAGGCAGGAAAGCCGGCACGCGTTTATCCAGCGGGTAAACGACCCCGAGGTGTCGGCATTCTTCGCCCTTGAGCAGCAGGCGCGCTATGCCCCACTCGTTACCGATGCCATGAAGCGCTCGGCGCTTGAGCTCTCCGCGCTTCTAAAAAGCCGCTATCGGCGGCGCCGGAGGCACCTGTTTCATAAACCGCACGCGCTTTTCGCGCTCCTTCTTCTCGCGTTATCCCTTCGGGTGATTGAAGCCCAAGAACGAGACGCGAACGCCGAGATCCTCCTAGCCCGGGCGAAGACGGCTATCGAGGCAGAAAACTGGGAATCGGCAATCTCGGTCCTCACGAGCGCGATTCGCGCGTATCCGGCGAATCCCTCGTTCCACTATGTCCTCGGCAACCTCTATTCGGACCAGAAGCTCTACGCATCGGCCCGGAAAGAGCTGCTCTTGGCCCTATCGCTGAACTACCCCGACATAGAGCTCTATTCCCGGCTTTCGGAGGTATCGAGCCTTCTCAATCTCGACGAGGAAGCGCTCACGTACATCCGCCATTACCTCGACGTAAAGCCGGAAGACCTCTTCGGGTGGTCAAACTACGGATGGCTTTGCTATAAGACGAACCGGCTCGACGAGGGAATCGGTAAACTCCACGCGGTCCTCAATAAATACGGACCGGACAGCAACCTCTACGTGGGACTCGGAAACCTCTATACGGCGGCGTTTAACTATCCCGACGCGAAGAAATACTATACCCTCGCCATCCAAAACGCGGAGCGGCTCAATCAGCCCTATCACGCATCCATCGACTACTACAACCGATCGATCCTCGAGGAGGTTTTTTACCATTTCGACGACGCGTACCGCGACACCGAGCTTTCGCTCGAGGCGACGCCGCGCTCATCCGGCTACCTCATGCAAGGGGAACTCGAGTTGCGCCGGCACGCGTTCAAGGCCGCCTTCGCCCAGTATCTTAAGGCGTTCAACCTCGATTCGACGCCGCTTGCGTCGATGGGCCTCGCGGATACCCTCATTAAGGCCGGCTATCCGAACGAAGCCGCGCAATACATGGACGCTATCGAGCGAAAGACCGATCTCTCCTGGATATCGAACTACGGAACGACGACCGACCAGTATCGGGCGGATATGCATAAGATTCGGACTGATATCTATCAATTCGCGATGAATCGGGAAAAAAGGACGGTTGTCCACAGCTTATCCACATTGTTTTTAAAATACTGGGATTTAGGGAAGTATTCCGTGCTCCATTGGTATCATGATGCCATGAATCGGGTCATGACCGCGCGGGTCGCGCGCTACTATGAAACGAGCGAGCGGCAGTACAACAAGCTTACTGGCGAAGGGCTTCGGGTCAATAGCTTCTATTTCATGGCCTTCAACACCTGGCACACCCTATCGGCGCCCTACCTCTCTCGCGCGCGCGCCATCGAAACCGCGCGCATTCCAGAGGCGGAACCTTCGTATCTCTACGAATCGGCGCATTTGGACGGAGATATGGCGCGAATGGACGGCGCAATTGCCACGCTTGATCCTGAATGGGAACGTCAATACCTTTCAAAAGCTCTTTCAGAGCGTATTCAAGGCATGCCTCGCCTCGATAAGGCGGTTAAGCTTCAATATATTGAAAAACTCTATGCGATCCATCCTGCGGCGTTTGTGATACATGACATCAAGCTCCCCGTATCATTTAAATACCAAGGAGAAGACCAAAAGGGCGCGAAGCGCCGATTTTTAAAAATCGTCCGGCTCATGCGCAATGCGGGATTTACGCAAGCGCCGGAAGCGCCCTTTATAATCCAAGCGACCGGCCCCGCGACTGCGCTCACCGTTTCCCTTATCGAAAAAAACAACAATGGAACACTTTATACACAAGTTATCAACTTATCCACAGGGAATTCACGAGATATCTACCGCTTTGTCAACGACTTTTCCACAAGGGTGTTTCGAACGGACATAGGGCTACCCTAACAAGGTTCGCTACGGAACGATCGGCGTTGGGGTTTCCTTTTCATAGATGAAGAGCCAAGCCCCTCGACAAAGGCGACCGACGCGATCCTTAGCGGTAACATATACCTCATAAAACGCGGGCCGCCTCAAATCGACGGTTTCGACGAAAAAATCGGTATCCTTGATGTGCTGCAATTCCAATCCCTCGAATGAGGTGACGTGCGATTGCACGGTCGATTCGTCATAGGCCTCTGCGTCATCAAGAATAAAGGTCACGTCGGTCGTTTCCGAGTTCACGCGCGCGAGCGCGCTCGGCTGCGTCGAGGAAAAAACGAGCGGGGGGGCCGTCGCCTCTTCCAGGAATTGCTTAATAGGCATCGATGCCTTCACGATAATGCGGTTCATGTTCCATCGGTCGGCGCGAACGTCCGAATTCACCCCATTTACGTTGAAAACCATCGTATACCCTGCCTCGATAGCCTTCTGCCTAATGTAGGCGTCGAAAGCGCCAAAGGGGATCGCGAGCTCCGTAACCGGGCGTTTAAGTTGCGTCTCGATCGCCACGCGTGAGTTCGCGATCTCGTTTTCGAGCCATACATCGTATTCTTTCCGATCTTTTATCGTCTCGGGTGGCTTCGTGAGAAACGGATGGGTCATGGTGTGGGAACCGATCGTAACCCCATTGGCGGCCATTTCCCTCAGGTCGTCCCAATCAACCCCGTGCTTCGCATGACCCTCGTCCACCGCCTTGGGATACACGAAAAAGGTAAAAGGGATTCCCCTCTTTTTCAAAAGCGGATACCCGGAGCGGAAGACATCGTAGTTACCGTCGTCGAAGGTGATCAAGACAGACTTTACCGGGATCGGTTTGCCTTGAACGAAAAAATCCTCCAGGGCGCGCGAATCGATGAAGGAAAAACCCGCCGCCTGCAGCGCGTCGATCTGCTCCGAAAGCTGGGCGCTCGTCACGGAATACTCGGTCTTTACCGCGCAATCGACGTGATGGTAGCAAAGAACCGTGATGAGGGGCCCGCCTTGCTCCGCGGTAACGATCGCCGGATAATGCGTTATAAGGGCGCGCTCCTCCGCATTGAGGCAAAACGCCGAAAGCACCAAACACACGAGCAAAGCCCGGATACGCTTCGAAAATACCATTGCCATATAATCCCCTACAAAAAGGGCTGCCTTAAATAAAGGCAGCCCGATGCTATTCACCCGCAGTGGTCACGGCTTTTTTCCTGTCACGGGCGTCCTTACTTAACCGAAAGAAGCTCCAGATCGAAGGCGATAAACGAATTCCCCGGTATTGCGCCGGGAACGCCCGCGGCGCCGTAGGCAAGCTCGGGCGGAATCACGATGGTTCGCTTTTCGCCGACCTTCATCTCGAGGGCCTGCGAATCAAAGCCCGGGATAAGCTGTCCGCGCCCGACCTGAAACTCGAGCGGGGTATGCATGTCGGAATCGTCAAAGACGGTGCCGTCAAGCAGGTATCCCTTGTACTTCATGGTCAGGGTCTGCCCCGCCTTGAGGGCGGCTCCCGAGCCGGGCTTGGTCACGACGAAATACACGCCGGATTCGGCCTTCGTCGCGTTGGGCCATTTCTTCGCGATCTGATCAAGGGTGTCCTTTCGGGCGGCGTCCTGCGACGCTTTTTCGCGAGCGGAGTTGCCCGCGACGTATTTGTTGAAATCCTCTTGGGTCGCGGTAAAGGCCTTCGCCGCGCTGCCACGGCGCTCGATCTTGACCGAGATGATCTTGTCGCCGACCGCGATGGCGTTCACGACGTCCTGTCCCTGTACGACGTGACCGAAGATCGTGTGCTTTCCGTCAAGCCAAGGAGTCGGGACATGGGTGATAAAAAACTGGCAGCCGTTGGTTCCGGGACCGGAGTTCGCCATGGAAAGGACGCCGGGGGTGTCGTGCTTCAGCGAGGGATCGAACTCGTCGGGGAAGCGGTATCCCGGGTTTCCGGTTCCGTTACCCGCGGGATCGCCGCCCTGGATCATGAAATCCTTAATGACGCGGTGGAAGGTCAGTCCGTCATAGAAGGGCTTGCCCTTTGCCGCATCAAGGGTTCCTTCGGCGAGGCCGACGAAGTTGCAAACGGTCATCGGCGTTTTCTGGAAATACAGCTCAAGTATGATGGTGCCTTTGCTGGTTTCCATCACCGCGTACATGCCGTCCTTATCGATTGCGGCCGCTTTGTTTTTATCGCTCATCTTTGAAACATCTCCTGTTCCGGCGGCATTGCCGCCTATTAGTATGGCAGCCGCCGTAGCGCTTCCAACGATTACCAATAACAATACCACGATTAGCAAAATCTTCATCTTTTTCGTCATTTCTTATACTCCCTTGCCGCTTGAACGGCCTTATGCCACAAGGCTAACCGTTTCAGGCGATCTTTCTCGTTCATATCGGGCTCAAACCGGCGCTTCAGGCGCCAGTTATTCTCGATTTCGGCAACCCCATCCCAATAACCGCACGAAATACCGGCCATATACGCCGCGCCGAGTGCCGTGCTCTCGGCGATCTCGGGGAGCAAAACGGGGCGTCCCGAGATATCGGCCTGGAACTGCATCAGGAAGGAGTTCGCGGTCGCGCCACCATCGGCCTTGATGCTCTCGACGGGTTTCCCGAAATCGCTTCCCATGGCGGCGATCAAATCCTCCGATTGGTACGCGATGCTCTCAAGGGCCGCGCGGACAAGATGCGCGCTCGTGACCCCGCGGGTAATCCCGACGATGGTGCCCCGCGCGTCGGGGTCCCAGTACGGCGCGCCGAGTCCGACGAATGCCGGGACGAAGTATACGCCGTTTGTATCGGGAATGGAACGGGATATCCCCTCGGTTTCCTCGGCGGTCTCAATAAAGCGCATCTCATCCCGGAGCCACTGAATCACCGCACCCGCGATGAACACTGAGCCCTCGAGCGCGTACGTCGTCTTTCCGCCGATCCGCCAAGCGACCGTCGTTAAAAGATTGTTCTTCGACCACACCGGTTTATTGCCGGTATTTAGCAGGGAAAAGCACCCCGTCCCGTAGGTATTCTTCGCCATGCCGGGCGAAAAACAAGCATGGCCGAATAGGGCGGCCTGCTGGTCGCCGACAACGCCAGAAATCGGTATGGAGACGCCGAATATCTCCGGCTTCGTCACCCCGAAATCGTCGGCGCTCGACTGAATCTTCGGCAAAACCTGAGGGGGAATGCCCAAGACGGAAAGGAGCATCGGGTCCCAAGTACCGTCGTTGATGTTAAAAAGAAGCGTCCGGGACGCGTTCGTGATATCGGTCTCGTGCCGCCCGGTAAGGTTCCAAAGAAGCCAACTGTCGACCGTGCCGAAGAGGATCTCGCCGTTTTCCGCGAGCGCCTTGAGTCCCGGTATCTCGCGGAAGAGCCAGCAGAGTTTTGTCCCGGAAAAATACGGGTCGAGCCTGAGCCCGGTACGCGCGCGGAACTCGTCCTCGAGACCCGATGATACGAGCTCCTCGCATATCGCGGTCGAGCGCCGGCATTGCCAGACGATCGCGCGGTAAACCGGACGCCCCGAATCCTTATCCCACATGACGACGGTTTCGCGCTGGTTCGTGATCCCGATCGAGGCGATCTCCTCGGGGCCGATGCCGGCCTTCGCGATGGCCTCGCGCGCGACCGCGAGCTGCGACTCCAAGATCTCGTTGGCGTCTTGCTCGACCCAACCCGGCTCTGGATAGTATTGCCGCAGCGGGCGCTGCGCCATGGCGACGATCGCCCCGTCGTGGTTAAAGAGTATCGCGCGCGAGGACGTCGTCCCCTGATCGAACGAGAGGATGTATCCCGAGTTACTGCTTTTCATATTCCCGTATAAACCATTCGTAGATCGCTTCCTCTCGATTCGAGAAGGACGCGTTCAGCCGTGACTCGATCGCGGGCACGGCGGGAAAATCCGCGCGCGTTAGTCCGTACACCAAAAGATAGTCCCCCAAATCCTGAACGATCAGGGAAACGCGCAGCTTCCCCGGGTCGATCAGCTTGAGCACCATGAAATTCATAGCCTCGGAATTCTGGGAAAAAAACGCGACCGTATCCGCCGTTTGTCGATACGAATACTGGTATACGTACTCGCCGAAGGT
>Ga0116170_10005878_pt1 | contig 10861 bp, 10 predicted proteins | sample AD_JPNHW1_MetaG_FD_89797 | JGI IMG/M metagenome (GOLD analysis project Ga0116170, IMG submission 89797) | Active sludge microbial communities of municipal wastewater-treating anaerobic digesters from Japan - AD_JPNHW1_MetaG | ecosystem: Engineered > Bioreactor > Anaerobic > Digestate | place... | reverse complement strand
TTCCCTTTACAAAATAAGCAAGACAATCCCGTGAACGTTCACCAATGGCGAACGAAGAACTCTGGAATTTTTCGGCACAGGAACAAACTGCCGTTCTCAGGCAGCCCAAACACTTCACTTATCCCCCGAGAAGGAGAAAGACTCATGGCTCAGGCAACAAAACTTCCCGACACCCTGGAGAGTATCCCCCAGACCGTCACTTTCGGCGTTTGCGCCACCGGCGATCCGCGCATTGACCAGGCGGCACGCACCCGATCGGCTAACATTGTCGCCCGCATTGCGGGCATTATCGCGAACAACGTCCAGATGCCCGACGGCTCGCCCGTGCAGGTGGTCTGGACTCCCCTGCTGATAGACGGCGAAAAGGAAGCCGACATCATCGCCCGTCAGTTCAAGGAAGCCGGGGTCAACGCCATCGTCTGCGCGCCCGACACCTGGGCTTTCCCGCAACTGTCTCTGATGAGCCTGCTGGCCCACATGCCCACCGATATCCCCGTCAACATCACCTGCGGCAACAGCGCGCCCAAGCCCGGCGTCGTGTTTGCCCACGCCGTCAATGGCGCCCTGGCCCAGAACGGACGCCTCACCCACCTGAACGTGGGGACCTGGCCCGACATGGGGGAAAACCCCGAACCGTCCGATTCGACCATCAAGGCCCTGGTGGACTGGTGCTACGCCGCCCTGACCCGCGCCGGCCTCAAGGGCCGCCGCGTGGTCGTTTTCGGCCACGACTCGATGGGCATGGAAACCGCTCTGGCCCACATCCTGCCCACGCGCAATACCTTCGGGCTCGAGATCACCCGCCTCGACATGAAACTCCTGGCCGACATGCTCGCGAAAGGCGCCTGCGACAAGGCCGAACTGGCCGAACTGCGCAACTGGCTCCTGAATCACGTGGGCAACCGTATTGACCTCAAGCACCCCGACTCGAGCGCCCAGCTCGACCAGTCGTTGAGCCTGTATCTGATCATGCGCAACCTCCTGACCGATCTGAACGCCGTGGGCGGGGGCTTCATGAACCAGCTCGAATGGGGCAGTGACCGGCGGGGCATCCCCCTGCCCATCTGCGACATCGTCGAATCGCTCATGAACTCATCGTTCGACCACAAGGGTCCGAAGGCGCCCCTGCCCTTCGCCACGGAAGCCGACGTTCAGGGCCTTCTGACCATGCTCTTCAAGACCTGGCTTTCCGGCGGCAATCCGCCGCTCTTCATGGACTTCCGCAAGGTCTGGGAACCGTGGGAAATCCAGCGGCGCGCCAAGGAACTCGGGGTGACCTTCACCGAAAAGGATCTCTGGGCCCAGCGGGGGTTCGTGGACGGCGACAATTCCGGTTCCGCCAGTCTGGACTGGGCGGCCCGGCCCGGCGCGTCGGTCAAGCAGGTCATGGACCAGATCCGGATGCCCGGCGCCGAACTCTACTACTTCCCGGGCGGCGGCCAGAGCCTCACCTTCATCACCCCCGGCGGCATTCAGGGCATTGCCAGCCGTCTGGCCTACAGCCAGCTGACGGGCCTTTTCAGCCTCGTGTGGGACGAAGCCTGTACGGTGGACCTGCCCGAAAAACTGGCCACGTTCGTCGCCAACAGTTCCAATGTCACCTGGCCCCATACCTGGGTGGTGCCCAAGTATGCCAGCATGGCCGAATACAAGCAGTTTGCCCCGGCCAACCACTTCCACATGGTCTGGAACCTCGAGGTGGCCCGCCTGCAATACTGGATGGACCTGGCCAACGTCCTCTCGGTCGCTCCGTGGCAGGCCCGCCCGGCCTTCATCGAAGGGACGGACCGGCCCACCCCGCTTCTGTACCTCATCAACGGGGGCGAGAACGCCACCAAACGTCTTCTGGCAGGAAAGTAACCCCGATTTCGGAAAAGACCGTTTATTCACCCCCAGGGGACGGGAGGATCGCCCTCGGGGGTGAATTTTTTCGGGTCTTGCGAGGAAAGTGGCACGTATGTGTTGAAGTCAGGCCCGAAACAGACCAGGGTCCTGCATTTTTTTTGAAAAATTCCTGTTAAGATTCGGCCTTGCCCATCCGATGAGAGAAACAGTCCGTTCGTTAAGTGATTTTAATGAGCTTTGACACGAGCCGACGAATTCTGCTACACTATTTGGGACAGCATGGGGCGTAAAAACACCATCAAGGAAATCTCGTTACCAGATATAGAACGAGGGAGGAGAACATCCATATGTCGAACGAGTCTTTCGAGAAAACAACCAACGCGGAACTGGCGGGCAAGTACCTGACCTTTCGCCTGAGCCACGAGGAATATGGGATCGGGATCCTCAAGGTCGTCGAGATCATCAAATTGATGGAAATCACCGAAGTCCCCAGAACCCCGGATTTCATTCGCGGGGTCATCAACCTGCGCGGCAAGGTCATCCCGGTGGTGGACCTGCGGGGCAAGTTCGGCATGAATACCATCAACGACACGGCCGAGACGTGTATCATTGTGGTCAATGTACAGGCCCAGAACGCCACGGTCCAGATGGGGATTCTGGTGGATACCGTATCGGAAGTCCTCGACATTGCCGCCGCCGACATCGAGCCGGCGCCCCGCTTCGGCAGTAACATTGACACGGCTTTTATTCTCGGCATGGCCAAAAGCAAGGGGACCGTGAAAATCCTGCTCGACATTGACAAGATTCTCAGTGGCGCCGAAGTGGCCAGCCTCTCGTCATTTTAGGATTCCCTCCCACGGGGGACAAAGGCCGGGTTTACGCGGCTTTGCATCTCATCCCGGCCCTGCCGTTCCATGCGGGGCCGGGTTTTGTGTTCACTCGGGGGCTCTCCAAATCGTTTTATCTCAAGCGGCAAGAGCATTTTTCCCTTTATTTCCGAGCCATATTGCCTACAATGCGTGGTAAGGGGGGAGAACTGGAAATATCTCAACCCTCCCCCTTCGGGATTTATCCTTCAGGAGTGACTTCATGCCAGTTCGCAAGATCAAACGGATTGCCATTCTGACGGGCGGAGGAGACTGTCCGGGACTCAATGCCGTCATTCGTGCCGTGGCCAAAACCGCGAAAAACGACCACCAGATCGAAGTCATCGGAGTCATGGACAGTTACTGGGGCTTGGTTCACGAGGATTTCAAAGTCCTCCACAATCACGATGTCTCGGGCATTCTGGCTGTCGGCGGCACCATCCTGGGGACCTCGCGGGTGGACCCTTTCAAGGAAGCACACCGGCTGGGCCTGTTGTCCTCTCCCAAGGAGGATTGGGACGTGGTCAAGCGCATCCTGAAGAAGCACCAGATAGACGCCGTGGTCGCAGTCGGCGGGGACGGAACATTGCGTGTCGCCGCCCGGATGGCCAAGGCCGGTATCCCCGTGGTGGGCGTGCCCAAAACCATTGATAACGATATCAACGAGACCGAGGTTACGTTCGGCTTCAACTCCGCCGTTTCCATCATCATGGAAGCGCTCGACCGGCTCCACACCACCGCCATGTCGCACCACCGCGTCATGGTCGTCGAGGTCATGGGCCGCACCGTCGGCTGGCTGGCGCTCCACTCCGCCGTGGCGGGCGGGGGGGACATCATCCTGATCCCCGAAATTCCCTACAGCGAACAGGTCGTCTTCGACCGTGTCCTGGAACGCAGCCGCGAGGGCAAGCGGTTCAGCCTCGTCGTGGTGGCCGAAGGCGCAGCCGCGCGCGACACCGGGCAAGTTTACTCGGGCAATGTGGACCCCACCGGGCGAAAAGTGCTGGGAGGCATCGGGAACACCCTTGCCGAACGGATCGAAGAAGCCACGGGCCTTTCGGCCCGCGTCACCCAACTGGGCCACCTCCAGCGGGGCGGCTCTCCGACCTCTTTCGACCGCCTGCTGGCCACCCAGTTCGGCCATGCCGCCATTCAGTTGCTCGTTACCGGCGAAATGGGTCAGATGCCCGTGTGGAAAGGGGGGCGTATCAAATACACAACTCTCGACAAGGCCACAAACAAGATAAAAAAAGTCCCGCTGGATCATCCCCTTATCGCCGCCGCCCGTTCGGTCGGATCGGTCTTTGGCGATGAGGATCAACGAAAGTAACCCAGGAAACCGGCAAAGGAAAAGCAACGGCGCCGCTGTTGAACCCCAGACTCGAATCGAACGCGTCACGACCCGCAGACCGGTCCCACTTCATTCCTGAAAGGAACTCACACATGGCTTACCTCGTCGGAATTGACATCGGCACCTCCGGTACGAAAACCATTCTCATGTCGGAAACCGGGCAGATTGTCGCCCAAGCCACCGAGGAATACCCACTTTATGCCCCACAACCGGGCTGGAGCGAACAGAACCCGCAGGACTGGTGGCGCGCCACGTGCAACACGCTCAAGAAAGTTCTCGCCGATTCCGGCGTTTCTCCCTCGGAAATCAAAGGCGCCGGGTATTCGGGTCAGATGCACGGATCGGTCTTTCTCGATGCCCAGGGCGAAGTCGTCCGGCCCTGTATCCTCTGGAATGACGGCCGGACCTTTCGCGAATGCCAGGAAATCACCGACAAGGCCACCCCCGCGAAACTCCACGAGTGGGTCAGCAACCCGGCCATGACCGGATTTACGGCGCCCAAGGTCGTCTGGCTCAAGAACAATGAACCGGCCAACTTCAGCCGGGTACGCCACGTCATGTTGCCCAAGGATTACATCCGCTACCGGATGACGGGCGAAGTGGCCACCGACATCTCCGACGCAGCCGGCACGGTGCTTTACAACGTGCGCGAGCGGCGCTGGTCCACCGAACTGCTCGACGTGCTCGGCATCCCGCAGGAATGGATGCCCCGCGTGTACGCGTCCTATGAGGTCACCGGGACGGTCACCGAGGCCGCCTCAAAGGAATGCGGGCTGGCGCCCGGCACCCCCATCGTCGGCGGCGGGGCAGACAACCCCTGCGGAGCCGTCGGCTCGGGCGTGGTCGTCGAAGGTCGCGTCATGCTCAGCCTGGGAACCTCGGGCGTTATCTTCTCGCCTGCCAACACCGCCAAGGTGGACCCGGGCGAACGGCTCCACACCTTCAACGCCTCGCCTCCCGACCAGTGGTACCTGATGGGGGTTGTCCTCTCGGCGGGCATGTGCCTGCGCTGGTATCGCGACAAATTCGCCGCCTCCGAACGCGCCGAGGCGGAAAAGACCGGCGTGGACCCCTACGATGTCATGATGCAGGCGGCCGCGAAGATCCAGCCGGGCGCCGAAGGGTTGTATTTCCTCCCCTACATCATGGGCGAGCGGTGCCCGATCAACGACCCGCATGCCCGGGGCGCCTACATCGGGCTTTCGTTCCGTCACGAACCGGCTCACATGATCCGCGCCATCGTGGAAGGCGTCAGTTTTGCCTTGCGCGACAACATGGAAGTCATCCGGGCTCTGGGTGTCCAGATTGACCAGGTGCGCCTGATCGGCGGCGGAGCCAAGTCGCCCCTGTGGCGCCAGATGATGGCCGACATTCTGGGCACCGAAATTGCCATCCTCAAGGGCGGGGAAGGTCCGGCCCAGGGCGCCGCCATTCTGGCGGGGAAAGGCGTGGGCCTCTACGATGACCTCAAGGCCGCGACCGACGCCATACTGCCGCTGGCGCAGACCATCACGCCCAATGAGGCCACGCAACGCCGGTACAACGAAATTTACGGCCTCTACCACGCGCTTTATCCCGCGCTTCGCCAGCACTACCGGCTGGCGCAAAGCCTGATCGGATAAACGCTTTCAAAGAGTCTTTGATTCTGGAAAAGGTGTGTGAATCTCATGAGTGTACAAACTCTCACCTTTGAAGTCGAAACCCGGGGCATGACCGATGTGGTGGATCTGACCGGTCAAATTGCGGAAAAACTCGACCAGTGCGGTCTGAAAGATGGGACCGTCACGGTCTTCGTTCCCGGTTCCACGGCCGGGATCACCACAATCGAGTATGAACCGGGGATGCAGCAGGATCTTCCCATCTATTTCGAGAAGATCGCGCCCTATGGAGGGCACTACCACCACCACGAAACCTGGGACGACAACAACGGAGCGGCCCACTTCCGGGCCGCTCTGTTGGGCCCTTCCCTGACCGTGCCCTTCGTGAACGCTCACATGACCCTGGGCACCTGGCAACAGGTCGTGCTCGTGTGTTTCGACACCCGGCCCCGGCGGCGCAAAATCATCCTGCAGATTCTCGGAGAGTAAAGTCCCCATGCCCGTCAGACACATTCGAAAAGCCACCATCCACGATGTCGAGAGCCTCCACCGGCTGATCTCGAAGGCGGCGGAGATGGCCCCGGTCATTCCCCGCAGCCGGGCCGCCCTGTACGAAACCATCCGCGACTTCTACGTCTATGACGAAGGCGAAGGCGTGCGCGGCTGCTGCGCGCTTCATATCGTGTGGCAGGATCTGGCCGAGATCAAATCGCTCTCGGTGGACCCGGCCCTTCAAAAAAACGGAATCGGCACCGCCCTGGTCCGCGCCTGCCTCGAGGAAGCCCGGAAATTCAAGATCCCCCGGATCTTCGCCCTCACCGCGGCGGTGGCATTCTTCGAGAAACTCGGTTTCCACACCCTGGACAAGGGGGAACTGCCCCATAAGGTCTGGGGCGATTGTGTCAATTGTCCCAAATTTCCCAACTGCGACGAAGTCGCCGTTCAGTTTGAAATGACCTGTTAGAAAAGGCGGACCCGATTCGGCCCGTGAACAAAAACGCCAAACCGTAAAACGCACGCACTACCACGTGGGGAGTCATCGGAGAGTGGTCAACATCGAACAATACCTGGCAGAAGATCTCGTCTGTCTCGACCTGAAAGCACACACCCACCGCGAACTGTTCAAGGAAATGCTCCACTACGTGGAACGGAAAGGATACCTCACGGAACCCGATCACGCCGAGAAACTGCTGCTCAAGCGCGAACGGCTCAGTTCCACCGGCATCAAGGGAGGCTTTGCCATCCCCCACGCCTACCTCGATCAGATTCAAGGGAGTCTTCTCGTGATTGGGCTTTCCAAACGAGGTGTGGATTTTCAGACAGGGGATCGCGAACCGGTTCACGTGATCTTCCTGTTGCTCGGGCCTGCGCGTCAGCAAGGTCTCCACATCCGGCTTCTGGCCTGTCTCTCGCGGATCGTTTCCTCGGAAAACCTGTGCGAGAATCTGCTGCAGGCCACCTCGGCGAAACAGGTCATCGCCCTCCTGAAACAAACGCCCGTCAATTGTCAACCTTGACCTGAGCGGGTCTCTCAAGCAGAAGGTTTGTTGACGAGTAATCCGTCAACCGGCTGCTGTATGTGGCTGATTTCTCCGAGGGACAGCAACTGTGGGAAACCGTGGGAAAAGAGAAAGTTTCTCGATTTTCGCGTCTTTCGCGGTTCCACCTACAGAAAATGGCAGAAAGTTTGTTGACGCCCCTCCGCAAAACCCGACACGCGTCCGGCTTTTGCGGACTCATTTCCGTCTCGCGGTCAATTCGCGATCAGATCTCGCGCCATCGCACACACGCCACCAGACGCCCCGTTCCACACGGCTCGCATTCCGGACGTTTTTGCCGGCACTGCGCCTGCGCGAAAAGACAGCGCGGGTGAAACGCACACCCTGGCGGGGGAGCCGAAGGCGAGGGCGGTTCCCCCCGCACTTCCGGCGCGGTCCGTTCGCGCTCGCGGCGCGGGTCCGGTTCGGGAATCGCCTGGATCAACGCCCGCGTGTACGGATGCCTCGGCGACTCGAACACTTCCGCCGCCGGACCGCTTTCTATGATCCGCCCCAGATACATCACCGCGATGCGGTGCGACAGATGCCGGACCACCGCCAGGTTGTGCGAAACCATCAACAGCGCCAGGTTGCGCTCGCGGCACAGGCGTCCGAACAGATTCAGGATTCCCGCCTGAACCGACACGTCGAGCGCCGAGACCGGCTCGTCCGCCACGAGCAGACGCGGCCCCACCGTCAGCGCCCGCGCGATGGCGATGCGCTGACGCTGCCCCCCGGAAAACTCGTGCGGATACTTCCGCACAAATCGGGGCGAGAGTTCCACCTGTTCCATCAACTCGACCACCGCCGCCGGGACGCGCCGCCGCTCGACCAGGCCATGCGCCAGCAGCGGTTCGGCCAGGGTCTCGAACACCGTCCGGCGCGGATTGAGCGAACTGTACGGGTCCTGAAACACCATCTGAAAATCGCGGCGCCGCCGCCGCAGCTCCGCTGCGCTCAGCGCCGCCAGATCCTGTCCCTCAAAAAGCACGCGTCCGCCGGTGGGCCGTTCGAGTTGGAGAATCGTGCGGCCCAGCGTGGACTTGCCGCACCCCGACTCCCCCACCAGCCCCAGAATCTCACCCGGGTCCAGATCCAGGTCCACCCCATCCACCGCCCGGACCACCCCGCGCGGCGCGCCGAACAACCAGCGGCCCGACAGGGGAAAATGAGTCTGAAGCCCCCGCACCTCGAGCAGGCTCATGAGACAACCCTCCCCGCGCCCCTGTCCAGACGCTCCAACTCGTCCGCGCGCACACAGGCGGTCGCATGACCCGGCGTTCCCTCGCGCAACGCCATATCGGCCCGCAGACAAACCTCCGCCGCAAACTCGCAACGCGGCGCAAAGGGACACCCTTCCCAGTCGGACGCGGGGTCAGGCGGTTGACCGGGAATCGAGTAGAGTTCGCCCCCGTCGGTGGCGCGGCAGGGAACCGCCCGCAACAGCGCCCGCGTGTAGGGATGCGCGGACGCTTCATAGACCGCCTCGGCTGTCCCCGATTCCACGATCTTTCCGCCATACATCACCAGTACCCGCTGACAAAGACCCGCCACCACGCCCAGATCGTGCGTGATAAAAAGGATGGACATCGCCCCGCCCGCCTCCCGACGCCTGCTTTGCAACTCGCGCATCTGGCCCAGAATCTGCGCCTGAACGCTCACATCGAGCGCGGTCGTCGGCTCATCGGCAATCAACAGATCCGGCTCGGTCACCATCGCCATCGCGATCATCACCCGCTGGCGCATCCCACCCGAAAGCTGATGGGGATACGCCTCCATCAGCGCCTCGGCATCGCGAATCGCCACAGCGCGCAATGCCTCGACCGCGCGGCGGCGCGCCTCAGCCTTCCCGCACAGACCATGCTCAATCAACGACTCGACTACCTGCGCCCCCACCCGCAGGTAAGGGTTGAGCGCCGTCATCGGGTCCTGAAACACCATCGCCACCCGGTTGCCCAACAGCCGACGTACTTCCCGGCGTGGCGCGTTCAACAGGTCCACCCCATCGCCAAACCAGGCATGGCCACTTTCGATGCGCCCCGGCGGCATCGGAATCAGTCCCAGAAGCGAATAACACAGAACCGACTTTCCCGACCCCGACTCGCCCACCAGCCCCACCGTTTCGCCCGGTTCGATGGCAAACGACACCCCATCCACCGCGCGCGCCACCCCGCCACGCGTGTGGAAGTATGTCCGCAAGTTCTCGACCGTCAGGAGAGCCAATTGAGTTCCCTCTTTCGCGTTCTTCGCGTCCCGTTTTTCCTTCCTCTAATCCTTCGACACCCGCGGGTCCAGCGCATCACGCAGGCCGTCCCCCAGAAAATTGAGCGCGAACAGCGTCAAGGAGAGGGACAGACCCGGGAAAATCAACAACCACGGGTTTTCCTCCATCACGTTCGCCCCTTCGCTGATCAGCGTCCCCCACGACGGCATCGGCGGTTGAACGCCCAATCCCAGGAAACTCACGAACGCCTCGACCAGGATGACGCTCGGGATCGTCAGCGTCGTATAGACCAGAATCGGCCCGAGCGCGTTCGGGATCAGATGATAGAGGAGAATACGCCCCCGCGAAAATCCCAGCACAACCGCCGCCTCGACATACTCGCGCCGCTTCAGCGCCCGCACCTCGCCCCGTACGATGCGCGCCATCGTCAGCCACTCCACCGCGCCGATCGCCAGAAAAAGCAGCACGAGGTGTTGCCCGAAAAACACCATCAGCAGGATGACAAAGATCGGGAAAGGCAACGCGTAGAGAATATCCACAATCCGCATCATCACCCCATCCACCCAGCCCCCCCAGTACCCCGACACGGCGCCATACAGCACCCCGATCAGAACCGACACCGCCGTGGCCACCAGTCCGACCAGCAGCGAAATCCGTCCCCCATACAGAATCCGCGTCAGCGCGTCGCGGCCCAGTTCATCCGTCCCCAGCCAATGCTCGGCGCTCGGCGGCATCGCCCCCAGGGCGCGCGCCTGCTGGTTGTAGGCGGGCACGGTCGGGTCTTCCACCTGTCCCCGCGTCAACCATGGGGTCGCCAGGGCCAGCGTTCCGAGCAGGATCAGGAACACCCCACTCACCATCGCCAGCCGGTTCTTGCGCAACCGGCGCCACGCATCCGCGCCCAGAGAGGTTCCCTCCTGAGCGTCAAATAATGGGTTCTGTGCACCGGATTCATTCATATTTCAGTCATCCATGCCGTGCCAACGGAGTGTCTGGGGTAGATGTGGACTGGGTGGACAAGAAGACGAAGTGGACCTCTGACAACATCCGTTTTCTTCCACTCGCATTTGCACACTTCATACTCCACACTCCACATTCGTAATCTCCAATTCTTCACTCCTTCCGCACCCGCGGGTCCAGCCACACCTGCACCCCATCCACCGCCAGGTTGAACGCCAGAATCAGCACCGCGTACACAAGTACCGCCCCCAGCACCATCGTATAATCCCGCGCCCGGGCCGCATTCACGAACTCCGTCCCGAGGCCCGGAATATCGAACACACTCTCGACCACGAAAGAACCGGTCAACAACCCCGCCGCCGCGGGCCCCAGAAACGTCACCACCGGTTGGATGCCCCCGCGCAGGGCATGACGCAACACCACGCGCGACTCGCCCAGCCCCTTGGCCCGAGCCGTCCGAACAAAATCCTGCGACAACA
>Ga0116170_10005876_pt1 | contig 10862 bp, 9 predicted proteins | sample AD_JPNHW1_MetaG_FD_89797 | JGI IMG/M metagenome (GOLD analysis project Ga0116170, IMG submission 89797) | Active sludge microbial communities of municipal wastewater-treating anaerobic digesters from Japan - AD_JPNHW1_MetaG | ecosystem: Engineered > Bioreactor > Anaerobic > Digestate | place... | reverse complement strand
ATCTGATATGCCGATGTGCTGATGTGCTGATGTGCCGATGATTCTCTCCCGGAATATCTCCTGTTACAACCTGTCTGACTGTTGAAAAAAGCCGCTGTCATTGTTTTTCTGATCCTGGTGGCCGACCAGGTGCTGAAGTTTTGGGTCAAGACGCATTTCTACATGGGGGAGACCCGGCCTGTTATCGGCCAGTGGTTTCTGCTGCATTTTACCGAGAACGAGGGGATGGCATTCGGAATGCGGCTGGGGGGCGATCACGGCAAGCTCCTGCTGAGCCTTTTCCGCATCGTGGCGGTGATCATCATTACCGGCTGGCTGTGGCGGGTAACCCGGAAAGGGGCGAACGACCTGCTGATCGTCTGCATCTCGCTCATCCTGGCGGGAGCCATGGGCAACATCCTCGACAGCGCTTTTTACGGATTGGTGTTCAATGAAAGTACCTACATGCAGATCGCCACATTTCTCCCCGGCGGAGGCGGCTACGGCACCTTTTTACACGGGAAAGTGGTGGATATGCTCTATTTCCCCATCATCGAATCCCATTTCCCTGCCTGGATGCCCGTGTGGGGCGGCGAAGAGTTCATCTTTTTCCGGCCGGTGTTCAACCTGGCCGATTCCTCCATTACCGTGGGGGTGCTGCTGCTGATTCTTTTTCAGCGAAGGGTTTTTGCACAGAAATAGAAGACCTTCCAGGTCTTCAAGACCTGGAAGGTCTTTTGACGCTACCTTACCCGGAGAGATCTCCCGATCTTCAGTTTTGTATTCGGCCGGATCTTGTTCATGGCGCAGATCTCCTTGATGCTGGTGTGGTATTTGCGCGACAGCTTACCGACGGTGTCACCGCTTTTAATGCGGATCACTACGGCATCGGCGACATGATCTTCGGGGTAGAAGACGCGTTTGACCACCGGGAATGTATTGGAGATGAGCTTTTGGTTATCGTAATCGATCAGGCGGAAGGGGTCCATGGGAATGTCCTTGTAGCGGACTTCGAAATGAAGATGAGGTCCGCGGCTGCGGCCGGTGGAACCGCCCAGGGAGATCGGGTCGCCGGCCTTTACCACCTGGTTTACTTTTACAAGCAGTTTTGAGTTGTGGCCGTAGTAGGTCTCCAGTCCGTTGTAATGGCGGATGATGACCAGGTTGCCGAAACCTCCCCGGTTGTACTTGGCATAACGCACCACCCCGTCGAAGGCGGCTTTTACCGTGTCGCCCTTGTTCAGCCGGATATCCAGCCCTTTGTGTGAATAGGTAAATCCCCGGAACAATTTGCCGTAGTAGGGAAGGGTGAAGTTCCGGTCGGCCGAAGTGAGCATCAGCACCGTATCGCGGACCGAATCGGGCTTCATCCGGTAGGCAAAGATCTGGTCGTTGACCCACTGGGCGGTAAAAAGGCCCGTAGAGTCTTCCTCCTGGCTCATCATGACGGGTTCGTCCTGGAGAAATTCCCAGGTATAATTCTTATAAAGGATGATGGTACCTTGTGAGGTTTCCACCGTATCGATGATGGCGGAGGGGTTCCGCTGGGCTTCCAGGGCGAGCGGGAACAGGATCATGGATAACAACCACGGAAAGAATAACTTCATCGGCAATGGACTGGTTCTGTATATAAAAGGAACGCAAAATTACGGGAAAAATTTTCCACATCAAACATTAAATCAATCAGATATTCTATCTTTGCACAAATTATTGAATATCTCATGCAAGCCAATAATAACGGAAAAATTGCCCAGATCATCGGTCCGGTCATCGACGTGATCTTTGATGAAAATGTGAAGCTTCCCAATATTTACGACGCCCTTGAAGTCACCAACGACCGGGGAGACGTTGTAGTGCTTGAATGCCAGTACGACGTAGGCGAACACACCATGCGCACCGTAGCCATGGATTCGACCGACGGTCTTCGCCGCGGCATGGATGTGGTTGCCAAAGGTCGTCCGATCTCGATGCCTGTCGGTGAAATGATCCGCGGGCGCCTTTTCAACGTGATCGGCAAAGCCATCGACGGTCTTGCTCCCGTTGCGGAGGACCAGGTTTATGCCATCCACCGGGATCCGCCGACCTTCGAAAACCTCAGCACTTCCAAGGAGGTGCTCTACACCGGCATCAAGGTTATCGATCTCATCGAACCCTATGCCAAAGGCGGAAAGATCGGTCTGTTCGGCGGCGCCGGAGTAGGTAAAACGGTGATCATCATGGAACTCATCAACAACATCGCCAAGAAATATTCCGGGCTTTCGGTGTTTGGCGGTGTGGGTGAACGGACCCGCGAAGGGAACGACCTGCTCCGGGAAATGATCGAGTCGGGCGTTATCCGGTACGGAAAAGAATTCCTCGAAGACATGGAAAAGGGCGGATGGGATCTGTCGAAGGTCAATGCCGAAGAACTGCAGAAATCGCAGGCTACCCTGGTATTCGGCCAGATGAACGAACCCCCCGGAGCGCGTGCCCGCGTGGCCCTCTCCGGACTGACCATGGCGGAATATTTCCGCGACGGCGACGAGAAATCGGGTGGACGCGACATCCTCTTCTTTATCGATAATATTTTCCGTTTCACCCAGGCAGGGTCGGAAGTCTCCGCACTGCTCGGGCGTATGCCCTCTGCGGTGGGTTACCAGCCGACGCTGGCCACCGAAATGGGGATCATGCAGGAACGCATCACCTCGACCAAGCGGGGTTCGATCACCTCTGTCCAGGCGGTGTACGTGCCGGCCGACGACCTTACCGACCCGGCCCCTGCCACCACCTTTGCCCACCTCGACGCCACAACGGTGCTCAGCCGCAAGATCTCCGAGCTGGGGATCTACCCGGCCGTTGACCCGCTCGACTCCACGTCCCGCATCCTGACCCCCGAGGTGGTGGGTGACGATCATTACAATACTGCCCAGCGCGTAAAACGGATCCTGCAGCGCTACCGCGAACTCCAGGACATCATCGCCATCCTAGGGATGGACGAACTGTCCGATGAGGACAAGCTGGTGGTTTCGCGTGCCCGCCGGGTACAGCGTTTCCTTTCCCAGCCATTCTTTGTCGCCACGCAGTTTACCGGTCTGCCGGGCGCGTTCGTCAACATCGAGGACACCATCAAGGGGTTCAACATGATCATGGACGGCGAAGTGGACGAGTATCCCGAATCGGCCTTCAGCATGGTCGGAACTATCGAGGAAGCCATTGAGAAAGGCAAGAAGCTGCTGGCGGAAGCCGGGAAATAACGGCAGGAAGGCGCAACCGCGCGTTCGTATTTAAGTCGTGAAGAAAGAAGAAAGAACGTGAAGGTAGATATCATTACACCGGACAGTACCGTTTTCAGCGGGGAGAATGTCGGCCTGATCCAGTTGCCCGGCATCGATGGTTCCTTCGAAGTACTCAGCAACCATGCCCCGCTCATCTCCGTCTTGAGAAAAGGACGCATCAAGCTGGTTTATAAAGGAGAGAAGGAAGAACATTTCTTCGAGATCAACGGAGGAGTGGTCGAGGTGCTCAGTAACCGCGTACTGGTCCTGGCCGAATAACCATCCTCCCCATCGTTCTACTGTTCTATTGTTCAAAAAAAAGGCGGCCCGTTTGGACCGCCTTTTTTCGTTTCATCGAAAGTTCCTAGTAGAACATCAGACGACTGTCCTTGATATCGGCGGTCTTCTCGATAGCCGAGTAGATGCTGCCCACACGCTGTGAGAAGTTCTGGGTGGCGATCATCTTTTCATACGAGAAATCATCCTTCTGGGGAACTTCCGGTACTTCGCTGATATAGATGAAGTAGGCACCGAAGAGTCCGACCAGCGGTCCCAGCAGGTCACCCTGTTTGGCTGTGAAGATCTTTCCGACCAATTCGGTTTCGCGGCTGATGGTCGAGCGGGTGGTTCCGGCGAAGGTTACCAGCGAGGTATCAACCTTGGCGGTGAGTTTGTCGGCCAGGGCGGTTATATCCTTGGTGGTGGCAAGCACTTTCTGCATCTTTTCGGCCATCATATCGATCTTCTTCATATTCCTGACTGAAGGTTCGATCCGGGTTTTAATATCGGCGAGCTCCTGCTGTCCCTTTTTGTTGATCGATTTGAGCACGGCGATGGCATATTTTCCCTGGAGGTCGAACACCGGGCTGACTTCCCCGATCTTGGTGTTTTCTGCGTAAGCCCAGCGCACCATTTCGCGCGCGGAGGGGAGGCCCATCACGTAGTTGTCCATTTCCCTGACATTCGGGGCGGAACGTTTCTGGAGTCCTTTCGCGGTTGCGGCTTTATCGAAAGCTTCGGGGGTTTTGTTTTGGCCGGCAAAGGTGCTGGCCTGGATGTAAGTATCCTGGAAGGTCTGGTTGCTGGGTACTACCGAACGGGTGAGCACGGCGGCCTTGACTTTTTTAGAGGGAGCCGATTTTTCGGTCAGCATGAAGAGCGAATACCCGATGCGGGTTTCGACCACCTTCATTTCGTTGGGCTTCAGGGTGAGTCCGGCCTGGAAGAACGGGTCGAAATTCGGGTTGCCGTCACGGAACCACTTCAGGTCGCCGCCGTCATCTTTGGCGGTCGGGTAATCGGAGTACTTTTTAGCGGCTTCGGTGAAGTTGGCCGGGTTTTTCTTCAGCACGGCCAGCAGGCTGTCGATCTTGGCTTTCGCTTCTGCTTTGGTGCGCTTGATGTTTTCGTTTCCGGTGCCGGCATAAGCGAGGAGGATCTGCGAGCCCTTCATCGAATCGGGGCGCTCCTGGAGATCGATCATCTTGGCCATATACCAGGCATTGTTCAGTTCGAACGGGGGGAAAACGGTACCGGGTTTGGCATAGAAGAGAAGGGTGTCGAGTTCGGCCGGGAAGGTTCCTTTTTTCACAAAGGAAGTATCGAGGCGGCTGTCGGAGTTGGCATTGACGAATGCGAGCGGGTTCTGGCTACCTTCGAAATCCTTGTAAAGTGCCTGGACATCTTCATAGATCTTCTTCCGGTCGTTATCCGAAGGTTTCACTTCGAAGAGCACGAAGTCGAGGTCGCGCATGGCTTCCTCCTGGTAGAAATAGTGCTTGTTCTTTTCGTAGAACTTTTCGTAGTCGGCGTCTGTAAGCTTCACGGCGCTGTCGGAGATGGAGATCACCGGGGGGCATACGGAGAGAACCTTGATGGCCTTCTGCTGGTCGATGTAGTCGCGCTTCAGGAAGGCTTTGGGCACGTAGTAGGCCTTGGCAATGAGGTTGTTGAACTTGGTTTCCTGGCGGTCTTCCTTGATGGCCTTTTCAAACTGGAGCCACTGGTTCTTGGCCTTGGGTTCCATTTTATCGAGGTTTTTCAGGTAGTTCAGTACCAACGACGGGCTGTACTGTCCGGTTGCCGGGTCTTTGAAATACTGGAGGATATACCGGTGGGGCTGTTTGCCCTGAACCTGGTCGAACAACTCCTCGGGGGAAACGGTCAGGCCGAGTTCCTCGTATTCCTCGCCCATCAGGATCTCCCTGACGGAGGTGGTCCAGGTGCTCTGCCGGATCTGGTAGGTTTCCTGGTCGGTCATTTTCTCGTTGCCGGTATTTTCTTTCTGCATCTCGATGTTCTTCTCCACCTTTTCGTTGAATTCCCTGTACGAGATGTTTTCACCGTTTACCGTACCGATATTATTGGTTCCGTGCGACCGGCGCTTGCTGAAATCCCCGATCACAAAGGCGGCGATGGCTACGCCGACGATAATTACAACAAGCCCTGAATGCTTTCTGATTTTTCCGATAATCGCCATGCTGATAACTATTTAATTTAAAACAGGGTGCAAAAGTAGGGATTATTCACGAAACAACAAAGCCCACAACGCGGAACTTAACACCGACCCGCATTTTCAGATAGAATCCTTCTTTACGGCCATGGTTCCCGCGGGATTCCCGATGGAATAGCGGGTAAAAGATTCGTTCGATTCCATCCGGGAACCGTAGAGAACCTGGTCGGGACGGGTGATCTTGACTTTCACGTCGCTCCATATCCGGTTGCGACCCTCCTCCCACACCAGGTGTTCGGTTCCCATCTGTTCGTTCTTCGATTCGTTCCGCACCACCACGTTCCCCCAGGCTTCCATGATCCGGGTGCGGTCGCGGCTTGTGCCCCGGTTGCCTGTAATGGTGGAGGTGATCTGTCCGTCGGGTCCAAACATAACGATATGGAACCCGTCGGGGAATTCCGAATAAGAGTCTTCGCCCCCGTACCGGTTCATTAGCGGACTGGTAAGCCGGGCCTGCAGTTGTCCCGAATCGCTGAAGAGCATCGTGATGTTGCGGGCGGTCATCAACGGGTCGTTCTGGCGAACCCGGATGGCGGCATTGGGTTGCGGGGGTTTGCTGCAGGCAGCCAGGAACCAAAGGAGAAAAAGAAGTCCGGGAATCGTTTTCAAAGGCCTTGACCGGTGCGGGATCAGAAATATTTGCGCTTGACGAACCATCGCTCATAGATGGAGAAACCGACGACCAGGCGGAAATAGCTTTCGCGGATCAGCTGATTCGAGGTGGTGCCCCGAACGCCATACTGGCCTGAGACATTCAACATGGTCTTCATGCCGCGGATGGGGAACCCGAGGCCGAAGGTGAGGCCGTATTCGTTGAGGTCCTGGCCGCGCAGGCGGAGGTAAGTTTTGCTGAAGTTGAACCCCAGGCGGTACCGCATCCGGGCGAGGTAATTGTTGTATTTGTTGATGTCGGGGATGATCTCGCCGCCAAGGTTGACCTGCCAGGAGTTGACCAGCGAATCGCTCTTCCCGAAAGCCAGGAATTTTTCCCAGTTCTGCCATTTGAAATCGATCCCCGCCATCCAGTAGTCGGCTTTTTCAATGGACACCCCTGCGCCGGCCATGGCCGGAATGTTGATCTTCCCCTTGCTTCCCGAACGGTTGACCAGGGTATCGCGCTGCGATTCAATGCCGGAGGTGCTCAGCAGGTAGGTGGTCGACAACATGTCGGTCCGGGCCGTCAGGTTGCGCGAAGGCGAGAAGATGGCGCCGAAATTGAGATCCAGCCCGCTTTTTGTGCGAAAAGTGTACTGTGCTCCCAGGTTGAACCACAGGTCGCTGAGGGTGATGTGATAGGATTCCCTGAAATTCAGCGCATACAGCGAATCGGGGAACTGTACCGCTGCTTCCCGGTCCATGCTGCCGAACAGGTAGGAGAAATTTGCCCCGATGGAGAGTCCTTTGAAGAGCTTCACCCCGTTGCCCCAGTAAAGCCGGTTGATACCGCCGGAGCCGGAGTACAGCCGTTCGACTTTGCCTTCGTAGGTGTCGGTGGTATAATTCGACATGTTATATCCCACATCGCTGTAAGGAACCAGTCCGATGCTGGTGCGCCACCACCTGGTGATGGGCATGCCGAAAAGCAGGGACCCGAGCGATCCATAGCCCCGGGAAACCGACTGGGTTTCGTTGCGCAGGGTCACAAATTCCGAGTTGATCCCGCCTTCGAAGACAAACGACAGAGAGTCAAAGGCCGTATAGGAGGCCGGGTTGGCGTAATTGACATGGAAAGGGCTTCGCATCCCGATGCCCAGTTGGCCGACGGAGAGGTTCCAGGCGTTGTTGTTATCGGCCAGGTCGCCGATGCCGAAGCGGGAGTAAGGAGATACGATACGCAGCTGGGAAAAGGCGCCGGTGGCGAGCAGCAGGAGAAAAACAACCGGGAGAAACCGCTTAGCGGGGATGATTGACATTAAAGGCGAGTATTTTCCGTAATCCGTAGACAACGATGTTTGGGCGTGCAAAGATGCTAATTTTTAGCCGTTTGACAAAATAATTCAGGTCCCCTCCGCTTAGGATGACCTGCAGCCCGGGATATTTACTCCCATAAGCCGCTGCAATTCCGGCAATCTCGGCGGCCATCCCATTGACGACACCGGAGAGGATTGAATCGTCGGTGGAGTCGCCGGCCAGCCCGACCGGTTCCCGGAAAGATAATAACGGCAACCGGTCGGTAAAAGTATGCAGCGCCCGGAAACGCATCTGCATCCCCGGCGAGATGGACCCGCCGATGTATTCGCCTGCAGCGTTCACGAAATCGAAGGTGAGCGCCGTCCCGGCTGTTATGACCAGCACATCGCGGCTGGGGAAAAGCGAAGCCCCTCCCACGGCTGCCGCCAGCCGGTCCTTGCCCAGGCTCGACGGGGTTGTGTACCGGTTGATGACCGGTACCGGTGTGTTTTCGTCGAGACGGATAAAAAATGTCCGGGATGAAAGGATCTTTCCGATCTCCTCTGGGAGTGTGATCACCGAAGAGAGGATGGATGCGTCGATGCCCGGATATTCGCCGAGGAATCGCACCAGTTCTTCCGGGGACAAGCCGGCAAGGTCCTGTTCGAGAACGGTTTCTTCCCCTTCGAAGAGGGCCAGTTTAACCCGGGTGTTGCCGAAGTCGAGGACGAGTTCCATAGGTATGGGATGATCAGTAGGGGGATCCTTCCCGGTTGATCGGGATGCCGGCTTTCAGTGCGATCATGATGGCTGTGATGACGATGACGGCGGTGAGGATCCATGGCCAGGCAGGACGGACAGGCTTTTCCGTTCGGTCGAAATGCAGGCTGTCGAACCTTGCTGCTCTGGAAGGGAGAGGAAGAAGCAGGAACAGCAGAGCGAAATTAAGCAGCACCAGCGAAGGGTCGAATTTCGGGATCTGCAGAAGAATGGTCACGGCGGTGCCAATGGCAAACGGGAACAGAGCCTGGCTGAAGATGAAGGGAAGACGGTTGCGGTCGGTCAGGTCGTTGAGGTACATCCGGGCTGAATAGAAGAACTGGGCCGCGAAAACATAGCCGATGGTGATCAGGCTGATGAAGGCTACCCCGGCGAAGAAAAGTTCGAAAAGGTCGTTGTTGAACGCATACCAGATCACGTAGCCGAAGCGGCGGTGGAACAGGAAGGCATAGAGCATGCCGCTGAAGAAATAAGTGAGGGCGTTGTAGAGGGTCCAAAGCAGGAAAAGGCGCACCGTCCATGAAAGCTTCCGGCTCCTGCGATGGTTTGCCGATGCCGGTTCATCGCCATGGAGCCGTTTGACCTGTTTCTCGAGTTCGCGTTTCCGCATTTCGCGGTGATGCCGGTGCCGTTGTTTCCGGGTGAAGTAGCGCAGCCGGTGAAAGAATGCAGGCCGCTTCATTTTCCCGATGAAGGGGAGTGAACAGAGCACCGCCCCGATCAGGGCGAAGAGGGCGGGAAGGGAAAAGACGGTGATCACCATCTCCTCGGTCCAGTTCCAATAACGGATCTGAAAATCGACCATCGTATAAAACAGCGTCGTGCTGATGCCTGAAATCCAGGCTGCAAACCCGGTGACCAGATGAGTGAGGAAATGGACGAGGAAAAACGAAAGGAGGAAAAGTACCGTTGAATTCAGGGTGATAACCAGGTACCGGCGGCTGAACAGAATGCCGTATTTTTCCCGTTTCCTGCGAAAGAAATGCCGTACCTGCACCCTTACCGGGGGAAGGTGCGGTCCCTGCCGGCGCCGGGGTTTCGGCCGGAAGCCCTCCTCCTTCACCCTTCGGAACCAGTGCCGGATCTGACGCACCAGCGACGGCCTGTGTGGGCGGTACCCGTGGTGGCGGTGTTCGTCGCGTATCCGGCGGAATTCCTGCCGGAGCGATCTCCGGATCCGTTTCAGCAAAGGCGTCCTGTGGCGGGGCATGGGTTACAGTTATCCGGGCAAATATACAGAAACTTCCCTAAAATAAGCCTTTCGCAAGGAGGCAGGGACCTTCCCCGGAGGCGTAAATTTCACTATTTTTGTGCCTAAATCCTGACAAACATGAAATTCATCACCACGTCCAGCCTACTGATTATCATGGCCTTGATAATACCGTTTCCCGGATGCTCCCAGCGCCTCACCACGGAATTCCCTTCCCGGGGCAAGGTCGCATGGCCCATGACGGCGGCCGATGAAAAAATGCTGGATTCGATCCAGTACCGCACCTTTCTCTTCTTTCTCCATGAACACCAGCCGGAGACAGGGATCGTGAAAGACCGTTCCACGCCCGCCTCTCCGGCCAGCATCGCGGCTACCGGTTTCGGGATCCCCGTATTTGCCATCGGGGCGGAGCACCAATGGATCACCCGCGAAAAGGCGGCAGAGATCACGCTCAGGATCCTTCGATTTTTCTGGCGGTCGCCCCAGGATACAAATCCAAATGGGGTCGGGTACAAAGGTTTTTACTATCATTTCCTGAAGATGGACACCGGAACCCGCGAGTGGAATTGCGAACTCTCATCGGTAGATACGGGAATCCTGATGATGGGGGTCATCTTTGCACGAAATTATTATAACCGGGACGATGAAACGGAGAAAGAGATCCGGGATCTCGCAGCCAAACTCCTTGCCCGGATTGAATGGAATTTCATGGTGCTGCCCGCAAAGAGCCAATATGCACACACCCTGTCCATGTCGTGGTCGCCCGAACACGGGGTACAGGATTACGGATGGTGCGGTTACAACGAAGCCCTTTTTCTTTATATCCTCGCGGCCGGCAGCGGGATGGAACAAGCGCAGCAAAGCTACCAGGCCTGGCTGAGCACCTATAAATGGTACACGCCTTACCCGGGACTTTCGCATGTAGCTTTCCCGCCGCTTTTCGGGCACCAGTTCTCCCCGGCCTTCCTTGAACTGCGCGGTGTGGCCGATTCCTACATGCGGGAGAAAGGGATCGATTATTTTGAGAACAGCCGCCGCGCCACCCTCGTGCAGCAACGGTATGCCGCTGACAATCCGGGCGGATGGACGGGCTACGATTCGCTCTGCTGGGGCATTACGGCCTGCGATGGTCCGGGCGGTAAATACAATACCGGGAACCGGAAGTTCGAGGGATACGCAGGAAGGGGCACCAGCGGCCCGGGGTACAATTATTTCGACGACGGCACCCTGGCTCCCT